>WNGL01012687.1_pt1 | contig 13181 bp, 11 predicted proteins | sample 5400591 | NCBI WGS metagenome assembly WNGL01 (sample SAMN13153377, study PRJNA577476) | soil metagenome | isolation source: 80 cm soil or saprolite under Garry oak tree replicate 1 | place: USA:California | collected 2016-06-15
TCTCTCGCAGTCGGAGCTGGTCCATTTCCTGCGTCCGTCCGCCGACTTGATGCTGGAATCGCTGGCGTTCAGCTACCGCGAGCGGGCGGTGGCGGTGGTCCTGACCGGGACCGGCAGCGACGGGGCGATGGGCGTGCGGGCGATCAAGAAGATGGGGGGGACCGTCATCGTCCAGGACAGGAAGAGCTCCGAGTTCTTCGGCATGCCCGGGGCCGCCATCGAGACCGGGGACGTCGATGTCGTCCTGCCGCTCGAGGAGATCCCGGCGGCGCTCGTCGCACTGGTAACGGAGAAGGACGCGACGTGAGCACCACGGCCGAGAGCAGATTCGACAATCTTCTCGAATACCTGCGCCGATCGCGCGGCTTCGACTTCAGCGGGTACAAGCGCCCGAGCCTCATCCGCCGCGTGGGGAAGCGCATGCAGACGGCCGGCATGCGCGACTTCGGCGACTACACCGATTATCTCGAGGTCCATCCGGAAGAGTTCGCGCAGCTCTTCAACCATCTGCTCATCAACGTCACCTCCTTCTTCCGCGACCCCGTTTGCTGGGACTACCTCGCCGACAAGGTCATCCCCCAGATCATCGCGTCCAGGAAGGCGGGCGAGCCGATCCGGGTCTGGAGCGCGGGTTGCGCCTCGGGGGAGGAGGCGTACACTCTCGCGATCCTGCTCGTCGAGGCGCTCGGGAGGGATGGCTTCAAGACGCGTGTCAAGATCTACGCCTCCGATGTTGACGAGGAGGCGCTGGGGCAGGCCCGCCAGGCCGCTTACTCCGCCCGCGACCTGCAGGCGGTGCCCGCGAAGTTCCGCAAGAAGTACTTCCTCCCCGCCGAAGGGCGGTTCACCTTCGATGACGCCCTGCGGCGCTCGTTGATCTTCGGCCGACACGACCTGGTCCAGGACGCGCCCATCTCGCGCCTCGATCTCCTGGTCTGCCGCAACACGCTGATGTACTTCAACGCCGAGACGCAGGCGCGCATCCTGGCCCGCTTCCACTTCGCGCTCAACGAGGGTGGGTCCCTGTTCCTGGGCAAGGCCGAGACGATCCTGCAGCAGGCGAACGTGTTCAAGCCGGCGGAGATCAGGCACCGCATCTTCATCCGGACGGGCCCGGCCAATCTGCGCGATCGGCTGCTGGTCCTGGCGCAGGCCAACGGAGCCGACGCCGGCCAGCAGTTGTCCCGGCAGGCGCGGTTGCGCGAGCTGGCGTTCGAGAAGAGCGCGGTGCCGCAGATCGTCCTGGATGCGAGCGGAGCGGTCCTCCTGGTCAACGATCGCGCCCGGGCCGTCTGCGGCGTGGGCGCCAGGGACATCGGCCGGCCGATCCACGACCTCGAGATCTCCAACCGGCCGGTCGAGCTGCGGGCCGCCCTCGACAGGGTTTACAGCGAAAAGCAGACGGTCGAGATCGCGGGGATCGAGCACCGCCCGGGGAACGGGGGCGACGTCGGGATACTCGACATCAGCATCACGCCGCTCATCGACGACGACGGGGTCCTCCTGGGGGCGAGCCTGGTCTTCGCCGACGTCAGCGGCGCGAATGGCGTCCGCCGGGATCTGCAGCGCACCCGGGAGGAGCTCGAGACGAGCTACGAGGAGCAGCAGTCCACCAACGAAGAGCTGGAGACGACGAACGAGGAGCTGCAGTCCTCGAACGAGGAGCTGGAGACGACGAACGAGGAGCTGCAGTCCTCGAACGAGGAGCTGGAGACGATGAACGAGGAGCTGCAGTCCTCGAACGAGGAGCTGGAGACCGTCAACGAAGAGCTACGGCAGCGTACCGAGGAGGTTGACCGCACGAACGCCTTCCTGGCGTCGATCCTCGCCGGCCTGCGCTCCGGCGTGATCGTCCTCGACCGCGTCCTCAAGGTCCTGATTTGGAACCGGCGGGCGGAGGATCTCTGGGGGCTGCGCGCGGAGGAGGTCGTGGGCCAGCCGTTCCTCGGTCTCGACATGGGGTTGCCCACGGAGAACCTGGCGCGCCCGATCCGATCGGTCCTTTCGGGCAACGCAGACCCGGAGCCGGTGGTGATAGACGCCGTCAACCGTCGCGGCACGAAATTCAGCTGCCGGGTCCGGTTCGCCCCCCTGACCGACGCCGACCGGGAGCGGCAGGGGGTCATCCTCCTCCTCGACGAACATTAGCGGCGGGCGAATCCGCCTCAAGGGAGAGCGTCCGATGCGCAAGCCGGCGGCGCGAACGCACCCGCAACCTTTCGGCAGAGCGCGTCGCCCCACGGGCCGCGCCCGCACCGCCGAAGACCGGCCGTTCCACTCGCAGATCGAGTCGGCGCGCCGCCGGGTCGATCGCCTGAAGCGCCTGGCCGGCGAGGCCCGCCGGCGCCAGGACCTGCTCGATCAGGCCCTGCACGAGCTGTCGTCGGCCTTCGCCGAGCTGCAGGTTGCGGCCGGAGAGGTCGAGCGGCAGAATCGCGAGCTGGAGGCCGCCTCGACCCGCATCGAGCTCCAGCGCCGGCGCTACCTGGTGCTGTTCGACCGGGCGCCCCACGGCTACCTGGTGACGGACGGCGAGGGATTGATCCGGCAGGCCAACCGGGCCAGCGGCGAGCTGCTCGGGAGACGCCCGGACTTTCTGGTGGGAAAGCCGATCTCCCTGTATTTGCAGGGGGAAGGGGGCCGGGCCGCCCATCTGCTCATCCCGCGCCTGCGCGGAGGGGAGAGTCTCGTGGCGGAGGAGGTCGTGCTGCGGCCGCAGCGCGGCCCGGCGTTCCCGGCGCTGCTCAGCGGCGCCCCTCTGGCCGGCCCGCCCGGGGGACCCGCCGAACTGCTCTTCATGCTGCAGGACATCCGCCAGCGCAAGAGCGACGAACAAGCCCTCCGCCAGGCCCGCGACCTCCTCGAGGCCGACAATCGCAGACGCCAGGAGCTCGAAGTCGCCCTGCGCCAGCTGTCGGCCCGCCTGCTCAAGACGCAGGAGGAAGAGCGCCGCCGGATCGCGCGCGAGCTGCACGACTCGACCGCCCAGAAGCTCACCGGCCTGAAGCTCCGCCTGCAATCGCTCGCCCGCCGGAGCGGCCCGACCCTGTCGTCCGGCCTGACGGAATGCCAGGGGCTGCTCGAGGACTGCATGCACGAACTCCGGAGCCTGACGAACCTCCTCCATCCGCCTGTCCTCGACGAGATCGGCCTTGTCGGCGCCCTGCGCTGGTACCGCAGCCGCCTGGAGCAGGAAAGCGGCATCCGGATCCGCCTGGGGATCCGGCTCCGTTCCGCGCGCCTGCCGGCGGACCTGGAGACGGCAATCTTCCGGATCGTCCAGGAGTGCCTGACCAACCTCAGGCGGCATTCCGGAAGCCGCAGCGGCGAGATCCGTCTGCGAGAATCGGCGGACGGGGTGCAGCTCGAGGTCAGGGACCACGGCCACGGCATCACACGCGCGGCCGGCGGTCGGCAGGCGGCGGATACCCTGGGGATCGGGATCCTCGGCATGCAGGAGAGGGCCCGCGAGGCGGGCGGGAACCTGGAGGTCAGGTCGGGTCGCGGCGGCACGATCGTCCAGGCCTTCCTGCCGTTGCGCAATCGTGACGCCACGGCCGCGGACGCCGGGCCCCGATCGGGGCCCGTCATGTCCCCGGCGGCCACAGGGCCTGCCGCGCCATCCATCGATCGACGCTGAACCGCGCCCGTCGGCGGATGCCCCCCGGACCGTCTCGCGGCTTGCATCCATCCCGGTCCGGCAGCAGATTATAGTTGACGCCAAAGTACACATTTACTAGAATGACCTTCGTCAGGCCGCATCAATCAACGCGGTACCGGGAGCGTTCCTTCAGATCGCGCGGCGACAGAGAAACGGGCAGGCGAGCCCGATGACCCTGGGAGCGATTGCCCGGGAGGAGGGGCTGACCGTCCCGTACGTGGCGAAGCTGATCCGACGCCTGCGCAAGGCCGGGCTCGTCCGAAGCGTTCTGGGCCGGACGGGCGGCTACAGCCTCCGCAGGACGGCGGACACGATCAGCCTGGCGGAGGTCCTTTCCGCGCTGGGCGGCGGGAGGCTCTACGACACCAGCTACTGTGACCGGCATGCGGGCGACCTGAAGGTGTGCACCCACATGGGCGACTGCTCCATCCGGTCTCTCTGGGGGGTGCTCGAGGAGCTCCTGGAGAAGGTCCTGAGCCGGACCATGCTGTCGGAGCTGATCAGCAGCGAAAAGACGATGCACGCGGTGCTCGACGAGAGGGCGCCGGTGGCCTGCAACGGCGGCGCGGCGACGGTCCGCTGCACCGACTGCGGGCTGGGAGAGAAGTGATGGCGACGCCGGCGGCGAAGACGCTCGCGGATCTGACCCAGCGGGAGTACAGGTACGGCTTCGTCACCGACATCGAAGCGGAGACGGTGCCGCGCGGTCTGAACGAGGAGATCATCCGCGCCATCTCGGCCAAGAAGAACGAGCCCGAGTTCATGCTGGAGTGGCGCCTGAAGGCGTACCGCCACTGGCTGACCATGAAGGAGCCGAAGTGGGCGAACGTCCGCTATCCGCCCATCGACTACCAGTCGATCATCTATTACTCCGCCCCCAAGACGACCAAGGGCCCGAAGAGCCTGGAGGAGGTCGATCCGGAGCTGCTGAAGACCTATGAGAAGCTCGGGATACCCCTGGCGGAGCAGGGGAGGCTCGCGGGGGTGGCGGTGGACGCGGTGTTCGACAGCGTCTCGGTCGCCACCACCTTCAAGGAGAAGCTCAAGGAGCTCGGCATCATCTTCTGCTCCTTCTCCGAGGCGGTGCTGGAGCACCCCGACCTGGTGCAGCGCTACCTCGGCTCGGTGGTGCCGTACAACGACAATTTCTTCGCGGCGCTCAACTCGGCCGTGTTCAGCGACGGGTCGTTCGCCTACATCCCGAAGGGCGTGCGCTGCCCGATGGAGCTCAGCACCTATTTCCGCATCAACGCCGCCGACACGGGCCAGTTCGAGCGCACCCTGATCATCGCCGACGAGGGGGCGACCGTGTCCTACCTGGAAGGATGCACGGCGCCGCGGCGGGACACCAACCAGCTGCACGCGGCGGTGGTCGAGCTGATCGCCCACAGGAACGCGACGCTCAAGTACTCGACGGTGCAGAACTGGTATCCGGGCGACAAGGAAGGGAGGGGCGGCATCTACAACTTCGTCACCAAGCGTGGCAGGTGCCTCGGGGACGCCTCGAAGATCTCCTGGACGCAGGTCGAGACCGGGTCGGCGATCACCTGGAAGTATCCGTCCTGCATCCTGCAGGGGGACAACTCGATCGGCGAGTTCTACTCGGTGGCCGTCACCAACAACCGCCAGCAGGCCGACACCGGCACCAAGATGATCCACATCGGCAAGAACACGCGCAGCACGATCATCTCCAAGGGGATCTCGGCCGGGCACGGCCAGAACACCTACCGCGGGATGGTGAAGATCATGAAGGGGGCCACGGGGGCGCGCAACTACTCGCAGTGCGACTCCCTGCTCATGAGCAGCACCTGCGGGGCCCACACGTTCCCGTACATCGAAGTCAAGAACAGCACGGCGCGGCTCGAGCACGAGGCCTCGACCTCCAAGATCGGCGAGGACCAGCTGTTCTACTGCCGGCAGCGCGGTCTCAAGGCCGAGGACGCCGTCTCGATGATCGTCAACGGCTTCTGCAAGGAAGTCTTCCGCGAGCTGCCGATGGAGTTCGCGGTGGAGGCGCAGAAGCTGCTCGGCGTCACCCTCGAGGGCAGCGTCGGCTGAGCCCTCGCAACACAGGGGCACAGGGGTCCGCATGCTTCAGATCCGCAATCTGCACGCCCGGGCGGGCGACAAGGACATCCTCAAGGGCATCGAGCTCGAGGTGAAGGCGGGCGAAGTGCACGCCATCATGGGGCCGAACGGCTCGGGCAAGAGCACGCTCGCCAACGTGCTCGCCGGCCGCGAGTCGATCGAGGTCACCCAGGGCCAGGTGCTGTACGAGGGGCGGGACCTGCTGGCGATGCCCCCGGAGGAGCGCGCCTGGGAGGGCGTCTTCCTCGCCTTCCAGTACCCCGTCGAGATCCCCGGCGTCAGCACCCTGTACCTGCTCAAGGCCGGGCTGAACGCCATCCGCAGGCACCGCGGCCTGCCGGAGCTCGACGCGATCGAGTTCCTGGCGATGATCAAGGAGAAGGTCAAGCTGGTCGAGATCGAGCAGGGCTTCCTCAACCGCCCGGTGAACGAGGGGTTCTCCGGCGGCGAGAAGAAGCGCAACGAGATCCTGCAGATGGCGGTGCTCGATCCGAGGCTGGCGATCCTCGACGAGACGGACAGCGGGCTCGACATCGACGCCCTCCGGATCGTGGCCAGCGGGGTGAACGGCCTGCGATCGCCGGAGCGCTCGATGCTGGTGATCACGCACTACCAGCGGCTCCTGAACTACATCGTGCCGGACCGCGTGCACGTCCTGCACAACGGACGCATCGTCCGCTCGGGCGGCAAGGAGCTGGCCCTCGAGCTCGAAAAGAGGGGCTACGCCTGGATCGAGCAGGAACTCCGGGGCGCCGGCGCGGGCGCCCCGCCGGCGTAACGACGATGGCGCGGGCGGCGACGGGGCCGGCGGGCGCGGACCGGGAGCGGTACCTGGCGGAGTTCGCGCGTCTCGGGAAGGAGCGTCCATCCTTCAAGCGCTCCTGGACCTTCCGGGTGCGCCAGGACGCCCTGTCGGTCTTCGATGAGATCGGCTTCCCCACGCTGCACGACGAGGAGTGGCGGAAGACCAGCGTCACGCCGATCCTGCGGGTCCCGTTCCGGCCGCAGCCAGCCTCCGCGACGAACGGCTTCACGCGCCAGGTGATCGAGCGGTATACCTTCGAGCCGTGGGACTGCACCCACATGGTGTTCGTCAACGGCCACCACGCGGCCGGGCTGTCGCGCCTGCGGCCGCTGCCCGCGGGAGTGGTCATCGAGCCCCTGGCCGCCGCCCTCGAGAAGCGCCGCGACGAGATCGAGCCGCACCTGGCACGGCACGCCGGCGACCGGAAGCATGCCTTCGCCGCTCTCAACACGGCCTTCATGCAGGACGGCGCCTACATCCGCGTTCCCGGCGGCGTCGAGCTGGAGGAGCCGATTCACCTGCTGTTCATCTCGACCTCGGACAGCGGGCCGGTGGTGTCGTACCCGAGGAACCTGGTGGTCGCCGGCAGGGGGGCGCGCGCCTCCGTCGTCGAGAGCTACGTCGGGCCGCACCACGATCTGTACTTCACCGACGCGGTCACCGAGATCGTGGCGGGGGAGAGCACCGCGATCGATCACTACAAGCTGCAGCGCGAGAGCGAGAAGGCGTACCACGTGGCCGTCGTGCAGGGCGACCTCGGCCGGTCCGCCCGTCTCGGATCCTGGAACATCTCCCTGGGCGGCGCCCTGGTGCGCAACGATCTCGGCGCCCTCCTGGGCGCCGAGGGCGGCGAGGTCAACCTCGAAGGCCTGTACATCACGGGCGGGACGCAGCACGTCGACAACCACACGCTGATCGACCACGCCAGCCCGCACTGCGCGAGCCACGAGCTGTACAAGGGCGTGCTCGACGATCGCTCGCGCGGCGTCTTCGACGGCACGATCATCGTCCGCCAGGACGCGCAGAAGACCGACGCGCACCAGACGAACCGGAACCTGCTGGTCTCGGAGAACGCGCTGGTCGATTCGACGCCGCGCCTGCAGATCCTCGCCGACGACGTCAAGTGCACGCACGCCGCCACCATCGGCCAGATCGACGAGGATCAGATGTTCTACCTGAGGTCCCGCGCCATCAGCCAGGAGGCCGCCCGCAACCTGCTCATCCAGGCGTTCGTCAGCGAGGTCCTGCACACCATGAGGATCGGGCCGCTCCGGGCGGGGCTCGAGTGCCTGCTGTTCACCCGGCTGCGCAAGGGGCACGGGGCGGGGGTGGAGTCGTGACGCGGCCGGGCGATCTGCTGGCCGCGCCGCCCGCGCGCAGGGCCCCCGCGGCGTTCGACGTGGAGAAGGTCCGCGCGGACTTTCCGGTGCTGCGGCAGACGGTGTTCGGGAAGCCGCTCGTCTACCTGGACAATGCCGCGACCGCCCAGAAGCCGCAGGCGGTCCTCGACGCCCTGACGCGCTTCTACGCGGTCGACAACGCCAACATCCACCGCGGCCTGCACCAGCTGAGCGAGAGGTCCACCGCCGCTTACGAGGAGGGCCGGGCGAAGGTCCGGCGCTTCCTGAACGCCGCCGAGGACCGGGAGATCGTCTTCGTGCGCGGCACGACGGAGGCGATCAACCTGGTCGCCTCCAGCTACGCCCGCCCTCGGGTCGGCCGGGGCGACGAGATCCTGATCACGACGATGGAGCACCACTCCAACATCGTCCCCTGGCAGATGCTGTGCGAGGAGAAGGGGGCGCGGCTCCGCGTGGCACCGATCGGCGACGACGGCGCGTTGCTCCTGGACGAGTTCGAGGCGCTCCTCGGGCCGAAGACGCGCATCGTCTCGGTGGCCCACGTCTCCAACGCCCTCGGGACGATCAACCCGGTCCGCCGCATCGTGGAGATGGCCCACCGGCGGAACATCCCGGTGCTGGTGGACGGCGCCCAGGCGGCCCCCCACTTCCAGGTCGACGTGCGGGATCTCGACTGCGACTTCTACACGCTGTCGGGGCACAAGCTGTTCGGGCCCACCGGCATCGGCGTGCTGTACGGCAAGGCCTCCCTGCTCGAGGCGATGCCGCCGTACCAGGGCGGCGGGGACATGATCGCCTCCGTCACCTTCGAGAAGACGATCTACAACCGGCTGCCGCACAAGTTCGAGGCCGGCACACCTCACATCGCGGGCGTGATCGGTCTCGGGGCGGCGATCGATTACCTCGAGTCGATCGATCCCGACGGCCGCGCCGCGCACGAGGAGGCGGTGCTCGAGCACGCCACGCGAAGGCTGGCGGCGCTCCCGCGCGTGCGCCTCGTCGGGAGGGCGAGGGCGAGAACGGGCGTCGTGTCGTTCGTCATCGAGGGGGTCCACCCGCACGACATCGGCACCATCCTGGACCGTGAGGGGATCGCCATCCGCGCCGGCCATCACTGCGCCCAGCCGCTGATGGACCGCTTCGGCGTGCCGGCGACCGCGCGCGCGTCGTTCGCGCTGTACAACACGCGCGAGGACGTCGGCGCCCTGGAGTCGGGCATCCGCAAGGTCCTGGAGGTCTTCCGCTGATGGCGTCCGACCTGGGCGATCTGTACCAGGAGGTGATCCTCGACCACAACCGGCAGCCGCGGAACTTCGGCGAGCTTCCCGGCGCCAACCGCAGGGCCGAGGGCTTCAACCCGCTGTGCGGCGACCGGGTCACGGTGTCCCTGACGGTCGAGGGCGACGTGCTGAAGGACGTCCGCTTCCAGGGCTCCGGCTGCGCGATCTCCAAGGCGTCGGCCTCCATGATGACGGAAAGCATGAAGGGCCGGACACGCGCCGAGGCGGACAGGCTGTTCCGGGAGTTCCACCGGCTTCTCACCGGGGACTCCGGCGCGCCCGACGCGGCGGCCCTCGGCAAGCTGGTGGTCTTTTCGGGGGTGCGCGAGTTCCCGATCCGGGTCAAGTGCGCGACGCTGGCCTGGCACACGCTGCGCGCCGCTCTCGAGAACGCGCACGAAATCACCTCGACGGAGTGAACGGAATCTGCGGAGTGGATGAACGCCCATGAGCGAAGTCAAGAACGAAGGCAGCCCGCTCTCCGGGCTGGGATCGGTCCCGGGCATCCGGGAGAGGGTCATCGAGGCCCTGCAGTCCTGCTACGACCCGGAGATCCCGGTCAACATCTACGAGCTGGGCCTGGTGTACGACGTCACGGTCGACGAGCAGAAGGGGGAGGTCGGCATCCGCATGACGCTCACGTCCCCGGCCTGCCCGGTGGCGGGATCGCTCCCGCCCGAGGTCGAGGCCAAGGTGCGGGCGGTCCCCGGCGTCACGAAGGCCAGCGTCGAGGTGGTGTGGGAGCCGCCCTGGACTCCCGAGAAGATGACCGAGGCCGCCAAGCTGCAGCTCGGCATGCTGTGATCGCCGGCGCCGCGCTTCAGATCGAGGTGCGCGCCAGAGGGGTGGGCCGGTCCTTGCCGGTCAGACGATCGGCGACGAAGTTGTCGAAGATGTGCACCATCCACTCCAGAGGGCTCAGGCGCCCCCGGGTGTAGCCGCCCGACTGCGTCCCCTGATAGGCCAGCTCGCACGCCCGCCAGTCCTGCCGGTTGGTCAGATCCCAGAAATCGACGGCGTCCGAAGGGTCGAATCCCGGACGTGCCACCTCCTCCGGGTCGAACAGGAACTCGCAGACGACCCCCGAGCGCCCGGTGCCCTGCGGCCAGACGGTGTGGGTCATCACATAGTCGGGGTGCAGGCTGAGGAGCAGGTTGGGATACACGATGTAGTAATGGATGCGCCGGTGATCCTCTCCGGAGAGCCCCTTGAACGGCGGCCGGTTGCTCTTGCCGGTGAGCGACATGGTCTGGTACTCGTCCTTGCGGAGATCCATCCACCCGCCCACGGTCGCCTGGTTGATCAGATCGATCTCGCCGCTCATGTAGTGCGACACGCGGTTCAGCTCGGGATGGATCAGCGAGCAGTGGTAGCACTCCGAGTAGTTCTCGCAGAGCATCTTCCAGTTGGTCTCGACCGCGTAGGTGATCCGCCGGCCGCGCCGCAGGCCGTCCATCCCGTAGCGCGCGAACTTCGTGCCCATGTCGCCGAGGAACTCCGCCAGGCCCGGTCCGTCCGCCGAGAAATTGATGAACAGGAAGCCGTCCCAGCGCTCCAGCCGCACGCGGTTCAGGCCGAACCGGCGCTTCTCGAAGTTGCGCGCGTCCTCCATGTGCGGCGCGACGCGCAGCGTCCCGTCCAGATCGTAGGTCCAGGCGTGGTAGGGACAGAGAAGGTGCTTCAGCCCGGTGCCCGACGCCTCGGTGAGCAGGCGCGAACCGCGGTGCCGGCAGACGTTGTGGAAGGCGTTGATGTCGCCGCCGGCGTCGCGCAGCACGATGACGCTTTCCCGGCCGACCGTGCGCGTCAGGAAATCGCCCGGCTTCGCGACGTCCTCCTCGCGTCCGACGCACAGCCACATGCGGGCGAACATGGTCCGCAGCTCGGTCTCCAGGATCGCCGGATCGTGGTAATAGCGCGCGGGGAGTGTGGTGGCCTCCTCGAGCGGCAGCCGGATCGTGGCGAGGTCGCGCTCCATCTCGGCAGGACTCAAAGCCTCGGGCGCTGCCGTCCAGGCCCGCTCTGCTCGACCTGGAACCACGTCCGTGCCGAGCGCCCTGCTGTTGGTTGCGTTCGCCATGACTCTCTCCTTCGGGTGCGCATCGTTCCAGGGACTGATCAACCGCGGCGCTGTCAATATACCAGCGCGACATGGGCCGCGCAAGAGAATTGAAACGTCAGTGCGCATCATGAAACCGCGATCCGCCGCCCGCCGGGCCACGCGGCTCGGCGCGCGGCGCCGCGTATACTCTGCGCCGTGTTCTCGCACCGGCTGCAGTGGCCCTTCCCACCGAACCGCCTGTCGCGCCTCCTCGATGACAGGCGGGCGCGGGGCGTCCGCGTCCTCGATCTGACGGAGTCGAACCCGACGCGTGTCGGCCTGCGTTATCCGGCGGAAGCGATCGGCGCCGCCCTGCGCGACGCGGGCGCGGTCGCCTACGAGCCGTCGGCGCGCGGTCTCGAGCGGGCGCGCGCGGCCGTCTCGGAATGGCACGCGCGGCGGGGCCGGCCCGTCGCGCCCGAGCGCATCCTTCTGACGGCGAGCACGAGCGAGGCCTACGCCTTCCTGTTCAAGCTGCTTTCCGACCCGGGAGACCTGGTCCTCGTGCCACGCCCGAGCTACCCGCTGTTCGACTACCTGGCGTCGCTCGAGGGAGTGCGCGTATCAGCCTACCCGCTGACCTACGACGACCGCTGGTCGATCGATCTCGATGCCCTGGAACTCGCCTGCAGCGCCGCCACGCCGCCGCGGGCGATCGTGGTCGTGAACCCCAATAACCCGACCGGCTCGGCGGTGCAGGAGGGGGAGCGGGCGAGGCTCGAGGAGATGGCGGCCCGCGCCGGCGCCGCCATCATCTCCGACGAGGTGTTCTTCGAGTATCTCGACGTGCCCTGCGGCGCAGAGAAAGCGCCGGGCTCCGAGGGCCGCGCCGTCTCGCTCCTGGCGCGCGAGACCGGGTCACGGCGGCCGTCCGCGTCAGGGGGTGGAGCGCTGAAATTTGTCCTCGGCGGATTGTCGAAGTCGTGCGGCCTGCCCCAGATGAAGCTCGCCTGGGTGATCGTCGGCGGTCCGGACGATCGCGCCGGCGAGGCGATGGAGAGACTCGATCTCGTCGCCGACACCTACCTGTCCGTCGGCACGCCCGTGCAGCATGCGGCGGAATCCTTGCTCGCGATCGGAGAGGAGGTCCGGACCGCCATCCGGGAGAGGCTTGACGCCAACCTCGAAATCCTGCGACGGGCGGCCGGCGCCGCCTCGTCCTGTCGCGTTCTGAGGCGCGACGGCGGCTGGTCGGCGATCCTGCAGGTGCCGGCGGTGCTCTCGGAGGAGGAGGTGGTCCTCGCCCTGCTGGCGCAGGACGACGTGCTGGTCCACCCGGGCTATTTCTTCGATTTCTCCCGCGAGGCTTATCTTGTCCTGAGCCTTCTGCCCGAGCCGGCGATGTTCGGCGAGGCATTGCAACGCATCCTCGCCCGGATCGATCGCCGCTGAGCCAGGAGAAGGGCCGCCCGCGCGGGCGGCCCTTCCCAGACTGGATCGCGAACCCCGGCCGCCGCGGTCAGTCGAAATAATCGTGCTTCACCTTCGGGAGGCGCTCGTCGTACGCGAAGTGGTCCGAATGGTCGGGCGTGTGGCACTCCAGGCAGACCTTCGCCGGGACCTCCCTGCGGATGTTCTCCTTCGCGGGCTGCGCGGCGTGATCGCCGCCGGGCCCGTGGCAGACCTCGCACTGCACGTTCGCCAGGGTCGCCTCGGGCGCCCCGAGCCTGTAGCCGTTCGGCGTTCCGTAGCCGACCACGTGGCAGGCCACGCACTTCGGCTGGAAGTGCCGGTGCCGGTCGAGGAGGGTCTTGTAGGCGGTGGCGTGCTTGGTCCGCCGCCACTGCGCCATCTCCGGCGCGTGGCACTCGGCGCACCTCGCCGCCCCCACGTAACGCCCTTTCAAGCGGGCCGGGTCGTCGGCGAACAGGGGCTGCACCGACTC
>WNGL01017555.1_pt2 | contig 13179 bp, 9 predicted proteins | sample 5400591 | NCBI WGS metagenome assembly WNGL01 (sample SAMN13153377, study PRJNA577476) | soil metagenome | isolation source: 80 cm soil or saprolite under Garry oak tree replicate 1 | place: USA:California | collected 2016-06-15
CCGCTTTGATGTAAGCTTCCTTCCGGGTCCAGCATAAGAAAAACGCACGCTCACGATCCTCCTCGGGCAGCGACATAAGCTCCGTTGCTTCTTCGGAACAGAAGTACCGGTTAGCAATTTCATGTATGTCCTGAAGGGGTCGTATCTCTTCTAAATCGATGCCGACCTCGCAACCGATCGTAAATGCGAATAATGCCAAGTCGCCAGAATGCGAAGCATTAAACCTGATGTCCAATGGCTGCGTAATGCTAGGTTTTCCCATTGGGCCATAGCTAAACGTGATGTTGGCAGGAGGCATGTTCAAGTAGCGTCCTAGCAATACTCGAAGAACACCACGTGCAAAGATGAACGAATTTCGAAGATTGTCGAAACGGAACCGAGCAGCTCTAGCTAGCTCGTCGGGAGCAAGTAGCGGTAGAAATCGTGCAGTAGTGGCGTCCGAGACCGTGACGTGAACAGGCCAAACATCGACGGCTTGATTGACCAGCTTGAATTTATGCCTCGCTAGTCTATCGCTTCGCCTGGCACAAGGCTCTTCCACACCATCACCTAATAGGAACCAGGGTCTTTAGAGCATCGTCGATGCACGCCCGGAGTCTGTCCGCCATCATCCGCACATACGGTTCGACGAAAATCCCGCCAGTGTACTTCGATAGAACGCATTGTAATTGTACTTAAATCCGGCGTGAAAATCGCGTTTGATGGCGTGAAAATCGCGTTTGATTATGTACTCTGGGAACTGACAAGGCCTATGACGCTTCACGATTTTGTCGAGCAAGGCGGGAAGCACAAAATAATGAGTCACAAAAACCTCACAGGCCGACGTGTGGCTTCGCTCCCAAAAACCTGTTGGAGCACAAAGGGGGGTCTCTTATGAAAGCGGGGCGCGTTTGTTCGATAATCTACGATTCATACCCGGGTCATACCTTGGTACATCGCATGTCCCAGGCAGCGATTGACGAGGGATATGAAGTAGACGTGATCTGCCTTCGGCAATCTCACCAAAGACCATTTGAGGTATGCAGTGAGGTACGCACGTACCGCGTTCCCATGAACCGCGGCTTTGGACGCTCTTTACCGGCAACGACCTTGAGCTGGTGCTGGTTCATGTTCCTTGCAGGCTGCGCTGTTACGAGATTACACATCAAACGTGCTTATGATGTGATCCATGTCCACAATATGCCTGATTTTCTCGTGTTTTCCGCGCTAGTTCCGAAGTTATTCGGCGCCAGAGTCATCTTAGAAGTGCAGGATGTTTGCCCCGAGTTAATGGCAGCCAAAGCGTCGGGGCGCCTGGCGCCATTCGCAAAATATTTGGCACACTTTCAGGAACGCATCTCGACAGCATTCGCAGACCACGTCATTACTGTGGGCTGGCCATTTGAGGAGTTGTTGCTCAAACGTGGTGTACCGGCGGCAAAGCTGACAACTATACTGAACAGCGCCGACCCGCGCATTTTCCCCACTTCGCGGCGGCCATCGGTTCCCACAACAAAGGAGATTCCTGAAAACCGTCCTTTCACAGTGATCTATCACGGCACATTCGCCAAACGGACCGGACTTGATACCGCCATTCGCGCTGTGGCGCTGGCACGCAGAGAGGTGCCCCAGATGAGATTACTAATCCAGGGAGAGGGCGAGTTCCTACCGTATTTAAAGCATCTAGTAAAAGAACTGCAATTGAGTGAGGCGGTCGAGTTCCGCCATATGTCCCCTATCGAACAGATTGTCGATTTTGTGGTCATGGGAGATGTAGGCATCATTCCTTATCGACGCGACGGTTTTGAAGAGCTGGTGCTGCCAACAAAAGCGTATGAATACAGTTGGATGCATATCCCAATAATAGCCTCCGATACTATAGGTATCCGTTCAATGTTCCGGCCGGGTTCCATTATGCTATGCGAGCCCGAAAATCCAGAGAGTTTCGCCAGGGCCCTGGTTGAACTTTACAAACGTCCCGAAAAAAGGGCGCAGATGATCAAAGATGCCGCTGATGACTATGTGCCTTACAAGTGGGAGAACATGGGTCGACGGTATTGTGAACTGCTAGAGACACTCTCGCATAGGCGGCACCAAAAGCGCCGCATGTGAAAAGCTTTGATGCTGAGACCGGGAACAATCGTAGTCACTGCCAGCCGACACGGAGTATTCGTGCGTGTATTCAGCAGCGCAATCCTCATGCAAGCGCTCTTGCCTAAGCTCCCCCAGGCAGCGTAGACGCTGTCCATTTAGTTGCACCGATCACTGAATGGGCTCGGATAGTGCTGCGATTTCTCAGTACTCTCCATGTCGCCATCAGCAGTTCTCCACCTCCCGTACCGATCTCCGTCTACGCCAACAATGTCAAACGTGAAAGAGCCACCCCACCACGCGCGACGGACCTCAAACTCTACACTAATCATCGTCTTGCCGGAAGCCTCGAGCATGGTGGTGTGGCACGCACAACGAAGCTCAAGCAACCGGTCAATGACTGGTATTGCTTCATTTCAGTTTGGCGGACCAGATTCAGACCGGGCGATGGGAGAAAGGTGGCGAAAAAACAGACTTCCGAATGTAAGAGGTTGTAAAGGCGAAAATCTCTTCTCTGCCGTTAGAAAGTCCTTCCCACGGTGAATTTGAATTCGGTGAACTTCTCATGGATACCGAACGGCGACCCGGTCGTTGGTCCAACAAAACTGCGGTCAAGGCGATTCGGATTTATCGCGTAGATCACCCTAAAGGGCACATTGATCACGGGCAGCAAAATCTGAAGCTCCATTCCGGTGCTGGTTCTGATGCTGGAATTCGTACCAGGCAGTAACCTGACCGGCACTTTTACGAGTTGTCCCTGGGCGTTGATGATCTGTCGCGTGAGTTGATCCTTCTTCAATACCCAGGCATTACCCAGATCGAAGAACGGCGCCAGCGTGAGCACGTGGCCGGCAACAGGAATTCGATATTCGAGATTCGCGACGCCCTGGGTGTCCCCTCCAACGTAAACAATGTCATCAAACGGCTGAGAAACGGTGTTGCCTGGCGCATCCGTGGAAGTCGGGTTGCGCGTAATGAACGCGATCGGACTGAGCGCGCGAAAATCGAAGCCGCGGATATCGAAGTCGCCTCCGGCAAAAAATCGCTGGTAGTAGGGAACGGCGGTGCCCTGAAAGCCGTGAACGAATGATGCCAGAAGCCGGACTGCCAGGACGTTCCTTCCGTGGTTCATGGGATGGAAATACCGGAAGTCTAGCGTAGGGCGGTAGTAGTTGACATTGCCGCCCAGAAGACCACCTGTGTATTCGAAAGTCGTCGAAAGGCTCGAACCCCCGCTTGGGAAAGTCGGATTCCCCTGGTTATGGTTGAAGGTGTAGCTGGGAATCAGCGTGTGCGCGTAAAAGTCGGCGAAATTAGTTCCACTACTTGTGCTCGTCAAGGATTGATTATTCCGTGTGATTACCGCGTTGAAGAAATCTCCGGTCGCTGGATTGATCTCGCTGGTTTCGGAATGATTCATTCCAAAATTCAGACCTGCACGATTCCAAATTTTGAACGGATAGCTCGTGAACACGTTGAAGCCCAGGCTTTTTTGTTGGAAATTGAGGGCGTTCTGAAGACCCGACCCGGCAGGAAGCTGGCCAGGGTTTAAACCGGACACTTCCGTTGCCTGGTCGTACCGCAAACTCGTGTCGAAAACCGTGAATCCCGCCGTGAGCGGCCGGTCAAAGAGGTACGGCTGCGTGAAACTCAATTGATACAAAGACTGCCGAGTTCCGCCCTGAAGTGTGACGCCCAGTGTTTCGCCGAGCCCCATGAAGTTATTGTTTTCGTAATTAATGCCCAGGAAGCCGCCGCCGATTCCACTAACGCCGCCGCTGAATCCGATCTGATTCCGGTTCTTTTCCTTGATCTTGAGATTGATATCCACTTCTGGTTCGGGCGCACTTGGTTTCAGCTCCACGTCTTCCGGGCGGATGGGGTCAAAATATCCGAGTTGGTTTAAACGCTGCATACTTGTGTCCCACAGCGTCGAATTGAACACCTCACCCTCGTTGACCATGATTTCGCGCCGGATGACTCTGTCGCGAGTGGTGGTGTTGCCGGTGAAACTGATGCGATTGACGTAGAATCGCCGGTCTTCCTCAATATTGACGTTGAGGTTGATCAGCTTGTTGGCTTCATCGAAACCTTGGACCGGCACGGCGGTGAAGTTGATGTACCCTCGAGATCCATACTGCTTCTTCAGGTTCTCAATACTTTCACGAAGCCGCTGTTCGTTGAACACTTCACCGGGGGCCATGTCTAACATGCCTTTGATTGCCGGTTCGCTGAACAGCCTGGCGCCGGTAACTTTGACATTGCCGACGCGATATTGATTGTTTTCCTCGATTTTGATCGTGATGTAATACCGGTCCGGAGTTTTCGTCCAGAACGGAATCGGAATGCCCCAAGGAAATGACGGCCGGACAAGCGGCAGCGTGCGAATCACCTTGTGTGGCTTTGTTTCGACGATCGGCTCAACCACATTCACACGCACGTATCCATGTTCGGCGTACAGCATGCGAATGCGCGCGATGTCATCGGCGAGCTTAAGATCGAAATACGTATCCTTGCGCGTGAAAACGGTTAATGGATTGGATTCCTTCACCAATTTCATTGCGTTCTTGATCTGCCGGGAAGATAGGGCTTTGTTTCCCTGAATCGTAATCTTTTGAATCCGGATCTTTGGGCCTTCATCCACCTTGAAAGTTATGGCAATTGCGCCCGGCGGGATGTCCTCGGTTGTGGCCGTGACGGTCGCATCCTTATGACCTCTCTCTGCAAGCAGCATCTTGATAACAGCCGCGGCTTTTTGGATTCTGGTGGGGTCATATAGGGATTCTTGATTGAGGCCGGCCTTGTGTTCCTTCAAAGCATCCGTGATCTCCGAACTGCTGACGGACTTAACGCCTTCGTACTTCACAGTCCGGATCAACTTCCTCTCCTTCACAATAAACGTGACGATCTTGCCGGTTGTTCCATCCTCCTGCTCAACGCGTATGTCATCAAAAAGCCCCAGTGCATAGAGAGCTTTGATGTCACGACGGACGGTAATCCTGTCCAATTGGTTACCCTCCCTTGTTTGGAGGTTGTACTTGATTGTTTCCTTAGGAATCCGGAGATTGCCGCTAACCCGGATCTCTTCAATGCGATTCAAATTTGGAGGTTGGAGCGTTTGCGGCTCGACACGCGTCAAAGCCAGAGCCAGCAATAGCTGAAATAGCATTGAGCGCTCCTATCGCGTAGGCAATCGCCCTGCCAAACGGGCGCTGTAGCGGCGGTCTATGGAACTGTGAAAAAATCGACGACAGCCAAAGCTGTCAAATGTCGAATGTCTGTTGTGCGATGTCCGATGAACTTGTAAAACGACTCACTGACGAAATGACCTGATGACTAAATCGTTTCCCACGCCGAAACGTCGACTAAAGGCGATGTGGAAGCGGTCCCTGTGGAACGGCCGAAACCGGTCGAACAAGTGAAGAAGAGACCGGCCGAGCCTGTACGGGTTGCTGCGGCACCCCGGTCTTCGGCCCCGGCTCCCTCTCCCGCGCCTGTTGGAGTTACACCGGCGCCTCCCGCGCCTGCGCCCGATACTCCGCAGCAGAGCGTAGCGAATCCTCCGGCGCCTGCTCCAATCTTCGTGCCAGCGCCACAGTCGGACCCGATACCTGCGCCAGTCCCGCTCTCTCCTGAGCCGTCAACAAAGCAAGTAACGATCCCAGCAGGAACCGACGTCTATATCCGGATGATCGATTCGATCGACACCGAACAAGCTCATCCTAATGAAACTTTTCGCGCCTCGCTGGATAAACCTATCGTGGTGGACGGCCAGACGATCATCCCACTGCGGTCGGACGTCTTTGTGAAGGTCGTCGAGGTCCAATCTGCGGGAAAACTGAGCGGCACCAGCGAACTCAAGGTCGAGCTCGACAAACTATTCATCGGCAAGCAATCTTATCCGGTCCTCAGCAACACGTTCACCGAGACCGGCCCGTCGGAGGGTAAGAAGGCCGCGCGGAACGTGGGCATCGGGGCAGCCGTCGGAGGAATTATCGGCGGGATCCTCGGGGGCAAAAAAGGAGCGATCATCGGAGCGGGAGCAGGTGGCGGCGGCGGAGCCGTGATCACCAAACCAGACCAGATCCGGATCAATTCCGAAACGCAGTTGCTGTTCAAATTAGAGAACCCAGTCGAGGTCACGATCTCGACGACGCCTCCGGCCAACACATCCACCACGCCGGCCAGTAGATTCATTGCGAGTTCGGATGGTCCCGCAAAACTGGCGCCGCCTCCGGACCGGCCTTCTTCCCACGCCTCGTCTTCCACCGATAACGACCTTACCGGAAAGTGGACGGTCACCACGGACGGACCGCAATATCTGACTTTGCAGCTTAACCTCCAGCAGAATGGAAATAATTTGCAAGGTTCGATCAGTGATCCGCGAGGATCCGGCACGCTCCCTATCCGCGGATCGGTCAGCGGTAACTACGTCAACTTCTCCACGCAATCGCAGTATGGAGGCAATAACACGCAGATGCAGTTTTCCGGCGCGATCCAGGGTGACAGTATGCAAGGGACGGTGACCATGTCGGCCAATCGAAGCTACGGCAACGCGGGAGGATATCCCGGGGGAGGCTACCCTCGCTCTCCGGGAGGTGGGTATCCCGGAGGCGGACGCACACGCACCGGCCGCAACGGAAGCGGCGCGACGACTCAAGTCCACTGGAACGCGCAGCGCAACAACTAAAGGCGTCCTTCAGGTTCAGAGGGAGCAGCGTCGGGTTTCGTCTGCTCGACGGATTGGATAAGTTGTTCGATCGTCAGCGCGGCGAAAAGTTGATGCCGTTCTTTCGTATAATCACCATGGCCCGGGTCGTATTGCATCATGAAACGCATCGCGCCGGCCGGGCCAAGCCGTTCGGTGAGAGCTTTCCATCCTTCCATTCGGATTTGGTACAACGACATGGATGAAGAACGGTTCATGGGTCAATCTGTAGGAAATCATCCATGCGGTGAGAGCGAATTTATCCCCAACGCTGTCCTGTTTTACGTCGTGACGGCAACAATAAATACCTGACAAGGAACGACTTTTTTTACCGGCTTCCCATACCTCAACAAGAGGAAAACCACGTGCTCGGATTTGGTAAATGCAACTCGCGGAGGAAAGTGTATGTGTCCCTTTTTCGCAAAATGGCGGCAGGCGTTTTTGCTTATTTTATCGATACTTGCCGGTGTAAGAACAATCCATGCTTCTGAAGTAGATGCGCTCACGATTTCCCGAAACATTCAGCAGTTGCACATGCCCTACGGTACGGTTTTGGATCCCGTATTCGCATCGTCGGACCTCGCTTCGCCAGGATATTCGGAGGTACGAGGATACACACGGGCCGGGGATTCTGCGATATGGACGGGACATTATCTGGCCGCTGAGGCGTTCCGTTATCAGATCACTCGGTCGTCAGACGCGTTGGCTAATGCATGGAAAGCTCTCGAGGGAATTCACTCGCTTCTCGATGTTACCGGCAGCGACGTTCTGGCACGGTGTCTAATACCCGTGAACTCACCGTATGCTGCCGCAATTCAACAGGCGGAAGCCGGCAATGGGATCTACTACAACACATTGGGAGGTCAGCCCTACTTCTGGATCGGTAATACCTCAAGGGACCAGTATTCCGGCGTCGTATTCGGTTTGAGCGCCGCTTACGACATGATTGATGACCCGAACGCACACAGTCTCATCCAGCAAGATCTGACGCGAATATTGAATTACCTGCTAGGTCACAATTGGAATGTGGTCATGCCGGACGGCAGAGTGAGCACAACGTTTGCATTCCGTCCGGATCAACAACTGAGTTTTCTCCAGGCAGGCCGAAAGGTAAACCCTCTCCGATTCACGTTCGTTTACGCAATCTACCGCACTGTATATGCAGCCTCCGCCGCTGTTCCGGTTTTCTTTGACAGCCTTGACGATCACAGTCACTACTTCAAATTCAATCTGGACTACATCAACCTGTACGATCTTATCCGCCTCGAGGAGGACAGCTCGCCGTACAAAGCCGTCTACATGAATGCCTATGACATGTTGCGGCGTAGAACACAATCGCACGGCAATCCACACTTCAACATGATCGATCGAGCGTTGAAGGGACCGAATGGCGCGCGCGATAATGAGACGATTGCGCTCTTAAACTTATGGCTTCTGACACCGCGGCGTGACTATTGGGTCGATTTGCGGGGCAAATATCCCTCATGCGGTGCCGATCGCGCCTGCATTCCGATTGCTGTTAACGATCGCGTCAACACAGATTTCCTCTGGCAGCGCAGCCCATTTTTGCTCTTTGGCGGAGGCGCAGGAATGGTTGAAACTGCCGGGATCGACTACATCCTGCCCTACTGGATGGCACGTTACTACGCTTTGCCGCAGTGAGACGCTCAACGTGCGTGGCTGATTGCCTATAGGCGAAAGTTGATCTTTTTGTGGCACGGCCGGATAACATTTAGCACGATCATGCGACATGCGATATTCATCGCGCTCGTTGGAACAACGCTTGTCGCCGGTGCCGCCGCAGGTGATTCAGGCCTGCTGGTGGAGAGCTACGGCAAGTTACTTTTCGTCCGTGCTGACGGCACCGGGCGAGTGCTCAGCGATTCAACCAATAGCGCGGCTCTTTCGCCGGATGGACAGACGATAGCATTTACGACTTCATCCCAAGTTCTTTCGATCATGTCCGTTGCGGGAGGACCAACGAAACAGATTGTTAAGCTCCCCGCCGGAAGTCATTTCGGACAAATCGGCTGGATGAAAGACGGGCGCTCACTTCTTTACGAAGGGGAGGGTGGACACCTTTTCATTATTCTTACATCTCAAGATGGAAGCATTCCGAGAGACCTCGGTCCGTGGTATCAAGGATTCAGCGTTTCTCCCGATGGATCTGCCGTTGTTCATGCTGTGAATAGCCCTGTAAGCGGTCTCGAGGTGCTCGACATCCCTACAGGCCGCCGTACACTGATTCACAAGACGGGTAAAGTTGTTTGGAACGCGAAGTTCGCGCCTGATGGTCAATGGATCGCTTACGAAATGACGTTTCGCGACCCACCGCGCACCAAAAATGACGAACCGGATTGCACACCGCCCAGCATCGGTCTTCGCCTTTATTCGATGCGCACAAAAGCCGACGTGGCTGTGACCATATCCGCAGCGCCGCGAGATTGGAACAACGTCAAATCATTCGACTGGTCGCCCGACAGCAAACGACTGGCGCTCACCGCCGGCACAACGGATTGTGACTATCCGGGCTCTGCCAATGGCGTATTCATGACATCAGTCGATCAGAAGGCGCAGATCCGAGTTTCGGCCGGCGAAATGTCGCTGGAGCCCGTCTTTTCTCCTGACGGAACAGCGCTAGTATTTGTCGATTTCTCTGATCCTCCAGCCAAATTGATCCGTTACGACATCGCGACGCGTAATCGCACTGTGTTTCGCCGCGGCTCCGAAACGGATAACTCTTATCATCTTCTGGACTGGAAATAAGGATTACATTGCGCGGTTCAACTGCTTCATGAGTACCGTTGCCCTTCTGCAGAAATGGAGAGATAGCGGCGCGATCAGCGCCGGCCAATTCGATACCCTCATCGCGATTGTCCGCAAAGAAAGATTTTCAGTCTTTGTGGAATTGAATGTCCTGCTGTACCTCGGTGTACTTTCCCTGGTCGCCGGCGTCGGTTGGACGATCAACACCTATTTCGCCGATCTTGGCGATGCGGCCATTTTAATTGGGCTCACGGCACTCCTCATGTCATCGCTCTACTACTGCTTCTCGCATAAGCCCGGCATGGTGGTCGACTACATCCTGTATCTCGCATGCCTCACACTGGCCGCCGAACTGGCGTACATCGAAGCTCGTTTTGAGGTGTTGCGCGATCATTGGGATTACTACGGTTTGTTATCCGCGTTCGTGTATTTCTTCTTTGCCTATCGTTTTGATAACCGCCTGGTCCTCTCGCTCGCGCTGTCCACGCTGGCGGCGTGGTTCGGTGTGAAGATTTCGCGATTTGATCTGATCTCGAGCGACTCGCTTCGCGCTGCTGCAATTGGCTATGGGCTGATTGTGTCCGGCGGCGGATTGTTGCTGGCTCACCACGGTATCAAGAAACATTTTCTCGAAACGTATTTGCATGTCGGTGGGAATGTCCTCTTTATCGCGCTCGTGTCAGGCGCCATTGACCGGAATGCAAATTGGATGTATCTGCTCGGTCTGGTCGTTCTCGCGGTTGTTTCCATACGAGCAGGTGTGCACTTTCGCCGTTTCGTGTTTGTTGTGTACGGCACGATTTATGGCTACATCGGCGTCAGCGGTGAAATCCTCAGGCGTCTGGGCACCGACACAGCGGCGCTTTCGTATATCGTCGTTTCGAGCACGATTGTCATCCTCGCGATCGTCATGCTCGCGCGGCGTTTTGGACGTGAAGAATGAGGCGATATTCGGGAGAGGCAGAAGAAACTGTGCAGGCGGCGGATCTCATCCGTGAATGGATGGGCTCGGGTCTTCTCGAGAAGGAGCAAATTCCGCGCCTGTCCGAGGACCTGCAGACTGACCTCAGGCGGACGAATAATTTTCTTCGTCTGGTGCTGTTCTTGTTTACCGCAATCATCATCGGCGCTTCGGTGCTACTGCTGATCGACATACTCAAGACTACCGAAATTCGCGCCAAGGCGGTGGCTTGCGCTGCAGCGGCCGCTTTGTGCTTCGGGCTGGCAGAATGTTTGGTTGCGAGATTTCGCGTCTACCGTTTTGGTGTCGAAGAAGCGCTCGGCGCCGGTGCAGTCGTCCTTGTGATTGCTGCCGTCGCGCTGATGATGTCGAATGCGAACATCGATTCTATTCTGGCGATGGCCCTCGCGATCGGCGCAGTCGGCGGACTTCTTCTATATCTTCGGTTCGGATTCGTCTACGCGGGCGTCATCGCGATCGCGTGTGCGGCCATGATTCCGTTTCCCCTGGTCCATCCCGTCATAGGCCGTCATTTGCTGTCGGCCGCAGTCTTCCTCGTCATATTCGTTCTGGTTCGAGGCAACGATCTGTTCCGGGCAGCAGCATTTGCGGGCTCGTACGTTGTGCTGAATTTGCACATCTCGCCCGACGCAGTTATCGATCGGGGAGGGTTTTACTGGACAACCTACGTGATGATCTGGCTTCTTCCCGTTGTTGGTTTGAGCCTGAGTCTTCGCGCGCGGGATCGTCTGCTGATGGATGTCAGCGGCGCCATGCTGATCACCACGCTCGCGACGAACAAACTGTATCTTGGTTCGCCGCCACAGACGTGGGATCCGATTCTGTTCGGTCTGTTTCTGATGATTGCTGCAGTTTGGATTCGACGCTGGCTCTCCAGCGGATCCAGCGGCGCACGGTTCGGCTTCACGCCGGCGCGTATTCTCAATCGGGATTCGAGATTGATGACCGTGGTGAGTACCGCCTCTGCAGCATTCCAGCCTCAAGCGTCACCATCTGCGCCGGCCGTCACGGAAACTGCAAAACCGGAGTTCGCCGGCGGCCGCTCTGGCGGGGCAGGCGCCAGCGGAGAATTTTGACGGCGATGATCACGCTCCGGAGAAGAAATCGTGAAATGGATCACGCGTACGAAAAGCGCTCTCTGCTCAACTTGTCAGCACACCACACCCTCGAGTGTCGCTTCGAGAAGGGGCGCTTCGTCCGCGGAACACTTGAAAGCGATGTATCCGTCGGGACGGACGAGGATCAGCCGGCCGTCGCTTGGTCCGTAGCGCTTCGAAAGGGCTTTTGATCTGGGCAGTGTTTCAACTGCGAGCACCGGTGAGAACCGCCGTTGCAGCCGTTCGATGACCGGAGAACGGTTGGCGTCGTCCGGCATGGCCAAAAGCGTGAAGTACGCGTGGCGGAGCCGGTCAAAAAGTGTGCCGCCCTGCTCGAAATCGATGTCCGGGGCCCGGTCGCCGATGGCGGGACCATTTATTTCCGTCAAGGCGGGGGATTTTTGGACATAGTCCCGGTATGTGTAGGCCACACCCGAACAGGTGTTCACGACCTTCTCGGTATATCCGGGGTCGAACATCGTGAGGGTTCGCTGTGCGATGTCCTTGCCGTGCGTCATGAAGATGTCGTGAAGGGAGGACGCCGCCCAGATGACCTGTTCCGCCACGGGCCGCCGTTCGGCCTCGTAGGTATCGAGCAGCTCGCATCTGGCGTAGCCTTTCAGAACGAGCGCGAGCTTCCATCCCAAATTGAAAGCGTCCTGCATACAGCAGTTCATCCCTTGCCCTCCGGTCGTCGAGTGCACGTGCGCGGCATCGCCTGCCAGAAACACGTTTCCTTGACGGAAGGTATCAGCCAGACGGACCCAGGTTTCCCATCTTGAATGCCACACCACATCACCCATGGTGATGCCATCGAAGTGGCGTTCGAGAAGACGCATGAACGCCTGCTGCGGCGTGATCGTTGGGTCCGCGGCTTCACCGCGGTCGCTTAGCAGCAGCCGAAAATGACCGCCGGGCAGCGCCGCAACCATCAGGAAATGATCGGTGCCGACACAGTAGTGAAAGTAGTCTGTCCAATCGGGAAAGCCGTTCAAATGAACATCGAGATTTTGAAAGAAGCTGCCGGCGTAGTCCTTACCCTTGACGGACATTCCGAGGCCGCGGCGTACACGGGAATTGATGCCGTCAGCGGCGATGAGGTAGCGGCAGCGGACAAGCTCTTCCTCGTCGCCGCGATCGGCATGAGTGAGCCGCGCCGTAACGCCGTCCGCCTCCAACGTCAGGTTTTGAAATGTCGTGTCATATTCGATGGTCTTGCCAAATCGGGAGCGCGTGTAATCGCGCACGAACGTTTCGGTCTCGCTTTGGTTGTGCGCCAAAATGCAGTTGTATCGAGAATCGACCGTGGTGTAATCGAGACCCGGACGGACTTCCGTTCGCTCGCCGTCACGGAGGAAGTGCATCACGTATCCTTTGCACCAAAGATCGCGTTCGAGGATCCGCTTGCTCAACTCCTTGTCCACGAGATCGAACAGCTCGATCGTGCGTGCATGCATCGCGATGGCCCGCGACTCACGACCCGGGCCCGGCATGCGTTCGATACATCGATACTCGACGCCGCGGCGCGCCAACTCCATCGACAACACGCACCCGGC
>WNGL01007092.1_pt1 | contig 13175 bp, 16 predicted proteins | sample 5400591 | NCBI WGS metagenome assembly WNGL01 (sample SAMN13153377, study PRJNA577476) | soil metagenome | isolation source: 80 cm soil or saprolite under Garry oak tree replicate 1 | place: USA:California | collected 2016-06-15
CAGAGCGTCTGCACGGCTTCCGCGAGCACGTGCGCGGCGTCGTGGCGGATCAGCTCCAGGCTGCGCGGGTCCTCGCGGGTCAAGAACTCGATCTTGGCATCCTTCTCGATCTTGTCGGCGAGATCGGCGAGGGCGCCGTCGAGCGCCATCGCGACCGTGCGCTTGGCGAGCGAGGGCGAGATGCCCTTGGCGATATCGAGACCGGTGGTGCCGGGGGGATAGTCCCGACGGGCGCCGTCGGGAAAGGTCAGCGCGACCATCATTCACTCCTGTTGCTCACTCGCTGCCTACGAATGCAGGTAAGCGGATCAAGACCGCCTATCCTGATGACGGTCCATTTCCAGAGATGGCCATTAAAGCATGGAAATCAAAGTATCAATTGGCTAACCTCGACAACGCCTCCGCATTTTCATGGGTGCAGGCTTGATCCTTCAGCGGCCAATGCTCCTCCTAGCCCTCGTTGCGGCCGGCATGGCCTTGGGCGGCGCCGAGGCGGCACGGGCCGAGACCGCGTCGCCTTCCGACCCGACGGCGGTGGAGCGCCTGCCGCTTGCGTTCTACCTCGCCAAAGGGGAGGCAAACTCCTGCGGGGAGGGCTGCGATCAGTGGATTGCGGCGGAAGGATATTTCACCCCGGGCTCGGCGCAGCGGACGCGGACATTCCTGAAGCGCCATTCCGGACGCAGCCTGCCGATCTTTTTCCAGTCGCCGGGCGGGATCCAGGCGGAGGCGCTCGCCATCGGCCGTCTCATGCGCGAGCGCGAGATGACGGCCGGGGTGGCAAAGACCGTCCCGCAAGACTGCGTGCCGGCGGGAGAGAAAGACAAGGCTTGCCGTGCCTCGAAGCAATCCGGACGGACGCTGATGGCCGAGTTGCGCAGCGTCGGAGCGGCCTGCAATTCGGCCTGCGTCTACGCTCTCATCGGCGCCAAGGTGCGGCTGGTGCCGCCAGGCGGCCGCCTCGGGGTTCATTCGGGCAAATTCGTCCGCATCTACAGCGATGGTCGAGTGGTCGATGGACCCGCGGGGGCGGCAAAAGCCGCGCTCGCGGGGTTGAACGCGGGGCTTCGCCGCTACGTCAACGACATGGGCGTCGGCGAAGGTTTCCTCGACGTCATCTCCCGCGTTCCGTACGAGAAAGTCCATATACTTGAGCCGCAACGAGATCGCAGACTTCCACATCGACGCCCGGGTTTTTCTGGAGACCCCATGGACCGTTGCCGAAACATCCTCGCCCGCGGTTCTCAAGTTCGTCGTCGCTGCCGCGGAATCGAATCAAAGCGAGTTTCGCACCGACGTCGTCCGCCTGGCCTGCCGGACCGCGACCCACCTCACGGTCGCCTATTTGCGCGGCGTGGCGGGGGAGGCAAGCGCGAGTCCAACGTCAATCAGCCTCATGGCGGTCGGGCGCAACTTCGCCTTTTCGCGTCCGGGCCGCGTCGCCAAGATGGACGCGATCGACACCGGAGGATGGTTCGAACCCCGCGTTGCGGTGGTACCGGTCGAGTTCTTCGAAGCGGCAGCAGCCGTCAGCAGCATCGAGATCACGGAGTCCGCTGCGGCGGGGTCGACGACATCTTCCCGGGTCCTCACGCTCTCCACGGTCGGGTTGTCGCAGGCCGTCGGCACGCTGCGCCAGCGATGTGAGAGCGCCATCTAGCGCGTATTCCGTTCGAGTTGAACCGCGCGCATGACGACGTCAGTGGTGCGGGTCGACCACTTGGAACCGAGTTCCATCGGTTCCAACTGCCCATTTTTTTCCCCGAGTGCCGCAAAAATGCCACTGGACCGGACTCGCGCCTCCGATTAAAAAGGTGATCAGCACGAAGCCAGTTTCTTGCTTCGAAGAGCGACACACAACAGTCGCCGGGCCCTCAGCGCCCCAAGCAAGGACGGTAGGAGAGGGGAAAGCGTGACCCGATATCTGATCGGAGCCCTGACGCTGGCATGCGCCTGCATGGTGGCGTCCGCCAATGATCGTTCGATCGCGAAGGATGAGGGAAAGCCTGGCTCGATGCGCTTCGAGTGGCGCATGGAGGGGCCGGCGGATCAGTGCGGTCGCAGCTGCCGCACCTGGATTTCCGCAATCGGCGTCATCACCGACAACAGTCCTCGCGAGTTCGAGGCCTTCGTCAAGGCGAACGAGGTTCGCGGCGCGACCCTGGTGCTCGATTCCGAAGGCGGCGCGGTGCTGGCGACCTTGACGCTCGGGCGCGCGATTCGCCGCCTCGAGCTCACGACCACGGTCGGCAGGACGAGCTTGCTGCCCCCTGGCGACGACGGCAAGGCGCGGGCGACGCTGTCCCCCAAGGCCAGCTGCGAATCGATGTGCGCCTTCCTGCTGCTTTCCGGGGCGCGGCGCTACGTGCCGCCGGAAGCGCGCGTGCTCGTTCACATGATCTGGCTCGGCAGCAAGAGCAAGCGCGCGCAGGACGCCAGCTATTCCGCCGAGGAGCTCGGCCTGGTCCAGCGCGATATCGGCAGCCTCGCGCGCTATACGGTCGAGATGGGCGGCGGCATCGAGCTGTTGGAAACGGCGCTGCAGGTCCCGCCCTGGGAGCCCATGCATGCGCTCTCGAGCGACGAGCTTCGCCGCACGCAGCTCACCACCATCGATCGCCTGTTCGAGCCGGATGTTCCCCAGGCCGCCTTGCCGGGCGCAGGCGTCGGCTCGTTGACGACCGCGGCCCAGGCTGAGAGGTAGCCCGGGCTACGCCTCGGGGGAGGATTGGGCCTGCCGCCATCGCCCATAGCGCCAGGGCAAATACCAGCGCGCCCGAGGCGGGAGCGATTCGGGCACCAGATCGAGCCCCGATGTCCCCCAGGGCTGGCAGCGCAGGAGCCGCGCCAAGGTCATCCAGCCGCCGGCCCACAGGCCGAAGCGGGTGAGCGCCTCGTCGGCATATTCCGAGCATGTCGGCAGATGCCGGCAATGGAAGCCGACCAGCGGGGAGAACGTGTAGCGATAGGTCTTGACCAGCCCGCGGCCGGCGAGCCGCGGGGCACGCCGCGCGATGTCGATGAGTTGATCCAGCATCAGTTGAACAGCGTGCGTCGGCATTTGTTCTGGACAAAGCGTCAAATCACTCCGCCGCCACCTTGGCGCCCCGCTTGGCCTCGATCTGGCCGATGGCGTCCACCACCGCGTCGAATGTCAGCAGCGTCGAGGCGTGGCGGGCCTTGTAGTCTCGCACCGGCTCGAGCACGGCGATGTCGGCCCATTTGCCGGTCGGCGGAGCGCCGTTTTCCTTCAGCATGCGCCGCACCGTCTCGCGCAGGCCACGCAGTTCCTCCGCCTTCGCTCCGATCACGTTGCGCGCCATGATCGAGGACGAGGCCTGGCCGAGCGCGCAGGCCTTCACCTCATGGGCAAAGTCGGTGACCTCGTCCCCGTCCATCTTGAGGTCGACGGTCACCGTCGACCCGCACAGCTTGGAATGGGCGGTGGCACTGGCATCCCGATCGTCCAGGCGTCCCAGCCGCGGGATGTTGCCGGCGAGTTCGATGATCCGCTTGTTGTAGACTTCGTTGATCATGGCGGTGGAGAATGGCTTTCCCGCTAGCGGTTAACGGCTTGGCGGCGCCGATTGCACGCCCTGCCCGAACGAATATATAGGGAGTGCCCGGCCGGCGCGAGCAGGCGCCGGCCGCCGCCCGCGAGCCCGCGGGGGAGGCTTCACCTGCCGTGGAGCCATGTAAAATGGGAATGCGGCGTCCGGACCGCGCGCATGGGTGCGAATCCCTAAAGCGCGTATGGCCGATGCGGCCGCCCCGGTGACACCCCCGGCCCTGCCTTGCAGGGCCGGTCGAACGGAGAGACCGTCATGGACGCTGTCGTCAAGCCTTGGCCAAAGGCTACCCTGTCTGATGCAACCCTGTCCGATCATGTCCGCCAGGCCCCGCAGCCGCCGCTGCCGCGCCCCTCGCGCGAGGAGGCGGAGGCGGCGGTGCGCACGCTGATCGCGTTTGCCGGCGACTATCCGGACCGCGAAGGCCTGGTCGAGACGCCCAAGCGGGTCATCGACGCCTACGAGGAGCTCTACTGCGGCTATCGCGAATGCCCGGCCGAGGTGCTCGACCGCACCTTCAGCGAGATCGGCAAATACGACGATTTTGTGCTGGTGCGCGACATCGCCTTCCACTCCCACTGCGAGCACCACATGATGCCGTTCATGGGCAGGGCGCATATCGCCTATAAGCCGGTCGAGCGGGTGGTGGGGCTTTCCAAGCTCGCGCGCCTGGTCGACGTCTATGCCCGGCGGCTGCAGACCCAGGAGCACCTGACCTCGCAGATCACGACCGCGATCGACGAGATCCTCAATCCGCGCGGCGTCGCGGTCATGCTCCAGGCCGAGCACATGTGCATGTCGCTGCGCGGCGTCGAGAAGCCGGGCTCATCGACGATCACCACCCAGTTCACGGGCTCGTTCCGCGACAATCCGGACGAGCAGGTCCGCTTCATCACCATGGTGCGGGGGACGGACCGCTGATCCCTGCGGGTCGCGCGAGGCTGGTTTTGGCCGATCAATCCATGTTCGCGCCGCGTGGCTCGACCGAAGAGGTCGAGGAGGGTCGCGCGTTGGCGCCGAAGTTCGATGCCGACGGGCTCGTGACCTGCGTTGCGACCGATGCGGGCTCGGGCGAGGTGCTGATGGTCGCCCACATGAATGCCGAGGCGCTGGCCAAGACGATCGCGAGCGGCGAGGCCTGGTACTACAGCCGCTCGCGCAAGCGGCTGTGGCGCAAAGGCGAGACCTCGGGCCACGCGCAGCGCCTCGTCGAGATGCGCATCGACTGCGACCAGGATGCGGTGTGGATCAAGGTCGAGCAGCAGGGCCCTGGCGCCTGCCATACCGGGCGGCGCTCATGCTTCTACCGCGCGGTGCCCCTCGGCGGGCCGGGGGGCCCGCTCACGCTCGAATTCCGCGAGGCCGGGAAGGTCTATGATCCGCGCGCCGTGTATGGAGACCGGGACTAGCGGCCGGAGGAGTCATGGACATCATCGACGAAGTCAGACAGGTGATCTCGACGACGCTCAAGATCCCGATCGATGAGCTCACCCCGCAGACCCGGCTCGACGACATCGGCGCGGCGTCCCTGGACGTGCTCGAAATCGTGTTCGAGCTCGAGGAAAAGTTCGGCATCAGCATTCCGCTCAGGGCCGATGAGGCCGCGCCGGGCAAAGCGAAAGGGGAGGCGGCCGGGCTCGAGTTCGAGACCATCGGCGAGGTCGCGAATGCGGTCAAGGCTCTCATCGACGCGAAAGCGCCCTCATGAACCGCGTCGTCGTCACCGGACTGGGTGTCGTCTCTTCCGTTGGGTGCAAGCTCGATGAATTCTGGTCCGCTCTGATCGAGGCTCGCTCGGGCATCGCCCCGATCACGATCATCCCGACCGAACGATTGACCGCGCGCATCGCCGCGCAAGTTACCGATTTCGACCCGGCGGCCCATCTCGATCCAAAACAGGCAAGCCAGATCGACCGCTTCGCACAGTTTGCGGTCGTGGCGGCGCGTTCCGCCATTCGCGACGCCCAGCTCGAGATCGGCGAAGAGCTTGCGCTTGCCGCCGCGACCGTCGTCGGCACCGGGGTAGGGGGGCAGAACACGCAGGATGCGTCCTACTTCAGGCTTTACGGGCAGAATGCCGCGAAGCTGCATCCGCTGACGATCCCGCGGCTGATGGTGAACGCCGCGGCGAGCCACGTTTCGATGGACCTCGGCTTGAAGGGGCCGACCTACTCGGTGGCGACGGCCTGCGCATCGGGCACCCACGCCATCGGACAGGCCTTCCATATGCTGCGCATCGGGCAGGTGCCGGTCGCCGTTGCGGGGGGGACTGACGCCTGCATCACGGTGGGCACGCTCAAGGGCTGGGAAGCGCTGCGCGTGCTCAGTTCGGACACCTGCCGGCCGTTCTCGAAGACGCGGTCCGGCCTCGTTCTCGGCGAGGGCGCCGCGATGGTTGTCCTGGAAACGCGCGAGCGCGCGATCGCGCGCGGCGCGCGCATCTATGCCGAGGTCCTGGGCTTCGGCATGAGCGCGGACGCCGCCGACATTACCGCGCCCGATGTCGACGGCGCGGCGAGAGCGATGCAGGCGGCGCTCGCGGATGCGCGGATCGACGGGTCGGACATCGATTATGTCAACGCGCACGGGACCGGCACGACCGCCAACGACCGCACCGAAACGATTGCGCTGCGCAGGGTGTTCGGATCAAGCGCGGACCGCCTCGCCGTGTCGTCGAGCAAGGCCGTGCTGGGTCACAGCCTCGGAGCCTCGGGCGCGCTCGAACTGGCCGCGACCGCGCTTGCCCTGCACACTCGAACCGTTCCGCCGACCGCGAACTTCGAGGAGGCCGACCCCGAATGCGATCTCGACGTGGTGCCGAATGTCGCCCGCCAGGCTCCCCTGCGCGCGGCCATGTCGAACTCGTTCGCATTCGGGGGATTGAACGCGGTGCTGGTCCTGGGGCGCGCCTGAGTTCGGCCCGTCACCGCTGGCCGGCGGCCTTCGCAAATCCTGGTTCATCAGCAGCGGATCGAGATTGGTATTGCAGGCGGGCGAATTTTAGTTTCCATGGACGCCACACCGGCGCCGGTTTGCACGACGCGCCTGGGAATGAGGGCAATCTTTGCTTAGAAACGGATTTCGGAATCGGCACACTAGCGTTAGCGTTCCGAAGCCGAGGCGCTGGGAAGGTTATACTTCCGCGAGAGCGCGTTGAGTTCTTCGACTCGCTCAACCTTCTCCACCGTCGCCCGGCTCAGAGCCCCTTTTTGCGCTTCAGTCATTCGTCCCGTGGCTTGCAATTCGGCCAAGGCTTTGTCGACGGCGCCCAATGCAATGCTCACCATAGGTGGGGTCTGGCCCACGGCGACTCGGGCTGCCTTCATGGCGGCTGGCGTTGCCGGGAAATTCGGGCGGCCGATCACAGCAAAGAGCGGCTTCTTGATCACGTCGGCCGCTTTTACGTAGTCCTGCGCGGCCGGCAACCCAATCCACACGCAGTCGGCACCGGCTTCGGCGTAGGCGGTAGCCCGATCCAGCATCTCGGTGTAGGAATTGTTCGGAGTTGGAGCAAGACAGCGCGCGATAAGAACCATGTCCGTGCGCGCGTCGGCCGCGGCATGAATGTTGTCGATCATCCGAGCCTTGGGCAGGACACCCGGAACGGCATAGGCGGTGGCGCGGTTGAGCGGCATTCGGTCATCGAAGGCCGCGCAGGCGATGCCGGCTCGATCGGCCTGCTTCGCGAAGCGGTAAACATTCAGCGGCGTGGCGCCAAAATCGTCCACATCCGCGACCACTGGAATATCCACGTTCGCGGCGATGACACTGTCATACTCGATGATCTCGGACACCGTGACGATCGCCTGGTCCGGCAACGCGAGCAATTCCTGGTTGGTGGCGCTACTGCCGACAAACACGCCTTTAAATCCGTGAACTTCGATCAGACGAGCCGTTAGGACATCGTAAGCGTTGGCGCAGATCAGCGGCTCCGGGCCGTTCATCAATTCGCGAAAGCGAGCACCCATTGTTCTCGATGCCGGGCGCGCCTCAGCGGCGGCCAGCGGACCGGCAGCCGCCATCAGTCCCGATGCGGCCAGTCCAGCGACTTGGACAAACTCGCGTCTATTCGTTTTTCTAGTCATGACCGCTCCTCGAAAGTTGTGACAATCGCTTTGGCCCATTACCGATGCCGCTACTCTCCCATGGGTTTCCCGCCGATCAGAAATCCGGTTTGTCCGCCCGCGGCACGTCGGCGTCCTTAAACGGGTACCACTTGATGTTTTCGGCGCAGACCTGTTCCAGCCAGGCGGCGGGGTCTCTGCCAGCGCTTCCATAAGTCATGGTCGCGGTCCACGGCATCGTAAACACGCCCTTATCCTCGACCGTGAATTGGAGCTGCAAGTACTTGCCCCGGTCGTTGGGGTTCCTCATCCCCTGGGCGACGTTATGCTGCTTTGCGTCCCGTGCAAACCCATCTTTGGCGGCTTCGGGGTCAATTAGCCGATATCGTTCGACCACGTGTAAAGCCTCGGTGTGCGGCGTGCCATACCAGTCGACCATGGAATACCGCCCGACCTTGATGCCTACGGTATCGACGACCAGCGTGTCGCCTTCATAGTGACCCACGGAATCGCCGTACCAGGATGGGGTCACCTGCGGCGGATGAGGTTCGTTCAAACGCACGCGGCGAACTTGCTGATCGTAGCCATAAAGGATGATGACCTTGTCCGGTTGCTGCAGCAGCTGCGTTGGGCCATTCGTAAAAACGAAAGGCACCCCTCCAGGCCAACACTGATTGCGCGGGTTCGGATCGCCAATGCCATTGAGCCCGAGTTCACCGTGCCTTCTCACGACCTCCGCCGCCTCAGGCTTCAAGATAGGATTGGTGTAATCGCCGGCGAGCTTGAGGATGTCGCCGGTGCCGTTCGGGCGGCGCGACCGGTTGACCAGCGCCGTGGGTCCCGATGACAGCGGCTCGAACCCAGGAAGCGGATGCACCCACGACCCCGAGAAATCCGGGATGGATTCGGCGCTTTCACTCCCGCCATTGGCCGGCCCCACCGTGGGCGCCACCGCTTGCCCGAAGCCGGGCGTCACGACCGCTGCCGCAAGCGTGAATACCAGAGGGAAATTCCGCCACTGCAAATCCATTGCTCTCCTCCTCTTTCGTCGCGTTCCGCTGGAAGCTCTTGCATAAAGCTAGACCCTTTAGGTGTGCGTTTGGAAGGGTGTTCGGTGTCCGCTTCGGCCCGCTGCCGTCGACTTCTGCACGGCAGTAATCCGGCGGCTTTCTGGGGTACTCCCGACGCAAAATGCTCACCTCGAGGATTACCGCCCCTGACTCCCAAGCCGCCATCCTGTGGTATCATGATCAACGACGAAGAAACCGCACAGACAACGGCGAGGCGACATCATGAGCGCGCTGGCATTCTCTAAGGCAGTCTCGATCCTTGTTTGTTCCCTCGGCTTCGCTGCGGCACTTGTCGGTGCCGCGGCCTCCCAGGGATCGTCGTCCCGTCCTCTCGTGAGCGAGGCACAGTTCGAAGCCTGGCAAACAGAGCTGTCAAACTGGGGGCGCTGGGGGAAGGACGATGAGCTGGGAACGCTCAACCTGATCACTCCCGCCAAACGCAGTGCGGCGTTGGCGCTGGTGAAGGAGGGAGTGCCGGTGTCACTGTCGACGAATACGTCTACTGAAAAGGCCGTCGACGTCCCGTGCCCGGCCGAATGGGCAATGACCTCCACTTCGCCAACAGGAGCCACCGATCGCGTGGCGTTTCCCTGCATCCACGGCGCGGCCTCAACCCACATTGATTCTCTCGCTCACACGTTCTTCCGCGGAAAGATGTGGAACGGCTATGACACATCGGCGCTGGTGACCATGCAAAAGGGGGCTGAGAAGAACTCCGTGCTGCCCATGAAGAACGGGATCGTCACACGCGCGGTGTTATACGACATCGCGAGGCTCAAGGGTGTGCCGTACCTCGCGCCGGGCGACCGCATCTTTGCTGAGGACATGGAGGCGTGGGAAAGTAAAACGGGTGTCCGCGTCGGACCGGGGGACGCGCTGGTGCTTCGCTGGGGCCGCTACGGGCGGCGAGCCAAGCTTGGTCCGGAAGAAGGCGCGGCCGGGTTCGATAATTCGATCCTTCCCTGGCTGAAACGGCGCGACGTTGCATTAATCGTCTGGGAGACCGCTGCATATACGCCGCAGCCTGCGGGCGATCTGTTCAGAAACGCCGTTCACAATTTCGTCCAGGCGATCCTGGGTATCCATGTGCTCGACCGAGCCGATCTGGAGGCGTTGAGCAAGGCGACCGCCTCCCGCAATCGCTGGGAGTTCATGTTGACCGTTAACCCGCTGGCGCTCCCCAATGCAACGGGATCACCGGTCAATCCGATTGCGATGTTCTGAGCGCGCCGCTCAAGACGTTGGCGATCGCCTCAAGGGGGAGCGGAAAATGTGAGATGTATCGACCCCATCGGTTTTGTTGCGACCCGACTTTGTACGTACGAACATCAGTATCTACTGACGAGCTTTAGCCGGAATCCCTGATTCACCCACTTCTCGAATTCCTTCTGATAGTCGTCCGATGTCAGGCCGTGGCGGGCAATGTACTCGGGGCCCTGCGTCTTGTGCCAGATCGCAGCATAGCGCGCTGAGCCCGCGACCTTGTGGCCGTTCACCAGATCGACCCGATAGCCTTGGCTGCCCAACTTGTCGAATTCCTGCTGATAAGTCTGCGAGCTCAAGCCGTGGCGAGCGACGAACTCCGGGCAGTTCTTCTTTTCCCAGATCGCGCAGTTCTTCTTTTCCCAGATCGCGGCATAGCGGTCTTGATTGCCGACGGAATAGCCGCTCACGAGGGTAAGGCAGTAACCTTGTCCGGTCCATTTGTCGAATTCCTGCTGGTAGCTCTGCGCAGTCAAGCCGTGCCGCGCGACGAATTCAGGTCCCGGCGTCTTCTCCCAGATTGCGGCATAGCGATCCTGTCCACCGACGTTGTAGCCGCTCACCAGCTTGAGGCGATAGCCCTGCTGGCCCACCAAGGTATTGAACTCATTCTGGTAGCCCGCCGAGGTGAGGCCATGGCGCGCCACGTAGGCTGGACACGTCTTCTTATTCCAAATTGCTGCGTAGTGCGCCTCGTTCCCAACCGCGTAGCCGCTCACCAGTGCGAGGCAGTAGCCCTGGGCTTGCCACTTGTCGAATTCCTGTTGGTAGCCCTGCGAAGTCAACCCATGACGAGCGACAAAGTCCGGCCCAGCCGCTTTTTCCCAGATCGCGGCATAACGCGATCCATCGTCGGCGGCTTGCACAATTGCGGAAACCACAAGACGAAGAGAATTGCGACTGCTGAACGCGAACGATGACGATGCATGGCTGGACCTCGCTGTGAGAAACCGCTCCAAGTTGGCAAGTTACGCCGTCGGATCGGCAAATTGAACCCCGCGCTCACGCAACCTTTGGGTGGGCGCGACGATATCGGGCCACGCACCTTGTCGCGGTCGAGGGTGACGAGCGCGATTGGCTGCCCAAAACCTCAACCAGAACGATTGTCCGGCCTACTGGCTCATTCATTGCAGGTGACAGGTAATGGATGATAAAGTTCAATTGTAGCGTTGAAACAGTGACCAAGGGAGGTAACTACAATGTGCAGAACGATCGTCCTTTCCGCCATTTCTATCACGCTTCTGGGATCGGCAACGCTGTCGGCGCAGGCCCAGCAACCCCCGCCCGCGCCGCCTGCGGTAATCAGCTTCTTCGTTGCCGAGAACCCCAACCAGACGGGCAATCTTGGCGGGCTCGCCGGCGCCGACCAGATGTGCCAGACCCAGGCTCAAGCCTTGGGCGGCCAGAACGCCGCTCGCACGTGGCGCGCCTATCTCAGTCAGGAGCAGCGAGGCAACACGCCGCGCGTGAATGCGCGGGATCGCATCGGCCCCGGGCCCTGGTTCAACGTCAAGGGTGCGTTGGTCGCCAGCAACGTCGCCGATCTGCATGGTGACCAGCAGCGCGACCGCAACAACATGCAGAAGGCGAATGTGCTCAACGTCAAAGGGGAGCCAATTCCAGGCGTCGGCGTGCCGCAGGGCACGCAGAATGAGCACGACGCTTTGACCGGTTCGGACCCCCAGGGCCGGGCGTTCACCGACGGTCTCGATCACACCTGCAACAACTGGACCTCGGATGGCGTGTCTCTGCCGCAGGCGAACCCGAACTTCCCGGCGGAGCGTGCGCGCGCCATGCTCGGCCACACGGACCGCACCGGGGGCGGGAACGTGTCGTGGAATGCCGTGCATATGAGCCAGGGGTGCAGCAAGCCGGCGCTCAACGCCACCGGTGGCACCGGCAGGTTCTACTGCTTTGCCACCAATTGAAAGGTAGCAGCGTTGCGCAGGTGTCCGGGGCTATAGCGGAGCCGCAATACCTGCATAACTCCTGACTGTCCTGATAATCGCTACCAACGGGACAGTCATCGTTTCCAGAGCCAGCGTGCGGGAGGACCGGCCGTCCTCCCGCATCATTCACGACCGCTTGCCGCTCACTGAGGTACTGCGGACGAGATATGCTTGCTGTGAGCCTTTCAGCCCTTGACCAATGCAGTCATGCGCTTGGTTCATCAAGATGGCGGGAGAATGAACGTCTGGAGAATGAACGTCTTACGTATCATGCGGTGAGTGGCAAAGCCAAATTTTAAACCAGCGGCGAGCCGACGCTCAGGCCGCCGCAAACGAATAGGTGCTGCCCGGTGATGAAGCCCGCCTCCTCCGACATGAAATAGCCGACAGCACCGGCGATATCTTCCGGCTGACCCATCCGCCCCATCGGAATCCGCGCGACATGCGCGCGCGTCGCCGAGCTGTCGGGCGGATTGTTCTTGTTCCACATCTCGGTTTCGGTCGGCCCCGGCCCGACCGCGTTGACGGTGATGTTCTTGTCGGCAAGCTCGAGCGCCCAACTGCGCGTCATCGCCAGCAGGCCGGCTTTGGCGGCCGAATAGGACGACGTGTCGGCCCGCCCGAGCACGGCTCGGCTGGTGATATTGACGATGCGCCCGAAGCGCGCACGCAGCATGGCGGGGAGCACGATTTGCGCGCATTGGATGGCGGCGCGAAGGTTGACGGCAATCACCTCATCGAAACTGCCAAGATTGATCTCGCCGAGTTTCTGAAGATGATTGAGGCCGCATTGTTGACCAGACCGGTAACCTCATAGTGCGAGACAATATCGGCGAGCGCGCGTTCGACTGACTCGGCATCGCGCATGTCGGCGACGAAGACTTCGCCCGGAAACCCGTCGTCGCCTTTGTTGCGGGCGATCCCGACAACACGATGATTTTGCCCTGCCAGTTTTTCAGCAATAGCGCGACCGATCCCGCGGGTCGCGCCGGTTACAAGCGTTACCCGTTCCGCAATCGGCTTGGATTCTTGCGCCGCCATGCCCACTACGCTCCGCGACCCGGTCGGTTAACAAACCGGACCTGCCTGCAGCATACCGCAAACGGTCGACGCTAAGCGCCAGTCTGGTGCTGGTCGAATATCGAGCCGCTGTTCCGCGGTCAGTCCGGCTTGATGCTGGCCGCCCGGATCAGCTTGCCCCACTTTTCGGTTTCGTCGACGATGAGTTTTCCGAAGTCGGCGGACGAGCCGGCAAGCGTC
>WNGL01007374.1_pt1 | contig 13174 bp, 12 predicted proteins | sample 5400591 | NCBI WGS metagenome assembly WNGL01 (sample SAMN13153377, study PRJNA577476) | soil metagenome | isolation source: 80 cm soil or saprolite under Garry oak tree replicate 1 | place: USA:California | collected 2016-06-15
GTCGAGGAACGCGGACACTCTCGCGATCGGGATCATCCTGGCCGCCCCCCGCCGCGTGAGCGAGACAAATGTCCGGTAGAACTCAGTCCGCAGCAGGTAGCTGGTCGCCTTGCCGTCGCGCCCGCCGATCACCTTTCCGGTCCGCGCGCCTTCGACGTCGTCGGCATGAATCCATACCCGCGCGCCGGCCTGCGTCCTGGCCCGTTCGGCGACGCCGACATGATCGGAATGGGCATGCGTGAGCAGCACGGCGTCTAGGTCGGTGAGCCGGGCGCCGAGCGAGGCGAGCGAGCGCTGCAGCAGCCGCCAGTCGCGGGGAGCGCCCGCGTCAACGAGCGTGAACTTGCCTCCGTCCTCGATGAGGTAGAAGTTGACCACCCCGCCGGACAAGCGATATACACCGCTGCTGACCTGTACAAACATCGGTCCGGGCGGCCGCGAGCGTTCACGTTCCGACGCTAGGCGCGTGGCGGCCCGGACGAATCAGTCAACGGCATCAGCATTTCCGCGTCACGGGCCGCGCACGCTCGCGTCGCGAGCTACGCCATCGCGTCCGGATTAGGTATGTTCGTGTCATGCTGCGTGGCCGGGAGGTACAGCAGGCAACCATCGACGCGCTGCTTGACCAGGTGCGCGCGGGAGCAAGCGGAGCGCTCGTGCTGCGGGGCGAGCCCGGCATCGGCAAGACGGCGCTGCTCGACTACGCGGCGAGCCGCGCGAGCGACCAGATGCCGGTCCTGCGAGCCGCAGGAATCGAATCTGAGGCGGAGCTGCCCTTCGCCGGGCTGCACCAGCTAACCCGGCCCGCGTTCGGCCAGCTTGACGCGCTGCCCGAACCGCAGCGGCTGGCGCTTGAGTCCGCGTTCGGCCTGACCGCCGCGCGGCCCGGCACAGCCAGCGGCAACGGCGCAGGCGACCGGTTCCTGGCAGGCCTCGGCGCGCTCTCCCTGCTCGCCGAGATCGCCCCGGTGCTCTGCCTAATCGACGACACGCACTGGCTCGACCGCGCCTCGGCCGAGGCGCTGCTGTTCGCGGCGCGCCGACTGCACCGCGACGGCATCGCCATGATCTTCACCACGCGGGACTATCCTGGCGCATTCCAGGCACCGGGCCTTGCCGATGTGCCATTGGTCGGCCTGGACGCCACCGCCGCGGCCGCCCTGCTCACGGATCGCCACATCATGCTGCCGCAGGATCAGCGCGACCTGCTCATCGCCAGCACCCGAGGCAACCCGCTCGCGCTGATAGAGCTCTCGGTAGGTTGGGCGTCACCCCCCGCCGGGGCGCCGCTGCCAGTGACCGGGCGGGTGATCGACGCCTTCGGCCACCAGATCCGATCCCTTCCTTCGTTCACCAGGAACGGACTGCTCATCGCCGCCGCCGACGACAGCGGGGATCTGGGCCTGCTGCAGCAGGCCGGCCTGGTCGTCGCCGACCTGGAGCCGGCCGAGGAGCGGGACCTCATCTCGATCGCGACCGGCAGGCTGGAATTCCGGCACCCGCTGGTCCGCGCCGCCGCCTACCATGGCGCGGCGCACGGCCAGCGGGTCGCCGCGCACCGCGCGCTCGCGGCCGCATGCACCGGGCCCGGTGACGCCGACCGGCGTGCATGGCACCTCGCGGTGGCAACCACCAGCCCGGACGAGCTGGTCGCCGCCGAACTTGAGCAGGCAGGGCGGGGCGCCGCTGCCCGCTACGGCCCAGCCGCCGCGGCGGCGGCCTATAAGCGCGCGGCCCAGCTTAGTGACGATGCCAACGCCAAGGCCCGCCGCATGACGCTCGCCGCTGAGGCGATGCTGGACAGCGGGCAGCACCAGGCAGCGCGGACGCTCGCGGAGCGTGCGGCGCCGGACACCGCGGACGCCGGACTCACCGTGCGCCTGCTGCAGGTGCGCGCGTTCGCGGACGTTGCCGACGGAGCGATGGTCAGCGCTTACACGCTGAACATGGCAGGAGCCGCCGTCATCGCTGGCAGCGAGCCGGAGCGCTCGCTGTGGATGCTGATGGAAGCCCACCAGGCAATCCGTCAGGCGCCCTACGACCATGCGCGAATCGCCGCGACCCTGGATCGGCTCGACGCGGCAGAATCCGGGCATCGGCCGCTCGCCTGGCTGATCCGGTGGAATGCCGCGATGGTCCTGGACCAAGACGTGACGGCCTACCCGCCGCTGGATGAGGTGCTTACCCAGGTGCGTGCCGACGCGGCCGAACACGGCCCGCGAGCCCAGGTGATCGCGGCCGCCGGCGCGTGCCTGGCCGGACGGGATGACGCGATGGCAGGCATGGCAGCGGACCTGATCGCGCAGGCCCGTCCCCGCGGCGACCTGGGAGCGCTGCCCGGCGGGCTCAGCCAGCTGTGCTGGGCGCAGACCATGCTCGGCAGCTTCCGCGACGCCCGGGTCAGCGCGGCCGAAGGCAGGCAGCTGTCTCTCGACCTCGGATACCCGTTCTGGGCGGACTGGATGACCGGCACGCTCGCCTACCTGGCGGCCGTCGAGGGAGATGAGGAGCAGTGCCGCGAGTACGCCGCGCAGGTGCGCGCGACAGCGGAGAGCGCGGCCGCGGCACCCTGGGCGGAGGCCGCACTGATCCTGCTGGACCTCGGTTGCGGCCGGGTCGCGGATGCTCTTGCCCGGCTTGAGGCAGCCGCGGCTGGTCCTGCCTGGCACCATCCCAACATCACCCGGATGGCGCCGGACCAGGTCGAAGCGGCCGTGCGGCTCGGGCGGCCGGCCAGCGCCGCCGACGCGCTGGCCCGGTTCACCAGATGGGCGCCGCTGGTGGGCCAACCGTGGGCCGCCGCGCTGCAGGCCCGCTGCCAGGCGCTGACCGCTTCCGACACCGATGCCGAGCCGCATTACCTGCAGGCGCTGCGACATCACGATGACGACACCCGCCCGTTCGACCAGGCCCGTAGCCAGCTGGTCTACGGCGAGTGGCTGCGCCGCGCCAGGCGCAAACGCGAGGCCCGGGCGCAGCTGCTGGCCGCACTGAAGTGCTTCGAGGAGCTGGGTGCCAGGCCATGGGCGGCCCGCGCCCGCGCAGAACTGACCGCGACCGGCACGCAAGTGCCGCGCGCTGCCGCTCCCGACATCCTGGCCAGCCTGACCCCGCAGGAGCTGCAGATCACCCGGCTCGCCGCCCGCGGCCTGCAGAACCGCGACATCGCAGCTCAGCTATTCCTCAGCCCCCGGACTGTCGCATACCACCTGTACAAGGCCTACCCCAAGCTCGGCGTGAGCTCCCGCGCCGAGTTGCCCGCCCTCGTCTGAGGTGGTCCCTCACCCTGGTCCCATGCTGCTGGCAAATGACACTCCGAGCGCGCCACGTACCCGCAGGTCAGAGCCACTCTTAAGCGATGTGAGAGGTGGCCCCGGTTAGTCGCCGGGAGAATGTTACAGCGACCGGGCCGGAACGCCGCGCATTATCCAGGTCGGCCCCTCCACCCGCAAGGGCACCCGAAGATCCTTTCTAACCACTCCGCGGAAAGCATCTTCGGGACCCACCCTTGCGTGCGGAGCCTCTGCCGACCCGGCAGGCCTGACGGCGAGGGCCAGGCCAGAGGCCAGGCCCTATACAGGCGCGCGGCGAGACCTCGACAGTTATCAGAAGACGGGAGGCGAATCGAGGGAGGCGCTTGACCCGGGCACCATCGTGCGGCGACGATCATAACGTGCGGTTCCCGTGGCATCCGCAGGAATATACAAGGACCTGCGGCCAATGCGGTTCCACCTGGCAAGTGTCCGGGTCGGCAAGGCGATGGCGGCGCAGCAGATTGGTCAACAAGTTCTTGGCTAGGTTCGTTGTGATCGCGGGGGTGGGCGTGGGCGGCGATCCGGCCAAGGTTGACGGAATGGTCGAGTCGATCTCGGCGCGGATCCGCCTGGCTGAGTCACTCCGCCATTGTCCCAAATGCGATGCTGATCACTTCACGCAGCGCGCATCACCGGGCGAGCTGCCTTACTGATCATCAGCCAAGCGTGAGCCGGGTCTACGTCCATCTTCTGTGGACCAGACGTGGACCAAGCGACATCTCATGTCGTGGTCTGCGCAGTTCGCATCGCTATGCACCAACCGCCTCCGGAGCCGTGACTGAAGCAGGACGGGTGTCAACGCGACCTTGACAGTATTCTTTCTTGCGCCGGTCGTCCCGTACAGCGGCGAGCTACAGCAACCCATGCACGCTACGGCTGTCCTGGGCGGGCATCCGCACGCACATTGGGCTGCACCGTTTGATCGCGACCAGGGTCGCGCCAGTAGTTTGCATCCAGGGGTCGACATAGCGAGCGACATCCCGCAGGCATCCAGTCGCGCGGCGGGTCTTGCAGACGACCGGCAGGACGCCGCCGGGCTCGTGGACAGTGGTGTAGCGGTGGACCAGTTCGCCGGTGCCGCCGTCGATGGCTGGACATCATTCGTGCCGTCGCCGACGAATGGGGGATCGACGGCGACCACACCACCCGCATCATCTCCAGTCGCGTCGCCAAGGCGATGGGCGCAAGCGCCCACCCTTGACCCCGGAGACCTCTGCCGCCCCAGCGGGCCTGACGGCGAGGGCCAGGCCAGAGGCCAGGCCCGATAGGCGCGCGGCGAACCTCCGTGAGCGGGCCATCGGCAGCCGTTGTCTTGTGGCCACATATGCTGCTGCTCGAATACAGTGGGCGAGTGCCCGATTCTGGAGACCTTCTGTCGTGCTCGTTCTGCGGAAAGAATCAAAAGCAGGTCAAGAAGCTGATCGCCGGGCCGCACGTGTATATCTGCAATGGTTGCCTGGGCCGCGTGCACGCGGTGATAGCCGAACCCGGCCGGACGGCCAGCACGCCCATCGCCACGATCCAGCAGGTAAGCGATGAGGCCAGGGCAGAACAGTGCAACTTTTGCGAGAAGCACCGCCATCAGGTCGCGGCCATGGCATCGGCCGGTGACAAGCGGATCTGCAACGAGTGCCTGGAGCTGTGCGACGAGATAGTGAGCGAAGAATCGTCTGCGCCTTCGCAGTGATCGGCTCGTTTCATGGTCCACATGCGGACCAAGCCCGCAGGGCCGGACAGATTCTCCCAGCTCACGCCGCTTAGCACCGACAGCCTCCGGAACCGTGAGCCCGGACAGGCGGCAGGCGGACCTGTGCAGCAGCGAAGTGCAGCAACCAGGCCGACATCGATCGAGTCCAGAGCGACCGGAGTGACCCCGTCACCTGCGCAAACGACCTTCGCTGACCTGGCCGTGAGTGAGAAAGACGTAATCGCGGCGCTTGGGCCGGGGCAGGCCCAGACCTCGAGCGGGATTGGACCGGATACGCCCGCTCTGTACGGCTTCAAAGGGCGCGCCTTCGGCGCGCCGGGAGCGGGACGAGCCCGCACAGGGATCGAGAGTTGGAGACGCGAAGTGCCGGAGAGGAATGCGTGCGGGAGCGCGAGCGTGACCACCAGGGCCTCCGCGAGGAATGGGCGGGTCTGCCCGCGCCCGGGGCGTCGGCTGAGCCGTGCTCCCTCTCGCGCGGGGGCGCTGACGGGGCACGGCGGCCGACGCCGGGCGACTGGCCCCGCTTCCCTGAGTATTTGGCTGCTCGCCGTTACGCGGTCTCCGGCACCGCGCTAAGCCGATCGGTGCGGGTGGCCTGTCCAACGGTGCCGAAGATTTTTTACCGTTCAAGATCACAGTCAAGGGCGCGCCTGCGGCGCGTCGGTGCTCCGCACCGCAGACCCTTGAGCAGTGATCTTGCCCGGCAAACCCATTGGCACCTGTCAGGTTGGACGGGGGCAGAGTCGCGGCCGCTGAATCTCCCCAACCGGAGATGGCCCCGGGCCCGTCCCTGCCGAGCCGACGCCGGCCGCAGATCATCCCCCAGCCTCACGGCGTCGGACTTCGGCAAGCTCATCGCTCGCCCGCTGCAGCGCCGACTGCGCCTCCGCTGTCGTGTCACGGACGGCATTCTTGGCTGCCTTCACCAGAGCAACCTGTGCTTCGAACTCGGCACTCGGGACGTCCTCCCCGGTTGAGGTGCCAGAGGTCGCCCCGGTCACCCAGGACCTCGGTACCTGGTACCTCACCAAGACCGCCTTGACGTTGCTGTAGGCGTCGGCGCGAGCCGTCTGGTCGTCGAGCTTCTCCAGCTCCGCCAAGAGCGCCTGGCGTGTGGCCTCGTCCTGAGGACTCCGCAGGTAGCCGCCCACCAGGCCCTCGATTTTGCGGATGTCGTCCTCAAGCTGGACGTCGACTGCCATGACCTGATCCTGGCTGAGCAGGCCGTTTCGGACCCTGCGCCAAAATCCCTTGTTGCGACCGGAAGTCATCGTCTTCACACCTCCCCGGCTTTGCGGTTTATGTTCGCGTGAAGACGCAGCGAGCGGTAGGGAACAAGCCCTGACCTGGCAGGGCAAGAGTCCTGAAAGCCCAGGTAGCAACGCTCCTGGGCAGGGAGTTGCGTACGCTCTTGAAACCGTCGGCATAGTCTGCGTTGGTTCGAACCCAGCACCTGAGTGACTCTCCGTGATCAATTTGCCCTACGGGGCCGTTCAGGGCCCTGGACGTACAGGCCGTGACGCTGATCTCGAACCGAACTGCGTGAACATCTGAAGTACACTCAAAGACACCCCACTCCGAGTCACCACAGGCCCACCCGGAGATACGAACGAGGACCAGGGTCTGCGACTCGCAGGGACTCACATGATCGATTCAGCTCATGCGGTCTGCGGCGGGCGGCACCGCAGGGAGAAGAGAAGATCATGACCGCGATCAAGGCAGCGCACGCCGCGGCTCGCGAGCGCACCTCATCACAAAATGGCCTGCCGGAGCCTGTGCCCTATGTGTACGGCCAGCAGACGCGCCGTAATACCTATGCCGCACGTATAGCCCGGCGAAATGTCCAGGGATTGTGCCTGCCACCTGCCGCTTTGCCCCAGCCGAAGGTCACCCGGCCGCAGATTCCCGCAGGAATTACAGGGCAGGCTGACCTCGTCCGCTCGCCCAGTCGCTGGGCTGAGATTCTCACGGGTTACTCACGGGGAACTTCACAGCGCTGACCTGCGACGGCGCCGGTCCGTTCGAGCGCGAGAACGCCTCCTCAGAACAGCCCGCATCGACAGCAATGATGACGGCCTTGTGCGCCGGGCGCCGGGCCAGGCCAGCCCAGCCCAGGTTGCCTTCCGCAATGAGAATGGCGACGCCTATCAGACAAGGCGCGCAGACCGGGTCGACCTGCCGCGGTAGGACCGTCGTTCGGTGCAGTGGGAGCACCATCTACCTGCGGCTGATGTTCGCCAGCGAACCGGTCGAGCGCCTCGCCGGGCTGCGCGGCCGGGTCGCCGCCGCGTTCTGGCGCTTCGGTCAGTCGGCCGGCTGCCAGAGGCGGAACATCGCTCCCTGGTCGTCGACGCACTCGGCGAGCAGCCCGTACGGCTTGCGCTCGGGTTCGTCCGCGTGGCCGCCGGCTGCCCGGACCCGCTCGACCGCGGCCGCGATGTCCTCGACGCGGTAGGACAGCCGCACCCCGGGCTCTGCGCCCTGCGACGACCAGATGCCCAGCGGCGGCCTGGTCTGGTCGGTGCGCCACGCGCCGGGGTGACCGGAGGAGAACGGCACCTGCAGCACGGCCTCGTAGAACTCCTTGGCCCGGTGCGCATCCCGCGCCACTATCGTCACGTTCGCGATGTCGCCCTGGCGCAGCCCGGTAGCCCGCGCCGGCCGCCTGAGCAGCATCCAGCGGTGCCCGAACGGGTCGATGATCACCGAGCCGCGACCGTAGGGCTGGTCGGCCGGCTCTCGTTCCACCGAGGCGCCGCTGCGCCGGGCCCGCTCGGTACTCGCGTCGACGTCGTCGACCTCCAGGTGAAGGGTATGGCTGAACGTCGCGGGGGAGTCGGGCGCGCGCACGGGCACGTCGGGCCACAGGTCGGAAGCTTCGGCGAACATCAGCACCGCGTCGCCGATGCCGACCTCGGCGTGGCCGATCGTGCCGTCGGAGTTGACGTGGGGCTCGCCGCGGCGCTGCGCACCGAATACCTCGACGTACCAGTCCATGGCGCGCCGGGCGTCGGACACGACGATGTAGGGGGTCAGCGCCGGAGGCCAGGCGGGCTCGCGCTCGGCCCGGGTCGCGACGGTCTGCTGGGACATGGTTCCTCCTGGGGGTGCGAAGACCTCACGGGTCAGCCGCAGCCGCAGCCGCCCGGCGAAGCCGGGGTCGGGATCGGCCGGCGTGATGGGCTCGCGCAGAGCCCCGAACGGATCGGTCATCGCGAGCCCTCCTCTCCCTCGTAGATCCGGCGGAACGCGGCGCGGGCCCGCACCAGCAGCGCCTCGGTGGCGTGCACGGTGCGGTCCAGGTGCCGGGCCACCTCAGGTACCGGCAGCCCGTCGAGGTAGCGCAGCGTTAGCGCGGCGCGGTGGTGCGCGCCGAGCCGGTCGAGCACCTCGCGGGCGCGGATCCGGTCGACGGCCGTCTCCCACGGGTCCTCGACGCGCGCTGGCTCGCCGTCCAGCAGGCGCAGCCCGCGCTGCTCCCGCTCGACCCGCCGCCAGTGGTCGGCAAGCTTGTGCCGGGCAACCCCGATCAGCCACGGGATCGACGGATCGGGCGCGCCCGGCTTGCGGACCGCGTGCACGGCGGCCAGGAACGACTCGGCCGTGAGGTCCTCGGCCAGGCCGGTGTCGCCGCAGCGGGCCAGCAGGTAGCCGTAGACGTGCGGCAGCGCGTCGTCGTACAGCTTCAGCAGCCCGAACGCCGGATCGGGCCGCACCTGCGGGTGCGTCACACCCTCATCGTCGCCTGGGCGGTCGCCACTCCGACGGGCCAGTGCCGAACTTCTCCCGGACCGGTCCTCAGGGTCACCACGCGCCAGCTCACCGCTACTGGACGTGTACGGCGACCTCGTGGTGGATGACGCGCTCGTCCCAGCGGCCGAGCGCCGCCCGGGCCGGTTCCTCCACGACGGCCCGCTCGTAGTCGTCCCCAGCGAAAGCTCGGACCGCGTCTAGGTCCGTGAACCAGGTGATGGAGGTGAACGCGACTTCCCCGTGCTCGTCCCGCCGCAGGACAGGCATCACGGCCAGCAGAGGGCAGTCGTGGATGGGCATGGCTGACAGCAACAGAGATCACCAGCGAGAGATTGCTGCGTATAGCGCCAGATTGGGATACATTGCCATACGGCGCTCAGGTGAAGTTAGCTTCGTGCTCATGAGGATTCGGCCACGCCGCAGACGCCTACAACAATTGCAATCACCGCGAACTGAGGCCCGCGCTAAGGCTCGGCCTGGCTGGTCATCGGGAGGAGGGCAAGTGATTCACGGCGGATTTCTGTTTTGGCTAATACTAGAGATCGTGGCCCCGATAGTCGGATTTTTTATTCTTTACTGGATAATTCGTTTGGCCGTCCGTCACGGAATTGAGGATGTTCAGCGTCGCAATCTGACCCGGGCACGGGAAGATATTGCCTGGGACCCGCAGCGCACGTAATATCATGGCGGTCTGGAAACCTAACTAACCGCTCACATTCCAATACACTCTGCCGCGCCTCTTCTTCCGGTCCTCTGGCCTGGCTGGGGCCGCCGCGCCGCCCTCGCCGAGACCGGGCGGACATGACCCGGTTCGCCACCGGCGTGCACCTGGCCTCCTGGGTCGGCCGCACCCCGCTGGACAACTCCTCCGGCAAGCACACCGGACGCGCTGAATGCACACCCACACTCACCCGGTGGCCGAGCCTGTGACCTGGACCTCGCCGAGGTCCAGGTCGACGTCCCGCCAGCGGAGGTTGAGCAGCTCGCCGCGGCGGGCGCCGATGTACGGAGCGGGCTGGTAGAGGCAGGAGGACGAGGGTAAGCCGACTCTCACACCAAGGCGTCTGGTGGGCGGGACGCGGCGGGGCGGCAACAGCAGCCAGGCCGCCTATCCGATGGCTATCCGGCGTCTGCTAACCAATTTCAGGCCAGGTACCAGCTGGGGCACCCGCTGGCGATAGCGCGGATAGTCGTCGGGAAACTCGGCCAGCATAAGGCGTTCCTCGATGCGGATCTTGATCTCCAGAAGCACGAGGAAAACAGGGAAGGATACGATCCATCTCCCGGCCCCGCCCACTAGCAGGGAGCCGAGCAGCATGCCCAGGATCCCGGTGTAAATGGGATGCCTGGTTATGCTGTACGGCCCCTGTGGTGCGGAGCTCGTGCTCCTGTTTGACCGTGGGCGCGCCGCTCCACATGATGCCGTGCGCGAGCCGGGCCCAGATCGTAAACGCCGTCGCGGCCAGCAGGATCACAAGTCCCAGGATGCGAACCGATGGAGTGTAAAAGGTCAGGGAGCGCCAGCCTGCTCTAACGACGGTGCTGACGACGGCGAGCAGGTTCAGCTGCTGCTGAGTCACGCTTCAAACGGTAACCATCGCGCGTCCTATGTCAACGCGCTTCTGCACGGCGCCGTCATGAAGTCGGCCACGCGATCCGCCCGGGCCCGAACGGCGGGGAGCGCACGTGCTTCCGCAGTTCACGAGGCTGATCGCCTACCGTCTCCGGAGCCGTAAGCCTGTCGATTCACATGTAATCGTCAACTGGCGCTCGACAGCATTCCGGCGCGCAGATGCCGCCCCGTACAGCAGTGAGGTGCAGCGACCGACTCTCAACGCCTTGACGTAAACGACAGGTCAGCAGCGGACGTCCCTCAATAGCTCCCTGCTCTTTCAACCCAGGCGGTCCAATGCGTGGCGCAGGAAGGTGTCGCGGCGCTGAAGCAAGGTGGCCCGGTCAAGGTCGGGGCGGCCCTGTGCGCTGATGGCGGCGGGGAACCAGCCCATGTCGGGCGGGGTGGCCAGCGCCGCGACCACATCCCAGTACGCTACGTCTTCGGCGGCGTGCCCGGCTGCTCGCTCCCACCCACGCAGTATGTCCATTGGCGCTTGGGCGCCGTAGCAGATGGCGGCGTCGCAGCGCAGCGACCCCAGGTCGACGCCCGGAGCGCCCGCGCCTGCGCAGTCCCAGTCGACCAGGCCGGTCAGAAGGCCGTCATTCCAGAGGGTGTTGCCGTACCACAGGTCGCCGTGCACGAAGACGCTGCGGTTGCTGGTCGGCTCTGTCTGCCTGATAAGCGTCTCAGCCTCTTCCAGCAGGCCGCTGGCTTGCTGCTCGCGCCGCATCTTCGCGAAGTCCTCGCCCGCGATGGGCCGGTCACGTGCCGGTAGCTCGGCGGACGGTTCGAGGGGAACGGCGTGCAGGCGCGCGGTGACGGCGCCCAGAGTCCGCAGGCGGGCCGGGTTGGGCTCTAGCGGGATCTGGCTGCTGCCCGGCAGGCGCTCGGTCAACACGAGCGGCACGCCAACTGCGGTGCCATCATCATGAGCCAGCAGCCGCGGGACCGGAATGGCCACCCGGGCCGCCAAGCGCAGGGCCGCCACCTCGGTAGCGAACGAGGCCGTATCGGCCAGCTGGCCGATACGCAGCACTAGCTCACGGTCATCGGCGCGCAGCAGCCACGGAGACCCGCCTTCGCGCAGCCCGCGCGACACTGCGATATCGCTGCTCCCCACCACGTCAGCCACCCAGCCCAGGGCCAGGGCATCCGGGACCGTCACAAAGTCACCACCAACATCTCAAGCGCTACGGCAGCGGATCCATGAACCCGGCCGTGCCGGTCAGCAAGAAAGCCTACGGTGATTCACGGTCACCCATGAGGCCGCCGACCGCGCACGTGACCTGTGCGGCTGCCCGGCAAGACCTCGGCACTTATCAGGAGGACGGCGGAGGACCGGAGTTGGCTCTAGGTGCTGAGCGGCAGTGCCGCCAGGCGAGCACGGCCATTAGCGCGGCGATGGGCACGGCTCCGGTGAGCATAGGGGCGCGTATCCGGGCGGACCGGCTGCTGTCCGGGTGGAAGGTCGAGCAGGCAGGTCCGGTACGGGGTTACCCTGGGGCCGGCTTACTGCTTTCCTGGTGCAGCCAGGTCCTTGTAGCGGAGCCGACATGAGCATCGTGCCGGTCGCGCCCGCGACGCCATGTGAGAGGCGGTCATCCATGCGTTCCGACATCATCCCCGGCGGCATCTTCCCCGACTACGCGCTGCCCGACCATACCGGCACCGTCCGAACGCTCAGCGAACTCCAGGGCCGCGATCCGCTGATCCTCACTCTTGCGCGCGGACACTACTGCCCGAAAGAGCACCAGCAGCATCTCGAACTGGCCGCCCATTACCCGAAGATCGCGGTGGCCTACACCCAGATCGTCACGATCTCCACCGACGAGCACCACACGCTGCAGGAGTTCCGCGCGTCGGTCGGCGCCCAGTGGACCTTCCTGTCCGACCCCGGGCGGACGATTCAGAAGGACCTCGACATCGCCGAGTACACCGACCCCGACAACGACCCGATGATCCCGCACACGCTCGTGCTCAAGCCAGGACTGGTCGTTCACAGCATCTACAACGGCTACTGGTTCTGGGGCCGCCCGTCGTTCTACGACCTGTGGCGTGACCTGCGCGCGGCGACGAACGAGATCCGTCCCGACTGGGATCTGAGCACGTCGGGGCTCCGCGAGGCCTGGGCCGCGGGTGACCGCTCGCCCTTCCACGGATGGGACAGGCGGTCTCCTGAGCCCCTTGCCTAGGCGCGAGCTGGCAGCAAGCCAGAAGCGGGATGTCCCTCACAGGCCCGCAGCCCGCCACCGGATTACTCTGGAACGAGCTAGGGCAACGCGGTCATCACCGCTCTGCGCATGGCATCAAGATCGGCGAGCGCGGCCCAGGCCTCGTAGACGGATTCAAACGCTGCGTGGAGCGCGTCAGGCTCGAGCGCGAAGCCCGCGGCCGCGGAAGCTCGTGCCCGGGCAAATGCCTCAGGTAGGCCCGTGGCGGCAGAGTCCCGTGTTCAGCCTGGTCCTGCGCATCCCAAGGAGAGGTGCTCGACGGCGATCCGCTGGGCGGCATCTTCGGTCCGCGGCGGCCGCTCGACTAGTGCCGCAGCAGGCTACGTTGACCCCTGGCCCCTTAGCCCCGCACCTCACGCCCTGGGCGCCTCACGCCGCTCATCCGTCCCGCGCCAGCCCCGTCCCCCGCCGGCACGATGCCACATCGAGCCGGCTATGTGCTCGCAGATTATTAACCCGTTGGTTTGGTGGTGACGGGGAGGTCGATTCCGGCGGCTTTGGCGTAGTGGCAGAAGCCGGCGATGGTGCGGAGCCTGGCCGGTGCGGGCTCGAT
>WNGL01007096.1_pt1 | contig 13171 bp, 13 predicted proteins | sample 5400591 | NCBI WGS metagenome assembly WNGL01 (sample SAMN13153377, study PRJNA577476) | soil metagenome | isolation source: 80 cm soil or saprolite under Garry oak tree replicate 1 | place: USA:California | collected 2016-06-15
CCACGGCCAGAACTGCCCGCCGTGCGTGTGCCCGGAGAGCTGCAGCTGGTAGCCGGCGGCTTCCGCGAAAGGAGCGGAGCGCGGCTGGTGGGCGAGCAGCACCTTCGGCGCGTGCTCAGGCGCCCCTTTCGCCGCCGCGCGAGGATCGCTCTTGTGCGAGGGATCGTAATGGTGGGCGGAGTAGTCGGTCACGCCGGCCACCGTCAACGCTGCCCCGTCGTGATCGAGGACGACGTGCTCGTTCATCAGCACGCGTGCGCCCAGGCGCTCGAGCTCGCGGATCCACGCGTGGACGCCCGAGTAGTACTCGTGGTTGCCGGTGACGAAATAGGTCCCGTGCCGGGACTCGAGCCGCGCGAGCGGCTCGGTGTGGTGAGCGAGGTCCTGCACGCTGCCGTCGACGACATCGCCGGTGATCGCGACCATGTCGGCCTTCAGGAGATTCACCCGGTCGACGATCGCTTCGACGAAATTCCGCTTGATGGTCTGCCCCACGTGGATGTCGCTGATCTGAGCGATGGTGAAGCCCTCCAGCTCTTTTGGAAGACCGGCGAGCGGCACTTTCACGTTCACCACCGGCGCAACGCGGCGCGCTATAAAGAAACCGATAAGCGTAATGGCCGGCGTAAGCGCCGTGACGCCGATCGCCGAGATGCGGATCCAGGACTCGTGAGCTTCCTGGGACAGCGCAAGGGCGGACGCGATCAGGCTCACGTCGCGGAGGACCGTCAGGACCAGCAGCCACGAGAAGAAACCCATCGTCAGCCACGGAAGCATCACCGCCCACGGGCCGTGATCGTCCCGAATCCGAAATCCCTTGGGCAAGAGCCAGAAACACGCCGCGAGCAAGGCCCCGCCCGCGACCTGCGTGACCGCGCCGAACGGTAGAAGCAGCCGCATGCCAATATAGACATGCAGGAGAGCGAGCAGGAGAACAACGGGCCTTGGGAATTTCATTGGAAGAAAGTGGGGGCGAAGGCCGGCACACGCAAGACCTGCGGGAGCTATGCTCCCTGATTCCACGCTCGCGCCATGAACCGTCCCTTCCTGCCCGAGAGCACGTGGAGCGCTCTTTCGAGATTGCGGGCGCGCGCCTCCTGAGATTTCAGCCCCGCGAAATAGCGGAGAATCTCCTTCTTCCGGCTTGGAATCAACGCTTCCCAATTCTTCATCGCTTGCGGATTTTTTTGCAGCGCCGCCTTGAACCACGAAGGCAAGGGATGCTGCGGGCCGTTCCGGTACTTCGCGTCGAAGCGGAGTTCGATTTCAACGCGATCGCCGACCTTCGTGCCGGACGCCCTGCGGACGTCACCGTGCAAGTACAAATAAAAACTCCTGTCCCCGACCGGCATCATGTTGATGCGCCACGGCGCCGCGGGCTTGCCGTTGAGGCGCACGAGAACGGGGAGCGGCCCGCGCCGGGCTTGATGGATTTTGCTCGGGCGGAGGTTACGAGGATGTATGGGTTGATGCCGTCGCGGATTTTTATGACTGAGGTGAAGCGGAGAACTGCCATGGGGATATCCTAGCTTGGTTGCATATTACCTGTGGATGGTTTTAGCATGGTCGACTTGATGACTCCTACACGTTATATGACCCAAGTGAAACGGTGACATGACCAGAAGGGAGTTCACAAGAGAAGTTGCAGAGCGCGTCCTCATACGGTGTCGACGGCACTGCTGTGTATGCGGCAAGTTCTGTGGTACCAAGATTGAACTTCATCACATCGATAGCCATAGCGATGATTCAGAAGAGAATGTTCTCCCCGTGTGTTTCGACTGCCACGCCGAAATAAACCACTACAATGATGCACACCCACGGGGCCGAAAGTTTCAACCCGGAGAACTGAGAAAGCTCAGGGAGGCGACGTTTCGAAAATTTTCAGCGGAAGTAGAAATTCCGGCCGCGGGTTCTAACCTCACCGCGTATGGTCAGGGGTTTCATGACGGAGCGAGCCTCTCGGACAAGCGACTGGCCTCGCAACTCGTATGGAACTTCATATCTAGGCACGGTGATTTCGCTATTGAAGTCTTGGTGATGTTCGAAGACGGTGACACGTGTTCAATGATGAGCGAGACGCTCCTTGACGATAGTGTTATTACTGGTGTCGATATCTCTCAGCGAGAAGGGCACCACCGTGCCTGGGATGTAGGATTGGATTTGGGACTCTGGTTTGTCGACCCGGACAAGGAGTTGCTATTCCTCACTAAGCGCGGTCGGTTCTTCCGCGAGATGGTAAGACAGAGTCAAGACTTGCGATCCCGCTACGATGCTCTACAGGAGTTTTGGCGGGAGTCAGACCGTAACCAGCCTCGGAAGAAACCTGGTGCACGCCCAGCGGATACTGAAATCGCTCCTGGGTGGTTAGGATGGTTACAAGTAGAGAAATATAAGCCGTTAAAAATCGAAGGGCGGCGCGAATTGTTTGTGTTGATATCAGTTGAGCCTGATGAAGTCGAGTTGCAGAGCGTTGAGTCGCCGACGAAGATTGCTTTCTCACCTGGGAATCTTGTGGCGCTGGACTATGACGAAGAGACTGGGCTTTTGAGATTGAAGGTTCCAGAAATTGCGGTTCGGGTGGTCTAGGGGTAAGCGGATGCCATATGATGGCGCACTCTTCGCGGAGGTAGAAGAGGGCACGGCCTCTGCGTGTCAATGGTGACGTCTAACCTCCTGCTAAGAGTTCGCTCGCCGAGGATTTATGGATATCTACCAAGTATTTGGAACAATCGTTATCGCGGCTTTTACTGGTTATGTGACGTTTCGAATCCAGGAGCGTCGTCTAAAGCAAGAACTGAAAACGGAATTCATGGCGGAAAAAGTGGCCAAGGATCTGCTTTCCGACGAAAGGTGGCAAAAGCGGAGTTTTGAAGAAATAAAAAAGTGGTTGGGTGGATTTGCTGATGAGGAATTGAGAAAGATACTCGTGAGGTCGGGCGCTGTTCGGTTCGAGAAACAGGACGGTGGCGAGTTGTGGGGGCTAATCTCAAGAAACACGGACGATCTTTGAATAAGCGACGACGGATTAGGTTGACATGGCTTACTTCATAGACCTGTTTTCGCCTGAGACTTACGACGCGTTTGCGCGCTCGGCTCGCGACGTCTCTGGTTTCCGTTTGCGTCATAAGGGGATGGCGGAGCGGATAAAGGCGGGCGACACCTTTGTATGCTACCTAACTCGATTGTCTCGGTGGTTTGGCCTACTCGAAGTCATTGGCGGCCCATTCATTGATAACAAGCCAATCTTTGTGGCCGAGAGTGATCCATTTGTCGTTCGCTTTCGCGTCCGCTCAGCGGTCTGGCTGGACATCGACAAGGCGATTCCAATTCACGACGACATAATCTGGAACGGGCTCTCGTTTACCCGGACTCTTGAGAAAGGATCGATCGGATGGACCGGAAAGGTCCGAGGGAGCCTTGTTCGCCTCGACGACCTTGACGGGAAGTTTCTCGCAGAGAAGTTGGCTGTCCAGGCGGCAAAGCCCAAGTCGTATCCGATCGACGAACAGGATGTCAAAAAACTTACCACCCATACGGTGAATCGTCCCGACAAGGTCGTCACGGTCTCTGTTCCCGAAGACACTGGTACCGTCGACGAGATGCCACAGGTTCAAGAAGCCGAAACGCGCGAGTCAACTCGAGTTCAGGCACTTCTTGCCCAAGTCGGCGCGCGAATGGGCTTGTCGATCTGGATTCCGCGCGCCGACCGCGCAGGCGTGCTCAAGGAATGGAAGAACGACACCCAGCACCTCGTTGACCGCCTTCCGCTCAATTACGACGGCACAACCCTTCGTACGATAGAGCAGATCGATGTGCTCTGGCTTCGTGGCAGATCAATCGTCCGCGCGTTTGAGGTCGAGCATACGACTTCGGTCTATTCTGGCATTCTACGAATGGCCGATCTCCTCGCGCTTCAGCCTAACATGGACATCAAGCTCCACATCGTCGCTCCCTCAGCAAAGCGCGAGAAGGTCTTTCAAGAAATACGGCGCCCAGTCTTTTCACTGCTGGAGAAGGGGCCCCTTGGCGAGAGTTGTACGTATCTTTCCTATGAGAGCCTGCGAGAGCTCGCCGCACAGAAACATCTTGCACACCTCTCCGACACCGTGCTCGACGAGTACGCCGAAGAAGCAGAGTGAATACGTCGCCAAGAATCCAGGCAGGGTCGGGTTAGGGTGCGTTCAACCGCAAGTTATGCGCAGAACGAAATAAACAGATCCACCCCGTTTGCTTTGGGACGAATCATGAATGGACCGGAAAAAACGTAAGTCAATGGGCATTGTCGCTTGGCCGGAGGGCGACAGGCCGCGAGAACGGTTGCTACGGCACGGCGCGCAATCATTGACAGACGCCGAACTCGTGGCGATTCTTCTCCGAGTCGGCGTGAAGGGCTCAAGCGCCGTCGAGCTGGCCCGCGAAGTCCTCAAGAAATTTGGCTCCCTTCGCGCTCTTGCCGAAGCTCCGCTTTCGGCTCTCCTCAACGTCAAGGGCTTAAAAAATGCAAAGGCCGCACAGTTGACGGCCGCAATTGAACTTGCGCGGCGTGTTGCTCTCCCGGACAACAGAAAGCGCGTTACGCTGAAAACGACACACGATGCAGCTGATTACATCCGCTCCCGCTTGCAGGGGCTTCCAGAAGAACACTTTCGCGCCCTGTTTTTGACTCGGCGCGGCACGCTGCTCGAAGACGCCCTCCTCGCGGTCGGGTCTGTTGACCAAGCGAGGCCGCCTATTCGGTTACTGGTGGCGAGGGTGTTGCAGGCAAATGCAAGCGCTGTGATCCTGGCACACAATCACCCATCGGGCGCTGCCGAGGCGAGCGAGTCCGACAAACTGTTTACGGAGGATGTTCTTGCGGCATTGCAGCCTATTGGCGTGAAGCTGCTGGACCATGTCGTGGTCGGCGGGGACACCGCCTTTAGCTTTGCGGACAGTGGCCTTATGGACGAGCTGGCGCTTTCCATCGGAACGACAGCCAAAAACTAAACTGCCGCGGTATAGGTTCAAGAAACTGACAAGCGATCATTCGATTACTGTGCTCGAAACCACTTCAGAGAGGTGGGACTCGGAATGACCCCGGAACAACGAGAAAAACTGCTGCGCCTACTGGAAAAGGGCGAAGAAATCTCGCCAGAGTGGGCGCGAATACTGTTCCCGCCGGAAAAGCGAGAGTATGAGCTTGTCTACCACGGTAAAGATCGCGAGGAAGACATCATCGCGGACACCTTGGCTGTGCCGCTTCAAGCCGTCCGAACCTTTGGACGGAATGGTAAGGATTGGCAGAACATGCTGATTTTTGGCGACAACCTTCAAGTGATGAAAACCCTATTGGAGATGAAGAAGGCGGATACTTTGCGCAATGCCGACGGCACACCAGGCGCACGACTCGTTTACATCGATCCACCGTTTGCCACGAAACAGGACTTCCGAGGAACTCAGGACCAAAAGGCCTATCAGGACAAAGTCGCCGGCGCACAATTTGTTGAGTTCTTGCGTAGGCGGCTTGTGTTAATACGGGAAATACTAGCCGACGACGGTAGCTTGTATGTGCACCTAGACCAGAAGAAAGCACATTATGCGAAGGTAATCCTCGATGAGGTGTTCGGGGAGCAAAGCTTCCGAAACGAAATTATCTGGCGAAATACAAATACGCACAATAAAGCCGAGACGTTCGGCCAAATTCATCAATCGCTATTTTTATTCACGCGATCTTCACCGTTCTTCTTCAAAAAAACATTCCGCCCTCGCTTTCGCAAATACGTGGAGGCGCACTACCGACATACTGCAGAGAATGGTGAGAAATTCCGATACTCAGATCCGACGGGAGACGGCACGCGTGCAGGCGAGTCAGGTGCCGAGTGGCATGGGTACAACCCAACAAAAGCAAACAGGCATTGGGCAATTCCAGGATTCATCTATGATCTCATCGATGATGATATTTCGAATTTCGGCGTGCTTGAGAAACTGGATTACCTGCTGAAAAACGGCTTCATACAACTTCCGAAGAAACGAGGCGGCCAACCGCAGATCATCCGCCCAGAATCTATCGGCGAAGGGAATCCCGTGCAAGACCTTTGGTCCTATCAGCCCTATACACAGGGAGCCTATGCGGGTACAAAGGAAGCGATCGACGAAGACGTAACTTGGGCTGTCGGTGACGCGGAAGCAACGGGTTATCCCACCCAGAAGCCAGAAGGGTTGCTTGCCCGAGTAATTCGCTCCTCGTCTCGTGAAGGCGACATCGTTCTCGATGCCTTTGCCGGTTCTGGCACGACTTGTGCCGCGGCTGAGAAACTCGGCCGCCGATGGATCGGCATCGACTGCGGGAAGCTGGCGATATACACGATTCAGAAACGCATGCTCAATCTCCACAAGGAGATCGGCAACAAAGGACCGAGACTGGAATCCAAGCCGTTCACGCTACACAACGCCGGACTCTACGACTTCTCAACCCTCAAAGAACTCTCTTGGCAGGATTGGCGATTCTTCGCCTTGCAACTGTTCAGCTGCCGAGATGAGCCGCACAAGATTGGCGGTATTCAGTTTGACGGTTATCGGCAGGGTCATAGTGTCGTGGTCTTCAATCACATGGAGGCTAAGCACAAAGGAGCCTGCATTTCGGAGGAGACTATTCAGGAAGTCCACGAGGCTGCCGGGTCACGAGTCGGAGGTAAGGTTTTCATCATCGCGCCGGCTTTGGCTTTCGACTTCCAGCAGGATTACATAGATTTGGAGAAAGTGCGGTACTACGCCCTGCGGATTCCATACTCGATCATTCATGAGTTGCACCGACGGGAATTCAAAGCGCTGAAGCAGCCTTCCGACGAGATGGCCGTCAATGATACGGTGGAGGCGGTAGGGTTCGACTTTATCCGCACACCGGAACTGAACTACAAGACCGGCACCGAGAAAGCGAATGACGAACTCTTTGAAGTCGGATTTATCAAGATAGAGACGTTCAAGAGCGACGCCGTAGTTCGCGAGCCATTCAAGAAGAAGGGCAATCTCGAAACGCTTTCGACGGTAATGCTCGATTTCGACTATGACGAGGCGAACAAGGTCTTTGACCTTGACGCTGTTTTCTACGCGGACGCGCTGGAAAAGGACGGCTGGAAAGTCCGCTTCCATACCGACCAACTTGGCAAGAAGATGATGGCCGTCTTCCTCGACATCTACGGCAACGAGGCGCGGGTGTTGATTGACGCTGCAGAGTTCGGCAAGCCCAAACCGAAGAAGAAAAACAGGAAGAAGAAATGACGCCGACTCGAGGAGACAGCCAGACATTCAAGAACGAAGACCTCATTTTAAAGGTCTCGGAGAATATTGATCCTGCCATCTGGGACGAAGACAAGTACGAAGCTTTCTTTGATGAGCTTTGCGAGGATCGTGAATACCAGAAGAACGCAATTCGTACGGCGATGCGGTTCCTTGCCGGTGCCGCGTACGAGAATCTGCGCGAACTGGCGAAGAAGAACTTCGACGACAACGTCGAAATTCAACGGCGATATGGTTCCTGGGCAGGGATGGACCGGCACCTCCAATTGCCAGACCAGTTGGCTTGCTCCATTGACATGGCAACCGGCACGGGCAAGAGCTATGTGCTCTACGGTCTTGCTGCGGTCATGCTTGCCGAAGGAATCGTTGACCGGGTTCTCGTGTTGTGCCCGTCCAATACCATTGAGGCGGGCTTGCTATCGAAATTCAAGATTCTGGCGGGCAACGCAGATCTGCGGGAACTCTTGCCGCGGGATGTGAAGGTTCACACTCCGAAGATTATCAACGCCTCGGAAAGCATCGTTGACGGCGCAATCTGTGTGGAGAACTATCACGCGATCTTACAGCACGTAAAGTCATCAATCCGGGACAGTCTTGTCGGGCGCGGTGCTCGCGTAGCCGTGTTCAATGACGAAGCCCACCATGTTGCGAACGAGTCCGGGGCCAATGTCAGAAAGTGGAAAGAATTTCTACTGAACCCCGAGTACGGTTTCCGCTTTGTGGTCGGCGTTTCGGGAACATGCTACGTCGAGGATGAGTACTTTGCAGACGTCGTCAGCCGGTATTCCCTCCGACAAGCGATTGAAGAGCGATTCGTCAAGCAGGTTGAGTATGTGGCCGAGATGCCGCAGACCGATAATCCTGACGAGAAATGGCAATTGATCTACAACCGACATCAGGACAGGAAAAAACGCCTCCAGAAACAGCGCATCCGTCCGCTGACGATCATCGTCACGAAGGACATCAAAACGTGCAACCTGGTTGCCGAGGAGTTGCAGGCTTTCTTGCAAGAGTGGGAGGACATTTCCGCAGAAAACGCCGAAAGAAAAGTCCTGGCCGTTAGTTCCGCAACGGAGCACCAGCCGAACGTGGCGAAGCTTAAGACCGTTGACAGCCCCGCGAGCAAGGTTGAGTGGATCGTGTCGGTCTCGATGCTCACCGAAGGGTGGGACGTGAAGAATGTCTTCCAGATCGTCCCGCACGAAGAACGCGCCTTCAACAGCAAACTCTTGATCGCCCAAGTTCTCGGGCGTGGTTTGCGACGTCCCGACGGTTGGCAAGGCGTGGATCCGGTTGTCACGGTCTTCAACCACGACGCTTGGGTCAACCGGATTCGGCACCTTGTTAACGAAATTCTTGAAATGGAGAGTCGGCTTTCATCTTCTGTCGTTGCCGCTTCGCCATACCACTTTGACTTGCACAACCTGGATTACACCCGTGAGACGGACACAAGCCATTTCACTAAGAAGGGAGAATACCGGTTGCTTGAAGAGGGCTTTGTTGACTTGCCCGACCAGGTGGAAGTCGAAGACGTTGCCATTGAATTTGAGCGCGCTGTTACTGGCGATCATACGAAGTTCAGGACAAAGATTGAGCACAAAACCTATTCATTTGACGAAGTGGCCGAAGAAATGTACCGGCGCTTGCAATCTATTGACGCGGAATCCAAAGACGCTGAAGACCCGAAGGATCGCACGCAGTATGCAAAGAGGTTTCCCTTTGAGCGGTGTCTTGAGATCGTGAAAGCTTCTGCCAAGAGAGCCAGAATCAGGACCGGACGTATCGCGGAGGAAAATCGGCAGAAGATTTTGCAAGCGCTTGGACCGTTACGCCGGAAGCTGGCAAAACGCGTCGTTTACAAACTCACACCCAACGCCCTCCGAACCGTGAACACGAATGCACGGCAGGCTGTCAGCGCGAGCGCAGCCGAACTCCGCCGAGGGGATAAGACGGTGTTCTTCACGCCGGATTGCGCAAAGACAATCCCCGACGAACAACGGGACTTCTTCAACTCCGTGATTGACCCGGACGGTGACTACCGTGCCGGTTGCGAGAAGATTTCAAACTCTCACGACTTCAAGACGCCGTGCAACATGGCGATTGCCGATTCCACGCCAGAACGCAAGTTCATCCGTCATCTATGCGAGCGGGACAATGCGGTGGCCGTAGATGGGTGGTTGAAGAGCGCGCCGCAAAGATTCTACGCAGTAGAATTCGCATGGAAGAAGGGAGAACACCCGAAGCGCGGAGAGTTTAGCCCGGACTTCTTCATCAAGAAAGGGAAGACAGTTTACGTCGTAGAGATCAAGGACGACGACGAAATCGGTGATCCTTCCCCAGAAAATCAGAAGAAATTCGAATACGCACGCGATCACTTTGAGCGGCTGAACAAATGGCTGAAGATCGAGGGTGTCGACACGACGTACCAGCTCAATTTCCTGACACCGAAAGACTTCAACAAGTTTTTCATCAAGATGCGGAATGGAGAGGCGGAAGGATTTCGGTCAGAGCTTGATATCGTCCTTAACAAGCAACCGGCTGAAACCGGGATGGGTGGAAATAGAGCAGCACAATGAGGAAAGCGTATGACCGCCATGCCGATCTTTCTGGTACGCGCCTTCCGCCACGGCGCCGTTGAAGCTCTGAAAGGCTTGCAGGGAAATCCCGCGTTGTTGTTTTCCAATTCCGCGGCGCGTTAGCCCGTCTAGCCGACGCAGTGGTACGATTCCGCCGATGATTGATTGGTCGTCCTGTCCTGCGGTCGAGCGGGATCCGGAACGGGTCAGCGGCGCCTGGATTTTCCGCGGTACTCGCGTGCCCGTGGCCGCTCTCTTTGAAAATCTTGAAGACGGCGCTTCGACGTCACAGTTTGTGGAATGGTTTCCCGGCGTGAATGTCGAGCAGGTCCGCGCCGTCCTGGAGCACGCTGCACGGAGCGCGCTGGCTCCCGCCTGAGTGCGCATTCTGTTCGACCAAGGTACTCCTGCGCCCTTGCGCGAGGCGTTGACGCAGCACGAAGTCTCCACCACCTACAAACCTGAAGCAGACGGACGCACGTTGTTTCCCTTTCGACGACTTTTCATCGTGGCCCAACATGCGACTTGAATCAAAAACTGCAATCATCGTCGGCGCCGGGCAGGGCCCGGGCACCGGCATGGGCAACGGCCGCGCGACCGCGCTGCGGTTCGCGCAGGAAGGCGCGAAGGTCATGGCGGTGGATCGCGAACTCGGGCTGGCGGAGGAAACCGCGGCGATGGTGCGGCAGGCGGGCGGCGATTGTTTTGCCTTCGAGGCGGACGTCACGAAGGAATCGGCGATGGCGGCGATGATCGCCGAGGCGAAGAAGCGCTGGGGACGGATCGACGTCCTGCATTACAACGTCGGCGTCAGCATCGCCGGCGGCGACGCGCCGCTGCTCGAGCTGACCGAGGGCGCCTTCGACCACATCGTCGCTGTCAATCTGCGCGGCGCGGTAATGGCCTGCAAGCACGCGGTCCCGGTGATGAGGGAGCAGCGGGCCGGCTGCATCCTGATGATTTCGTCGCTCGCCGCGATCGAGAAGTATCCCTACGTCGCCTACAAGGCGACCAAGGCGGCGATGATCGCCTTTACCGAGCAGGTGGCAATCCAGAACGCGGAATACGGCGTGCGCGCCAACGTGATCCTGCCCGGATTGATGGACACGCCGATGGCGGTAGACACTCGCGCGCGCCAGACCGGCAAGAGCCGGGCCGAGGTCGCCGCGATGCGCGACGCGCGCGTGCCGCTGCGCCGCAAGATGGGCACCGCGTGGGACGTGGCGAACGCCGCGCTGTTCCTGGCTTCCGACGAGGCCAACTTCATCACCGGCGTCTCGCTGCGGGTGGACGGCGGCGGCGCGCTGGACATCGGCCACTGAGCTTTCTTCAAGCCGCCACCTTTTCTCCAACGGCAAACGCGCGCTGCAGTTCCCGCCGGGTCGCGCCGGTCGCCAGGATGGCGCGGGCCATCAGATCGATCGTCACGGAGGGGTCGCCGGCTTCGATCTTGGCGACGCGCGATTGGCTCGAGCCCATCCGTTGGGCCAGATCCACCTGGGAAAGGCGGCGCTTTTACCGGGCCTGCTTGAGCGCGCCTGCGAGGGAGAGCTTCAGCTCTACCAGCGCGGCCTCTTCGTCGCTCAACTTGAGAAAATCCTTGGCGCTGCCGACCTTCCAGCTGGCGGCGCGCAGTCTCTTCAATTTCGCGGCGTTCATCGAATTACTCCCTTATTAGAATAACAACTATAATCGCAGCCTGGCTGCTCAAAGCGATTAAAGTCCGTATCGACGGTTTGGCAAAGGAAGCACCCCATGAACACGCGCGACCCCCAAGCGCTCATCGAGAAGCTGAAGGACCTGCCGCCCGAACGGATGGCGGAGGTCGAGGATTTCGTCGATTTCCTGCGCGCTCGAGAGGGCGAGGCGCGCGACGCCGCCGCGGCGCGCCTCGGCGAGGCGATGGCAAAGCTTGCCGCGCTCGATTTTCCGCCTATGAGCGAGGACGAGGTCCAGGCCGAGATCGACGCAGCACGGCGCGAGCGGCGGGAACGCGCCGGTGCGGATCGTCGCTGACACCAATATCGTCGTTTCGGGTCTTCTCTGGAGCGGCCCACCACAGCAAGTCATCAACGCGGCGCGCGAAAAACGCATCGAGCTTTATAGTAGTGCGGCGCTCGCCGCGGAGTTCGCTGAAGTCATCGCGCGCGAGCAGTTCCTACGCCGCATTCGCGCGGCCGGACTCTCCGCCGCGGAACTGGTCGTCGATTACGCGTGCCTCGTCAGGCTCGTCGTCCCCGCCGAGATCAACCCCACTGTGGCGGGCGATCCCGACGATGATCAAGTCCTCGCCTGCGGGCTCGCCGCGCAGGCCGATGCCATCGTTTCGGGCGACAAGCGTTTGCGCAATGTCAAGACCTACCAGGGCATACCGATCGTGAGCGCCGCCGAGGCGCTCAGGAAGATCGGCAGCCAAAGCCCGGGCTGATCAAATAGGACGCGCCGAAAGCCACGGCTCCAGATCGCGGTGGCGGGATCCAGTTGTCTATTGAAAAGAACGCTCCAGTCGTAGTCCGGCTGCGACGATTCACCACTTTCAAATAGATTGGCTGGACGGCGGCGACGGGAGCCGAGGCGCCTCCCGCCTGGGCTCACGCCCAATCCTTTTGTGGAATAGAATACGATTCTGTTCCACAACAGCCGGCCCGCATGGCCGCGCGCCTGCTGCAACCGCTCGTCTGACCGGCACCGCCGGTGTCGCCGCAGAGCGACACTCGAGCATCGCGGCCGGCGCTTTCCCCGCTTCACCCCGCCGCGACCACCCGCCAACGCCCCGTAACAAAGTAAAATCCGCCGGATGTTCAATCGCGCAAAATTCTGGCGCACCCTCCGCTTCGCTTTCCTCACGGCCGCCCTGCTCATGGCCGGGTTCACGCTGTACCTCGACTTTCGCGTGCGCAGCGAGTTCGAGGGGCGGCGCTTCGCGCTCCCCGCGCGCATCTACGCGCGGCCGCTCGAGCTGCACGCGGGGCTGCGCATCGCTCAGATCGACGTGACGCGCGAGCTGCAGGAGGCCGGCTACCGCGAGGGAGCGCGCGAGGGCGAGTCGGGCTGGTTCTTGCGCGACAACGACTGGCTCGAGGTCGCGGTGCGGCCGTTCGTGTTCTGGGACGGGCCTCAAGGCCCGAAGCGCGTCCGCGTGGCGTTCGAAGGCGGCGCGGTCAAGGCGGTGCAGGACGCCGAAGGGCGCGACCTGCCGCTCGCGCGCCTGGAGCCCTTGCCGATCGGCGGCATCTACCCCGCGAACAACCAGGACCGCGTGCTCGTCCGGCTCGCCGAGGTGCCGAAGCAGCTGGTGGAGGCGCTCATCGCGAACGAGG
>WNGL01008241.1_pt1 | contig 13171 bp, 13 predicted proteins | sample 5400591 | NCBI WGS metagenome assembly WNGL01 (sample SAMN13153377, study PRJNA577476) | soil metagenome | isolation source: 80 cm soil or saprolite under Garry oak tree replicate 1 | place: USA:California | collected 2016-06-15
AACTCGTCGGCGCGCCAGTGGTGAGCATCTGGTCTTCCACGGCGGGACGAAGCACGATCACATACGCGACCTTCACGTCGCAGATGCCGAGGCGCGACGCGGAAAACGGCGCGACCGTCACCGACACGAGCGTCGATTGCCCTTGTGGCGAGTCAACGAACGCCCGCCATCCTTCGCGGCGCTCACCCGCGAGGAGGGCCTGCCGCAATTCGCCCGACACGCCGAAGAGGTCGCTGCCGAGAAGCGCCTCGATCGGACGCCCTTCGATGGAAGCGCTGCTCCCCGGACCGACCATCTCGTCGAGCACGGATGACGCGTGAAGGACGCAAAAGTCGCGATCGAGGCACAGGAAGACGCGGCCAAGAGCGGCAAACGCCTGACTCACTCCGCTCCAAGCGGCAGCCTTCAGGTCCGGAACCAGCAGATCGTTCCCGTTCGACATGGAACGTTATGTCGCAACACGGCTGCCAGAGCGGGTGCCGCCGTTAAACGACTGAATCTTAGATGCTTACATCTCGCCCTGGCAGGGCGAACCACCTGGACCGACGGCTTTCCGGCAGAATCGCCGGATGTCATGACTCCGAGGCAGATGCGCGAGACCTTGAGTCCGGTCGAGCCGAGACGAACATACTCCGTCGCCTGAGAATATCAGTCTGGACGCGCGAACGTCCGGTCGGCGACCGTGACCGGTGCGATCGCCGAGTACTTGATCGTCCGCGCGCCGGTGATCGCGCTGTCGCTCCGGATCGCAAACGGCAGCATGACGTCGCCGACGGCGCGGTAGTCGTCGAAGTCGAGCATCAGCGGAAACAGGCCGACGCCTCGGACCGCCAGCCAGCTGTCTTCGCGGACGAGCAGACCGGTGTCGACCGAAACGTAGAGCGTCGACGGTGGAAGGTCCGTTGCGAAAGCCCTGATGACCCATACGTCTGCCTGACCTGCAGGCTCGCGGCGATCGACAGACAACGCCGTATAGGACGAATGGATGCGCGAGCCGCAGCTGCTCGAGAAACGGACCGTGCAGTTCTCGTGTGCCTTCCGCGTTCGCGGTCCACGCGGACGTGCCGTCGAAGACCGTGCGCTCGCGGGTCGCGGCGATCGCGACCGTCGAGGCCTGCCGCCCGCGGGTCGCGGCGATCACATCGATAGTCCCCGCGAGCGCGCCGATTGTCAGCGTGCCGGTGTAGTGCAGCGCCTCGGGGAATCGTCCGGCCTTCATCACGTCTTCGGCTCGTGGCACCGCCGCCGCCGAAGCGGCCCGATCGAAGCGGACTGGTGGTTTCTGCGGACCGGCGAGCAGCTCGAATCCAATCACGCCGCCGTTGGCGTCCCGCAGGAAGCGCGCGGCACCGTTGCCGAGACTCCCATCGAGCGCCCATCTTCCCTGCGGATCCGGCCACCGAAGAATCTGCAGTCCTTCGGGAAACTGGATTGCGACGCGGCTTCGCTGCCGGATCACGTAGACGTGACCCTTCGGCCCCTTGTAGGTGCCAAGGAACGGCTGGACGTCGGCGTCGGGTAACGCGGCGAGGACCGGCGCCGGCGGGGCGGCCAGGCCCGCGAGCGCGCCGACAAACCGTTCCGCGCGGATCACCGCGACGCCGCCACGCGACTGCGTGAAGAGCAACACCATCAGATCGCGATCGGGAAACGCCCAGGCGGCCGTGCCGTCCGATCCGTTGTGGCCGAAGGCACCGATGCCGTCGAAGATCATCCAGTGCTGGCCGTACGACAGCCGAACGTTGCCGGGAAATCTCGTCGGGTACGGTCCGCCGTCATCTGTCATCGCGATCGCCGGCGCCAGCGCCCGGCGAACCGCGGCCTCCGACAGGATCCGCTCAGAGGGACCCCGGCCGCGGTCCATCCACATCGCGAGGAAACGCGCGTAGTCGACCGTCGTGGAGTACATCCCCGCGGCGCCGAGGAAGAACGGGAAGAACGGTGGGTCTTGACTGTTCCAGTACTTGTGCCATGTGGCGGGACCGCCCGCGTGATTCGAGCTGACGCGCGATCGATCCGGAGCGCCGGGTTTCAGAAGGGGATAGGTCTCCGACATGCCGAGCGGCGCGAGGATCCGCTGCTCGATGAAGGCCTCCGGCGCTTCACCCGACACCTGGCCCACGATCGACGCCAGGATCTCGGTGTCGGTGTCACTGTAGGAGAAGGCGTCGGACTTGAGCGCTGGTCCGATCGCGCCCGCGCGGTCGGCGATGCCGCGGCCGTTCTTGTACGCGCTGAGCGTTCGATCGACGATCGTGATGGGAAAGCCGGCAGTGTGGGTCAGGAGCTGCCGGATTGTCACGCGCTCCGACTTCGGGTTGGCCAAGGACGGCAGATATTTCGCGACGGGGTCGTCGATCGCCAGCGCGCCTTCGTCGGCAAGAAGCTGCACGGCCGTGCCGACGATCGGTTTCGTCATCGATCGAATGCACGCGATCGTGCCAGGCGTCAGGTGCGCCCGGGTCTCGATGTCCTTCAGGCCGTACGCCTCGTGAAGAACGGTCCGGCGATTCTTGACGATCAGCAGCTCGGCGCCGACGGCGTCTTCCTGCTGGACCCACAGGCGCGCGCGCGAGGCGATCTCCTGCACGGAAGCTGGATCCAGGCCGACCGCCTCGGGCTTTGCCGGGGGAAAAGGATTCGCGGATGGGAGGGTTGTCGCGAGGAGAGTGGTGGCGATGACAATCATGATTCCCGTTCCAGTTCGTGTTTCAGGTTGGGCAGCTGTTGCGTGTATCGCGCGCGGTTCCCGCGTAATAGCAGTGGCAGCAGCAGCCACATGAGTCCGTGCGGATGGATGTCGCACGTGAAGGTCATCTTCGTTCCAGATCCGTCCGGCTCCAACGTGTACCCGAACACGCCGGTGACGTTCTGCTCGGTGTTACGCATGCCGAAGCGTCGCGCGGGCTCGAAGGCCCATATTTCCGAGGTGGCCTGCTTCTGACGGCCCTGGACGTCGACCGTGATTCGCAGCTCGCTGCCGACGCGCAAGGGTCCTGGCGTGAGCACGTCGATCCGACGCACGAGATTCCGCCAGCGGGGTGCCTGGCTGAAATCCATCATGTAGGCCCACACGGCCTGCGGATCGCGATCGATGTGAATCGAGTATGTGAAGGACCGCATCAGTTCGTCTCCTCCAGTTCGAAAATCTGTTCGACGGGCTTTTCAAACAGGCGCGCGATCTTCAGCGCGAGCGGCAGGCTCGGATCGTACTTGCCGGTCTCGATCGCGTTGATCGCCTGGCGCGAAACTCCCACCCGAAGGCCGAGCTCCATCTGCGACCAGTTGAACTCGGCCCGCAGGACCCTCAGGCGGTTCTTCATCGGTAAAACCGCGGCGTGACGATCATCGTCACGAACCAGATCGCAATCATCAACCCCCACAGGCCCGTGGCCGGCAGCTCGGGGATGAAGTGCGACTGGTGCAGCAGATCGCTCGCGTAGGAGGTGACGGCGAGCAGCGCGTACGCGACCGAGAGCGCGACAAGATGGATCCGCTGGTTGAACTCGTCCTGCATGCGGATCGATTTCACGTAGACGTACACGATCGGCAGGAAGCCGCCGATCCCGATGACGACCAGCGCCACGCGCGGCGTCAGGCTGTCCTGGCCGGCGAGCCAGTGGGATCTGGTCAGCACGAATGTTGCGCACCAGAGGATGGTGCTGAAAGCTACCTGGGCCAGGAAGCGGATGCTGGGGTCAGTCTTTCGTTCAGCCATGCCTGACATTATGTAATGCATACATTACACAATGTCAAGTCTCTATTACTTATTCGGGGTATCGGAGCTCCCCCGCCAGGATTCGCACCGGAAGCTGGTTGCCTTTGACAGGCAGGGGGCACGTTGCGAATTCCGTGAACGCGCAAGGCGGATTGTAGGCGCGGTTGAAGTCGAGATCGACCGTGCCTTTCTCGGGGAGCGGCGTGTGCAGGAAACGTCCCGCTTCGTACGTCTCGCGCCTGCTCGTCAGATCTTTGAAGATGAAGAACAGGTCCTCGTGTTTCGGCGTCTCGTATACCGGCTCGAGTCGATACGCGCGTCCCTTCAGCGTGAACTCGACGTAGCCGGGACTCTCCATTTGCACCAGCATGCCGAGCACGTTCGGCACCGGCACCGGCTTCTGCTTTTCGTACGGGACGAATCTGGCGCGGACGTGGTACGCGTGATTGAGCGGGAAGTACGAGAGTCCGCGGAATCCGCGCCGCTGCGGGCTGTCGGGATCGAACAGCCGCAACCCGACGCGACTGCCCCTGCGGATGACGGACAGCGTGACGCCGGCGGAGGCGATCGCCGAATCCTCGCCGGCGCCTGGATCGAACGTAAAGGCCGTCACCGGCTTCCCCGCCGCCGTGACGGTGGCAGCCGGATCCGCGGTGAAGGCGACGCTTCGATTCTCGAGGACGAACACTCCGAGACGTTTCGGCGCACGCGCAGGCAGGAGGACCTCGGAAGACGGATCGCTTCCCGCGGGGTTCCCGCCATCGTGCAGCCAGAACAGGCCCCGTACGGCCAGCCATCCGTTCGGCGCGGTCAGCTCGGCGATCCGATCGCGACGGTACTTCTCAATCTCGGCGCGATACGATGCCGGGCTGGCGATCAGCGCAACGACGACTGCGCAAACGATCTTCATTCCGCCTCCTGCCTCCCGCCTCCCGTCTCCTGCCTCCCGCCTCCCGCCTCCCGTCTCCCGCCTCCCGTCTCCTGCCTCCTGCCTCCTGCCTCCCTCTTATATGGCACGATCCGGTCCCACTCGTCGGCGCTGGATCGCGCCACGACCGCGACGACGGGATCGGTGTCGCTGAGATTGAAGACCTCGTGCGGGACGCCGGGCGCGATGAAGATGAAGTCACCTGCGGCGTGGTCCACGCGCTCCTTCAAGCCGTCGCCGTACTCGTGGCGCACGCGGCCTTCGAGGATGTAGAGCATCACCTCGAAGCCAACGTGGATGTGGGCGGCCGCGACGCCGCCGGGCGGGATCATCGCCACGTTCATCGACAACTGCGCCGCGCCGACGTTCTTCCCCGACATGCCGAGCTTGTAGCGGATCCCGTTCCAGTCGCGGCAGATGCCGCTGCCGCGAATCCACATCAAGCCGTCGTGTCCTTCGACCTTCGGCTGATCGTCCATGGCGGTCAGGCACCCGGGAGCCGCGAAATCAGGTAGGCAACCAGGATCAGCACGCCTGCGGCGATGTAGATGATGCCTCTCGCTTTCATCAATGCATGTTTATCCGAGGGCATTAAGCACCTCTAGAGGTTTAACTATACCGATTGATCCGCTTCCCTGCGCCGGGTCCACATCACCGCCGCGGCGCCTCGGCCTACGCGCGGAAAATCGCACCTCCGGCGCCGGCCTTACGATGCCCGGGTCGGCTCGGGCCTCTCGATAGCCGGTGAGCCATCAACTTGCGGCGTCGTGGTCTTTCGTACGGCAATGACGAATCAGCGCCGACGCGGATCGGAACGCCTCCGGCGCGATTTTCGAACTAACGCAGCGCGCTGGCCGCATCGCACCGCGGCGGCGATGTGAATCCGGCGATAACGGCGCTCCGTTGTTGAAAACGCAGTTGGTCATATGAAAGCTTGTCTGCGGTAAGCTTGGCATTCAACCGCGGCCGTCCAACTTCTCCACGGCGTGCGTCGGTTCCGGCGCATTGGCCGACCGGTCACTGCCGGCATATGACCAGGTCCGATTCGCAAACAACCGCCCCTTGCCGGAAAGTTGGTACATGCCAGGGCTTACGCGATGAAACACGTCCGAGTACTCTGGACCCACTTGGGGCGCACTCCCTGGGTGATCGTCTCGCATTCCTTGAAAGATCGCGGTGTAGCCCGATTGCCATTCGCGGTTCGTTAGGCCGAGATGCTCCCGCACGGCCTTCCGGCTGAACGTCCCTTTCTGTTTGGACCCTGCCAAGAGTACGGCTGCGCGAAAAATCTGCTCCGCATGGGTCGCACCGTCTAGGGGAGACCGACCGATGGAGTCGATTCGTTCGTCGCGCGCCCCATGGATTCCCGGGGCCAATTCGCCGGCTTGAAGATCGTACAACTCAAGTCTCTTTTCCGAGATTTGAACGTCAATGCGATCCCGGTCACGCTCTATCGACGACATCGCCAGCACCGCGACATCAGGTTCAGACATTCCTTCATCGCAGGGCATGTTCTTATCGTACTGGCGTTTCTTGTACTCGAGATCAGACTCGAGCGCGGCTCTCTTCTTCTGAAGCAGATCAATTTCCAATTCGAGCCGAACTGTGGAGTGCATCGTCTGACCCTCCTTCGTAATTACGAGTCGTCGCGGAGGCGCTGCTTCGACGAGTACGCGATCGCCGGGTGCGAGCGCGATTGGACTGAGAACGGATTGGGGAAGGGTAATTACGACGGAACCGGCCACTTCGCGGACCTTAACGATCTCTCGCATACACGTAATATAACATATGTATTAGCGGGAGTAAACACAAAAATGGTTCGAATTTGCGAGAGATGGATGTCGGCAGTTCCCAGCATGTTGAACTCCTTCAGGCCGGACCAACCCGAAAACTCAGTGCCATAGCAAAGCCGCTGAAGACGAGTGCGCCCGATCGGTGGGCCATGTCAGCGCCGCGGCGCGATGCGGCCAGCGCGCTGCGTCAGTTCGAAAACCGCACCGCAGGCGTCCCGATCCGCGTCGGCGCTGATTCGTCAGTGCAGCGCGAAAAACCGTCATGCCCCAAGTTGATGGCTCACCGGCCATCGAAAAATCCGAGCCGACGCGGCATCGTCAGGTCCGCGCCGGAGGTGCGGTTTTCCGCGCGTAGGCCGAGGCGCAGCGCCGTTGACATGGCCCGCCGGGCGGGCGGTGGGCAGGTTCGACGCGTTCTACGCGCTACACTATTGGCGCCTTGCAGACGCCGAGTGTCCGCCGCATTCTCCACATCGACATGGACGCGTTCTACGCGTCGGTCGAGCAGCGCGACAAGCCCGAGCTGCGCGGAAAGCCGGTCGCGGTCGGCGGGCAGCCAGATCAGCGCGGCGTGGTGGCCGCCGCCAGCTACGAAGCGCGCGTGTTCGGCGTCCGCTCGGCGATTCCCATGTCGCGCGCCGTTCGCCTCTGCCCGCAGCTGATCATCGTCCGGCCGGATTTCCAGCGGTACCGCGCGGCGTCGCAGAAGGTGTTCGAGATCTTCCGATCCGCGACGCCGCTGGTGGAGCCGCTGTCGCTCGACGAAGCGTATCTCGACGTCACCGAAAACGCGTGGGGCGAGACGCTCGGGAGAGCGGTCGCCCAGCGGCTGAAAGTGGAAATCCGAAACGCGACCGGATTGACGGCGTCGGCCGGCGTGGCGCCGAACAAGTTCCTGGCGAAGATTGCGTCCGCCTGGAAGAAGCCGGACGGCCTGACGGTGATCGCGCCGGAGCGCGTCGAGTATTTCCTTCAGAAGCTGCCGGTCGATGCGTTGTGGGGTGTGGGCCCTGTAACCGCGGCGCGGCTCCGCGAGCGCGGGATCGAGCGGCTGGTGGACGTGCGGACGATCGACGAGAAGATCCTGCGCGACGCGGTCGGCAGCCTGGGTGAGTGGCTGCGCCAGCTTGCCGACGGGATCGACGATCGCCGCGTCGAGCCGAACCGCGAGACGAAATCGTCAGGCAGCGAGGTCACCTACACGCAGGACCTGACCGACATCAACGAGATCCGCCACGAGATCGACGAGATGGCGCGCGACGCCGCCATGTGGCTCGAACGGAAGCAGCTGCTCTGTCGGACCGTGACGATCAAGGTCCGCTACTCGGATTTCACGACGATCACGCGCAGCCACTCGAAGACCCCCGCGTCGCGCGACGCTGAGGACATCGCCTCGCGCGCGGCCGCGCTGCTCGATCGTACCGAGACCGCGACGCGTCCCGTGCGGCTGCTTGGCGTCAGCGTCCATAACCTCGAGGATCCCTCGGCGCCATTCGAGGCCGAAGAGCCGCTGCTCCCGTTCTAGTGTCCCGAGTCCGACGTATGGTGACAATCTGCCGGAGCGCGGCGCCCGGCTGGCAAGGCGCGAGGAGCGAGCATATCGGGAATATGTAAGCGACGAGCAACGCCGCCAGACGGATGCCCCGCCCGGCAGATTGTCACCATACGTCGGACTCGGGACACTAACGTTCAGCTGTGCGTCGGCTGCGGCGCGAACTTCTTGAAGAATTCGTTCTGCCGCTGCTCCAGCTCCTGCTTGGTGAGATCTTCCTTGTGCGTCGCGATCGTCCAGCGGTACCCGTGCGGGTCGGTAAAGGTCCCGCAGCGGTCGCCCCAGAACTGATCCGCCATGGCGCCCATCGGTCCGGGTGCCACCTTCGCGCCCGCGCCGACCGCGCGATTGAACAGCGCGTCCGCGTCGTCCACGTACACCCACAGGGAGATCGGCGAACCGCCGATCGCTTTGGGGCCCTTCCCTTCGCCCATGGCATCGTTCAGCATGATGCGCGAATCGCCGATGCGCAGGTCCGCGTGGATGATTTTTCCGTCGGGCCCCACCGCGCGGGTCACTTCATCCGCGCCCAGCGCCCTTTTGTACCAGTCGATCGCCTGAGCAGCATTGTCGAGGATGAGCTGCGGGGTGACGGTGTGGTACCCCTCGGGCACGGATCGTGTCGCCTTCGCCATTTCGACCTCCTTCGCGTCAAAACCACCAAACTCGCATTGTGTTGCCAGTGCGACGGAGGTGCAAGGTGATGCGTATCTATCTGTTCAGATAGCCGCGGTGGCCGCAACCTTCTTGCGGGAACCGCGCGGCTTCGACGGTTTTCTCTCTTTCGCTTCCTTCGGCCCCTTGGGCGCGGCGGCGCGTGACGCGCGCCTGCGGCGCGATCCGGACGCCGGCTCCTCGGACGGGGCGGCGCCGGCCGGCGCCTCCTCGGCATCGACCACCGACGGCGCGTCGGTCTCGCGAACGACGTCGCCGTCGACGACTTCGCCTTCGCGCGCTTCGGCAGCTGCGAGCTCGGCCTCCGCCGCCTGCGCGAGTCTCTCCGCCGCCGCAATGTCCGCGGCATCAATGCCCGCGGCCGATCCCGCTTCGGCAGCCTTCATGACGTTGCCCTGGAAAAAGCGGACGACGCCCTGGCGGTCGCGTTCCATCCGGAACAGTCCGTCCCGCTGGCAGGCGCGAAGCAGATCGTTGAGACTCTGAAAACCGAACTTGCGTTCGTCGAACGTCGGATCGACGCCGCGCAGGTACTGTTTCACCTGCCTGACGTACATCGGCCATCGCGGCGGCTGCTGCGCCACCTGGAAGAGGCGCCGCACGTCGGCGACCGCCTCCGCAACGCGCGGCGGTTCGGCGCCCTGGGCGGCGGGTCGCGCCTCGCCGTGCGCCTGTTCCTCCTGGGGTGCGGAGCCGGCGGCATGCGCGGCCCGGGGCTCCTGTCCGTGGCGGACGTGATGGCCGTCCTCGCGCAGCTCGACGAGAATATTGCGGCCCGACTCCTTCAACGTCACGAATCCGGCCGCGGCGAGCTTCTCCGCGAAATCGCGGAAGCTGCTCACGCCGAACGTGCGCTCGGAGAACGTCGAGTCGAGCTGCAGCATCGTGCTCTTGAGCAGGCCGAGCTGCGGCGAGACTTCACGGTCGGTCAGGACCTTCAGCGCACGCCGCAAGAGCGGCATCACCTGCTCCACCGGCGCCTGAGCGCCTTGCGTGCCGATCTGGCCGCGGCCGCCGCGATCGCCGCGGCGCCCGCCGATCAGATTCTCGTACGCCACGAACTCGTGGCAGTTCCGCTGCATCACCTGGCTCGTGAACGAGCGGCCGCCGACGACGAAGATCTGCTTGTCGTACTGCTTCAGCTTCTCGACCAGCGAGATGAAATCGCTGTCGCCGCCGACAATGACATACGCGCTGATGTGTGGGTGCGTGAAGGCCATCTCGAGCGCGTCGAGGGCGAGGTTGATGTCGGCGCCGTTCTTGTCGCCGCCGGGCGTCAGGTTGCGCTGTACGAGCTTGGTCGCGTGCTGCGTGAGCGAGCGGCTGTAATCCCCCGCGCGGGTCCAGTCGCCATAGGCGATCTTGGAGACCACGTCGCCGCGCTCCTTGAGCGCCTCGAGGACGACGCCAATGTCGAACTGTGCGTTGAGGGTGTTTTTGACGCCGATCTCGATGTTGTCGAAATCGATGAAGACTGCAATCTTGAGGCGTGTTTCTGCCATGTGCAAACTACTGATTATCCCACGAGCCTGACCCTGATGAGGTCGATGCGCGTGGTGGGAGACTCGCCGCTGACGGGCGTGGACTCGATCCTGTCGAGCACGTCCAGGCCGTCGATCACCCGGCCGAAGGCGGTGTACTTGCCGTCGAGCGAGGGCGCGTCTGCCGTAACGATGAAGAACGAGGTGGTGGCGCTGGCGGGATCGTCGCCACGCGCCATGGACACGATGCGGTGTACGAGTGTCTGCTGCCGCTCCGTGAGCGGCGCGGCGCGGGAGCTCAGCGCGCCGGTCTGCACGACGAACCCTTGTACGACGCGGTGAAATGACGTGCCGTCGAACACGCCCGCACGCGCGAGCTGCAGGAGGTTACGGGCCGCCTGATTCGATCGATCCCTCGTCAGGGGATCGCCGCCCTGGACGATGCCTTCGCGGACGACGCGGTGGAAGATCGTCCCGTTGTCAGCCCCGTCACCGGCAAGCTTCATGAAGTAGCCGACGTGATTCGGCGCGAGATCCGGCCTCAGATCGACAACGAAGCTCCCGAGCGCCGTCTCGATGACCGCCTGCTTGCCGGTCATCTGCGCGATCGTCATCGACGTCTTGAACGGCGCGGTTGCCGTCCGCGCCGTGGGACGGCCAGGCGCCTGCGACGGTAGAGCTGCGGCGAGCGCGACCAGAAGGGTCGCGAGGAAGTGCATAACCTATCGATCGATACTACCTTGTTGGCGGACCTGCGTCCGAACGGCGGGATACGGGCCGAAAACCATACCCATCATACCAGATACGCCCTGCGCCTCACTCGTAGTGGAGCGCCTTGACGGGGTCGAGCCGCGAGGCGCGCACGGCGGGATACAGGCCGAACACGATGCCGATCGCGACCGAGACGCCGAACGCCAGCACGATCGAGGTCGTCGTCACGATCGTGGACCAGCCGGCGAGGACGCCAATCAGCTGCGAGAGGCCGACGCCCAGCAGGATGCCGGCGACGCCGCCCGACAGCGAAATAATCGTCGTTTCGATGAGGAACTGACGGACGACGTCCTTCTGCCGCGCGCCGATCGCGCGGCGGACGCCAATCTCGCGCGTCCGTTCGAGGACGCTCGCCAGCATGATGTTCATGATCCCGATGCCGCCGACCAGCAGTGAGATGGACGCGATCGCCACCATCACCATCTCGAAGATCCGCTGCGTGCGGCGCTGCTCGGCGAGGAGCTCCGCCGGCGATACGATCGAGAAATCACCGGCACCGCGATGCGCCACGTCGAGGACGCCGCGGATGAGCGCGGCCGCGTCCGGAATGTCCGCGCCCGGTTTCATCTGCAGGTAGATGCCGTCGATCTCGTCCTTCTGCGCACTTTGCCCGTCCTCGAGCCGGAATACCGACGAGTACAGCGGCACGTAGATGATGTTGTTGCGGTCCTGCACCGGAATGCCGGCGACGTCGGACTGCACGGTCAACTGCGGACCCGCCACGCCGATCACGCGAAACCACTGATCGTTGACTTTCACGTAGCGGCCGATCGGATCGTCCGCACCGAACAGCGCCGCCGTCGCGGCCTCGCCGAGCACCGCCACCGGCGCCGCCGCCGTCGTCTCCGCATCGTCGAAGAAACGTCCTGACGCGACCTGCAGGTTCGCGATCGTGCGGTACGCGGGGGAGATGCCGTAGACGAGCGGCGCGTCGCCCCCGATGGGACGCGGCGTGAGCTTCGACGGCGTGAACCGCTTGCGCGCGCTGACGGCGGAAATCCCGTCGAGATTCGTCTGGATAATCCGGAGATCCTGGAATGACAGACCCGAGGACAGCTTGCGGACCTTCTGCAGCGTCTGGTTGTCGGGCGCTTCGCGCGCCTCGACGATAAGGTTGCGGACGCCGAGCTGTTCGATGAAGGCCATCACTTCCTGCTGCGCGCCGGCGCCGATCGACAGCATGGCGACGACCGCCGCCACGCCGAAGATCATGCCGAGCATCGTCAGCATCGAGCGCAGCTTGTGCGCCCGCAGGTTCTCGAGCCCGAGGCGGAACTCGGGCAGGAAGTCAGTCGACCAGAGATGGCCCCGCGCGTCGATCATTTATTGGCCGGGGGGCTTCGCCCCGCCGGTCCCCCCTGCACTTCCTTTAGTACGCCGGGGACCCCTGCACCCCGGCTGGCTTGCTCCATTACGCGGCCGGGACAGGCCGCTCCATTCCGCTCGCGCCACGCGCTTCTTGGCCCGCCGTAGCAGCCTGCGGTCTCCAAGACTGCGAAGGCGGCCGTTCGCGTGGCTCACTCGCTGTCGCTCGTTGCTCGGTGCGCTTTCATTTGGCGGAGGACGCGCCGGCGATCGGCCCGCTCGACGATTTCGATCGCGAGGCCGCCACGTCGGGATCGACGAGCGCGATGACGTCCCCTTCGTTGAGTCCGCTGATCGCCGCGCGGCTTTCGGTGCGATTGACGACCTTCACGTCCCGGCGATCGAAGCGATCGCCAATCTGCAGGAACACGTAGTTCCTGCCCGCCTTTTCGAACACGGCCTGACGAGGCACGTGCAGTGCCTCCTTGATCTCCCGGCCGTCGATCACCACGCGGAGCGACGACCCCGCGCGCATCTGGGGATCCGGACGATCGAGGTCGAGGCCGATGTCGAATTGACGCACAGCGCTCGTCTCGAAAAACGATCCGCGCGACGCGCCGCCACTCAGCGCGCCGACCTTGGCGTTGAACGTCCGGCCCGGCAGCGCGTCGACCTGGACCGTCGCCGTTTGCCCGGTCTGCAGGTTGTCGCGATCGGTCTCGGTGACCTTCGCGCGCACTTCCATTCTGCCGTTCTCCACGACGTCGGCGATATTGCGCCCGGAGAATGTTGTGTCCCCCTCGCGGTACTGCGGCAGCACCATCCCGGTGAAGAAGAAGTACTGACCGTCGCGGTTTTCCTTCACCGAGATGACGCCGTCGATGGGCGACTTCAGCACGAGGTTGTTGATGATCTGCTGCGCGCGCTCCATCTCGAGCTCAGCCTTGT
>WNGL01007100.1_pt1 | contig 13169 bp, 16 predicted proteins | sample 5400591 | NCBI WGS metagenome assembly WNGL01 (sample SAMN13153377, study PRJNA577476) | soil metagenome | isolation source: 80 cm soil or saprolite under Garry oak tree replicate 1 | place: USA:California | collected 2016-06-15
AAAGGTGCCGAAAGGCAGTCGCCAGCGGCGCAGAGCCAGCAACACAAAACTCATCGTCAAAGCTGTGATCAGCAGAATATCGGTGATTCCGCGCGCCGGCGCCTGGGGCTCATCGATAATCGGCCATGGCCTGATCAAAGGAGAGGCATACTCGGTAAAGAAGGTCAACAGCGAGAAGGTGAAGGTCAGCGAGAGAATGGCGGGACCAAGCTGCCGCCAGGACGTCCTTCCTCCGGATCTGCTCCACGCTGCGCGCAACGGGCCACTCAGCGCGAGGCCAATTCCCAGCGCCAGCCCCAGGTGCGTCGGGCTGAGGAGCGCCTCGGTGCTGCGCTCAATCCCAAGGAGGAGATGCCAGGTCAGGTCACCGATTCCGCTCACGCCGAAAATCACCACGCCCAGCAAAGACAGTTCGTAGCCGGTCGGGACCGCTCTCAGCCAGCGGTTGCCCTTCAGGCTCTCCCGCACCAGCGTCACCAGGGAAGGCGTGCTACCGCTGGCACTGAGCGCTGATTGACGCAGGTTCAAGAGAATCTGCACAAGCAGTGTGAAAGTTACCGCCAGGTAACCAGAATAGAAAACGGCGTGCCAGGGTGTGAAGAAGGTCTCCAACTGCGGAATGTTGCTGTGCGCCCAACCATCTATGAAGAGGCCGCCGAGCCACCAGACGGAGACAACGACCATGATCCAATCAAAACGCAGGCTGCTAACCGCTTTCTCTTTCACAGGCGGTAGAGAAAACCCAACGGTATCAATCTTGCTTGCCATAGTGAATATTCCTTCCCTTGATCTATTTATCTCTAATACGTATTTCTTCGCTAACAAACTATTATCTTTTGATTTGTGTGCGATGTCTGTGAAGACGAAAGAACATTTCTACGCAGAAGTCCCCTTTTATACGAATCATTATTCTCCAGGGTTGTATGTTGAGCTTTACTCACCAATACACTCTTCTTTCCTTGCGGCGTGGTCAGACCAGTTAGGTTTGTTAGGCAATACGTTTCCCTTGCTGACCCTATAGATTATCTCATATTAGCCATCTCTTTGATGTAGTCGCCAGCGAATGTAATCCGCGTTCCGTAGCAGCCGCTCGACAATGTTACGCCGCAGGCGATAGATTTCCTTCACCCCGCAGAATTCCTCTGAGCAGAAATGGACAATTTCCCTGGGTTTGAGGCCACAATGAAAGATCAAGTAGGCCACGCGCCGCTCACGCTCGTCAGGGATTAGACTCTGGATGACTTCCCACAGTTCGTGACTATCATCCCGCTCTTCCGCTAATGGCTCTCCTGCTTCACCCGGCTCTGGCAACGGGATCTCGTGTGGCCGTGAGTAGGCGCGCAAAGTGTCGAGAATAGCACCGTGCAGGCTCGCACGTAAATACCGGAGCACAGCAGCCAGCGTTCTAAATTCTATTTCCTGGTTAACAACCGTCGCCTGCCAGAAACGCGCAAACGCCTGGGCCACGTAATTCTCTTCGCTATCGAAAAGGAGTGCGGTATCTCTCAAAGAATGACTTTGTATCCAGCGATGCAGCGTAACATTGAAGTGCTGCTGCACAACTTCCCAGGCAAGGGGATCATGCTCCATCAAAGCGCGCCGGAACAGTTCAACGCCATATTGATCGTTAGAAGGCTCTCCACGTCGATAGTTTTCGATCTCCTGGATACAACGCTCTGCAAGCGCTGAGAGACTCATGTCGCTCAGCAAACATGCAGTTGGTAGGGCGAGAGAAGCAGATCGCTGTGTACATATATTCTCATCGATAGAGGCGTTTGTACTCTTTTCATATACGAGCATCGGATTCTCCTCATTCATGTTGCAAACTTGCTTGTTTGCCATCTTCTTTTTTATTCTGTTGTATATATTCCGTTGTATAATAGAGCAGCTTTGAGGCGTTGCTGCATGCTGGGCTTCAGCAACCCATCTGTTCATTCAATCGGGACCCCGTTGGGCTGCCCAATGAACAATTCTATTGTAGACGAGATGACTGTAGCTGTTGTTCCCTTGAGTTCTTCTTCTGCCTTCCGGTCACTTCTGGTTCCTTCCGCTCATTGAGATGGGGGACTCAAGTGAGGAGCAAAGAGGAGACAACTGATGTATGCAAAGAATTCTTTTAGCAAGAGCGATGACGCTGATCTCGGTAACCTCCTCGGTATGTTGCGTACCAGGGCCAGGATGTCACAGCTATCGTTAGCTCGGTTAATCGGTGTGAGCGATAAGACGATCCAACATTGGGAGAATGCCACGAGCACGCCAAAAGCAGCGCACTTGAAGAAGCTGATAGAGGTGTATCTCCACCTGGGTACGTTCACGGGCGGGAATGAGTATGAAGAGGCGAAATGGCTGTGGGAGAGAGCCGCTCTCAATGCTGCATTCGATGAGGCATGGTTCTTGCAAGCGAAGAGCGAGCGGCAACAGCCAGAGATCATGACCAACGAGCACATCGAAGGACCAGGCGGTGATCTGAAGGCAACAGATAGCCCGCATCAGCCCATCCAATCCGTGTTTTTCTTTAACATGCCACTGTCTAATCCTGGCGAGTTTTACGGAAGAAGAAGCGAGCGCATGACTCTGGAAGATCGTACCTATAAGAAGGCATCGACGTCCATTGTTGGTCCACGCAAAATAGGCAAAACCTGGCTGATGAGCTACTTGAAGTTGGTCGCACGAACCACACTTGGCTCTCGCTTCCACGTCGCCTACTTGGATGCGACCTCGCCTGGTTGTGCAACGGTCGATGGATTTACAGCCACGGCATTGGAAGAACTGGGGGTGTATGACCCCACACTTCTACAGGCAAAAGCAGGGCTGACTCCCCTTGAACGCGTGGTACGGAGTATGAAAGCAAATAACCAGACGCCGGTGCTTTGTATTGATGAGTTTGAAGGATTCGGCGACCTATTCCTGTTTGACCTGAGCTTTCTTAAAGGACTGCGAGCTATGACCCAGCTTGGCCTGGTTCTGGTGGTTGCCAGCAAAAAACCATTGTTTGATATCGTAGGGGAGAATGGCAACACGAGCGGTTTTTTTAATGTCTTTGAACAACTCACCCTCACACCTTTTACGGCCGAAGAGGCCGGGGCGTTTGTCCGGGCCAAATGTATTCAGGCAGGCTTCAACGACGACGAACGTGATCGCTTGTTGCAGTATGGCATGGTAGGCGAGCAACAATGGCTGCCGGTTCGTTTGCAACTGGTGGGCAAAATGCTGCTGGAGGAGAGACGTCTGGCGGAAAGAGAAAGTACAGATCATTATCGTCCCAACGATCCACACTACTGGCAGAAGTTCGAGCAGCGGCTAGAAGAGAAATACCGGGGAGTGGTAGTTTAGCATGAAATATATGAAGCGCACCTGGCACTATATGTTTGCTGAACCTTTCACATGGCTCTTTTACTGCTTCTTTCAGCCAGAAAGGTTCAAAAGAGATTATGAAGAAACGGGCTTTTCGAGGCGTATGCTTCTGATGTTCAGGTTCATCATACCGATGTTCCTTTGTTCCTACTCGCTTGCGCTTGTTGTACACGTAATCCTTTTGGCTGTATTCCCAGAACTTTACCTTTCCAGAGGAGTGTTTGTGCAGAATGCAAACACGATGAGCATTCTGTTTGATACTACTTTGGCTACTGTTCTTGGCCTCACAGGAGGCATTGTAGCCGGTATTTTATTTGGTCTTGCAGTCGGTCTCACTTTCGGCCTCGCAATCAGTTTCGCGGGATGTGTCACCATCGACACCATATTCACTGGTGGGGGAAACGTATTAGATGGCATTGTATACGGCCTCGCGTTCGGTATGCTGGTAAGCAGTGTGTTCGGTACCACGAGAAGGGGTACAAGTATGCTTGGCACTTTTCTCGTCATCGTGGGTGGTATGACCGTTGGCAGCATAATTGGCGTTGTGGGAGGCGTAATAGGAGGTGCCATAGCTAGCATACTCATCGCCAATCCACGCGATATTTCAGAAAGTACTAATGTTGGAAGCATTGTGGGTGCTATAACAGGAGGCAGCCTGGGTGCTCTCGTGGCAGGTATCTCGGGTGGCATAGCAGCAAGCATTGCGAGAGGTAGGGTGCGAGGCATTGTGGGAACTATCACCGCTAACCGGATAGTTGGTACTTTGAGCAGCATCACTTTCGGTATCATACTCGGTGTCTCGGCTGGTGCTTGGGGTAGTGGAAGAGTAGCAACTGAACTTGCACAAGGTCTAACATCCGTTGCAGCTCTCAACAGAGGCATTCCAGATGCTTTCATACTGAGCCTGATGGATAACATCACATCCGGCGTTGTGGGGGAGTGACTTTTCTTGCCGGCTACCTCCTTGGTTCCTACCGCTTGCCGCTCTATCCGGTGAGCAGTTTTTCCTCCTTAAGATCATATCTTGCCAGCCGGAAGTATCCACTTCAAGTATTTCTTCAGCTCCATAAATCTTCCCTCTACTGGGATGAGCGCGTCTTTCTACCTCTGCCCTACTTGAAGCAAACCCTACTTCTTGCCGCTGACCAGAGTATAGATCAGACTCTGGAGGAGATCGCTTTCATTCTGGCTGAAAGACCCTATCAGCTTGCCGCAGCACGGGCAGTTTCGCTGGAGATTGCTATACGCGACCTGGAAATGCGGGAGAGCCTGCGCGATATTGCTAAGGCTTCCCAACGACTTGCTGATATTTTACCTTCAGAAGCTGGATTGATCGATCCCCAGTGGACGACTCCATTTGCTCATTTGAATGATGCCAGCAGGGATGTTGCTCGCTTCTGTAGCCCCCTGGGATGGCAAGCTAGACGTGAGGCTCTAGAAGACACGGCTTCTGTTCTGAAAAGAGTTCATCCAAACACGGCATTTAGAGATGCTGCACTCAATAAGCGCCTGGGTGAGGTAGTGAAGACCTGGCGGATAGCTGTTGAACGCGGACTTGAAGATTTGGAAAAAGCAGTACGCTCAAACAATTGCCCGCCCTGTTAGGTTCTCATTACCTACCTATACACTTTGATTTGCAGCTCCGGGGTATCTCTTCGAGCATCGATGCGTTTCTTGGCAGGATCGCCGAGGAGATCTCTCAGATGATGACTACAAGGGGGTTACAAGTCAAAAAAATTGAGTTTGAGCGGCTGAAAGAAGCTAGCTGGACAAACGAGGCAGCCGTTTATCATCACTTCGAGAGATGGCTCAAGGATGTAGAACGTACGCTTGAGAAGGAAAATCGAACAATCCTGCTTGCTTTCGACGAGTTTGAGAAGCTCGAAGCCGCCGGACAACACGGACACCTTGATCTTGAACTACTCTTGGATTGGTTTCGCAGCCTGATCCAGAACTACCCTCGGGTGGCATTGCTCTTCAGCGGAGTAAGGTCCTTTGCTGATATGGGCATGAACTGGGCAGGCTACTTTGTGAACGTTCAAACGCTCAAAGTGAGTTTTCTGCTACCTGCAGAGGCTCATCAGCTCATTGTTCGACCTGTGCCCAACTTTCCCAGTGAGCAAGTCTTCGCCAAGGGAGTCGTCGAGGAGATTATGCGCTTGACAGGCTGCCATCCTTTCCTGGTGCAGGGAGTATGCTCGGCCCTGATAGATCATCTGAATGCGCAGAAACGTTCCTTTGCTGATGTTGATGATGTTGCAAGCTCCATGGATCGGTTTTTCAATGCCTGGTGGGATACCTACTTCCGGGATCTATGGGAGCGAACTGATGAGCTACAGCGTGTGTGCTTGCTCACATTGAGAAGCCAGAGAAAAGGAACAATCTCCTCGATTGAGCAAGAAAGCGGTCTCGATGGAAAAACTGTGCGGCGCGTGCTAGAAATGTTGCTCAGGCGCGATATCATCACACAGGAGTACCAGTGTCACAGCATTGCTACTCCCATCTTTGATGAATGGATAGAACGTAGCAGTTACAGCTAACTTTTGTGTCAGGACTATTGCGTGTAAAAGTCAAATAACTGCATCGAAACTCTTGCATTTTTGCCTCCACTCATGCATAATGCAGGAAAATATTGCTGAGGAGGCACGTGTGGTCAAATGCAGTAAAATGGGAGCACCTGATTTCAGAAACTCAAGTATCCAATATTTCTCACGCTCCGGCAGCGTGGCGACGTTTGCACTGTTGGGATGGGCTAGGAATGCGAGGCTGTCCTTGTTTGTCCAGAGGCAAGCCACAGGCCAGGGCCAAAGCAGGCCAACTCGTGAGCCAGTCATGCATGTCCTGATACGATAAGCGCCACAAGGTCCGCAAGAGACTGATGAGGAGCAGGCTCGCCTCGCTGTAGGTGCGCGGAGCTCCGCCTGTTCCTGCAGGCAAGGGAGGGGGACAGCGACGGTGGGCCAGACGAACGGCCAGACGGCAAAGTGCGAACAACTGCAACGTCCTGACCAGAGTCAGAGCATCAATATGCAAAGCACGACTCAGCTGGGCTTGTGCACGCTGATAGGATGGTGGTGGGACAGGTGCCTGTTCTTTGACTATGGTAGGCATCATAAGCTGATCTCCTGACGAGGGAACGAGCCTCGCCAAGAGTCAGCTTACCTTACTCTGCCAAGTCAGCGTGCTTTGGTATCCATTGAAGGGCTTTTTCTGAGTTAGGAAACGCCCTCGCTGGGGACAAACCCTGTTGCTCTAGCTCGTTTATCCATGCTCTCTTGCTATCCAGATTCGATGTATCTTTTATATGTCGATGTAACCGGAAGTACACTTCTTTAGTAACACCAATTTAGCGCGCACTGTGTCGTCTCGTGCATCAATGAGGGCATAGATGTACATCGGCTGTGATTTGAGGCTAATTCGAGTTCGACTTGATCGTTCCCCGAACATGCCTATGTTCCTTTCTACCTGACAGTCTTAATCCCAAGCTCCTGGTAGGTCACTTGATAACCCAGGTGTCTACTTAACGCTGTACATGCGCGGGCGGCTAATGGTGCTCTTACGGATTCCCCTCTCTCTATCTTCTCTATAGTTGCGCGCGATACTGTGGCCTCTATAGATAACTGCGTGATAGTTAGGCCAGCATTGGTTCTAAGCTCTTCAAACTTTGTCATAAACACTGCCTCACAAGGTTACTACTTGCCTAATATTAGCATATCATATCTAAAAATACAATTAGCTCGCTATTCTTTGCTAAAAACTGCTGTTAATTGCTTGACTTTGCATACGAAATCGCTTATAATTTTATCATAGATGAGCAATTATTAGCGCTTTTTTACAAAAGATAGCTAATAGTTGCAAAGGCACATATAGGCAGGAAAAAGCATTTTCATCGCTTTCAACGTTTTAAAAGCATAGTAACAAACATAAACACTGAGAAGGAAGGTGATACGGGACTAGCCCACCGTCTCGACCACGGCGGGCTAGCGAGTGGGACTACACACGTATCCGTTGTGAACCAGTCCTACGGGTGTTCTCGGCCTGATTCAGGCACATGAGGCCCCGATCTGTCAAGCAAATACCAAAGGAGGGCCACCCATGCCACGCTTATACGATGCTGATGGAAATCGCTATACGATCGTCTATCTAGATGAGCGCTTTTACCCCGCGCTTAATGTGGTCTACGGTCCAAAGCAGTGGGAGGACCATCCCCTCCTCTCTGCTCACACCGGCCAACCCCTCAGCTTTGCCCATTTGCCGCACGCCACGCCGTGCCTGGTGCTCCACTCCCGACGGTCGCATCGTCTGGGCAAGCGAGGGATAGACACAGATGTCACCGTTGCCCCGTATTCTTTTCATGCCATGTATCATGCCAGGAAGACGCGGCTTCCGCCTGATCTTCCATCGACACCGGTACTTGCCTCTGTGTAAGTCGTACGCAACAGATTATCACCGCCAGACTCATGACATCGTGGCTTCCGTGCCCTTCCTACTCGCAAAGAATGGGAGGGAGAGGAGCCTGTTTTAAGGAGGTGAAACATGTTACTGTGTAGAAAGATCAAGATCGAAGTCAGCGACCAGGACGCCGCAACCTTGGAGTTTATGCAGGGCAAGTGCCGGGGGCTGTACAACTGGTGGGTGATGCAGTTGCGAAACGGAGAGCGCTGGAACGTCTATGCCGCAAAAAAGACCTTGCAGAAGAGCAGGAAGCATGATCCTGAGATCAACGGGGTTTACGGCAAGCTCTTGCACGAGGTGTTCTTCCGCCTCGACGAGGCCATGCAGGCCTTCTTCCGCCGGGTGGCCGAGGGTGAGAAGAAACCGGGATTTCCAAGGATCAAGCCTCGGCACCAATTCTTTACATTGTGCTACCCGGCCATGTACTTGAACAAGATCGAGGGCGATACTCTCATTTTACCTACGGGCGGGGGTGGGAAATGGGGAGTGAAGCGCTTTCCTGATATCATTGCACACCTCACCGAAAGGCCGCCTGAACACTTTCGTGAGGTGGCCGTTTCAAGAGACGCGCGGGGGAACTACTACTGTTCGTTCGTCTATGATGATACCGAGCAGGACGAAGCGGCTCTTGACCACAAGGCCAGTAAGGAACGGAAAAAGCGCAAGCAATACACTCTGCGCAATGGCAGTGTTGTAGCTTTCGACCTGGGCATCAAGACGCTGGCAACAGGGGTGAACGATCAGGGGCGCTTCTACCACATCGGCGGCTTCAAGGGCTACCGTTGGTACAACAAGCAACTGGACAAAATCCGCTCGAAGCGCGACCGCTGCAAGAAGAAGTCGAGGCGCTACCTGCACCTCTCCCAGGTGTACAAGAGGGTTGCTGAGCGCAAGCGCAATAAACAACGAGACTGTCTGCACAAGGCCTCCCATCTCATCGCTGGCAAACTGGCTGAAAGGGCTGTTGTCATTGGCGATCTTTCCCAGAGGCAGATGGTCATCAAGAAGCAAGAGGAAGAGACACCCAAAGAGCGGAGGAAGCGGCGTATCCGCAACCGCATGGTGTATAATGACTGGGGCCTCTACGGCTTTGTGCAGATGCTTGCCTACAAGTGTCTGTTGTACGGGAAAGAACTCTCTATCATCGATGAACGCGATACGACCAAGACGTGTCATGCGTGTAAGAAGAAGCAAGACATGCCCTTGTGGAAGCGGACGTATCGCTGTGAGAACTGTGGTCTGGTAATGGACCGTGATGAGAACAGCGCGGTCAACATTTACCAGCGGTTCCTTGCCCGGCCTGGGCCATACACTCCCTAGGGGGTGCGGTGTGCTGCAGGACCTGTTTGCAAAGGAGAAGTTATGGAACTTCTTGCATATGGGAAGTGCAGAAATCAAATATGTTACGACATATTGAAAGGCAGGCACGTGGCTCATATTGTCTAAGGCATGTAGTTGTGCGGTCATTGGTTTAGAAGGCGCACTGGTCGAAGTCGATGTCATTGACGATTCAGCCCCTCTTAGTATAGGTGGTCTTCCTGATACTACCCGCTTGCGGTTCCACGTTCGACTTACCATTCCCAATAGGGATCGCAAAGAGACAGGCATTGTTGCCGGAGACCCCGTGAGGGGCTGCATTATTCATGGACCGCCACAAAAGAGATGCTGCTCCAGAATCGCTTACCGCATTGTTACGGAATGAAGATCGTATGTAGGATGTATTTAGGCCGCTTTTAGGAAAATAATGAGAGCTACCCTGTGTGCAGAAACCTTTTGCTGTTGTTCCCACCTCGTTTTCGCAAGCGGTATGATGAGACTTCCTATGGTATGCTATCTGGCAGCTGGTATGCTATCTGGCAGCCCCATATGTATTCAGATATTCCAGTTCTGAGTATTCAATGCAGGGGTTGGGGTCGCGTATTTCCTAAATATATCGCGTGAAAAGGAATGAGAGAGTGAACACGCTGTGGCGTGAAATACCGCTCAGGGAAAATGATGGAGCACGAAAGAAGTACCTTTGCCGCAGGGAGGGAACCGGAGATGCCCTTTGTCGCAAAAAGGAAGGGAACGGGAGAGCGCATCGACATTACCACGATTGAGCACCCCCGTGAGATCCTCAGATCCGGCGAATGCCTCTGCCAGGTGTGCGGCGCTCCCCTGATTGTGAGAGCCGGGCTGGTGCGCCAGCACCACTTCGCGCACACCGCTCGCTGCACCAGCGACTATTCTTGCCATCCCGAGAGTCCAGCGCATCGTGAGGCAAAACGCTTCCTGGCGACACATTTACGAGCGTGGTTTAAGGAGTACACGAGCCCCATTATCGAGTACGAGGTACCTATTCCAGAGGTAAAACGTATCGCCGACCTGCTGGTCACCTTTCCGACGGGGTGGCGCGTTGCCCACGAAGTGCAACTGGCCTCCATCACCACCGAGCAATTACAGGAGCGCACTAATGACTATACCCTGGCAGGAATTGATGTTGTTTGGTGGCTGGGCAAAAGCGCAGATACCCCCGCCAATCGAGAGTGGAGTCGACGCATCTTCGGATATGCCCTCTGTATCAATATCAATGAATGAGCCACATATTACCATCACGCAGGAGGGCGGTTCGTCTTCGGTCGAGGTCTACGCCTGCTACTCTGGCTGGCGCCCGATGGCGGGAACAGGAGAGTATCGGTATCCTCACCATTGGTTCTATGGTCCCTTTCTAGACCGGTGGAAGTATACAACCCTGATTCACTACCACCCGATTCTCCGTGAGGTTATTCGGACGTACGCGGTTCCTTTGCGCGCCTCTGAAAGACTTCAGCAGCAGATTCTCCGTTCCAATTACGCGATAGGAGTGGACTTCTATGGGCAGTATCATCAGCGTTGGTTTCGCGGCCTACTGTTACGCTGGAAGTATAGACTTCTGGTTCGCTTCCATCCCGTCCTCGGTGAGGTCGTTCGAGCATATGCAGCACGCATCGTTCCTGCTCGTCATTCGCAGAGGCGGCTGTAACTTATAGAACCACCTTGATGAATACTTCATAAAGTTGTTGCATTACAGTCGCCTTTGCAACGGCTATGTCCTTTATGTAGATCGGACGTAAGGTGTATCGGGGATGGGAACGGACGTTTCCCTCAGTGTGGTCACTAAAACCCTCTCCGGCCTATATGCTATACTTGTGCTACAACATAAATTTCAATTATGGAGATGTCTATGGATACAAGAACTGAGATCATCAAAGCGGAACTTTCCAACGGCACCATCCTACACATTCAGGCGACAACACTGGGAGGCGAAGAAGAAGTAGCCTTCACCATACCTTCTTTCAAAGAAGTTACAGATGCGATTGAAGGCATCGCAGAATCAGTGGTCACGACCCTTCAAAAAGTGAAACCCAAGAAAGCTAGTGGGTCACGCCACAATTAACCAAGTGTTGAAAGAAAAGGACTGAACACCTACCACAGGTACAGGGATTCACGCCACTTTGCACGGTTGACCATCTGAACTGAGACTCGGTGAGGATGGCTGATTCCTTCCCTCAGACGCCTTGCTCGGGTCAGCTCTCCGAGCAGGTATCATGGCAATAGGCTTCCTCTTTTCTCGACTCACCCTCTTGACAAGTCAGCCATTGTTATGTATGATTGTACTATCTCATTAGCTATTTAGTGAGATAGCTTTGTAGCTGCGAGGAGGAAGCAAGATGATCGAATTTCATCTGGACAGCCATTCCGGCGTGGCGCCCTATCTTCAGCTTGTGCAGCAGGCGAAGCAGGCGCTGCGCCTGGGCCTGCTGGAGGTCGGGGACCAACTGCCCACGGTGCGCGAGGTCGTGGCGCAGATCACCATCAACCCCAACACTGTGCTGAAAGCCTACCGCGAGTTGGAGCGCGAGGGGCTGGTTGCGAGCCGACCAGGCCAGGGAACGTTTGTGCAGCGCACGCTGGCGAGCACGTCGCTTGCCAGCCACGCGGCGCTGCGACGCAGCCTGGTGCGCTGGCTGCACAGCGCCTACGAGGCCGGGCTGGATGGTGAGAGCGTGCTGGCGCTCTTCATGTCCACGTTTCAAGACACCCAGAGAGAACACGAGGAAACCGCATGAGCAACGCGCTGGAGACGACAAGATTGAGTAAACGCTATGGGCGCACCTGGGCGCTGCAAGATTGCACGCTGGCCCTGCCTGCCGGGCGCGTGGCGGCGCTGGTGGGGCCGAATGGCGCGGGCAAGACGACGCTGCTGCATTTGGCGGCTGGCCTACTGGAGCCAACGGCGGGCGAGGTGCAGGTTTTTGGCTGCTCGCCGCTCAGACAGCCCACTGAGGCTTTGTGGCGCCTGGGCTTTGTGGCGCAGGATACGCCGCTGTACAAGGGCTTTACGGTCGCGGAGCTGCTGACGCTGGGGCACAAGCTGAATCCGCGCTGGGATGACGCGCTGGCGCTGGCGCGCATGCAGAAGCTGGGCATTCCGCTGGAGCGGCGCGCGGGCAAGCTGTCCGGTGGGCAGCAGGCGCAGGTGGCACTCGTGCTGGCGCTGGCGAAGCGACCAGACCTGCTGCTGCTGGATGAGCCGCTCTCTAGCCTGGACCCGCTGGCCCGCCGCGAGTTTTTGCGTACATTGATGGACGCAGTGGCCGAGACGGGGCTAACGGTGCTGCTCTCGTCACATATCATCGGCGATCTGGAGCGTGTCTGCGACTATCTCATCATTCTCTCGGCGTCGCATGTCCAGCTTGCGGGCGATATGCAGGAGATTGCGAAGACGCATAAGCGACTGATCGGGCCACGCCAGGATGAAGTGGCGGTTGCCAGCGTGCACACGGTGATCGAGGCGAGCCATACTGAGCGGCAGACGACGCTGCTGGTGCGCGCTAATGGCCCGCTCTTCGACCCATCCTGGGAAGTGCAGGAGGTGTCGATGGAGGATATGGTGCTGGCGTATCTGAGCCAGCAGGCAGGTGATCGATTGCAAGCGCCGCCATCGGCGCGCGAGCAAGATGGAAGAGAGGTGCTCAAATGACCTGGGTTGTCTGGCGGCAGCATCGCGCCGAGGGCCTGATTCTGCTGGTTGTGCTGGCCGTGATCGGTGTTTTTCTGCTGATTACCGGGCTGGAGATGGCGAACAGCTTTCAGCAGCTTGTGCTGAGCAACTGCCTGGGGCCGACCTCAAAGGGCAGCTCATGCGACGAGCTGGGGATGGCGTGGAACAACCAATATGGTGGCTTTTTGCGGGGTGCCCCTTTGCTGCTGGCGCTGCCGCTGCTGCTGGGGGCGCTGGTGGGCGCGCCACTGGTGACGCGGGAAGTGGAGCAGCGCACGCATCTGCTCATCTGGACGCAGAGCATTACGCGCATGCGCTGGCTGACGGTGAAGCTGGC
>WNGL01013040.1_pt1 | contig 13169 bp, 17 predicted proteins | sample 5400591 | NCBI WGS metagenome assembly WNGL01 (sample SAMN13153377, study PRJNA577476) | soil metagenome | isolation source: 80 cm soil or saprolite under Garry oak tree replicate 1 | place: USA:California | collected 2016-06-15
GCCATCCGGCGGCGCAGCTCGTCCTCCAGTGGCTCCGGCGGCGGCTCCGGCGGCGCCTCCGCGCTCGCGCCCGCGACCACCAGCGTCACCTCGCCCCGCGCGCCGTCCGCGAAGCGCTCTGCCAGCGCGGAGAGCGGGCCGCGCGCGATCTCCTCGTGCAGCTTGGTGAGCTCGCGCGCCACGGCCGCCGGCCGGTCTCCCAGCACGGCTGCGAGCTCGCGCAGCGTCTCGCCGGTGCGGTTCCCGGCCTCGTAAAGCACGATCGTCGCCGGCACGCGCCGCAGGAGCTCCAGCGCCTCGGCCCTACCCCCGCCCTTGCGCGGCAGGAAACCCTGCACGAAGAAGCGATCGCTCGCGAGCCCCGACGCGGCGAGCGCGGCCACCGCTGCGCACGGGCCGGGCACCGGCACCACCCGCGCGCCGACTTCCCAGGCGGCCTCTACGAGCTGCTGGCCGGGATCCGAGACGCCGGGCGTGCCTGCGTCCGTGCAGAGCGCCACGTCCTCGCCGGCTGCGAGCCGTGCCAGCACCGCCCCCGAGCGGCCCCGTTCGTCGAAGGCGGGCAGCGAGATCATGACCGGCGCCGGCGCGCCCAGATGCGCGAAGAGCTGGAGGGTTCGCCGGGTGTCCTCCGCGGCCACCGCCCGGACGCTCCGCAGGATCTCGGCCGCACGCGGCGAGAGGTCCCCCAGGTTGCCGATGGGCGTGGCGACGACGTACAGGGTCCCGGTAGGCATCGGCCACGGCTAGCTGCGCCGGCCCTCCGCGTCGAAGGCATTCCGGAACAGCTCGCAGCGCGGCGCCGCGCCCGTGAGATCGACCGCGACGACGTCGAAGCGCATGTCCTGTGCGAGCCCGCCGTGGCGCAGCGCCCAGTCGGTCGCGGCGGCCACCACCCGACGCGCCTTCGCCACCGTCACCGAGCCCGCCGGCGATCCGTAGTCGAGGCGCGTCCGGCTGCGGACCTCGACGAAGCAGAGCACCCCGCCCTCGCGGCAGACGAGGTCCACCTCGCCGCGGCGCGTCCGGTGGTTGCGGGCGAGCATGCGGTATCCCTGCCCGGCCAGCCACGCCGCGGCGGTCTCCTCGGCCTCGCGGCCGCGGGCAGCGCGATCCCCGCCCGGCGGCGCGGTGCGCTCGTCATCCGCCACGTCAGGCCACGTGGTCGGCCGACTCGCGGAACGCGAGGTCCGCGGTGGCGTGGAGGAGCTGGCCGGGGCGCGCCAGCTGCTTGAGGAGGCGTCCCGCCAGGCGGCGCGCCGTCTCGGGCAACGCGGCGAACGCGTCGTCGGCCACGGCCACCTGCTTGCCGCCCGCGAGCGCCCGCTCCATGAGCGCGAGCTTGAGGGCGAGGAACACCAGGTCGCGGTCGCCCGGCTGGAGCGCGGCAGCGGCGGTCGGCTGACCGGAGCGCTGCGCCACGAGGTTCCCGCGATCGTCGACGGACAGGCCCGAGAGCCGGTTGGCCGAGAGCACTCCCAGCACTTGCGACGCGCGCAGCTGGGCCTCACGCGCGACCGCGGCGGGGCTCACCCCGAGCTCGCGGGCGGCGCGCTCCAGCACCTCGCGCAACGGGTCGCACGGCGTCGCCTCGGCGGCGCCTGCCGGTCCGGGCGGCTCGGGCTCGGGCTCGGGCGCCGTGCCGGCGGCCTCGGCCTCGGCCTGCACGCGCTCCAGCTCCATCTCGACCGAGCGCGGATCGCGCACGTAGCCGCCCGCCTCGGCCGAGAGCGCCTGCTCGACCTGGCGCAGCTCCTGCTCCACCTGCTCGCGATCCTGCTCCGCCGACCGGGTGGCAGCGCTCGCCTCGAACAGCGCCACCTTTTGGCGGGCCTCCTCCGCCGCGGCCCGCACGTCGCCGACCCGGTTCAACGCCTCCTGCAGCTCGCCCACCGCCGCGACGCCCAGTGTCCGGAGCGCCAGTCGCACCTCGGCCGATTCGCGGTCGAACGTCTCGAGCGCCTTCCGCTCGTGCTCCTCGAGCAGGCTGCGCCGCCGGCCGAGTCGGCCGTGCACCTCGAGCGCCGCCACCCAGCCGAGCGCGCTCCAGGCCGACCAGGCGAAGGCGGGGATGTCGAGCAGCGCCAGGTAGCGCAGCCCTCGCGCCTGCCCGGCACCGCCCCATACCCCGACGGCCAGCGCCGCGACCCCGGCGACGACTCCGGCCCAGAAGCGTAGATCGAGCCAGAACGGCCGCGGCGTACCGCGCGCCGCCTCCTCTTCGACCGCCGAGCGCTCGCCCTCCAGCTTGGCGAGCGCCTCGTCGCGGCGCGCCAGCGCGCGCGCGTGGACGGCGAGCTTCGCCTCCACGTCGCCGAGCGATTCGGCCACCGCCGCGACCGGCCCGCTCGCAGCCAGCGCGACCTCGGCGGCCTGCGCTCCCTCGCGCAGGCGGGCCCCCTCGCGCAGCGCCTCCTCCGCCTTGAAGAGGCGGCTCTGGAGCCCGTCGAGCTGGTACTGGAGCTTCTCGGCGCGCTCGGCGCGGGCGAGCTCGGCGCGCAGCTCGCCGAGGCGCTTCTCCGCCTCGGCGCCGGCGAGCGGGCGCCGCGCGGCCACCTGCGGCGCGTGGCCGGAGAGCCCGGCGCCGTGGCGAGATGGGAGGTCGCTGACCGCGAGGGTGAGGAGCGCGAGCCGACCGCGCGGGGGTACCCCTACCTGGTCGCGCAGGACCGCCGCCACCTCGTCCAGCGTCTGCGCGGCGAGGGTGAAGGCGCGCCGCTCCGGATCGAGCCGCTGCAGCTGGCAACCGGCCGCGAAGTCGCGCACGAGCCGCCAGGTGACCCCATCGTTGCCAAGGACCGTCACGCCCGCCCGCACCGGCCCGCTCCCGGCGCTCGGTCCGCGCAGCGCCTCGCCGTCGCGCGGCGACGGATAGAAGAGCGCCTCGAGCAGGTGCCGCAGCGCGGCACCCTCGAAGGGCACGAGGTTGTAGCCCGGGCGCAGCCGGGCGCTCCCGCCGGACGGCGAGACGCCCTTCACGCCCTGGGCTGCGATCTCGATGAGCAACACGCGGCGATGTTAGCCGCAGCGAGCGCGCCGCGGAAGCAGCCCCGGCGCGCCCGCGCGATCAGGGCTGCGGCGCGGGAGCCGCTGGAGCGGCCGGGGCGGCCGGAGCGGCCGCAGAGGCGGTGGCGCCCTCCGGACCCTCCTCCTGGGTGAGGCGGGCGGCCTTCCCCTGCAGCTCGCGCAGGTAATAAAGCCGCGAGCGGCGCACCTGGCCGTGGCCCATCACCTCGATGCGGTCGATGCGGGGGCTGTGGACGGGGAACATGCGCTCCACGCCCACACCGTAGCTGGTCTTGCGCACGGTGAACATCGCCCGCGCGTCGCCCTTCCGGTGCCGGATGACCACGCCCTCGAAGACCTGGACGCGCTCTTTGTCGCCTTCCTTGATCTTCGTGTGCACGCGGACGGTGTCGCCCGAGCGGAAGTCGGGGATGTCCTTCCGCACGTGCTTCGCTTCGATGTCGCTAATCGCCTTGCGCAGCATCGTCTCTCCTTCACAGCTCGTCGTCAGCCGCCTCGAGGAGGCGGAGGTCCTGTTCCGTCAGCGCCAGCCTCGCGAAGAGGTCCGGCCGCCGTTCCCGGGTGGCCCGGAGCGCTTCGCGCCGCCGCCACCGCTCGATCCGCCGGTGATCCCCCGACAGCAGGACCTCCGGAACCTGCATCCCCCGGTACGCCGGGGGCCGGGTGTAGTGCGGGTGCTCGAGGAGCCCACCCTCACCCGAGAAGCTCTCCTGCCCAGCGGAGCTCGCGTTGCCGAGCACCCCCGGGATGAAGCGCGCTGCCGCATCCACCACCGCCAGCGCCGCCAGCTCGCCGCCGGTCAGCACGAAGTCGCCCAGCGACACCTCCCTGTCCACCACCGCCCTCACCCGCTCGTCGATCCCTTCGTAGCGGCCGCACACCAGGATGGCCCGCCCACCCTCCGCCACCTCGCGCGCCACCTGCTGGTCCAGCCGCACGCCCCGCGGACTCATCAGGATGACGCTCGCCCCCGGTAGTCTGCCGCGGGCGGCCTCGATCGCCTCGGTGAGCGGCTCCGGCTTCATCACCATGCCGGCCCCGCCACCGTAGGGCGAGTCGTCGGTGACCTTGTGCTTGCCCGCCGCGTGGTCGCGCACGTCGACGACCTTCACCGCGAGGAGCCCGCTCTCCTGCGCCTTGCCGAGGATGCTCTCGGCCAGGTACCCCGAGCACATGCGGGGGAACAGCGTCAGGATCTCGAACTCCAGCTTCGCCACGTCAGTCGCCTCGCCCGGGACCTCCCTTCACCTCGCGTCCCTCCGCTGCCAGCTCCAGCAGGCCCTCCGGCGGATCTAGCACCACCCGCTCGGCCTCCCGCTCCACCGTCACGTACGGAGCGAGCGGGATGAGCACCTCGCCCCGCGCGCCCGCCACCACCAGCACGTCCACCGCGCCCGTCTCCAGGAGCCCGGTGACCTCGCCCACCAGCTCTCCACCCACCGTCACGACCGGCAGACCCTCCAGGTCGGCCCAGAAGTGCCGGTCCTGCCCCGCCTCGCCCAGCGCTGCCCGATCCGCCAGCACCTCGCACCCGACCAGCGCCTCGGCTGCTTCCCGGGTGTCGACGCCGCCGAGCTGCGCGGCCCACAGCTTCCCCTGCGGCCGCGCATCCACCACATCGTACGCGCGCTCGGCCTCTTCCGAACGCCGGAGCGCCACGCTCCGGAGCGAGCCCAGCGCCCCATCCGTCCCTGCCACCCCGACGAGTCCGCGCAGCCCGATCGCCCGGACCACCTTGCCGATGCGAATGGCGCTCACGGTCAGTCGAGGATGTCGAGCACCGCCCGCCGGCCGTGGCGGCGCGCCGCGATGTCGAGCACGGTGCGGAGCGCCTTGGCGGTGCGGCCGCCGCGGCCGATGACGCGGCCCAGATCGTCCTCGGCGACGGTCAGCTCGAGCACGGTCGCGCGATCGCGCTCGATGGCCTCGACGCGCACCGCCGCCTTGTCCTCCACCAGTTGCTGGGCGAGCCAGACGACGAGGTCGCGCATGGGCGGCGGTCCGACCGGCTACTTCGCGGTCTTCTCGACGGGCGGCGCCGCCTTCTTGGCCCGCTTCAGCATCATCGCCACGGTCTGGCTCGGGACGGCGCCCACCTTGAGCCAGTGCTCGACGCGGTCGGTCTTGAGCTCGATGCGCTCGGGCCGCTGCGTGGGGTCGTAGATGCCGACGTCCTCGAGGTACTTGCCGTCGCGCGGGTTCCGCGAGTCGGTCGCCACCACGTGGTAAAAGGGCGCCTTGTGGGTGCCGGCGCGGCTGAGCCGCAGAACCACTGCCATGTGCTGCCTCCTCTGAAATCTTGGAAATACGGAACCCAGGACCGCAGCGCCGCCGCGGCCCATCGCGGTTCCTCGAAAAAGCGGATTCTTCTACGGGAGCTTACCTGTCAAGTCAAGGACCGCGCGGCATTTCGGGGGCTCCCGCGGCTGCCAGGGACTTGCCGCGGCCTGGCGCGAGCCGCGCCAGGTGCCCCTCGGGCCAGGCCCAGCGCGCGAGGAGGTAGGCGAGCAGGCCGAGCGAGCCGCCGAGCGCCCAGCCGCCGAGGACATCCAGCACCCAGTGGGCACCCAGGTAGATCCGCGAGAGCCCGCCGAGCAGGACGAGCGCCAGCGACCAGCTCGCGCGGCGCCGGTAGGCGAGCAGCGCGTAGACGCCGAAGGTTGCCACGGCGCTGGCGTGCCCGCTCGGAAAGCCGAACAGGAAGAGTGGTTCGAGCCCGATGCGGACCTGCTCCCCGCCGTAGACGGAAAGCGGGCGCGGCGTGGCGAACAGGTCCTTCAGCTCCTGGACGGCTACGCCGCTGGCGAGGAGCGCCAGCGCGAGCGGTAGGAAGACCGCGGCGAGGCGGCGGGCATCCCGCTCCCGGGCGCCGAAGGCCACCAGCCCGAGCAGCGCTAGCGCCCAGCCCTCGCACGCCGTGGAGAGCACTGCCGCCGGCAGGTCGAGCCACGGGTGCTGCAGCGCCTGGTGCAGGGCCAGGAACGGGTCGTGCGCGTAGAGGGCCGGCGGCATCGGGGCGAGCGTCGTTGTAGCAGGGGCATTCCACGGGCGCGACGGTGGGCGGGCACGCGACCCTGCTCGAAATGGGAGCGCCGCCCCGAAGATCCGGAGCGGCGCTCGAGCTGGCAGGAGTCGGCGTGGCTACGCGGACTTCTCGGCAGCCTCGCTCTTCTTGGTCTTCTTGACCTTCTTCTCGGCCTTGTTCTCCGCCTTCTCCTCGCCTTCCGGCACGGCAGGCGTGCGCTCGACCAGCTCGATCATCGACATGTCGGCCGCGTCACCGGCGCGGCGGCCGACGCGGACGATGCGCGTGTAGCCGCCAGGCCGGCTCTTGAAGCGGGGCCCGAGCGTGTCGAAGAGCTTGTTCAGCACCTCGACATCGCGCACGTCGCGGTTCGCCTGGCGCCGGGCGTGCTGCGTGCCCGCCTTGGCGAGGGTGATGAACTTGTCGGCGAAGCGCTTGATCTCCTTCGCCTTGGGCGTGGTGGTGGTGATGCGCTCATGGCGGAAGAGGCTCGTCACGAGGTTTCTGAACATGGCCGTGCGGTGCTCGGTGGTGCGATCGAGCCGGCGGCCGACGATGCGGTGCTTCATGGTGTTCTCCCGGCGAGGGCCACGGCCCCAGCCCTGCGAAGTTAGACCTTGGGCGCCAGCGGCGCGGCGGCCTTCGGCGGCCAGTTCTCCAGCTTCATGCCCAGCGAGAGCCCCATCTCGGCCAGGATTTCCTTGATCTCCTTGAGCGACTTCCGGCCGAAGTTCTTCGTCTTCAGCATCTCGGCCTCGGTCTTCTGCACGAGATCGCCGATGGACTTGATGTTCGCGTTCTGCAGGCAGTTCGCGCTGCGGACCGAGAGCTCGAGCTCGTCGACCGAGCGGAACAGGTTCTCGTTCAGCTTCGTCTCCTCGATGGCGACCGGCTCGATGCTGGGCTCCTCGGTCTCGTCGAAGTTGATGAAGATGGAGAGTTGCTCCTTCACGATCTTGGCCGCGAAGGCGACTGCGTCGGCGGGCTGCACCGAGCCGTCCGTCCACACCTCGAGGGTGAGCTTGTCGTAGTCGGTCTGCTGACCGACGCGCGCGTTGGTGACCTGGTAGTTCACCTTGCGCAGCGGGCTGAAGAGCGCGTCGATGGGGATGGTGCCGATGGGCTGGCCGGCCACCTTGTTGCGCTCGGCGGGCACGTAGCCACGGCCGCGGCGGGCGGTGAGCTCCATCCGGACGCGCCCACCCTCGCTGATGGTGAAGAGGTGGTGGCCGGTGTTCAGGATCTCCACCTGGCCGTCGGCGATGATGTCGCCCGCCTTGATCTCCTTCGGGCCGTCGGCCTCGATGCGGAGCGTCTTCACCTCGTTGGTGTGGATCTGGAGCAGGACTTCCTTGAGGTTCAGGATGACGTCGGTGACGTCCTCCGCCACCTCGGGGATGGTCATGAACTCGTGCTCCACCCCCTCGATCTTGACCGAGGTGATGGCGGCGCCCTGCAGGCTCGAGAGGAGCACGCGGCGCAGCGAGTTGCCGAGCGTGATGCCGAAGCCGCGCTCCAGCGGCTCGGCGACGAACTTGCCGTAGGTGTTGGTGAGGCTCTCCTGGTCGACCTGCAGCCCGCGGGGCTTGATGAGGTCGCGCCAGTTCTTCGTGACGATGGCATCTGCCATGGCTGTCTCCTCGCGCCGCCGCCCCCTCCCCTCTCCGCCAGCCAAAGCGGAGCTGGGCGCCGTGGGGCGCGCAGCCGTTCGTGTTCGTGAAGCGCCGGATCCGCTTACTTCGAGTACAGCTCGACGATGAGCTGCTCCTGGATCGGCATCGTGATGTCCTCGCGCGCCGGCTGGGTGCGGACCGTGCCCTTGAAGCCGGTCTTGTCGAGGTCGAGCCACTGCGGCACGCCGCGGCGATCGACCGTCTCGAGCGCCTCGTTGATGCGCACCACCTTCTTCGAGCGATCCTTCAGCTCGACCTTGTCGCCCATCTTCAGGCGGAAGGACGGGATGTTGACCTTGCGGCCGTTCACCCGGAAGTGGCCGTGGCGCACCAGCTGGCGCGCCTCGTTGCGCGTGTCGGCGAAGCCGAGGCGGAAGACGACGTTGTCGAGCCGGAGCTCGAGCGTCTGGAGCAGGTTGTCGCCGGTCTTGCCCTTGGCGGCGGCCGCGTTCGAGTAGGCGTGGCGGAAGTCGGCCTCCAGCATGCCGTACATCCGCTTCACCTTCTGCTTCTCACGCAGCTGGACGCCGTACTCGGAGAACTTGACGCGCCCCTGGCCGTGCTGGCCCGGGGGATAGGGACGGCGCTCGATGGCGCACTTGTCCGTGTAGCAGCGATCCCCCTTCAGGTACATCTTGAGGTTCTCGCGACGGCACAGCCGGCAGCTGCTTTCAGTGTAACGAGCCACGGATGATCCTCTCTGCGTTAGACGCGGCGGCGCTTGGGCGGCCGGCAACCGTTGTGCGGGATGGGGGTGACGTCGTGGATGAGCGAGATCTTGAGACCGGCGGCCGAGAGCGCGCGCAGCGCCGACTCGCGGCCAGCGCCCGGGCCCGACACCCGCACCGTCACGCTCTTCAGGCCGTGCTCCATCGCCTTGGCCGCGGCATCGCCTGCCGCGACCTGGGCGGCGAACGGCGTCGACTTGCGCGAGCCCTTGAAGCCGCGCGCTCCCGCCGACGACCAGGAGATGACGTTGCCGGAGACGTCGGTGATGGTGATCTGCGTGTTGTTGAAGCTCGCCGCGATGTGGACGATCCCCGCCGCGATGTTCTTCTTCACCCGCTTCTTCCCCTTCTTCGGGGTCACGGGCGAGGCGGTGACGGGCTCGATGCCGCCCAGGTTGGGCACGGCCGGCGCGGCGGCCTCTTCGGCCTTGGGCGCCGCGGGGGCGGGCTTCTTCTCCGGCTTCTCGGCGTTCTGCTTCTCGTCGGCCACTCGGTTCTCTCCTCGGTTCTCGGCGGCGTGGGACAAGCCCCCGCCCTACGCGTTCGTATTCGAAACTATCGGGTGCGCTACGCCTTGGGCGCTGGAGCGGCGGCGGCCTTGCGGACGAGGCCGCGCTTCGGCCCCTTGCGCGTGCGGGCGTTCGTGTGCGTGCGCTGGCCGCGCGCGGGCAGCCCCTTGCGGTGGCGCAGGCCGCGGTAGCAGCCCAGGTCCATGAGCCGCTTGATGTTCATCGACGTCTCGCGGCGGAGGTCGCCCTCCACCTTCAGCGTCGCGTCGATCGCCTCGCGGATGCGTCGGACCTCGTCGTCCGTGAGGTCCTTCGTGCGGGTGACCGCAGCGACCTCGGCCTTCTCGCAGATCTTCTTCGCGGAGGTCTTGCCGATTCCGTAGATGTACTGGAGCGAGATCTCGATGCGCTTCTCGCGGGGAAGGTCGACGCCGGAAATACGGGCCATCTTGGATGTTCTCCTGGTTCTTAGCCCTGGCGCTGCTTGTGGCGAGGGTTGGCGGGGCAAATGATCCGCACGACGCCCTTGCGCTTGATGACCTTGCACTTGTCACAGATCTTCTTGACCGAAGCGCGGACCTTCATGACGCGACTGCCTCCCGAGATGACTCTCGCTGTTCCAGACGAAAAAGCCCCGCCGCAGCTTCCGGCGGGACCGGCGGCGGGGATGTCCCGGACCGCCCTCGTTGCATGATTTCGCACCGCCCTCCCCCACATCGGGCAGTTTGCGAAGGGCGCCCTATAACACGGGCATTTTCTTCCTGCAATCTCTCTTCTCGGCTCACCGTCCCTGCGAGGGGCGTGAGAGCACCTCCGGCCCGTCCTCCATGATGGCGACCGTGTGCTCGAAGTGGGCCGAGAGACTTCCGTCCAGCGTCACCGCCGTCCAGCCGTCATCGAGCATCCTGACCGCCGCCTGCCCGGCGTTCACCATGGGCTCGATGGCGAGCACCATCCCCGGACGGAGCCTCAGCCCGCTGTGGGGCGCCCCGTAGTTCGGCACCTGTGGCGGTTCATGCAGCTTCCGGCCGATGCCGTGGCCGACGAAGTCGCGCACCACCGTGTATCCGCGCGGCTCCACGTACCCCTGCACCGCGAACCCGATGTCGCCCAGCCGCCCGTCAGGGCGCGCCGCGTCAATGGCGAGCCGGAGCGCCTCGGCCGTGGTGGCGAGCAGGCGTGCCGCCTCCGGCGCCACCACGCCCACCGGCACGGTGCGCGCCGAGTCGCCGAAGAAGCCCTGGTACGAGACGCCGAAGTCGAGCCCCACCACGTCCCCGTGGCGGAGCACACGCCGCTCCGACGGGATGCCGTGCACCACCTCGTCGTTGACGGAGATGCAGATGGTTGCAGGGTAGCCGTGATAGCCCAGGAAGGCCGGCGCCGCCCCGCGCGCAGCCGCCCCCCGCGCCGCCACCCGGTCCAGCTCGGCGGTGGTCACCCCCGGCGCGATGGCGGCCACCACCTCGTCGAGGACGTCGTGCACGATGAGGCTCGCCGCGCGGATGCGCGCGACCTCGTCCGCCGTCCTGATCTGGACCGTCTCGCGCACGCCGGGATCAGCGCCGTGCGCCGAGCGCGAGCTGGGTTGCGGCGAGGATGCCCTCGGGAGTCCCGACGCCCTCCACCTCGGCCACCTTCCCGCGCTCCTGGTAGAAGCGCTTCAGCGGCCAGGTCTTGTCGGCGTACTCCTGCATGCGCTTCTTCACGTTCTCGGGCTTGTCGTCGTCGCGCTGCACGAGGGCGGTCCCGTCCTTGTCGCAGAACCCCGTCCGGCGGGGCGGATTCGCCGATACGTGGAAGACGGCGCCGCACCTGGGGCAGCTACGCCGGCCGCTGATGCGCTCGACGACGAGCTCCTCCGCCACCTCGTAGGAGATGACCCGATCGACGCTCTGGCCCATCGACCGGAGCAGCTGCTCGAGGTACTCGGCCTGCGCGATCGTCCGGGGATAGCCGTCGAGGATGAACCCCTTCGTCACGTCCGACCGCGCCAGGCGGTCCTTCACGAGGGCGTTCGTGATCTCGTCGGTGACGAGCTCGCCCGCGTCCATGATGGCCTGGATCTTCTTGCCGAGCTCGGTCCCGCGCGCCTTGTGATCGCGGAACATGTCGCCGGTCGAGATGTGCGGGATGCCGTACGCTTGGGTGAGCAGCTTCGCCTGGGTACCCTTCCCTGCGCCGGGCGGGCCGAGGAGGATGAGGATCATCGCTGAGCTCCTGAGCGGTGCTGGCGAGGCCACGCCTCGTCCGGCAGCCTCACGCGTTGACAGCGGTGCCGCTGCCCATGGTGCGGCCGCGGATGCGCGGCCCGCGCGGACCGGTGAAGCCCTCGTAGTGGCGCGTGATGAGGTGGCCCTCGATCTGCTGGACCGTGTCGAGCGCCACGCCCACCACGATGAGGAGCGCGGTCCCGCCGAAGTAGAAGGGCACGCCGAACTGGTTGATGAGGAGCGTCGGCAGCACGCAGACCGCGGCGATGTAGATGGCGCCGCCGAAGGTGATGCGCGAGAGGACGTGGTCGATGTAGTCGGCCGTCGTCTTGCCCGGCCGGGTGCCGGGGATGTAGCCGCCGTACTTCTTGAGGTTGTCGGCCACGTCGACCGGGTTGAAGGTCACCGCCGTGTAGAAGTAGGCGAAGAACACGATCATCGCGACGTAGAGCGTGTTGTAGACCCACGTCCCGGGCCGGATCTCGTCCGACAGCCGCGAGAGGAACGGGAACCAGGAAGCGAGCGTGGCCGGGAAGAGCAGCACCGAGGAGGCGAAGATGGGCGGGATGACGCCGGCGGTGTTCACCTTGAGCGGGAGGTGCGTCGACTGACCCCCGTACAGCTTCCGTCCCACCACCCGCTTCGCGTACTGCACCGGGATGCGGCGCTGGCCGCGCTCGAAGAAGACGATGATGCCCACCACCGCGATCATGAGCGACAGCAGCACGATGACCTTGAACTCGTCGAGCCCGGCTCCCGGGGTGCGATAGGTCGCGTAGGTCTGGTAGATGGCGTCCGGGATGCGGGCGACGATGCCGGCGAAGATGATGAGCGAGATGCCGTTGCCCACTCCGCGCTCGGTGATCTGCTCGCCCATCCACATGATGAAGGCGGTGCCGGCGGCCAGCGAGATGACCGTCATGAGGCGGAAGCCCCAGCCCGGGTTCGCCACCACCATGAGGCCGGTGTTGTCGCGCAGCGACTCGAGGTAGGTGGAGATGCCGATGCCCTGGATGACCGAGAGGACGATGGTGCCGTAGCGCGTGTACTGCGTGATCTTGCGCCGTCCGACCTCGCCCTCCTTCTGCATCTTCTCCAGGGCGGGGATGACCACCGTGAGGAGCTGCAGGATGATGGAGGCCGAGATGTACGGCATGATGCCGAGCGCGAAGATGGAGAGCTGCTCGAGCGCGCCGCCCGAGAACAGGTTGAAGAGGCCGAGCAGGCCTCCCGAGCTCGCCACCACCCGCCGCATCGCCACGCGATCGACGCCCGGCGTCGTGACGAAGATGCCGAGCCGGTAGACGGCCAGGATCCCGAGCGTGAAGAGGAGCCGCTTCCGCAGCTCCGGGATCCGGAACATGTTGGCGATGCCGCTCGTCACCATTTCGCGCGCCTCTCACCGTCGTTGCGGCGGGGACAGCTCCCCGCCGGCCGCCATCCACGCCGGGGGAAAAGAGCCCCCCGGCCTACGACTTCTTCTTGGACTTCTTCTCCGGCTTGGCCTCGCCCTCGGCCGGGGCGGCCCGGGGCGGACGAGCCGCGACCTTGGCGGCGCGGGTCGCGCGCCGGGCGGCCTTGTCCTTGTCACCCATGGTCTGGCGGGGCGCGAGCACCTCCACCTTCCCACCGGCCTTTTCGATGGCGGCGCGGGCGCCGGCGGTCACGCGGTCGACCTTGACCGTGTACGCGCCCTGGAGCTCGCCCTGCCCGAGCACCACCACCCCGTCGATGCTCTTGCGGACGAGCCCGGCGGCGAAGAGCGCCGCCCGGTCGACCAGCGTACCGGCCGGCAGCGTGGCGAGCTTCGCCACCTGCACCTCGTCGAGGTCCCGGCGGAAGACGTTCGTGAATCCGAACTTCGGCAGGCGCCGCTGGAGCGGCATCTGGCCGCCCTCGAAGCCCTCGAAGTGCATGTTGCCGCTGCGGGCCTTCTGGCCCTTGCCGCCGCGGCCAGCCGTCTTGCCGAGGCCGGAGCCCTGGCCACGGCCGAC
>WNGL01017587.1_pt1 | contig 13169 bp, 16 predicted proteins | sample 5400591 | NCBI WGS metagenome assembly WNGL01 (sample SAMN13153377, study PRJNA577476) | soil metagenome | isolation source: 80 cm soil or saprolite under Garry oak tree replicate 1 | place: USA:California | collected 2016-06-15
CGAACAGACGGGAGCGGCTGAGCAGCCTCGACACCGGCCTGCAATACACCGAGTGGAAGTTTGAGAATGCGCTCGACCGCATCACCGCCGCCGCTAACCCGCGCCAGTTAGAGCGGGTGCCGGCCGGAGCGGAGTTCACCTTTGAACTGGTCTACAATGTGGAGGCGGCCAATGCCACCGAGACGCACGAGGATCTCGTGAACCTGCTGGAGACCTTACGCTTACTCGAAGACGACTTCCTCGGCGGACACGGGTCGCGCGGGTATGGCAAGATTCAGTTTGTCCTGACCGCCTTATGCGGGCGAAAAGTCCAGTTCTATGGCGCGGAGACTGCAGATGCGCGGCAGCAGGTTTCGGCTGTTTTGCCAGTGAAGACGCTCGGCGAATGCCAGGAAAAACTAGGAGACGTGGTCAAGCTCTTTTCAACGAACGGGACCAGGTCATGAGCGTGTGGTGTGTGCGGTTGTTCTTCGTCGACCGGGTCCACTTCGGCAGCCTCGGTGTGGGCCTGGAAAGCGCGGAAGAGACCCTGCACTCGGACTCTCTCTACAGCGCCCTGTGCCACGCCTGGAACGCGCGCTTTGGCGCGAGCGATCTCACCGGGCTCATCGCTCGGTTCCAACATGATCCCCCGTTCCTCTTTTCTTCGGCCTTTCTCTTCCTCGACGATACCTTCTTCCTCCCGAAACCGCTGATTCCGCCTGCGGGGGTTGAGCAGACCGAGCTGCGCCGAGAGTACGCGAAGAGGGTACAGGAAGCCGAGTACCTGACGCGTGAGCACTTCGCTGCCTGGGTGCGAGGAAAGCCGTTCTCCGTGACCGAACTGGGCAAGGCGGCAGAGTTGGTGTCTCGCGTGTACCACAAAACCCTGATCCCTCGTGTAGCGCTGGGGCGCGAGAACAACCGCTCTGAAATTTTTCATGTCAGCCTCCTCCGCTTTGCCAAAAATGCCGGGCTCTACTTTCTGCTGCGGCTCGCTGACGAGACCCTCCTCCCCCAACTCCGCGCGGCTTTGGCGCTGTTGGGTGAGCTGGGGCTCGGCGGAGAACGGGCGTACGGGTTGGGTCGCTTTACCGTGCAGCTCGTGCAAGCTGACGCAGCTTGGAATTTCTTGGTGGATGGAGAGGGTCCGCGGGTGCTCACCCTTGCGCTGTTTTGCCCTCCAGAGCCGGACCTGGACCTTATTGACGAGACCTGTTCCTACGGGCTCATTGAGAGAAAAGGTTGGATTCACAGTCCGTTCACCTATCGCCAGCTCAAGAGAAAGACGGTGGTGATGTTTACCGCAGGGTCGGTGTTCTCCCACCCACTGCAGGGGCAGGTGCTCGACGTCACCCCTGCCGCATGGGACGTGGTCAGCAGCCATCCGATTTACCGTTTCGGGCTGCCGTTCTTCGTGCCTACCCGGTAGGGAAGGAAGCAGTGTCGTGAAGGTGCGACTGACGGCTGTGACCCCACTCCACATTGGTGGCCGAGAAGGTGCACTCAATCCCCTAGAGTTCGTCCTCTTTGAGGGGCGCTGCTATATTGTCTCCGAGAACAAACTGGCCACATCTCTGCAACAGACAGGCAAGAGCGACATCTTCTGTAACTGGGTTACCGGAGGCTCCCGTCCTTCGCTGCGCGACTTTCTCCGCGACCAGACCCTGCTTAGTCGTGCGTTTCTCGAGCGAGTCTCTGCCTATTCCGCTCCTGCTCCGCCACGGGTCGATGGCCCCGTGCGACCGTTTGTGCGCGACGCTTTCAACCGGCCGTTCCTCCCTGGGTCAGGGATCAAGGGCGCAATCCGGACGGCCTTTTTCTACAAACTGCTGAAAGGTCTCTCCCCTGAGCAGCGGAAGCGACTCCTCGATGATTTTGTGAGCGCTCGTCTGCAGGAGTACCGCCGCGACCCTCGTAGCCAGAGAGGATTGCGCTGGTTTCAGGACCGTGTCAAGCAGAGGTTTGCTCAACAGCTCGACGCAGACTTCTTCCAGCAGTTTATCTTGCGCGAGGGACAGCAGCGCTTTGACCCACACACCGACTTCTTCCGTTGCCTGCGTGTCACCGATTCGGCCGCCCTGGGGCCTGGGGCGGCCAGGGTCGAAGAGATTAAGATCTGGAGCGCCCGCTCGCAGGACAGCCCCAAGCGCTGGTCTCTGTACGCTGAATGTCTGCCAAAGGAAAGCGCGATGGAGTTTGAGATCAGTGTTGACGAGGAGATCTTGGCAGAGTTTGCTAAGCGCAATCCCAGGACGCGGTTTGGCCTTGAGTTTGCCAAGCTCGCAGAGCTGCTCCGCGACCCGTTAGACGTATGGGCTGAGATGGGGCGCGACCTGTGGGAACGAGAAGCGCAATTCTTTTCCCGTGAGCTGCGGCTGTCCGGCGTCCTTCCCGAGCGCAAGAACCGCCCGCAGATCCGTGTGGGCTGGGGGGCCGGTCTGCTGGGCACCTCGGTGGACATGCTCTTGCCCGATACCCTGTTGCAAGACATTCGCAACACGTTTTTTACTGAGCGGGGACCTGCTCCGGCTCCCAAGTCGAGACGGCTGGTCATTGCGGGGAACAATAGGATGGCTCCCCTGGGATGGGCGACAGTTGAACAGGTGTAAGACGGCTGCAGCGATGCTAGGTCTTTGCAGGTGCTTTCGTGAGGACGAAGAATCACCCTGAGGAAGAAGGGATTGAGATAACCTCCTGTGCACACCGTCCCTCTTTGCTTTGCGGTACTTCATGAGCGAAGAGCTGCCCTGAGGAAGAAGGGATTGAGACTGGTGGGGGAGAGGGGGAAAAGGCGAAAAGGCGAAGGGTAAAGGGTAAAGAAGAAAGGCGAAGGGAGAACGAGCAGGTGCTCTGAAGAAGAAAGGGGTGAGATCCAGGTCCCAACCCCTAGCACCCAAATAAAGAGCTGCCCTGGGGAAGAGGGAGAGCGTCTGTCTTTCTGAGCGACCGGCCGGCCCTCACTGCGCTCCCGAGGCTGCCCTCCCCTTGGAATAACTTATAAGTTATATGAGGGTAGGTAGGGGTGGGGGTGGGGGTATGGCACAGGCGGGGTGGACGATTGAGGATTACACGACTGCGAACGGAGATAGTCCGGTTCGCGCTTTTCTCGCGGGACTCCAAGGGCGGGACCGCGTGGAAGCCTTTGCCCTGCTGCAGCTGCTGGCGGAACGGGGGAACACGTTGCGGCTCCCGCATTCCCGGCCCCTTGGCGGAGGGTTGTTTGAGTTACGCGGGATGCAAGTACGGATCTTTTACGTGTCCAAGCCCCATAAGCGCCTCGTCCTCCTCGATGGGATGCTGAAGAAGCGGGGGGACATCCCTGCGGCGGTCTTGCAACGTCTGAGGAAGATACAGCGGGAGATCAACTCATGAAGAAGAAGACCCCCCCCTTTCGGCAGTGGTTCGAGACCCAGCTCCACGCGGATCCCTCTTTCCATCGACAAGTAGAAGAGGCGCTGAACGCCATGCGGGTGGAACAAGACCTGGTAGCCCTCCGGGAAGCGCGCGGGGTGTCGCAGGAGCAGCTCGCTAAGATGCTCGGGGTTAGCCAGCCGGCGATTGCCAGGCTGGAGTCAGGCAAGGCAAAGAACATCGAACTGAAGACCCTCGTCCGGGCCGTGGCGGCGCTTGGGGGAACGGTCAGGATCCAGATCAGCAAGGGAAGCGGAGGAAGCAAGAAGGGTGCTGGCCGGCACGCGTTCCCCCCTGGTGCACGGTCCGCAGCGTAACGCGCAGGGCCGGCTTGTCCCAGCGGATGGATACGGAAAGGTGAAAGGATTTCATGATGGCAAGAAAGAAAGAATGTAAGGATAAGGCGAAAGGCGAAAGGGCGAAAAGGGGAAAAGGGGAAAAGGGGAAAAGGCGAAGAACGAGGAGGGGCTCTGAGGAAGAGAGGGGTGAGATTCAGCACCCAGCCCTGTAAAGGTGATGGGAACTAGGATTTTCCGAAGAAAAGGCATTATTTCTTGGAAATGCGTTTCAAGAGATCACACTCAGTGCCTTTCTGGGGACATCTCTGAGCATGTTTTCTCCGTTTTTCCAATAAATTCAACATGTTTCGGCACCTTTACAGGGGTGGCTGCATCGTATGCACTGCTGGAAAAACGTGGCATACTACGCTTGTCTGTTTAGAGGTCTCGATGACCAGAGAGCTGTGAGAAAGAATTGGGGGGTCTATGCTGGGGTTTGACCGTATTACCTTTGATCCGCAGGTGATGGGCGGCCGCGCCTGCATCCGTGGCATGCGGATCACCGTGTCGTTGCTGGTGAATCTGGTGGCTAACGGGATGACCATCGCTGAGATCATCGATGCTTATCCCTATCTGGAACCAGAGGATATTCACCAGGCTCTACACTATGTGGCATGGCTTGCGGAGGAGACTGTCCACCCATTGGAGCCAGTCCACCCGTGAAATTTCTGGCAGATATGGGCATTTCCCCCAAGACTGTAACTTTCCTCCACACGCTTGGGCACGATGCTGTGCATCTCTCCGAGCAGGGGCTGGAGCGGTTACCAGACCAAGGCATTGTGGAGAAGGCCCGCCAGGAGGGACGTATTGTACTGGTCCATGACCTCAAGCCCTCGACCCAGGCCATTTCCTTGCGCCTGCCGCTCTCGCTCTTGGCACAAATCAAGGCTGGAGATCCTTTCTTCCCTGCTACTTGTTGACAAAAGGCACACCTGATGGGATCGTGCCATGCGTGAGTGCTTTCGATTGGGATGACGAGAAAAACGCGTTCTTGGAGAGAACGCGCGGAGTCAGCTTCGAGGACGTCGTCTTTCATATCCAGAAGGGCGATGTGTTGGATATTATCAAACATCCCAATGAGGCCCGCTATCCCAAGCAGAACATCATTGTGATCAATATCGAAGGCTACGTGTACTTGGTTCCCTACGTGAAAGAGAAGGGTATCCGGTTTCTGAAAACCATTATTCCCAGCCGAAAGGCAACGAAGGAGTATCTGGGATGAGCCAGAATCAGTTACAACTGGACGAGGAAGAGTTGCAGATTCTGCGTGACTTCGAGCAGGGAGAGTTCGCAAGCATCAAGCGCTTCAGAGCAGAGAAGCGGAGACTGGAAGAGGCGGCCAGAAATACCCTGCAGAAGGATAAGCGCATCAATATTCGCCTCTCCTCTCGTGATCTAGAAAAACTGCAAAAGCGGGCGGCCAAAGAAGGAATTCCTTACCAGACGCTCATTGCCAGTACTTTACACAAGTTTGTGACCGGTAAGCTCAAAGAAGCCGCTGCAGGGGACAGGGCCGCCGTTGCGGTTTAGAGGGAATGCGGAAGGTTCCGGTTTGGCGGCCCCGCCCTTCAGTGTGGAAGCGTTGGGCTGGTGCGGGAGTATATACGATCTAAGGCACGGTGTACCGCTTCGAGGCTGTTGAGGAAGCTTACCTCCCATGTTAGAAAACCTGGGACGGAGGAACGCCACGATGGCGACCAGGACAATCAAGACTCAGTAGATCCAAAATTGGGCTTCACGGCATCTCGCCCGATGGTGAACCGTCGGGCTACAGCTTGCCAAGCCCGCTGAAGCGGGCTGAAAGAGCCGTCTTGAGACGGCTTGATTATATTAGCCCGCGAATTCATTCGCGGGCTAAACGACGTGGATGCGAAATTTGGATCTACTGAGACTTTAGGAAAGACAGGAAGGATTACGCGAGCGCAAGCCTTCAAGGTCGCTAAAAAGGTGCTCCGCTCTGCACCCAAAGTGAAGCGAGGACAAAGTCAAATCCTTACCCCCGCCGCAACGGCCTCTGGCAAGGGATTGATTAGATTTCGGGTCGGCACACGGGTGACCGCGTAAGACGTTGAAAATAGGCGCGGTTATATGAAGAGAGCGCTCAAATCAATCCCTAAATTCAAAACAGAAGCCGAGGAACGCGAATTTTGGGAAACGCACGATTCAACAGAGTATGTTGACTGGTCAAGAGCGCAGCGCCTGAGATTTCCCAACCTGAAGCCCTCGACCCAGGCCATTTCCTTGCGCCTGCCGCTCTCGCTCCTGGAGCAAATCAAGGTCGAGGCCAACAGGCGCGATGTGCCGTATCAATCGTTGATCAAAGTGTGGTTAGCAGAAAAAGCTGAGCAGGTGCAGGCCGCTGGCCTCACGTCGTGCTCACGCGGACGCCCCGGCAAGCGGCGCGCCGCTTAGGAGCCGCGCACAAATAAGTTGACCGCTCTCATTTTGTGGTGCTAATCTCTCCTCATGTCGAAGTCAGACAAGGCAAAGGAGCAGATTGCGTACCTCAAATTCTGGCTCGGCGTCATGGTCGTCACCGATATTAGCTTGGTCGGTTGGCGCGTCTCAAGTGCCGATTCAGCGCCTGTACACAAGGTTGGGGGCGCGATTGTGGCAGTTGTGGTCATTACAGCGGCTGGCTTCGCCGTTCACCGCCGCATCGAGCAGCTTATTGATGCGCTGGAGGAGCTGTAGGTATGGACATTCTTTCCACCATTGTTCTGCTCGCCGTCGCGTTCGCGTTTGCCTTCATGGCTCTCGATGCCTCGCGCCGCGCAAAGTAATCCCAGGTGCCGGCTAACTCACCGTTCCACCCGACCGCGGCCATGCGCCCACCGGTTTGCGGTGAACACATGAGGTTACGGTCTAGCTGCAGCGGGTGATCGGCGGGCGTGGGTGCCGTGCATGTCGTGATACTCGGGGGCGAAAGTCCCCCGTCCAGGTGGAGGTGGGCGCGGCAGCACCGCGCCCCTACACGAAAGCGACCGGTAATCAACGGATAATTTCCCGAACTCGTATCACACCCTTCACCTTGACACGACCGGGCCCTATGTCGGATACTCGTTCCCTCTTCAAATTCGAGGAGAGACAGTGGAGCAAGCTTCCCTATGGAACATGCTTTAAGCGGTATCCGCGTCGTCGATCTCACCCACTACATCGCCGGCCCGTATTGCACGAAGCTCCTGGCCGACTACGGCGCAGAGGTCATCAAGATCGAAAAACCCGGAGACGGGGATGAAGCGAGAACCCTGCCCCCCTTCTTCGCCGATCGGCCTGGCCTGGAGCGGAGCGGCCTCTTTTTCTTTTTGAATACGAACAAGCAGGGGATTACGCTCAACCTCAAGACCGGACGTGGACGGGACATGCTGCTGCGGCTGGTCGAACAGGCCGATGTGCTGGTGGAGAATTTTCGGCCAGGAGTGATGGCCCGGCTGGGACTCGCGCGCGAGACCCTGGAAAAAGCCAACCCGCGCCTAGTCAGCGTTTCCATCACCAACTTCGGCTCCTCCGGCCCGTATCGTGATTACCGACTAACCGACAGTGTGGCGTATGCGCTGGGCGGGTGGACGTACCCCATGGGCGAACTGGACCGCCCACCGGTCCAGCCGGGAGGAGCTTTTGGCCAGTATGTCGCCGGTCTCTACGCCGCTATTGGTGCCCTGCAGGCAGTACGCTATCGCAACGCGACTGGCGAGGCGCAGTCGGTAGAGGTCTCAATCCAAGAAGCACTGCTTGCTACCACCCTCTATGACTTCGTGGCCTTTTCCTACGCCGGATTTGTGCGTAAACGCTCAAGCCGGCAGTTTCACCTCGGCTTCCCCAATCTAGTGACCCTCCCCTGCGCGGATGGGTATGTCGGTATACATGCTGGGCTCCCGCATCAGATTCATGCGCTTTTGAATCTGGTTGGGAGGTCAGATCTCGCCAATGAGCCGCGTTTTCAAACCCTGGCCGGGCTTGGCGCCCATGCGCGGGAGCTGCACGACGCCTTGCTGCCCTGGCTGCGGGAGCGGGGAAAGTGGGACATTTACCACGCCGCCCAGGCGCGCGGGATTCCTCTCTCCCCCATTCCCTCACCAGCAGAAGTCGTGGAATGGGTGCACTTGAAGGAACGACAGCATTTTCTTGAGATTGAGCATCCGCAAGGGGGAAAGGTGAAGATTCCCGGCCCGCCGTTCCGTGAGCACGGAAAACCGCTCTGGCCCTTACGGCGGGCGCCGTTGTTAGGAGAGCATACCCAAGAGGTCTTGTGTGGCAGGTTGGGGTACACCAAAGCGGACGTGCAGCAGATACGGGACGCCGGTATCGTGTGAGGAGTACAACCATGACCAAACCACTACGAATTGTTGATCTGACCAATGGCTGGGCAGGGCCGCTGGCCACGTGCCTGTTGGGTGATTTCGCGGCGGAAGTGATCAAAGTGGAATCGCCCTCACACATGGATTGGTGGCGTGGGGCGGGCCTCCAGGGGACGACGAACGGCACGAAACTGTATGAGCAATCGCCAACCTTCAATACCGTCAACCGTAATAAGTACGGCATCGCCCTAGAGCTGACCCATCCCCGGGGACGAGAACTCTTCAAGGAGCTGATCCGCGTCAGTGACGTGCTGGTCGCCAACTACCCGCCGCGTATCCTGCGGAAGTTAGGGATCGATTATCAGGTGCTCTCGGCAGTGAATCCCCAGCTCGTCATGGTGACGCTCCCCGCCTTCGGCAATTGGGGTCCGGAGAGCGAGTATGTCGGCTTTGGCTGCACGACTGAGGCCATGGCCGGTATCACCGGGGTCAGCGGGTACGAAGGCGGTCCACCCCAGATGCTCAGCAACGCGATCGGTGACCCGGGCACGGCGCTCAACGCTTGCTTTGCCTCGCTAGTGGGCGTGTTTGAACGGGAGAGAAGAGGGGAGGGGGTCTCCATCGACCTGTCTCACGTCGAAGGGTTGCTCCCGATGAATGCCGCAGCCCTCCTGGATTACACTATCAATGGGCGGGTGCAGGAAAGACTGGGGAACCGGCACCCCACCATGGCTCCGCACGGCTGCTACCCCTGTAAAGGCGATGACGAGTGGGTGGTGATCACGGTGACCTCGGACGCGGAGTGGGAGCAGTTCTGCCACGCGCTCGGAGACCCGGCGTGGGCGCGGGAGGAGAAGTTTGCGACCGTACCTGGAAGAAAAGCCTGGGAAGACGAACTCGATGGCTACATCGCGGCGTGGACCAAGGAACACGAGCACTACGAAGTGATGGAGCTGTTACAGAAAGCCGGAGTAGCGGCTGGCGCAGTCCTCTCCGGTCCAGAGATCCTCAGTGACGCTCATCTAGCCGCCCGGGAGTTTTTGCTCCCTATCGAGAAAGCTGAGGCAGGCACCCACCTCTATCCCGGGTTTATTCCCCGGTTCCACCCCAGCTCGTCTGCTATGCGCCTGCCGCCTCCCTGTTTTGGCGAGCACAATGCGTATGTCTTTGGGACGATCCTGGGGCTTTCTGCGGAAGAAATCGAAGGACTGGCGAAAGAGCGGATCATCAGTACAGAGCCGATCTTTCCAACGTTGTCTAGATAAGAGGGGAGGGCTCTTAGAGAGACTGTCTGGGAAGCCTGCACCGCTTTGCGCACAGGCAGAAGAGCAACGCCCCGGAGGGGCGTGCGGCTGAGAGCCGGTGGTGTGACCACCGGCAGGCGAGGTTATGCCCCCTCTCCCCTGCGCCCTGGAGGGGCGCGAGAGAAGACGTGGGAGAGAAGACGCTCAGCGCTCGGCATGGCCTGCACCCCTCCGGGGTGCAGAGGAGAGAAGGATGAGGGGGGCGTACTCCGGGGGTTGCACCCCTGGTTAATATCCACTGCCCCTTCGGGGCAATGGCATGAGGGAGTTCTTCACTTTCTGGATATTTCGTCTTCTTCTACCCCTCCTCTTTGACATACTCAATCGGCGCCTTGGAAAAATCCCACGCTTGTACTTTTTTGGGAACGATCTTGGTGAGCACCCGGCCCACGTTGTCCTTAAAGATTTGGCTCTGCCGGATGTCTTTAGAGAACATTTCCCTGAACGCCTCACGGGTCATCCCGAGTGCGCCATCCCGTTCCCACAGACCGTAACGATTGGTGATCATCGCTACCGCCTGCTCGGGCGTGTGTTCTCCCTTCCACGGCCCCGCGCCGATGATCACCTTCTTGCCTGAGCCGACTTCCGCCATTTCGGCATCGCCAATAATCAGGACCGCCTTGGCCAGGTTACTGCGCATGCCCATGAGCGGGCGGTCATCCATGTCGATGACGACAGAGCAACGCGGGTCACGTTGCAGGTTCTTGCACGACTGGCGCTTGGTGGTCAGGGCGAAGTACACGCACTCCCCGTCCCAGTAGTACCAGAGCGGCGCGATGTGCGGGTACCCGTCCTTGCCAGTGGTCGCCAGCCGCGCCACCCAGCGGCCGGAGAGAAACTCGTCGATCTCTTCTTTCGTCATCGCTACTGCTGGATGCCAGGCCAGGACGCCGCTGACTTTCATGGTCTCCCTCCACTACGTAGGGGCGGCCCTGCGTGGCCGCCCTTGAGAAGGGCAACCACATAGGGTTGCCCCTACTTTATACAAAGCTGTCTTACCATGTGCAGCCTTCTTCTTGACAGGGGGAAGGAAAAGTTTGTAGGAGTGCCTATAGATAAGGAGGGAGCCGTGCGACTGTTGCGCGAAGGGTATCACGAGCGGCTGTTTCTGCTCACCGATGAACGCAAGGGGCTGATCGTACGTAAAGAGGCGAAAGCAGCAAGTAGCACTCTGCTGGCGGAAATCGCCTGGCTCGAGGAGCTGCCTGCGGCTCTGCACCGCTACTTTCCCCGCGTGTTGCGCTCAGGTAAGGACCAGCGCGGACAAGCCCCCTTCTATGATATGCCCTATTTCGATCACAACTGGGTCCTACTCTCAGAGTTGATTCTGACCCAGGCGCTCAATCAGGCAGGGGTGCTGGCGCTGATCACGCAGGCGCTGCAGGTCATGTTCAGGGGGATTTTCCCCACGACTTACCCTGAAGAGGAGCCCGGCTATCCTGACAGGATGGTGTCCCTGCTCGACTACTGGGTCCAGCGCATCGCTCAACTTCCCACCTTCGCGCCCCTCCTCCGAGCAGAAACGCTGTGCCTCAATGGCGCGATCCTTTGTAACGTCCTCCCGCTGCTTGAGCGCCTTAAAGACGAGCCTCACCTGCGAGAGGATCGCCGTCCGGCCGCGGTCCGCAAGGTCCATGGCGACCTCCATCCTGAGAACATTCTTGTCCGTGTCCCCAGTTTGCGCCGGTCGGTGCCACAAGTGGTGCTCCTCGACCCGATTGCCGCTATCGGCTTGAGCCGGGGCGATTTTGCCATGGATATCGCCAAGTTCAGGAGCTGGCTCTCGGCTGAGCTGTTGGCGCTGCGCCTGGGGCTGTTCTCCGTACGGGAGGAGCGGGACCATAGCCCGGCTTTTGCTCTGACACTCCACACCAGTGATACCCAACTGTGCGCGCTCAGCGACGGCGCCTTGCTCCGTGAGTTCGCTCGCCTGATCGATACGGCGGGCTGGGCGCGGGTAGTGTGTGACGCTGACCCCCAGTGGCAGCGGCGGGTGAGTTTCTACGAAGCGCTCTACGCGCTCAGCATGGTGCCGCTTGTCCCCTTCCCGCAGAGCCTGGCGCGGTTTCTGGTCGGGGTCCGGCATCTGCATAACTTTGTGTGTGATACGAGCACTCAGCACTCAGCACTCAGCTATCGGCCTGGGACTGACGGAGGGAGGCAGGCACGGGAGCCTGCCCCTGCAAGCTGACCGTTGACTACTTCCAAAGGAGGGACCATGCGCTTCGGGTTTTTCGATCAATTGCCGTGCGCGGACTCACAGTCAGAAAGTCAGCGCTACCAGGATATCCTCGCCCAGATCGTGCTTGGAGACGAGCTGGGGTTCAATACCGTATGGCTTGGTGAGCTGCACTTCGGTCGCAATTCCTCGATCCTCGCTTGTCCGCTCATGGTCTTGGCGGCAGCGGCACAGCGCACCAAGCGCATCCGCCTAGGGACCGCTGTCACCCTCTTGCCTTTGCACAGCCCGGTGAAAATGGCTGAGGAGGCGGCCACGGCCGACATTCTCAGCGGCGGGCGCCTGGAATTTGGCGTGGGCAGGGGAACCGCGCCAATCCATTACACCGGCTATAACGTGCCCCAGGAGGAGAGCCGGGAGCGGTTCGAGGAGGCACTCGAGGTCATCCTCCAGGCGTGGACGAACGACCGGTTTTCGTACCAAGGGCAGTACTTTCACGCCCAGGATCTCTCGGTTGTTCCCAAACCCGTGCAGAAACCGCACCCACCGATTCGCTTGGCTGCCAACAGCCCTGATACCTTTACCATCGCCGGGCGACTCGGGCTCCCCATCTTTGCCTCGCCGCTGATCAATCCCCCTGACAAACTCCGCGAATACCTAGCCGTGCACAGAGAGACGCTCAAAGCGGGGGCGCAGCAAGACGTCGCGCTCATGTTTCCCATCCACGTCTCAGACAGCCGAGAGCAGGCGCGTCGGGAATGTGAGGCGAGCCTTATACACTTCTTCCGCTCGGCCGGGGAGCGGCTGCGGCCCCTGGGCGAGACGGCGATCAAGAGCTACGAAGCCTTTCAGCAGGTGCTGGCCAGGTTGGAGCGCGTGACGTACGAAGGCATTGACAGGAACATAGGGGTCTTTGGCGACCCGGCTTACTGCGTGCAACGGATTCAGGCCCTGCAGCAGGAATTCCACATGGACGAATTCATCGGCTACTTCAATCAGGGTGGGCTGGTGGACCATGCTACGGTCAGGCGCTCGATGGAGCTATTTGCCCGGGAAGTGATGCCACGGTGCAAATAGCTTATGGCTTATAGCATATAGCTTATAGCTTATGGCAGGAACCATAGGCCCATCTCGCAGGATGTGACTGCCCGACTGGACTGGGCAGTATAGAGCGAGCCGGAGACGAGCGGGCCATATGCTATAGAGCGCAGTGAGCTATATGCCATAAAGCGTAGCGAGCCATATGCCATGTGCCAATAGCTAAGAGCTGACTGCTTCTCGGAGGACTCACCAAGGCCTGCAGGGAACTAGAACTTGGCGATCACCTTTTCCCCCAATTCCCGCACGAACTCGGTAAACGCCTCTGGCGTCGCAAGAAAGGCGACCTGTTTGACCCCCGCGGCTGCGAGGGCATGCAAACGTTCGATGAGTTCCTCTGGGGTCGCGGTCATAGTGGTGGCCCGTACGACTGCGGGTGTGACAAAGCGTTCTTCCTCTGGGCGCAGGTAAAGACCGTGGCCGTCGTGGAGTTCAAGATAGTAGCGATCTTTGGCGAGTTGCTGCCGCTCGATGAACGCTTGATACTCGGTAAAGAGCGGCCGGATCGGCTCGGGCGTCGCTGCTGGATTCTGCACTCTTTCATACAAAGCGTGCAAGG
>WNGL01023132.1_pt1 | contig 13169 bp, 8 predicted proteins | sample 5400591 | NCBI WGS metagenome assembly WNGL01 (sample SAMN13153377, study PRJNA577476) | soil metagenome | isolation source: 80 cm soil or saprolite under Garry oak tree replicate 1 | place: USA:California | collected 2016-06-15
CTAAAGGGCGAGCGGCAAAGAGCAAAGCGCAGATCATTTTCCATTTGTCATTTGACATTTTTCATTTGGTCATCGCCACGGGTCAGAAGCTCGCGTGTAAGTGAGGTTTCCTTTCAACAAGCCCTCTCTCACGGCGGACTTCTGACACCTCGATGGCAAATGAAAAATGTCAAAAGACAAATGGAAAATGATCTCGTGCTAAAATGGCCGCGCAATTCAAACAAATTCATCAGGAGCAAAAAATGGCAGACGTATCTATCCGTCCGAAACCAAATGGTCCCTATCTGATCGAAGGTCCAGTTGATATTTATGACACCGCAGGAAATAAGATCGCCACTGACGATCGCCCACGCATCGCACTGTGCCGCTGCGGCGCTTCATCGAATAAGCCTTTCTGCGACGGCACGCACAGTAAGATCGGATTCCAGGCCGCTGAAGTGATTAACCCGGAAAGCGCGGAGCCGCAAACGTAAAGATGTCTCGAAGGTTTTTGCCGACCGGCCTGCTGCTTGTCGCGCTGGTGGTAGTTGGTAGTAGTTCTGCATCGGCGCCATCGATAGTTGCGACTCCCGCAAACGCGCACACTATTCGGGTGATGACCTATAACATTCACGTCGGCGTTGGCATGGATAAGAAACTCGATCTGGCGCGCATTGCCGGCGTGATTAACGCGCAGCATCCCGATCTCGTGGGCTTGCAGGAAGTCGATCGAGGCGTCGAACGAACGCAACGCATCGACGAGATTGCCGAAATCGCCAGGATGACGAAAATGGATTATGCCTTCGCCTTCAATCTGCGTTATCAGGGCGGGCAATACGGCGTGGCGATTCTGTCGCGGTTGCCAATCATGGCCACGGATCATCGCCTGTACAAGAATACGCGCGAAGCCGAGCGCCGTGGGTTCATTCGGGCTGAAGTGCTCGTGCATGACCGCCCGTTGAACTTCGTCACAACCCATCTGGATTATCAGTACGAAGATGGACGGGTATTCGAAACGGAACAACTTCTGGCGGCACTGAGAGATGTGAAAGGGCCGTTGATTCTCGTCGGAGACTTCAACGATGTTCCTGCGGGTGAGGCTTATCGTTTGGTCCGACAGCAGTTCGGCGACGCGTGGATCGAAAACCACCCGAACGAAAATGGGTTCAGCTATCCGTCTGACAAACCGGCGAAGCGAATCGATTACATTCTGTTGCGTTCAAGTGATCATCTGCGCACGAAGCGCGCCTGGATTCCTGAGACACTGGCTTCAGATCATGTTCCAGTGGTAGCTGACTTAGAAATCAGAACCCCTTAAAAAACGGTATGCCTGAGTCCCGTAGGGACGGAATATTTGTAGCACAGTGGCAAACCTTGTGTTGGAACTCCTTTAGGAGTGACACAGCCTGCCGCCCATAAATGGGCTCGCAATTCATCAGGAACTCTTTTCTACAAATATTTCGTCCCTCCTACGGGACTCTGTCGTATGGCCATTCGCCGCGCGGGCGTGCGCGAATGAAATAGATGATTAGACCAACAACAATCAAGACGGCAGCGTAGCGTATCTCTCTCAGAAAGTTCTTGCGTGAAATGAGCACGTAGATGAACCCTCCCAGCGCGACCAGCGCGGGCAGCGGATAAAGCCACATCCGAAACGGGCGCGGCAGATCGGGCCGGCGCGCGCGCAAGACCATCACGCCGACGATCTGAGCGAGAAACTGCACCAGAATGCGAATCACGACGAGCGCCGCGATTACATCGGCCAACCGGAAAAAACAGAACAGCGCTGCAATGCCGCCCATGACAAGCAACGAGACATAAGGCAGGCGATGACGTGGGTGCACGCGCGCAAAGACCCGGAAGTAGTTTTCGTCACGCGCAGCCGCAAACGGTACGCGCGAATAACCCAGCAGCAAAGAGAAGACGGACGCGAATGCCGTCCACATGATCAGCGCCGTCGCGATGAGACTCGCCTTCGGTCCGTAGAGTCGTTCCATGAACGAGGAGATGACGTAACGCTGCGCCGGCGTGTTGGCCGTGCCGGCAAATTCGCGCCACGGAATGACGCCAAGGATCGAGATGTTCATCACGATGTAGATCACCGCAACGAACAGGATCGAAAGGAGAACTGCGCGCGGGATCGTTCGTCCTGGGTCCTTCACTTCGCCACCGAGGAAGCAGACGTTGTAATAGCCCCAGTAATCGTAAACCGAGACGAGCAGCGCAGCGCCCAGCCCGGTGAAGAATTCGGGGCGTAGGGTGAATGCGCCCGGTGGAAAATCGAATGCGAGTTTTGGATCAAAATGTGTAACACCCGCGAAGATTACCCACAGAATCGTCAGCATCACGCCGACCCACAAAAACTTTGACAGCCGCTCAATCAGTGTAATCCGGCGATAGAGCAGGAAGACGGCCAAACCGACGGCCGCAATCGCGACGAGCGCGACGGGAATCGCGTTGATCTCGACGGCGCCCAGGATGGGAAGCGTAACCTTTGTTTCATGACCCAGCCCGGGCAGGATGTAGGTTGCGTACTGGGCCAGCCCGATGCCGCCCGAGGCAATCGAGAGCGGCGCGCTGAATGTGAGTTGCCAGATAAACAGAAATGACATCAGGCGACCCAACTTTTGCGGACCATAAATCTCTGCAAGATACCGGTAAGAACCGCCCGAACCGGGCAGCGCCGCGCCGAGTTCGGCCCAGACAAGGCCGTCGCAGACGACTAGCAGGGCGCCTAAGATCCAGCCGAGCATCGCCTGCGGCCCACCCATCGCTGCAATGATCAGCGGAATAGTGATGAACGGACCGACGCCGATCATGTCGATCATGTTCAGCGTGGTCGCCCCCCAAAGACCGATACCGCGAATCAGTTGCTGCTCAGCATCGTTCGCGGCCGTCGAGGTGGGCAGTTCTGCTTGCTTGGACACTAGGCAACTCTTTACGTGAAAAAGCGGCGCTTGTCGAGTTCTCGGGCGGGGCGGTTAGCCCAATCGTTGAGGAAGCGTGTCAGAACCCGGAGCGACGGGATCATCGACTCAACTTACCTTCCCTCGACGCTATGAGACACAAAAACTTTCGATTCCAGGCTCAATCTTGAACGTATGATCCCGTCGCTACCGCTCTGATGTTATGACATGCCCTCGCTATTCAAGTCATTTAGGAGCGATATCCATTTCGCTCCTAAAGGAGCTTCGTGTTGTAATTAACGTTCGTTGGGCTATAAATATTCCGGTCCTAACGGACCTGAGTCTAGGAACTGCTTCGCTATGAAAATCTTTAACAATCGAAAAATCAAAATCCATCGTTACGTTCTGCTCGCGACGCTCGCAATCGCCTCGATCATCACCTCACCACGCGCACAACAACCAGCCGCGACAACTCAACAGCCATCCCAGGATCGCGTTGCGCTTTATCAGGCGCTGCTCGATCTGACTAATCCATGGACGGTGATGTGCGTCGCCGCGCATCCGGACGACGAAGACGGCACGTCGCTGATCGTCATGCGCCGCAAGTACGGCGCGCACACTGTCAGTTTGTTCTCGACCTTTGGTGAAGGCGGACAGAACGCAATTGGGCCGGAGCTTTACGAAGAACTGGGAGCGATTCGCGCGCGCGAGACGATGGCTGCGGCTGAGATTCAAGGCTCAGAGCCGCATTTCCTCGGCTTGAAAGATTTCGGTTATTCAAAGTCTTTCGATGAAACTTTTCAAAAGTGGGGCCACGAAGAAGCTCTGCGACGAATGGTTCTTCAGATTAGGAAGCTACGTCCCGACGTAATCATCACGAACCACTCAGTCACCAGCAACGATCACGGCCATCATCAGGCGACCGCGCGGCTCGTGGTAGAAGCATTCGACGCTGCCGCTGATGCGAATATGTTTCCAGAACAACTGAAAGACGGTGTTACCGTCTGGCAGGTGCAGAGACTGTTCGTTCGTGCCCGAGGAAATAATCAAGCTCAAGCTAACGCCGCTCCAGTTGTGATCATCGATCCCAATGAACGCGATCCAATTCGCAGCACCGTTTACGCGGAAGAAGCGCTACGCGCATTGCAAAAGCATGCCACGCAAGGACCCTGGCCGAAGACCTTCGCAGAATTTGCCGCGCGCTTTCGAGCGTTCAGCGGGCAAAGCGCCGCGCCGGGGCAACTTCCATTAATTCGTTACGCCCTTATGCGTGAAGCGAAAGGTGCAGCAACGCTGCCAAAAGATTCGCACAACTTTCTTGATGAATTGCGATTGCCGGAGAATTTAGCAAATGAAGTCTTGCCGCCAACGATTAATGGAAAGGCTCTAACCGGCCTTCTCGATCAGCGGGATCAAATTGCCAATGCGCTGGCGCAGCATTGGATCGGGATCCAAAAAGTCTATCTAACGGACAAAGCAAATCCCCTGGATCGTCCCAGGCTGGCTTTATTCATCGCACGAATCATTGATGCACTTGTCCTCGCAGACGGGATAACAACTAAACTAGTCGGACCGGGTGTGCTGAGCCCCGGAGGTACTGCAAGCTTTTCCTTTATTGTTTCCAACAACGGTAGGGAACCACTGCATTTACAGCGTCGAAATCTAGCCCTCCCCGGTGAGAACAGGATTGCGCTCCTTTGTTGCCCGACTAATAGCGTGATCAGCCCCGGCAAATCGGCGGAGATAGTACTTGATTACTCGGTTCCTAAGGACGCGAGGATCACAGTTCCTCATGCGTCACACCTTTATGACGATCGAGTTTTCGGCACAGGAGTGGTGACACAGGTCGAAACGACAATCGACGGAGCTGGGGTCTTTATCTCAGCAAGTAAATCGATCGACCTCGCACCAGCACTTGAGATTGAAAGGATTACTCCTTCACCTCTCGTCTTGACGCCAAATTCAATCGATAAACCTCTCAGTTTCACGCTTAAGCTGATTAACCACGAGAGCACTGCGCTCAAACGAAGACTCTCTGTTCAAAACGAGAGTTTGGCCATGGATCTGCCGCCGCAGGCGTCAACAGATTTTCAAATGACATTACCACATGGCCTGCCCTCTAAGACTGCTGACTTAAAATTCACTATTGCCGGCTCTGCTGTGGAGTCTGCAACGATTCCCGTTGCTTTCAGCAACGCCATCGTTGCGGCGAGCGCTCGTGTTGGCTACGTGCGCGGTTTCGACTTCAGTTTGCCGAATGCGCTCAATGCGCTGGGAGTCGAATCAAAGGAGTTGAGCGTTGACGAAGTGAAGACGGGTGACCTTTCAAAGTACACGTCATTCATCGTCGACAATCGCGTCTATGAATCGCAGCCGGAATTGATCGCGACGAACCAGAAGTTGCTCGATTATGCGAACGCGGGCGGGAACCTGATTGTTTTCTATCACAAGTCTGATGAGTGGAATCCCGATCCCCGGCGTAATCGGCCGCAGCTTGCGCCTTACAAACTAGTCCTCGGCAACGAAAGAGTCACGGATGAGAATGCGCCGATCACTTTCATCGAGCCGGATCATACGCTGCTGAACCTTCCGAACAAGATTGGCCCGGATGATTTCAGAGATTGGATTCAGGAGCGCGGGCTTTATTATCCGAGAGAATGGGACCCGCAGCATGGTTTGGTATCGGCAGTTGCGCGCGGGTGTGCCGGGAGCGTATCGAATGCTGGCGAATATGATCAGTTATGGGCGTGCGAAGTAGTTTCGGCTCTAAAACTGGGAGCGCGGACGTCTCGTCCGCATTAAGCGCGAAGCGCGAATAGTCTTGTGCTAATGAATATTGAGCGTGCTGCACACGCTAAGCGGACGAGACGTCCGCGCTCCCAGTTTCCAGCTTCTCTTTGACACGTACCAGGAAATCTTCAATCGCTTCATTGATGCGACGCTGCAAAGCGGAGCTAATCCTCGCCTCGCTCATCAAACCCACCCCAGGATGCAATTCCCTAGCACGCTTGCGGCGCAGTTCGACTTGCTGAGAAATGTGGATCTGAGTGGCCTTTGTGTGCTGTTCAAACTTTAACGAGTATCGCAAGAGATTCTCGGCTTCATTCAGCGCCGGTGACCATTCGATGGTGTCGGCGTGCGGCGAAGTCTCTCGGACTGGCAGCGAAAGACGAACGCGGCCGACTGGTGTGTCGGTAGCTATCGTCCATCGTGCAACGCCGCCGGGCTCACGGCGAATCCCCTCGACGCCGGCGAGCAGTTCGGTAAAATTTGAGAGATCCGAGAAAAAGTCCTTGATCCTACCGATTGGAGCTTTGATTTCAAGTTCAGTCTTGAATGAGGATTTGACGCGAAACATTTGAAAGCCAGAGGTCAGATGGTTAATTGCTCACGCCAAAGTCGTCGAGCCAGAACTGTCTTCATACCAGCAGCGTGTACACCAGCGGTGTGTTGCCTTTCGCTCGTCAAGAGAGTAATCAGCCGACGCCGGCAGTCGTCGCACAACTTCGCGTTCTTCTTCGCTGAGCACGCGCCAGCTTAGCAAACGGCCTTCGCCGCAACGCGGACATTTGGAATTAGCATCGTTCATTATTCTTGTGACCGCTCTTTTCTCTAGCCCAGACCTTCACGTCTGGGTGAGAAAGTCATTATTTTTTCTGGGGCCCATTCATGGGCTCTACGCGTCGCGTTAGCAAAGCCCCATGAATGGGGCTCCCCAATAAGACATGATCCACTAATCCAGGCGTGAAGAGAATGTGTCAGAACCCGGAGCGGTAGCGATGGGATCCTGCAATTCGGCTTGATTTTGTGATCCCGTCGCTATCGCTCTGGGTTCTGACACGGCTTTTGACACAAGCTCTGAACGCCTGGGCGAGTGGAAAAGTTTAATGCCGCCAACCAAAACGGCCAACGGATCGGCCTTTACTCCGCCTCTCTCAACTAAATATCGAAGTAGAGCGAAAACTCGTATGGATGCGGACGAAGCCGGATGGCATCAACCTCTTTCTTGCGCTTGTATGCAATCCAGGTCTCGATCACATCAGGGGTGAACACTCCGCCCTCAAGCAGAAAATCGTGATTGGCTTCAAGTGCATCCAGCGCCTGATCCAGCGAACCCGGCATTGATTTAATCTTCTTCGCTTCTGCGCCCGACAGTTCGTACAGGTCCTTTTCCACCGGCGCGGGCGGTTCGATCTTGTTCTTCACGCCATCGAGACCGGCCATCAACATCGCCGGGAAAGCGAGATACGGATTACAACTTGGATCCGGCGTGCGAAACTCCAGACGCCGGGCCTTCTCGCTGGTTGAGTACGTTGGGATGCGGATGCAAGCGCTGCGATTACGCTGCGAGTACGCCAGGTTGATCGGCGCCTCGTATCCCGGCACTAGCCGCCGATATGAATTTGTGGTCGGCGCAATTAAACCGCAGAGCGCGTGCGCATGTCGCAGCAAGCCACCGATATAATGCCGCGCCGTGTCACTCAATAACGCGTAGCCCTTCTTATCATAGAAAATGTTCTTGCCCTTCTTCCAGAGACTCTGGTGGGTGTGCATGCCCGAACCATTATCCTGAAACAGCGGCTTTGGCATCATCGTGACCGTCTTGCCACGGCGACGCCCGACGTTCTTGATGACGTATTTGTACAGCAAAACCTGGTCGGCCATCTTCGTCAGCGTCGAGTACTTCATATCGATTTCAGCCTGGCCGGCGGTGCCGACTTCGTGGTGATGAATCTCAACCACGACGCCGCACTTCTCGAGCGTGCGTACCATCTCGGAACGAATGTCGTGCTGATGATCCATCGGCGGCACCGGAAAGTAACCTTCCTTGTAGCGCGGTTTGTAACCGAGGTTCGGACGTATCTCGCTGCCTGTGTTCCACGCGCCCTCTTCAGAATCGATGAAATAAAAGCCGTAGTTGTAGCTTTGATCGAAGCGAATGTTGTCGAAGATGTAGAACTCGATCTCTGGTCCCCAGTAGCTCGTGTCGGCGATTCCGGTTGAGAGCAAATACTTCTCCGCCTTCTGCGCCACAAACCGTGGATCGCGGGTATAAGACTGGCCGGTAATCGGATCCTTTATGTTGCAGATCAAACTCAACGTGGGCAGTTCGGTAAACGGATCCATCATCGCCGTATTCGGATCGGGAAAGAGCAGCATGTCGCTTTCATTGATCGCCTGAAAGCCGCGAATGCTCGAGCCGTCAAAACCGATTCCATTCTCGAAAAGGTCTTCGCTCAACTCACTGGTAGTTATGGAAAAGTGCTGCCACAATCCGGGCAGATCAACGAACTTCAAATCTACGATTTCCGTCTGGTTCTCTTTGGCAAACGCAAGTACATCCTTCGGTTTCATTCCTCGTGGCCTCCTGTTTGGGTGATAGAGATAGTGGCAGGCAGTTGCGGTGGACGCGGCGGACGTGGTTCGCCCCGTTAGGGACGCCTTGGCGACTCTTCGGCATCTGCTCTCCGGTTTGGAAAAGGGAGTGTCGGGCCTGCTCTTCGCCCCGAAATTACTTCTGACGCGAAGTGATTTAGAAATCCGGCCCAGTCTGGCAAGCGCGAAAACGACATGAACGACGCGCAACTAAAAAACTCGCATTATAGCGATGGAAATAAGCCTGTCAAGGATTTTGCACCCTGGCTTATCTCACAAAAGTTTTGCGCGGGAGGTTGAAAAGGCATTGCCTAAGACCTAAGTCGTTATTAACAGCAGACTTAGGCCGGGAAGTCGGCGACCACAGTCGACTAAAAAAGTTATAGACCGACTTCGTGTTTTCTGTTACATTTTGCGATCAAAGGTTCCACCCTGAAGAAATTCGCTGTCCGGCCTGAGAAAGCAGCCACGCAGCATGGTTGCTGGGGCGGGTCAACGCTTGCGAGAGGGCATACCAGGAGACCGCCTAGTTGACCACTGCGATCGAACAGACTGTCGAAACCTACGGGATCGAGAATTGGGGCGCCGGCTACTTTGACGTGAATCGCAAGGGCAATCTGATTGTGCGACCCGCGGACGGTGATTCGCGCACAGCGGACTTGCACGAGATAATCGAGGATTTGGCGCGGCGTGGCATCAGCACCCCGGTGCTGCTGAGGTTCCCACAACTCGTCGCCGCGCAGGTACGTAAACTTCAACGAGCGTTCAGCAAATCTATCCGCGAATTTGAATACCAGGGCGCGCACATGTGCGTCTATCCGATGAAAGTCAACCAGCAACGAACGGTGGTCGAAGAATATTTGCGGGAAGGATCGCGTTACGACTTCGGACTGGAAGCGGGATCGAAAGCCGAGCTGTACGCGGCGATGGCCCTGGAACAATCACCTGACAGCTTGTTGGTGCTGAATGGTTTCAAAGACGAAGAGTTCATCGAGCTGGCTTTCACCAGCGCCAGGTCAGGCAAGCGCGTGGTCATCGTCATCGAGAAACTGAGCGAACTGGATCACATCCTGCGCAGCGCCGAGGCCTCGGAAGGCAACCTGCCGATGATTGGCATGCGCGTCAAGCTTTATTCAAAAGGATCGGGCCGCTGGGAAAAGTCCGGTGGCGAGGCGGCAAAGTTCGGTCTGACCACCACTGAGTTATTGGAAGTGATTAATCGCTTGAAAGAGGCCGGGCGCGTCGACATGCTGCGGCTGCTTCATTTTCACATCGGTTCGCAATTGACCGACATCAAACGGATCAAGAACGCGATGAAGGAAGCCGCGCGCGTCTATGCCAAGATTTATCAGATGAAAGTGCCGGTTGATTTACTCGATGTGGGCGGCGGGATGGCTGTAGATTACGACGGTTCAAAGACTGCGTTTGATTCGTCGGCAAACTACAATGCGCAGGAATTCGCTAACGATGTCATCTATACGATCAAGCAGGTCTGTGACGACGAGAATGTGCCGCATCCGACAATCATTCAGGAATCGGGACGCTTTCTTTCTGCGTATCACGCGATTTTGGTAACGAACGTTCTGGAAGAGATTGAAACCGTCGTCGAAGACATTACGCCGATCGAAATCGACGAAGACGATCCGCAGGTAGTGATTGAGCTGGGCGATCTGCGCGAGACGATCACAATTAAGAATTATCGCGAGTACTATCACGACGCGCTCGAACATCGCGAGGAGCTGTTCACGCTTTTCAATCTGGGATTGATCTCTCTGGAGGATCGGGCCAAAGGCGAAGTGCTTTTCTGGGACGTTTGCGAGCGCGCCGATCGATACGCCCAGCAATCAAAATACGTTCCCGAAGAGTTTGGCGATCTCCGAAAGCTGCTCTGCGCGAAGTACCTCGCAAACTTCTCGGTATTCAAGTCCGTGCCCGACCACTGGGCACTCGATCAGTTGTTTCCGATCGTGCCTATCCAGCACTTGAATAAACCGCCTACTGAGTTCGCCACGCTCTGCGACATCACCTGCGATTCCGACGGTGTGATCGACAAGTTCGTCGACCTGCATGACGTTAAGCATGTATTGGAGCTCCACAAGATCGATCCGGACGAGACTTACTATCTCGCCTTCATGCTGGTCGGTGCTTATCAGGAAGTAATGGGCAACAACCACAACCTGTTCGGCACGCCGAACGAAGCGCAGATTTACATCGACGAAGAGGGTTATTTGATCAAGAAAGTGATTCGCGGCACCACGGTCGGCGAAGCGGCGGCGCGCGCCCGTTACGAGCGTGGTCTTTTGCACGACGGCTTTCGTCGCCAGGTAACGCAGCGCATCAAGGACGGAGAATTGACGGAGGCCGAGGGCGCGGAACTGGTCGACTTTTACGAATCACGCTTCGATGCTTACACGTATATCGCACTTAATGGTAACCGCACGCGGGGTCGACGGCGTCATGACTATTGAATAGGGAGGTCCGACAAACTTCGGTTTGTCGTTGACCGATCGCAAGACCCGCACGCGAAAGACGACAAACTAAAGTTTGTCGGACAGCTCCACTAAAGGTAGGACAAGCTTATGGTGACACAGCGAAAACCGAAACCGAGCAAGTACCTGACCATTCCTACACGGCCCGTGCCGGTCGACCGCGACCGCTCGGTGGCTGGTCTGCTCGAAAAGATGGAAGGCACCGGCTTCGGCGGCCGGCAACTTGCCGAAGCGCATCGCATCTGGTTGGACATGCTCGGCGACAATACGACGATCACCGTCGCCGCTTCAGGCGGTCTGATTCCGGCCGGCATGCGCCGGTTACTTGCTTATGTGATCAAGAATAGATTTGTCGACGTATTGGTTTTGTCCGGCTCGCTCATTTTCCACGACTTGCACGAGACCCTCGGCCGTTATCACTTTCAGGCGCATCCCAATATGACCGATGCTGAGTTAGAGTCGGCGCAAATCAATCGCATGTGGGACCTGCTGGCCAGCGAAGAAGAGTATCATGAAGCCGAAGAATGGGTCGGCGGCTTCGCATCCCAATTGGATCAGACGCGGCCTTACTCGACCCGCGAGTTTCTGCATCTGCTCGGTCGTGAGTTAGCTGAGATAGCCTCCGAAGATGGCGTACTCACCGCAGCTTACAAATCACGCGTGCCGGTTTTTTGTCCGGGAATTTCTGACAGCGGCATCGCCGTGGGCATTGCGGGCTCGCGCTTTGAAAAGAAGAATAACTTTCAGTTCGACGTGGTGCAGGACGTGCTGGACATGACTCAGATTGCTCTGCGGGCGCGTGTCTCAGGCGTAATTAATCTGGGCGGCGGTATCCCCAAGAGTTTCCTGCGCCAGACTGAAATGTCCGCGGTCCACATCTTCAAACAGCAGATTCACGGACACAAGTACGCGATTCAAATCGCCGCGGACGCGCCCCATCCCGGCGGGCGTTCGACCGCCGTGGCCTTCGATGAATCGCTGGTTTACGGAAAACTGGGACGCGGCGCTCTGACCGCCTACGTGAACTGCGACGCCACGATCGCCTTGCCAATCATCATCACCGCGCTCTCGCAAACCGCTGCAAAATATATGAAGGGCCGGCGCCGGCCGAATTTTACCTTCATGGGCCGAGAGCTGATGATTGAAGTGCCGTAGCCTTCACTATTTCCAGTTGAGCAGGTTCGCACCATGATGCTGGCGGCGCCGCCGCACATAGCGATGAGCCTCCGGCTCAGCCTCAAGTCAGCTTCTTTTTAAACGCTTCTTTCAATCCCGTCTGCGCCTGATCGTGCGCGTCGTACACGTTCGGGCGCGCGAGCACGGCGCGGTATTGAGTCAGCGCGTCGTTGCGTTTACCGGCGAGATCCAAGTTGCGTTTACCGGCGAGATCCAACGCCCGCGCGGCGTAGAGATGGGCCATTGTTGCCAGTCCCTGCTGCGCGCCCTGGGTATCGGCCGAGGTCAGAAATTCTTTCGCCGCATGTTCGTATTGCCCGGCAGTCATCAACGCTTCGCCGTATTTGAAGTGAATTAAATCAAACTCGCGCGCCGCGGTGTCGCGCACTGTTTTATCTTTGATGAGAGATTCAAAGGTCGCGAATGCTTCATTCTCAGTCGCAGTTATCACTGTCGCATGATTTGCGCGCTCCTGCGCTGCCTGCGACACCAACGCGTCGGCAGCTTCCAGACGATAAAGGTAATTGCGCGGATACTTCGCCGCCAATTCGCGCGCAAAAGTGGCTGCTTCGGCAAATCGCTTCTCGCGTGTATAGAGGACGATGAGCAACGTCTTGGCTTCGCCGTCAACCCAACGACCTTCTTTGGCAACCCGCTCCAGCGTGGCGAGGCCGCGCTTTTTGGAACCGTGGAAGCCAAACATTCCGGCGGCGATCTTCACCGGCAGTGGCAATGCGCCGACGGTATAGTCATACAGACCGATCGTAAGTTCCGCATCGCGATACGCTGGATCGAGCTTGATTACTTCCCGATGTTTATCGACAGCATCTGAGCCATCTTTCAAGGCGGCAAAGTGGCGCCGCTCAACCGCTTCCTCGAACGAAGCTTTCAATCCTTCGATCGCGCCCATGAAATACAACGCTTCCGTGTCTTTCGGAAATTGTTTCAAGCGCGCTTCGGTAAGCAGCCGCGCCTGCCGCGTGAGAGTCCGAAACTGATCGACGATGTGCGGATCGACTTTGTCGTCGCTGGTCGAATAGAACGTATCGTCGCTGCCGTACAGAGAAGACTGCAAACGTCGTGTTTGGTAAAGCGTTTCGGCCCATAGCGTATCGGCCAGGAATTGCGGACCGGCGGGATAATTCGGAAACGTCTGGGCCATCTCTTTGAAGTTCTTGCGCGCGGTCTCGTAGTCGAGATTGAACAACGCTTCCGAACCTGCGATGCGTAAAGTTTCGAACTT
>WNGL01007103.1_pt1 | contig 13166 bp, 9 predicted proteins | sample 5400591 | NCBI WGS metagenome assembly WNGL01 (sample SAMN13153377, study PRJNA577476) | soil metagenome | isolation source: 80 cm soil or saprolite under Garry oak tree replicate 1 | place: USA:California | collected 2016-06-15
TTCGTCGCCGAACACACGCCTGCCGCAGGCGTCGCGGCGCGCCGCGTATTCAGGCGCGCGGGATTCGTGACGGCGTGCAGCCAGGATCTGGCCGACCGCGCGGTCCGCCTCGGGGCCTCGTCCGGTCGCATCGCCGTCGTCCCATACGGCGTGGACGTCGCGCGATTCAGGCCGGAGCCCGGCGTTCGCGCCGCGATGCGGGCGACGATCGGATTGCCGGCCGGCGCGACGGTCATCGCGGCCGCGGGACGGCTTGTCAGCAAGAAGGGTTTCGAGTATCTGATTGACGCGATCCCGATGGTCGCCGCGCCAGACGCGCCGCACCTCGTCCTGGCGGGCAGCGGCGATCTCGACGCGCCGCTGCGAGCGCGCGCATCCGCGAGCGGCGCCGTCGATCGCATCCACTTCGTCGGGAATCTGTCGCAGGACGCGGTCGGCCGATGGTTCGCGGCGGCCGACGTTGCGGTGGTGCCGTCGGTGCGTGACGACAGCGGCAACGTCGACGGATTGCCAAACACGCTGCTCGAAGCGCTCGCTGCGGGGGCGGCTGTCGTCACGACGGGCGCCGGCGGCATCAGCCGCGCGGTCGAACCGGGCCGAACGGCGACCATCGTGCCGGAACGCGATGCCACGGCGCTCGCGGCCGCGATCGGCACGCTGCTGCGCGATTCAGCGCGCCGGACGGCCATGGGGGAAGCGGGACGGGCAGTGGTGCAGACGGGTTTCGGGTGGGACGCTGTCGCGCTCCAGTTCGAGCAGGCATACGAGCGCGCGCTTGCCTTCAAGTCACTCACCCGCTAAGATTTGCGGGATTCCATGACCACGACGGGGCCCGCTGGCGGTCTGAGTATTTTCTTCCCCGCGTACAACGATAGCGGAACGATCGCGAGTCTCGTCATCACGGCGCTGCGCACCGCCCGAAGGCTGACGCCCGATCATGAAGTGATCGTCGTGAACGACGGCAGCAAGGACGGCACGGCCGAGATCCTCGAAGAGCTGGCATCGATCTATCCGCAGGTCCGGGTCGTGCACCACGAGACGAATCGCGGATACGGCGGCGCCCTGCGGACCGGTTTCGCGACGGCCACGCGTGAGCTGGTCTTCTACACCGACGGTGATGCGCAGTACGATCCCGCCGAGATGGAGGGGCTCTGGCGGCGCTTCGATCAGAACGTCGATCTGGTCAACGGCTACAAGATCAGTCGCTCGGATCCGCTTCACCGCATTCTGATCGGCCGCATCTACCACCACATCGTCAAGATCCTCTTCCGGCTGACGGTGCGCGACGTGGACTGCGATTTCCGGATGATGCGCCGGTCGATTTTCGATCGCGTCCACCTCGAAAAGAACAGCGGCGTGATCTGCCTCGAGATGATGAAGAAGATCACCGACGCTGGATTCCGAATTGCCGAGGTGCCGGTGCACCACTATCACCGCGCTTACGGCAAGTCGCAGTTCTTCAACTTCCGTCGCCTGTATCGCACGGCAGTTGACGTCATGAAGCTGTGGTATTCGCTCGTCGTCCGGCGTGATCATCTCAAGGCCGCCGAGCCGGCGCTCCGCGACACGAATGCCGGCTGATCCTGCATGATTCCGTTTCTCGACCTGACGCCCGGCGAGGACGGCGCCGACGTGCGGGCCGCGATGGACCGGGTCATCGAGCGCGGCTGGTTCGTGCTCGGCCCGGAGGTCGAGGCGTTCGAGCGGGAGTTCGCGTCGGCGTGCGGAGCGTCCCATGCGGTGGGCGTCGGAACCGGCACGGATGCCATCGCGCTCGCGCTGCGCGCGTGCGGCATCGGTCCGGGCGATGAGGTGATCACCGCGCCGCTATCGGCGGCGTACTCGGCGCTGGCGATCATGATGGCCGGCGCCCGTCCCGTTTTCGCCGACATCGATCCGGATCGGCTGACGTTGGATCCGCGCGCGGCCGATGCCGCCGTCACGATGAAGACGCGGGCCATCCTGCCGGTCCACCTTTACGGCCAGCCGGCCGACATGCCGGAGATCGCGGCCGTCGCGGCACGGCATCGACTTCTCGTGATCGAGGACTGCTGCCAGGCGCACATGGCCACGTGCGACGGGAAGCCGGTGGGTTCGTTCGGCGCTGCGGCCGCCTACAGCTTCTACCCGACGAAAAACCTCGGCGCGCTCGGCGACGGCGGAGCCATCACGACGGGCGACCCGACACTCGCCGCACGCCTCAGACGCCTGCGCAACGGCGGACAGACCGATCGGTACCATCACGGCGAGTTCGGCGTGAACTCGCGTCTGGACGAGATGCAGGCGGCGGTGCTTCGCGCGAGACTGGCGCGGCTGCCGCGGTGGACGCAGCAGCGCCGCGCGCTGGCCGCCGAGTACCGACGACGACTTGCGGGCAGTAGCGTGACCGTACCGCCCGCGCGCGATCCAGGGCACGTCTATCACCTGTTTCCCGTGCTGAGTCCGCGCCGCACGGCGCTCCAGGGCCATCTCAAGTCCGGCGGCGTGGAGACGCTGATCCATTACCCGGTGCCGATCCCACGGCAGCCCGCGCTCCGCAGCGAGCGCCCGGCGGATTGCCCGGTCGCGAATCGAGTGTGTGACGAAGTGTTCTCGCTGCCGCTGCATCCGAGGATGCGGCCGGATGCTATCGAGGAGGTCGCCGCCGCGCTCCGGGCCTTTGACGCAGTCCTCTAATGCGAATTCGACGCGTCCTGCTGTTCCTGGTGATCGCCGCCGTCCAGTTCGCCCTGTTCGAGGCCGCCCTGCGCACGTGGGGCCATTCGGAGGCAGCGCCGGCGTTCCAGGCGCTGTTCATTCCGGATTCGATCATCGGCTATCGTCTGCGGCCGAACGTCCGCACGCGCTTCACCACTGCGGAGTTCGACACCGAGATCACGATCGATGCGCAGGGCGTGCGCGACGATCGCGATGTCGGGCCCAAGCCGGCAGGCGAGCGGCGGATTGTCGTCCTCGGCGATTCGCTGGTGATGTCCGTCCAGGTAGCGCTGCGGCAGACCTTCTGCAAGCTGCTCGAGGCGCGTTTGAACCGCGCGGCAGCGGGCGCGGCCGGCGCCGCTACGGTTCATTACCGAGTGATCAACGCCGGCGTACAGGGTTACGGTCCCGTGGAGGAACTGCTCTTCTTCCGCGAGATCGCACGCGCCTTCCAACCTGATCTCGTGATCGAGACGTTGTTCGTCGGCAACGACGCCGAAGACGCCGAGGCCTCGGAGCAGCGGCTGCGCGGCACGCAGCAATCCATGCCGGGGATGGGTTCGGATTCCCTCGTCAGCCGGGTTCGGCGCCTGGTGCGCCACAGCATGGTCCTGCAGGTGTTCCGGGTGCGGGTGCTGTCCGCCACGGAGCGTCTGTCGCACCGGCTCTCGCCGCCCGAAGCGCCCCTGCAGTCGTACGCGGCGAGGCCCGCTCCGCGAATCGCTCAGGGCCTTCGCATCACGCGCGAATGCGTGCAGGAGATCGCCAAGGAGGCCGACGCCTCTGGCGCACGGACCGTCGTCATGCTGATGCCCGCGAGATTTCAGGTCGACGACGCCGATTATGGCCGGCTGAAGTCGGCGGTCGAGGGTGCCGGCGGTACGCTCCTGCGAGACGGCGCGACGGTGCGGTTCGAGGAAGCGCTCGCGCCGGTCGCCCTGCCCCGCTTCGATGCGCTGCCCGCGCTGCAGGCGGCCCTGCCGGGGCCGGACGTCTTCTTTCAGCAGACGGTGCATCTCACACCGCGCGGCCACGAGATCGTCGCGGAGGCGCTCGAGAAATTTCTTCGCCAGCAGGGATTCTAGATGGTCTTCAATTCCCTGCAGTTCCTCTGGTTCTTCCTGATCGTCTACGGGGTGTATCGCATCCTGCCCGCCGTACTTCCGGCCCATCGGGCCCATCGCAGCCAGAACTGGCTGCTCCTGATCGCAAGCTATTACTTCTATGCGGCATGGGACTACCGGTTCGTCACGCTGCTTGCCGCGTCCACGATCGTCGATTACACCTGCGGCCGCGTGCTCGGGCGAATGACGGATCGCCGCCGCCGGCGCGCGGTGATGTGGGTGAGTATCGGCTTCAATCTCGCCATGCTCGGTTTTTTCAAGTATTTCAACTTTTTCGCGGCGAACCTGCAGGCGCTCTTCGGCGCGCTCGGGTGGCAGGTCGATTTCGTCACGCTGCGCGTGCTGCTGCCGATCGGGATCTCCTTCTACACGTTCGTGACGATGAGCTATGTGATCGACGTGTACCGGCGCCACATCCATCCGACGCGGGATTTCGTCGACTTCGCGGTCTTCGTCTCGTACTTTCCGCATCTGGTCGCCGGACCCATCCTCCGGGCGACTGCGCTGCTTCCGCAGATTGCGCGGCCGCGTCGCATCAGCGGCGACCAGATCCGGGACGGACTCTGGCTCATCGCGTGGGGTTTCTTCCAGAAGATCGTCGTCGCCGACAATCTCGCTCCGCTGGCATCTCACGTATTTGCGCCGGAGGCCCATCCGACCGGCATCAACGTGCTGCTCGGCACATACGCCTTCGCGTTTCAGATCTACGGCGACTTCGCCGGGTACTCGAACATCGCGCGCGGCACGTCGAAACTGATGGGCATCGAGCTGATCGAGAACTTCCGGTTTCCTTATCTCGTCGTCACGCCGCAGGCGTTCTGGCGCAACTGGCACATCAGTCTGTCGACGTGGCTGCGCGACTATCTATACATCCCACTCGGCGGCAGCCGCGGTACCCCGGCGCAGACGCGCAGAAACCTGCTGATTACGATGATCCTTGGCGGCCTGTGGCACGGGGCGGCGTGGACCTTCGTTTTGTGGGGACTCTATCAGGGCGTTCTGCTCGTCCTCTATCGTCCGTTCGAGCCCGTGTTCGCGGCGATGACGCCCGCACGCCGCCTGCTGGCATGGCTGCTCATGTTTCACCTCACGTGCTACGGATGGTTGATTTTCAGAGCCCCCTCGCCCGGCAAGATCGGCGAGCTGACGCGCAGCCTCCTGACGCATTTCTCACCGTCCACGATGGACGTGACGGCCTTGGTGATCCCGCTACTGCTGTACACCGTTCCGCTCCTCATCGTGCACCTGTACGAGGCCGCGCGGGATAACCTGCTCGCGGTTCCGCAGGCGATGACGATCGTCCGGTATTCCGTTTACGCAGCGACGGTGTACTTGATTTTCCTATTCGGCAATTTCGGCGGCTCGGATTTCATTTATTTCCAGTTCTGATGTCTGCGGTCCTGCAATTGCTCATCGTCGGATGGCTGCCGGGGGCGGTGATGTTCCGGCTGCCCATCGCGGACCGCGATCGCCGCGCCGCGCTTGCCTCCGAGGAACGCCTCTACTGGGCGGTGATCCTCAGCGTCGCGACCTCGCTGTCTCTGGTCGTTGCGCTGGCCGCGCTGCACCGGTACAGCCTCGAGCGCCTGCTCGTCGCCGATCTCCTGATTGGCGCCGGCCTGGCGGTCGCGGCGCGTCTGCGGCTGCGGCTCGGCCCGCACGCTCACCGCATCGGGATCGCCGCAGCCGTTCCGCTCGCGCTCGTCGTGCTGGGCGCCTGGCGGTTCCTGCCGCCGTCGGAGTACATCATCGGCGGGAAGGATCCCGGCGTCTACGTCAACGAAGGCATCCAGCTCGCACAGCGGGGCGCGATCGTCCTGCACGATCCTGCAGTGGCCAGCGTGCCGGATTTCGCGCGTGATCTTTTCTTTCCCCCCGACGCGAACCGCCCGTACTTTCTCGGCCTGCGCTTCATGGGGTTCTTCGTCGTCAAACCCGACACGGGCGCCGTCGTCGGCCAGTTCCCACACGTGTTCCCCGCCTCGATCGCGATTGGTTATGCGCTCGACGGACTGACCGGCGCCAGGCGCACATTCGCGTTCTGGGGGATTCTGGGATTGGTGTCGGTGTACTTCGCCGGCACGCGGCTGTTCGGGCGTCCCGCCGCCGCCGCGGCCGCGCTGCTGCTGGCATTGAACGTCGTGCAAGTCTGGTTCGCGCGCTATCCGAATGCCGACATCGTGATGCAGGCCCTCCTGTTCGCGGCGCTGCTGGCCAACGCACGAGCACACGTGGACGACGATCCGTTTTTCGCTCCTGTCGCTGGGATGCTCCTGGGGCTGCTGTTGTTCCTGCGGTTCGACGCCGTGATTGCCATCGCGTCGACGCTCGCGGGTCTCGCGCTCGGATTCGCCGCGGGCCGTCGAATCCGGGCGACCTTCTTCGTGCCGCTGGCGCTCGCCTGCGTGCTATCGGTGCCGTATCTGCTCGGCCCCATGCGGGAATACTTCGAACTGCCGCAGGTGTTTCTCTCGCATTTTCCCGCCTGGGAATATGCGGGGCTCGCGACGGCCGTCGCCGCGTTCCTGCTGGTGCTCGTCGCCGGACGCCGCGCCGCCTGGGTGTCTCAGGGCGTGGTGCGAACCGTGCCCGCAGTGCTCGCACTGGTGGTTCCGCTGCTCGCGGTCTATGCGTACGGGTTCAGGCATCCCGGCGGAAAGCTGACCGACTACGACGCGTACTCGTTGCGGACGTTCGCGGACTTCTATCTGACGGTCCCCGCGCTGATCGCCGCGGCGATCGGCTACGTCCTTCTGACGCGAAGCCTCTTCTGGCGCGATCCGGCGTTCGTCCTGACGCTCACGGCGTTTTGCGTGTTCTTCTTCTACAAAATCCGCATCTGGCCCGACCACTTCTGGATGGCCAGGCGCTTCGTGCCGATCATCCTCCCTGGAGCGTTGCTGCTCGCGGCGGGCGCCGCGCTCACGGGTGTACGCGGACGTCTCCTGTATACGCGCGCGATCCGGACGCCAATCGGCATCATCTTCATCGCGCTGCTCGCGGTCCATTACGCGCGGGCAGCGCAGCCGGTCGTCCAACACGTCGAGTACGAAGGGATCATTCCGAGGCTCGAACAGCTCGCGTCCCGGATCCACGATGACGACCTGCTGGTGGTCGAGTCCCGCGCCGCCGCCTCGGACGTGCACGTGCTCGCGCTGCCGCTTGCCTATATCTATTCCCGCAACGTGCTCGTGCTCGCGTCGCCCGTGCCGGATAAAACGACGTTCGGCGCGTTTCTCGATCGCATGCGCGCGAAATACGCCAGGGTCCTGTTCCTCGGCGGCGGCGGAACGGACCTCCTGTCATCGCGCTGGAGCGTCGCGCCGGTTGTCAGCGAACGGTTCCAGGTTCCGGAGTACGACGCTCCGCTGAACGCCTATCCGCAGTTCGTGCGGCACAAGGAATTCGATTACACGCTCTACGCGTTCGCTCCGCCGGAAGCGCAGACCGAGGCCGTCGCTCTCGACATCGGCATCAACGACGACCTGAACGTTGTGCGCTTTCACGCCAAGGAACAGACGGAAGGCCGCACGTTCCGCTGGTCGCAGCGACAGTCCTTCGTCATCGTCGATCGGATTCGCGCCGCGGACCGGACGCTGGCACTCTGGATGAGCAACGGCGGGCGGCCGCCCGCGGCACCGGCCGCCGACGTGCAGGTCCTGATCGGCGACCGGGTGCTCGGCGCCGCGCGCGTCGCGAGCGGATTCAAGGAGTACGACTTCGCGATTCCGCCGGACGTCGCGGCAGCCTCGGCCACGGGAGAACCGGTGCGGATTACGCTCCGGACCGTCACCTGGAATCCGATGAAGGTCCTCGGCACGCCCGACGATCGCGAGCTGGGGATCATGCTCGATCGCCTGGCGATAAGATGAGCGGCACGTCTCCATGCCACGCCTGACCATCTCCGATCCGCGCGAACGCGCGGCGATCGCGGTCGCCGACGCGCTCCTGCTGCCCGTGGCGCTCCGGCGCTGGTTGCGCCGCGTGCCGCCCGCACCGGAGCGGATCCTCTGTTTCAGGCTCGAGCGGATCGGTGATCTGCTGATGACCGTGCCGGCACTCGCGGCGCTGCACGCCGCTGCGCCACAGGCGTCGATCGATCTCGTGGTCGGCAGCTGGAACCGCGAGCTCGCCTCAACCATCCCAGGCGTCAGCGGCGTCGAAGCGGTCGATGCCGCCTGGCTGGCGCGTGGAGACGGCGTCGGACCCGGACGGCTCGCGCTGCTCGCGTCGCGCTGGCGGTCACGGCACTACGACCTCGGGATCAATTTCGAGCCCGACATCCGCAGCAACCTCGCAATCGCCGCGTCGGGCGCGCGATGGACCGCGGGTTTTGCGAGCGGCGGCGGCGGGCCACTGCTGGATATGGCGGTTGACTTCGACGTTACCGCACACACGACCGACAACGCAGTCGCGCTGGTGCGCGCCGTCATGGGCTCCGCGGATGTTCCAGCGAACACGACCCTCTCGATACCGGAAGGGGCGCGTGGCGAGGCTGAACGGCTGCTGTGTCGATTCAACGGAGGCCCGGCGATTGGCATCCACGTGAGCGGCGGACGGACCATCAAGCAGTGGCCTGACGCGCGCTTCCGCGAGGTCGCGGAACGGCTCGTGCGCGACCGTGGGGCCGCGATCGTGTTGACCGGGACGCCGGCGGACCGCGCGCAGGTCGACGCCGTTCGCTCAGCGCTGCCGGCCGAGCGCGTCCTCGATCTCAGCGGCGGCGTCAGCCTGCTCACGGTCGCGGCCGTGGTTGAACGTCTGAATCTCCTGGTCACAGGCGACACGGGTCCGATGCATCTCGCGCATGCCGTGGGTACGCCGATCGTCGCCGTCTTCGGTCCGTCCGATCCGGCGCGCTACGCTCCGCGAGGGTCCCGCGACCGTATCGTCCGGATCGATCTGCCCTGCAGTCCATGCAACCGCATCCGCAGGCCGCCCGCACGCTGCGCGGGCCACACTCCTGATTGTCTGGCTGGTATCGAGACAGCACAGGTGCTCGCGGCGATCGACCAGGCGCTTCGCGGAGACGGCCGGTGATCGCGCTCGAGATCGACTCCGGGACGGGATCGCGGCGGATCGATCTGCTCTCGTACCTGGACCGCGATCGTGAGGAGCGCGCGCATGAGGACGAGTACGCCTGGATCAAGTCGCTGCGGCACCTCCGGGTCGACTCCGTGCCGTTCCGCAGTCGGTTCACCCTGCGCGGCGACTCGCTCTGGTGGTTCGCCGAGTTGTACCTGCACAAGCAGCAGCGAATCCTCAACGTGTTCCGTACCCTGGCGGCGTTCGACGCGCTCATCGAGCAGGAACGGCCGCTCGCCGTGCGGTATGTCGACGGGCCGCTGGCCGGCGCGATCGCGCGGGCGGCCGCGGCGCGAAAGGTGCGGTACAACGGTCCCGGATGGGACGGGTCGCCGGCACGATCGCTGTTGAAACTGCGCATGCGGGGAAGCGGACTGGCGATCGCAGCGCGGTTGTCGCGGCTGCGCCGCCGCGGCGTACAGGCGCATCCCACTCGCGTTGCCGTATTCGTCCACCGCGCATTCTGGCGGCCGGATGCCGCAGACGGCAGCGCGGAATCGTACATCGGTCCCGTCCTGCGGGCGCTCGAGGCACGTCTGGCGTCCGGAGATGTCCAGTACATCGGCGTCGGACCGCACACGAACTTTCGCGCGCGGCGCTGGTGGCATCCGTTGCTCGGCCGCTCCGCGGTGCATGCCGGCGATCCGGTCGTGCCGATCGAGCGGTACGCTCCCGCATCAGCGTTGCGCGCGTCGCTCAGCATCTATCGCGATCGCCATCGCATCCGCGAGAGCCTCTGGGCCAGCGCTGACATGCGCGCCCACGCGGTGATCAAAGGCTGCGACTGCTGGCCATTGGTCAGGGACGAGCTCGCCGGGATCGCGTTGCTGCAGTTTCCATGGTCCGCCCGTGCGATGGACGAAGCCGCGGCTGCCCTCGATGCCACTCGCCCGCAAGTCGCCGTCACGTACGCGGAGGCGGGCGGCTGGGGACGCGCGCTTGCGCTCGAGTGCCGGCGGCGCGGCATTCCACTCGCGGGATTGCAGCACGGTTTCATCTACCGGCATTGGCTGAACTACCGGCATGAGCCCGACGAGATGTCGCGGGATCCGCAGCACGCCGAGGACGCGGGATTCCCATATCCCGCGGCCACGCTGCTCTTCGACGCGCAGGCGGCGCATCACCTGACGACCGCCGGACGGTTTCCCGCGGACGCCATCGCCGTGACCGGCAGCGCACGGCTGGACGAGCTGCTGGCCCAGGTGCGAACGCTCACTGCTGACGCGATCGAGGCCGTCAAGCGCGACAGCGGTGCGCTCGACGGCCGCGTGCTCGTGCTGTTCGCCGGCAAGGAACGCGAAGCCCGGCGCTTCATGCCGGCGCTCGTCGAGGCCGTGCGGTCGATGCCGGACGTGCAGCTCGTGATCAAACCTCACCCCGCGGAGACACCGGACGTGTACACCAACGTCGTCAGGGATGCGCCGAACGTCCACGTCGCGCTGTCATCCGTGCCGCTGCCGGTGCTGCTGGCGGCCGCGCGCGCCGTGGTCACGGTCAATTCGACGGTTGCGATCGACGCGATCTCGCTCGGTGTGCCGTCGCTCGTCATCGGCCTGCCGAACAACCTCAGCCCGTTTGTTGACGCCGGTGTGATGCTCGGCGCGGGATCGCCTGTCGAAATCCGGCAGGCGCTCCGCAGACTCCTGTATGATCAGGAGTTCCGAAGCAGGCTCGAGCGCACTCCCGAACGGCGGGCCGCCGAGCGGTCCGCGGATGCCATTCTGGCCCTCGCGACCTCACACAGGAAGACCTAGACAGATGCGCGTATTGATCACGGGCGGCGCCGGATTCGTGGGGTCGCATCTCGCCGAGGCGCTGCTCGCGCGCGGCGATGACGTGTTCGTGCTCGATGATCTCTCGACGGGATCGATCGAGAACATCTCGCACCTGAAGCCGAACCCGAAGTTCCACTACACCATCGACTCGGTCACCAACGAGCCGCTGCTCGCCGAGATGCTCGACCGGTGCGACACGGTGGTCCACCTGGCCGCCGCGGTCGGCGTCAAGCTGATCGTCGAGGCGCCGGTCCGCACGATCGAAACCAACGTCCACGGCACCGAAGTCGTGCTGAAGCACGCGAGCAAGAAGAAGAAGCTGGTCCTGATCGCGTCGACGTCGGAGGTGTACGGCAAGAGCGCGGCGGTCCCCTTTACGGAAGACGCCGATCTCGTGCTCGGGCCGACGTCGAAGCACCGCTGGGCGTACGCCTGCAGCAAGATGATCGACGAATTCCTCGCGCTCGCATACTGGAAGGAGCGCAGGCTCCCCGTCATCATCGTCCGTCTCTTCAACACCGTCGGTCCGCGCCAGACGGGTCAGTACGGGATGGTGGTGCCGAACTTCGTCCGTCAGGCGCTCGCCGGCGAGCCGATCACGGTGTTCGGCGACGGCACCCAGTCGCGCAGCTTCACCTACGTCGGGGACGTTGTGAAGGCTGTGGTAGCCTTGATCAACGAGCCCCGGGCCATCGGCCAGGTCTTCAACATCGGCAACGGCAAGGAGATCTCCATCGGCAATCTCGCCCGCCGCATCAAGGAGATGACGGGCAGTTCGTCCCCGATCGTGACAATCCCGTACGACCAGGCGTACGAAGCCGGCTTCGAAGACATGCCGCGCCGCGTACCGGACATCTCCCGGATCCGCGCGCTGATCGGCTACGAGCCGCAAGTCGAGCTCGACGAAATCCTTTCGCGTGTCATCGCCTCGTTCCGTCAGCCACAGTACTGAATCGTCGATGAAATCTGCAGGACTCAAAGCCACCGCGCGGCGCGCCGCCGAGACGTTCCTGCGGAGCCAGGCCAAGCCGATCCGCCGCCTGCTCCTCGCGGCGGGACGCGAGCGCGCCCCGATCCTGCCCGAGATCGTCCAGATCGAGAGCACGAACATCTGCAATGCGAAGTGCGTGTTCTGCCCGCGCGACGAGATGCACCGGCGTCAGGGCGTCATGAGCCAGGATCTGTTCAAGAGAATCGTCGACGAATGCGCCGAGCTCGGCATCACGCACGTGCGTGTCCACAATTATGGCGAGCCGTTCCTCGATCGGCATCTCACCGAGAAAGTGCGCTATGCGAAACAGAAGGGCATCAAGGAAGTCGGGATGATCAGCAACGGCTCGCTGATCACCGACAAGATCGCGCGCGGCATGATCGAAGCGGGGCTGGATGCCATCAACATCAGCGTCGACGCCGGCGGCAAGGATGTCTTCGAGCAGACGCGGATCGGCCTGAACTACGACAAGGTGATCGGCAATATCGAACGCCTCGTCCGGATCCGCGCGGAACTGGGCAAGCAGCGCCCGAAGCTGATTCTTTCCTTCGTCCGCCAGAACAACTCGGCCGACGAACAGGCCTTCATCGAGCACTGGCGCAACGTCGCCGACAAGATTCACATCACGGAGCTCCACAACTGGGCCGGCACGCTCAACCACGAATCGGACGTGAACTACCCGTGCTATCGCCCCTGGCTGACGTTTACCGCACTGTGGGATGGCCGGGTGTCGCTCTGCTGCGCCGACTTCGACGGCCGGACGATTCTTGGCGATCTGAACACGCAATCGATCCGCGAAATCTGGAACGCAGAACCCTACCGTGCCGTACGACGCCAGCACCTCGAAAATGGCGGCCCCGACGTCTGCCGCGCCTGCGATCTGCCGCGAAAGGACTCGCCGCTGTGGATCACGAAACTGGCGCGCAACCCATGAGGCCGCCGACAACACGCCCTGAGCCCTGAGGCCCTGAGGCATAAACCACGAGCCGTCGAGGCTGATGTGCTCGCGCCGGCGTCTTAAGAGGCGTATATTGGATCCCACCCATGAAACAGACGACTCTGCGCTGCGTGTTCCTGGCGGCCCTCGGCTGTGGCCTGTCCCTGCCGGCCTCTGCCGGTGACCTGAGATTGACGATGAACGCCGGACGCGTGACGATCATCGCGGATAACGTTCCGCTGCGTCAGATCCTGCAGGAGTGGTCGCGCATCGGCCAGGCGCTAATCGTCAATGCCGATAAGCTGAGCGGACCGAACGTCACGATGCAGCTCATCGACACGCCGGAAAAGGATGCGCTCGACATCCTGCTCCGCTCGGCGAGCGGCTACATCGCCGCGCCGCGTACGATCGCGCGGGCCGGCGCGTCGCTGTACGACCGAGTCACGATCCTTGCGAGCAGCCGGCCACCAACGGGAGGGACCGCGAGCGCGGTACCGCCGCCGACGTTCCAGCGCCCGCCGCAGCCGATTGACGAGGACGAGCCGGTCAATATCGTG
>WNGL01007367.1_pt1 | contig 13163 bp, 13 predicted proteins | sample 5400591 | NCBI WGS metagenome assembly WNGL01 (sample SAMN13153377, study PRJNA577476) | soil metagenome | isolation source: 80 cm soil or saprolite under Garry oak tree replicate 1 | place: USA:California | collected 2016-06-15
CGGTCGCAGCGGCGGCGACGTTCGGCGGACCGAGCGCTGCCTTGGCGCAGGACTATCCGACGCGACCCATCCGTCTCCTCGTTGTGACGGCCGCCGGCGGACTCATGGACGTCGCCGCGCGCGTCACCGCCGAGTATGTCGGCAAAGCCTTGGGCCAGAGTATCGTGATTGAAAATCGCCCCGGCGGCGGCGGAAATCTCGGCGCGGAGGCGATCGCGAAAGCCCCGCCGGACGGCTACACGATCGGACTCATTCAGCTCGGCAACGTCGCGATCAATCCGCACATATACGCGGACATGACGTTCGATCCATTGAACGATCTCGTGCCGGTCGCGCCGGTTACGAGCTCCCCCATTCTGGTCGTCGCCAACGCCAAGGTCGCGGCCAACAACTTGCGGGAGTTGATTGCGCTCGCCAAGCAAAGGCCGGGCAAACTGAGCTACGGATCCGGCGGGCCGGGAACGGCGCCCCATCTTGCGGGCGAAATGTTCAAGGGATTGGCCGGAGTCGACATCCTCCACGTGCCCTATCGCGGGGTCGGGCCGGCCGTGAACGACCTTGTCGGCGGGCATATTCAGCTCACGTTTGCCGGCTGGGCGCGGTCCGCGGCCCAGTGGAAGCCGGCCTCGCCAAGGTCTTGGCGGTAGCTCAGTCACAACGGCTCAAGGCAGTTCCTCAGCTGCCAACATCGGCCGAGGCCGGTCTGCCGGGGTATGAATTCGCCACATGGTTTGGGATCGTCGCCCCGAAAGGGACGCCGGCACTCGTGATCGCCACGCTGGCGCGGCACATTCATGCGATGCAGGACGATCCGGATGTCCAGCGCAGCCTGGCCGAGAGTGGTTTGGAGCCCTTGAAAGAAAGTCCGGAGCAGTTCGGCGCGCGCATGCGCCGCGACTACGAGCGCTTCCGCGATATCGTCAAAGCGGCAAAGCTCAAGCCCGAGTAACGGACGACGGTTGGCTCTTCGCAGAAGGTTGCGGTGCCTTATCCGGCGGCTCAAGCCGCCGCACCCGTTTGCTCGACCGCCCAGGCGCCGTAGCCGACCACTCGATCACGCGACCCCGCGGTGTCCCCCGAGTTGCACAAGGAAAGCCGCTGCGGCGTGAGGCGGCGGCGGCCCGCCTCCACCAAGAGGCCGGCCACCGCGAGATACCCGCAGGCTTGGTTGGGGCCGAGGCTTTCCCAATCGCCGCGTTCGATCGCGGCGGCGGTGGCGGCATCGAGGCGGCGCGCCGTATCATAGTCGTGATAGTGCGACAGATCGGAGCTGACCACGATCAGCGTTTCCGGCCCGCCCCAGAGCCGCCGCAGCACCTCGGCGACGTGTTGCGGCGCGGCGTCGCCGATCACCAGCGGCACCACCGCGAAGTTAGGCAACAGCGCTTGCAGGAAGGGGAGCTCGACTTCGAGCGAATGCTCGGGTGCGTGCGGGGCGTCAGTCGCGATGACGAAAGGCAGATCGCCGATGGTGGACAGCGCATGGCGGTCCACCGGCACGCAACCAAGCGGCGTTTCGAAGGCATCGGCGGTCGGGGCGGCGATCCCGCGCACCGCAACGAAGTGCGCCGGCCCGATCAGCACCACGCGCGCGATCGATTGCGCGCTCGCACGCAATGTTGCAAATGCCTCGGCCGCCACGCGGCCCGAATAGACATAGCCCGCATGCGGCGCGATCAACGCCTTGGGGAGCACGTTGGCGGATGGCACGACCTCGCCGAGCAATTCCGAAACCGTGGCCTGCAGCCGGTGCGGATCGCCGGCATAGAACAGGCCCGCCGCCGCCGGCGGCCGGATTTTCGCGCGTTGCGAAGCTTTCTCCACCGTTGCCTCGACCTCGCCCGCTACCCACATATGCGGATATAATATCGCGCCCGAATTTACGCCGGCTTGAAAATGGATCAATCGATCATCGAGGGCGTGCCGGGCCGCTACTGGCATCGACTGGACGACGGCCGTCTCCAGTGCGACCTGTGCCCGCGCTATTGCAAGTTGCATGAAGGCCAGCGCGGCCTTTGCTTCGTGCGCGCGCGCCAAAACGACCAAATCTTGCTCACCACGTACGGCCGCTCCTCCGGCTTTTGCATCGATCCGATCGAGAAGAAGCCGCTCAATCACTTTCTCCCCGGCACGCCGGTGCTGTCCTTCGGCACGGCGGGTTGCAACCTGACCTGCAAGTTCTGCCAGAACTGGGACATTTCGAAAGCGCGCGCGCTCGATCGCGTCCAGGACCTCGCCTCGCCCGAGGCGATCGCGCAAGCGGCGGTGCGAAGCGGCTGCCGCTCGGTCGCATTTACCTACAATGATCCCGTGATCTTTCTGGAATACGCGGTGGATGTTGCGCAGGCTTGTCGCGAGCGCGGGATCAAGACGGTGGCGGTGAGCGCCGGCTACATCGCGCCGGAGCCGCGGATCGAATTCTTCCGCCACATGGACGCCGCCAACATCGACCTCAAGGGATTCACGGAGGGATTCTACAAGACGCTGTGCTCGGGCAAGCTTGATCCCGTGCTCGAGACGCTCGAATACCTCAAGCACGAGACCGATGTCTGGTTCGAGATCACGACCCTGCTCATTCCCGGCGAGAACGACTCGTCCGTGGAGATCGAAGCGGAGAGCCGCTGGGTGATGGAGCGTCTTGGCCCCGACGTGCCGCTGCACTTCACCGCGTTTCATCCGGACTGGAAGATGACGGACACGCCGGCGACGCCGCCGGCGACGCTAAAGACGGCGCGGGGCATCGCGATGCAAGCGGGTCTGCGTTACGTCTATACCGGCAATATCCACGATGGCGCGGGCCAGAGCACGTATTGCCACGGCTGCGGCGCGACCCTCATCGGTCGTGACTGGTACGATCTCACGGCGTGGAACCTCTCCGCGGACGGCCGCTGCGCCGACTGCGGCACGGCTTGCGCCGGCGTGTTCGACGCCGGGCACGGGACGTGGGGCAGGCGTCGCCAGTCCGTCAGGGTGCAAGCCTTTGCCGATGCTTGATATTGACGGGCACGTAGCGCAGGCCGTGCAGCCCCAAACGGGGACCACGCGCAAAATCCGCCTCGTTCATCCCGGCCCTGCGCCAGCTGTGCACCCGATGACTTAAAACTCAACCAACGGAGCATTCGCATGAGCTACGTCGATGGATTTCTCGTGCCGGTCCCGAAGAAGGACCTTGCGGCCTACCGGCGCATGGCGATGAAGTCGGCCAAGATCTGGCGCGAGCACGGCGCGCTGGAGGTCCGGGAATGCATTGCCGATGACGTCAAGTGGGGAAAGCGAACGTCCTTCCCGCGCAGCGTCAAGCAAAAGAACGGCGAGACCGTGTTCTTCTCCTATATCGTCTTCAAGTCGCGCGTCGATCGCGACCGCATCAACGCGAAGGTGATGAAGGACAAGCGCCTTGCGAAGATGATGGACTTGAAGGCGCTGCCCTTCGATGCCAAGCGCATGATATGGGGCGGCTTCAAGACCGTCGTCGACCTCTAGGGTCGTACCGCCCGCCGGCATGGCATCACGCGGCGGCAAGGCGATGGCTCCGAGCAGCGGGCGGCGCAGCATCGGGTCGTCGAGGGCTTGATCCCTCAGCGTGCAGCATCGGCACGATCCTGGCCGGACGATTTGCGCAGCCAGACGTCGAACCCCATCGGGGCCGCCTTGATGTCGGCGCGACCGAACGGCGATGCGGCCGCCATGCGCGTGAAATCGTCCCTGGAATAGGCTCGCCGCCTCAGCATGTGCTTGAAAATGGCTCGGGTGAGGAACGCGTCGACACGGCCAAGCCGCATGTCGTCGACCGTTGAATCGATCGCCTCGTTCGAGGCATCGTTGCGCATGTCGATGATCAGCGCTCTGCCACCCGGTCGCAAGACCCGGTGCATTTCGCTCAACGCGGCCACCGGATTGCTGAAATTTTTAAATGCCGCGCGACAGACGATGAAGTCGAACGTCTCGTTCGGAAACGGGAGCGCTGCGGCGTCGCCCTGGCGGAACTCGACATCGACTGCCTCCCGGGCTGCATATTCGGTTGCCATGCGGACGAACGATCGGCTGATGTCTAAGCCCGTAATCCGATAGCGTCCGAGCTTGGCAAGCTCGACCGCGAGATAACCGGGGCCAGGGGCCACTTCGAGCACGCGGGCGCCCGGCGCCAGCTGCTCGGCAATCCGCCGGCCGCAGGCCTTGAAGTCTGCAGCAAGCTTTGCGGTATTCTTCGCGTACCAGCTCGCAAGCATTCCCTCCATCGGGACGCCTCTATGCGCTATCTTGCTCGCCATCGGGGAGGTTTCCATGGTTTGATCCTTTGCTGGATATGTATCTTATAAACTAAGATATATAGTATCTAAGATAAAATGGCAAAAAGATGTCAACAGGGCGGATGAGCCGGCGCGACTTGGTCGCGGCGCTCAATCGCGCAATGCGCGAGGCGAGCGGGCAGGGCGTGCTTTATAGCCAAGCCGTCGCCGAGCGCCTCGGGATCAACAGCACCGATCTGGAGTGTCTGGATTCCGTCGTGCTACGCGGTCCGCTGACCGCGGGCGAGCTCGCCGACGCGACCGGGTTGACCACGGGAGCGATCACCGGCGTGATCGACCGGCTGGAGCGGGCGGGATTTGCCCGGCGTGAACGGGACCGGCACGATCGCCGCAAGATCCTCGTGCGCGCTCTGCCCGCGGTCGAGCGCGTCATCGTTCCCCTGTTCCAGCCGATGGAGCGCGCCGTTTTGTCCGCGCTGTCGGACTACAGCGACAAGGAGCTTGCCTTGCTGCTCGACTTCTTCGCGCGCGCCCGCGACGCCGCAGCCGCCGCGATGACCGCGCTGCGCGCGCAAGCCAAGCCTGCGGGGAAGGCAAGGGACGGATCGAGACGGATCAGGGCTGCGAACCGCTCCGATTGATACTGCCGGGCTCGTCGAGCAGATTGACCGCTCGTCGCAAAACGTCGATGTGGATCGGCTCGCCGTCGATCGCCCAATACTTGGTGTGCGTGAAGGAGTGGGACTGCCCGCGCAACGACTTCAAGTCGATGTCGATGATCGCCGGGCCGAATTCGCTCGCCAATGGTCCGCCGATAATGTCGCCCCGGAAGACGAGCGAGGCCGTGTCGTAAACGTTGATCCAGCGCACGACCGCGAACGGCGCGGCGTGGTGCAGCTCCCAGACATGCGGCGCGGAGGGCGGGGGAAAGCTGATCAGCTTGCTGGTTTTGAAATCGGCGCCGACCGGGAGCTTACCCGTCGCCTGGGCGAGCCGGAACACGTTCGGGTCGAGGTCCTCGCGCAGCGGCGGCGACTGGGGAAGCTCGCGCTCGAATTTGCGTCTGGCGAGATCTGCCGCGCTCGCGGCGATCAAGAACTCTGCGTGCGCGAGCGGGCTTCCGAGCGTGACGAAATCCGTGATCAGCCAGCGCGGATCGGGCGTGGCCTGCGGATCGTGCGCAGGGGGCGCCAGCCGGGCGGCAAGGGCAACGCGCAGGCGGCGCTGCGCCGCATAATACTGATCGAGGGCCGCCGCCGTGGGATTTAGATCGACTGCCGCCGCGGCTCGTTCGAGCTCGCACAACGCGTCGAATTCTGGCGAGGACTCGGCAATTCTTCGCGGCGCCTGGCGTTGCGCCCAGAAATAGCTCAGAAGATCGTGCGCGAGCATGGTGCCGAGGCTGTGCGAGACGATGACGATGCGCTTGTAGTAGTTGCCCTCGTGCAGCGAATTCAGGAGTTTGAGGCCGCGCTCGCGCACCGCCTGCCGGGCGGCGATGTTGTCGGGATCGGCTTTGGTGTAACGGACGACGCGCCCGAAGGTCGCGGTCGCTGTTTTGTGCAGCCACATTGCCAACGCGGCAGCGACGGCCGCCAACAGCCAATGCCAATCCGCCAGCCAGCCCGCACCGATCTTGCGCCAAGCATCAGCCGGCACTGCGGCAAGGCCTGCGAGCGCGATGACGGCAAGCGTTGCGATCCACAACACGACCCACGCCGATCTGACGTCGGGAGGGACCCGGCTGACTGGCCGCAGCAGGAGCCCGCGAACCCAGCCGGTGAATTGGTCCCAGGTCGAACCGGCGGTCAGATCGGCCCAGTAGAGCTCGTAAAAATCGGTTCGCACGCCATGGGGAAACGACGCGCTCGCAATGCTTTCGCGCGTGGTGATGCGGCGCAGCTCGAGGGATCCCGTGCGGATATCGGGCTTGCTCCAGACTTGGGTCGGATGCGGCAGCTTGTTGGCGGTGATGACCTCGTCGGTCTCCCACACCGCTTTCACGAAGGCTTTTATCGTGTCCATCGGGCGCTGCTCGCCCATGCCGTGAATCACGACAACCGCCTGCATGTCGGCGTGGGTAGCGCCGGCAGAGGTTGGTTGCGCGGCATGGGAAGAGCCTGAATCGCTCATCGGCGTTCAAACTAATGCTGCGTCGCTCGCAGACCTAGCCAAGGATAGAAGGAACGACGTAGCTGCAAAAGAGCCGCTCAGCTGTATTTGCGAGTTATCGGGTGCGGCAAAACCCGAGCGCCAATGCGCGGCGGGAACGAAAAGATCGGACCAGGAGCGCGGTCGTCTTTTATTGTGCTCCAAACGTCACGAGGGTAAGGGCGTGATATCGTGGGGGACCACGCCTTCGCGGAAAGGACCACAATGCGATTGATGATCCTGAACGGGCCGAACCTCAACCTCCTCGGCGTGCGTGAGCCGCACATCTACGGGCCCACCACCCTTGCTGCGATCAAGGCAAGCTGCGAGGAATTTGCAAGGTTCGCGGGCGTGCAGCTGTCGTTTCACCAGTCGAACCATGAAGGAGTGCTGGTCGATCTCATTCAATCGGCGCGCGAGGAGGCCGACGCGATTATCATCAATCCCGCGGGGTACTCGTTCACATCGGTCGCGATGCTCGACGCATTGAAGGCCTTCGAGGGTCCGATCTTCGAAGTGCACATCTCGAATATCCACGCGCGCGACGAGCTCCATCGACATTCAAAACTCTCGTCCGCCGTCAGAGCCGTTATCGCTGGCCTCGGCCCGTACGGCTATATCATCGCGATGCAGGCTGCACTCCACGCGGCTGGCAAACTGCCCGAAGGCCTGCCCGCGCCTATCCGCCTGGGTCCCCGCTGAGGAAAACATCCAGCACGACCACACTCTGTTGCATGTGCTGCACGCGACGCTTGCGTCGCGGGGACCCCGTTGCGGGGGCCGAGATCACGAATCGCGAGCAGGCGGCTCTGGATTCTCAGCATAAGCGTTCTAACGCGTCTCTTCGGCGGCGCTATCGCTAAATCGATCGGTAACCGCCATCAGCCATGATGATCGAGCCGGTGACGTAGGCCGAGAGGTCGGAGGCGAGGAAGATCGCCGGCCCGACGATGTCCTCGGGCTTTCCGGTGCGGCCGAGCGGCGTGTGATCCATGAAGATCTTCACCAGCTCGGGATTGTTGGCGCGCACCTTCTCGTTGAGCGGCGTCTCGATCAGGCCGGGGCCGATGGCGTTGACCCGCACCCCATCCTTGCCGAGCTCCGCCGCCAGCGCGCGGGTGAAGCCAAGCACCCCGTGCTTCGAGGTGGTGTAGGCGGGCGAGTTGGGCGTCCGCACGTGAACGAAAGACTGGATCGAACCGATGTTGACAATCCGGCCCCTCGTCGCGCGCAGCTGTGTCAGAAAGGCATGGGTCACGTTGAACACGCCGTTGAGGTTGACCGCCATGATGTCCTGCCAGTCCTTGAGCACCGCTTCAGGGTCCGCGGTGAAGGCGTTGCGGCGGTTGATGCCGGCATTGTTGACCAGGATCGAGACTTGGCCGATCGTCGCGCCGATCTGCGCGGCAACCTCGCGGCACTTGTCGCGCTCGGTGACGTCGAGCTTCAAGCTCAAGGCCTTGCCGCCGGCTCCCGTGATGGTCTTCACCGTCGCGGCCGCCGTGTCGCCGTCGGCGTCGAGCACAGCAACTTGTGCTCCCTCCCTCGCATAGCCCAGCGCGATCGCGCGGCCGATGCCAGACCCGCCACCGGTGACCACCGCAATGTGTCGCTCGAGCAGCCCCGTCATCTTTCCCTTCTCCATCCACTGCGCGGCTTGCCCTTGCGTCCGGTGATCTGACCGTTCAAACGGTGTGCCGCTTCACCGAAACCTTTTGACAGGGGTGAGACCCCGTGTCACGCTTTCACGTATTGGGGCACAGCAGAGTCTGCCACGCCGTCGGTTGCGCGGCCCTTCAAGAAGCACGTGCGGCCCCAACAATTGTGCCATCACAATGCCGGCGTTTCAGAGGGCGCCGAGCGGGAGGGCTCGCGCCTTGCGTGTCCGTGACGGCCAACATGGGAGGAATCCAGATGTCGAAAGCGCTGTTGAAGCTGGGGGTTTTGAGCCTATCCGCGCTGACCTTCACACTCGTGCTCACCGCGGCGAACGCCCAGGAGCGCGTGCGCTGGAAGATGCAGAGCGCGTTCGGTAGCCAGCTCCCGCATCTTGGTCCTTCCGGCGTGCGCTTTTCCAAGGACATCGAGCGCATGTCCGGCGGTAAATTCGAAGTGAAGTTCTACGAGCCCGGCGCTCTGATCCCGCCGCTCGAGTGCTTCGACGCCGTCTCCAAGGGCTCGATCGAGTCGTGCTGGACCACGCCCGGCTATCATACCGGCAAGTACCCCGCTCTCGCCTTCTTCACCACCGTGCCATTCGGCCCCGGTTTCGGCGAGTTCCTGGCGTGGAAGTGGTTCGGCGGCGGCAACGAGCTGCGGGCAGAAATCTACGCCAATCACAATCTCGTCGCCGTCGACTGCTTCTGTATCGGCCCCGAGACGTCGGGTTGGTTTCGTAGCGAGATCAAGTCAATCGACGAGCTGAAAGGCCTGAAGATGCGCTTCTTCGGCCTCGGCGCCCAAGTGATGCAGAAGCTCGGCGTCTCGACGCAGCTGCTGGCCGCGGCCGACATCTACCAGGCATTGGAGCGCGGCGTCATCGACGCCACCGAGTTCTCGATGCCCACCATGGACCTCAAGCTGGGCTTTCACCAGATCGCCAAGTTCAACTACTTCCCCGGCTGGCACCAGCTCGTCTCCTGCAGCGAGTTCCTGATGAACAAGAAGGAGTGGGATGCGTTGCCCGACCACTACAAGGCGATGATCGAGGTCGCCGGCAAGGCCCAGGTGGCGCACACCTACGCCGAGAGCGAGGCGATGCAGTTCGGCGTCATGGCCGAGATGCGCGACAAGTACAAGGTGCAGATCAAACGCTGGAGCGACGAAGATCTAGCCGCCTTCGAGAAGGCGTGGCTCGAGGTGATCAGGGACGAGTCGGCCAGGGATGCGACCTTCAAGAAAGTCGCCGACCACTACCTCGACTTCCGCAAGAAGTACGCCATCTGGGGCGACGCGCAAGTCGTCAAGCCGACCTATCTGAGCAGCAAGTAAGCAGACGCCGGGCGCGGCCTGGGGCTGCGCCACCCAACCACCGGTGAGCGGGATTTGCCGCGGCCACGAGATACCGATGCTGGTGCCTGCGCGCCTCGCATCCGCATCCGGCGCGCGGGGTGAAGGGATTGCGGCGCGCGATGTCGGTGAGGCCATGGCCGCAGGGCAAGCGGGCCAGGGGAGGCAGGGAACTATGCCACAGAGGCGCTCGTGGGCGGCACGTCGCGGCGATACGCGCGGTGGCAGGGGGCGGACAAGATGAGAGCGTTGTTGAAGGTGTCCGAGGGCTTGCGGCGGCCGCTCGAGTGGATCGCCCTGACATCCGGATGGTTGATGGTCATCATGGCATGCGTCACCTCTTTCGACGTCGTGGCGCGCAAGTTCGGCATGCAGCTGCCGTACACCAAGCTGCAAGAGCTGGAATGGCATTTCCACGCCACGATCTTCTCGCTGTGGATGGGTTACTGCTACACGATCAACGCGCATCCACGGGTCGACTCCTTCACCGAGCGGATGACGTATCGCGGCAGGGCTTGGGTGGAACTGATCGGCTGCCTGGTGCTCGCGCTGCCCTACATGGCTCTCGTCTCGTACTACAGCATCGACTTCGTCGAGGCGTCCTACCGCATCGGCGAGCAGTCCGACAGCACGGTCGGCTTGACCCATCGCTGGATCATCAAGGGCATTTATGCCGCCGGTCTCTGGCTTGTGGTGTTCGGCATCCTGAGTGTGCTGTTGCGGGTGATCGTCTTCCTGTTCGGTCGGCTGCCCGCGAAGGAAGTCAATCTGCAGATCGGCGGCGTGATCACGGAGGTCTAAAGCGCGCCCCGTTCCTGCAGAATCGCTACGCGCTCTAGAACTATTGAGCGGCGCATGTCCTTGACGGCGAACCTGTGCCCACTTTGCCGGGACATGCGCTAGTCCAGACCGAGAGGAGGTCCATCTCGTGCTCGACTGGCTGGCCGATCACCTCGCCATGATCATGTTCGTGTCGATGTTTTTCGTCATTTTCCTGGGCTACCCGGTGGCCTTCATCATGGGGGGGCTGGCGCTCATCTTCGCGCTCTTGGGTGCGTGGCTCGGGATTTTCAAGTTGATAGGCCTCTCCGACATCGTGCTGCGCATGTGGGGAGGGGTTGCCAACGACCCGGTGCTGGCATCGATCCCCATGTTCATCTTCATGGGCGCGATCCTGGAGCGATCGGGATCGGCTAAAGACATGCTCAACGCCACCGAGGTCTTGCTAAAATGGTGCCCAGGCGCGCTTGCGGTCGCCGTAATGGTCATGGGCACGATCCTCGCCGCGCCGATCGGCGTAGTCGGCGCGGCCGTGATTACGCTGTCGGTGATTGCTCTGCCGCAAATGCTCGCAGCAGGCTACGACAAACGGCTTGCCATCGGCACGATCGCCTCGGCCGGAACCCTCGGCATCCTCATTCCGCCAGCGATCATGCTGGTGGTGATGGCGGAGATGCTGGCGACCTCGGCAGGCAATCTGTTTCTCTCCGCGATCATGCCGGGCCTTCTGCTCTCAGGCCTCTACCTCGTCTATATCGTGCTCGTCGCGATCTTCAGGCCGGGCGCGGCGCCCCAGCTGCCGCAGGGTTACGGACCGCAGACGCGCCTTGAGTTTTGGATCGCTGTCTGGCGCGGCCTGTTTCCCATGACGCTGCTGATGGTGGTTGTGCTGGGATCAATTTTTGCCGGATGGGCCACCCCCACCGAGAGCGGCGCCGTGGGCGTGCTCGGCTCCATGCTGATCGCCGCGTTGAACAACCGCCTGACGCTCAAGATGTTGAACGAGGCGATCTATTCCTCCTGCCGCGCCAATGGCCTGGTCTTTCTCCTCTTCCTCGGCGCGACCGGTTTCTCCTACGTGTTCCGCGTGCTCGGCGGCGACGACCTGATGGTGTCGACGCTGACGCATATCGGCATCACCACGAAGTGGGAGATGCTCACCTTTGTCATGGTGCTGATCTTCCTGCTCGGCTTCCCGTTCGAGTGGATCGAGATTTGCCTGATCGTGCTGCCGATCTTCGGGCCGATCCTGGCGAAGTATGATTTCTCCGACCACATCGGCAACAACACCGCCCTGATGACATGGTTCGGCACGCTGGTAGCGGTCAATTTGCAGACCGCGTTCATGACGCCGCCGTTCGGAGCGACGCTGTTCTACATGAAGGGGACCGCCCCGCCGGGGGTGATGATGACCGACGTGTTCCGTGCCATGTATCCATTCGTCGCCCTCCAGGTGCTTGGGCTTTTACTGTGCATCTACTTCCCGAGCATCAGTCTCTGGCTGCCTCGGCTGGCAGGGTTCCTCGAGTAGCGAGCATTCTCTGCATGGCTTTCGAAGGGAAAGTCGACCCGCACCCAAAACCGGCGAGCATAACGGCCAAGCCGAGGGCACGGCGGCCGAGGCGAGATGATGCTCGTCGAGGACACAGCAGGCAAAGGACACCGAGTTGAAGTGCTCGATGGTCCACCGTTCAGAGTTGAATTCGTGGCAAATGACCCGGCAACTTCGCTCACAACGAAGCTGGTGCCTTTCGCACCAAGCTGGCACAGCGGCACTCATTCGATCTTCACTTTCGCCGCCTTGATGACCTCGCCCCATTTGGCCGAGTCCTTGCGCAAATATTCGGCAAAGGCGTCGAGCGGGCCAGGTACCGGCTGCACCGCAAAGCGTTCGAGATACTTTTTCTGGAATTCGGGATCGCTGACGATCTTTTGCACGTCGGCGTTGACCTTCTTGATGATGTCCGCGGGCGTGCCCGCCGCGGCAAACAGCCCGAACGATACGCTCGCCTCGTATCCCGGAACGGTCTCGGCGATGGTCGGCACGTCGGGAAACTGCGGCACCCGCTTCTCGCTGCCGAAAGCGAGCATCTTGAGTTTTCCGTCCTTCACTGAACTCAGCGCCACGGATGGGCCCATAATCACCGCGTCGACGTGTCCAGCGATCACATCAGTCAGTGCGGGTGCCGCGCCGCGGTAGTGCACCGCCGTCATCTTGATACCGGCGAGATTCTCCAACTCCAGCCCGGCGATGTGCAGCGCGGTGCCGATGCCGGCCGTGCCGAAAGTCACGGCCCCGGGCTTCGTCTTGGTGAGCGCGATCAGGTCGTTCACCGAATTCACCGGCACCGACGGATTCACCAGCAGCGCTGTCGGAATGGTGCCGTAGCCGGCGACCGGAACGAAGTCCTTCCCCGCATCGTAGGCCAGCTTCCCTTCAGCGTAGAGATGCGGTTGGGTCGTGTAGAAGCCGGTCTCCGAAGCGAGCAGCGTGTAACCGTCGTGCTCGGCCCGCATCACGGACTGCGCCGCGATCGAATATCCGGCACCGCCCCGGTTTTCCACGATGACGCTCTGCTTCCACATCTCCGACAGCCGCTGTGCAACGGCGCGCGTAAGCACGTCGGTCAACGCGCCGGCTGCCGAGGTCACCACGATGGTCACGTTGCGGTCCGGGTAGGTCTGTCCCAGGGCGGCGGGGCTCGCGAACAGGCAGGCAAGCAGAAACAGACGCGCGACGTCGACGATCGCCCGCGTCATGTCGATGTCGGCGCGCGAGGGGGTGGGGTCGCCGGAAGGATGGTTGTGCAAGAGCAAATCATGCGAGCTAGCGCATTGATCTCTTTTGACTTTTATGCTCACTCGGGATGACAGGGGGCGTGCATTGGGGGCGGTAAGTCGTGTTTGCTCGTGATCATCACGTTGGACCGCACTGGTTCTCGCCAAACACCTTTGGAACACGGGCGATCATTA
>WNGL01014328.1_pt1 | contig 13163 bp, 10 predicted proteins | sample 5400591 | NCBI WGS metagenome assembly WNGL01 (sample SAMN13153377, study PRJNA577476) | soil metagenome | isolation source: 80 cm soil or saprolite under Garry oak tree replicate 1 | place: USA:California | collected 2016-06-15
TCTCGAGAAGCGGCCCCCTCGGTTCCGCGGCCGATGAGAGTAAGTCTTGCCACGACAATAACTTCTGGGTATTTTTAGTGGGTTATCTGGGGCACTCGCGGCGCGGCCGCGCTGCGCCACGGGGCAACCCGTGGCGCTTCTTGTAAGGGGAGCAACCCGATGGCCGAGCGCGGGGCGGGCAGAGGGAGACGGCCAACGGCGGTGGGTGAGGCCCTGCGGAGCTACCTCGCCAAGTCGGGGCTCGCCACGCGGCTGGCGCAGGCGCAGGTAATTCCCGACTGGCCTGGGTTGGTCGGCCCGCAGATCGCCCGGGGCACTGCACCCGAGAGCGTCACCCCCGACGGCACGCTGTTCGTGCGGGTCGCGACGAGCGCCTGGATGACCGAGCTGCAGCTCATGGGGCCGCAGATCATGGCGGCCATCAACGCCGGCCGCGGCGCCGGCCGGATCAAGTCGATCCGCTGGCTTCTCTCACAGTAGAGCGTTATGGCAAAGGCAAAACCCAAGGCAGCGAAGGACAAGGGCAACGGCGACTACCAGGCCGACTCGATCCAGGTTCTGAAGGGCCTGGAAGCGGTGCGGCGCCGCCCCGCGATGTACATCGGATCGGTGTCCGGACGGGGGCTCCACCATCTGGTGTACGAAGTGGTGGACAACTCGGTCGACGAGGCACTGGCCGGCTACAGCACGCAGATCGACGTCACCATCCACGCCGACAACGCCATCACGGTCGTTGACAACGGCCGCGGCATCCCGGTCGATATCCACAAGACCGAGAAGAAACCCGGCGTCGAGGTCGCGCTCACGGTGCTTCACGCCGGTGGCAAGTTCGACAAGAGCACGTACAAGGTCTCGGGCGGACTGCACGGCGTCGGTGTCTCGGTCGTGAACGCGCTGTCGGAGAAGCTCGAAGTGTGGGTGGACCGCGACGGCAAGCGGCACCACATGGCGTTCGAGCGGGGCGAGACCACGAAGAAGCTGGAGGTCATCGGCAAGGCCAAGGGCACAGGCACGACCGTCTGGTTCAAGCCGGACACGAAGATCTTCACCGAGACGCGCTTCGACTACGCCACGATCGCCACCCGGCTGCGCGAGCTCGCGTTCCTGAACAAGGCCCTCACCATCACGCTCAAGGACGAACGCAAGGGGCAGCAGAAGGAGGAGACGTTCTTCTACAAGGGCGGCCTCGCCGAGTTTGTGAAGCACCTGCTCGGCAACCGCAAGTCCCTGCACCCCAAGCCGATCGCGTTCGAGACCACGCGAGAAGGTGTCGTCGTCGAAGGCGCGATCCAGTACGACGACGGTTACAACGACAATACGCTTTCCTTCGTGAACAACATCAACACGCACGAAGGTGGCACGCACCTCACGGGGTTCCGCGCGGCGCTCACGCGTACCATCAACGAGTGGGCGAAGAAGGACGGCCTCCTCAAGAAGGAAGAGTTCACTCTCACGGGGGACGACATCCGCGAAGGCCTGACCGCGGTGCTGCACGTCAAAGTGAAGGACCCGCAATTCGAGGGTCAGACCAAGACCAAGCTCGGCAACTCCGAGGTCGAGGGGGTCGTGAAGACCGTGGTCAACGACGCCCTGGGCGATTTTTTCGACAAGAGCCCGAGCGTGGCACGTACCATCATCGCGAAGGCGCTGAGCGCCGCCCGGGCGCGCGAGGCGGCCCGAAAGGCGCGCGAACTGGTCCGCAAGAAGAGCGGGCTCGAGGGCGGCTTGCTCCCCGGGAAGCTCGCCGACTGCTCGGTCTCGGACCCCAAGCTCACGGAGCTGTACCTCGTCGAGGGCGATTCTGCGGGCGGCTCGGCCAAGCAGGGCCGCGACCGCAGCTTCCAGGCGATCCTCCCGCTGCGGGGCAAGATCCTCAACGTGCAGAAGGCCCGGATCGACAAGATCCTCTCGAACGAGGAGATCCGCACGATCATTACGGCCATCGGCACGGGTGTGGGCGAAGATTTCACGCTGGACGACGCGCGCTACCACAAGATCATCATCATGACGGACGCCGACGTGGACGGCGCCCACATCCGCACGCTGCTCCTCACGTTCTTCTACAAGGAGATGAAGTTCCTGATCGACGCCGGCTACATCTACATCGCGCAGCCGCCGCTGTATCGCGTGGCCAAAGGCAAGGAAGAGTTCTACGCCTACGACGAAAAGGAGCGCGACGCCTACGTAAAGCGGCTCACGAACGGCGAGGCCGGAGCGAGCCACGGGAACGCCATGATCCAGCGGTACAAAGGACTGGGGGAGATGAATCCCGACCAGCTGCGCAACACTACGATGGATCCGGCGCGCCGCACCCTCCTCAAGGTGACCATGGAGGACGCGTTCGAAGCGTCGCAGCTGTTCGAAACGCTGATGGGCGACGAAGTGGAGCCACGGCGGAAGTTCATCGAGGAGAACGCGAAGTTCGTGCGGAACCTCGACATTTAGGGATCTAGCGCTTCAGCTCTTCGACCCCGTCCCTCGTCACCCGATGTGAGATCAGCGGCAGCGGTTTTTCGGCGAGCTTGTCGCCGAACACGATCGCCTGCTCGAGTGCTTCGAACCCGAGCCTGATCCCCGCCGGATCCTTCGCGAATACCGAGGCGATCGGCTCGCCCGCCGGGACCTTGTCCCCGGGTTTCACGGTGATGACGAACCCGACCGTGGGATCCACCGCATCTTCGACCGCGAGACGCCCACCCCCCATGGCCACCACGGCCCGGCCGATGATTTTCGGCTCCACACGCTGGACCACGCCCGTGCGGGGTGCGTTGTACACTTCCACCTCCAGCGCCTGCGGGAGCCCCGACGCATCCTCGACGACCTTGGGGTTGCCGCCCTGGGCCTCGATCACATTCTCGAATTTCTCGGCGGCGAGCCCCGATGCGAGCGCGTTCTCGAGGCGTTGGCGCGCCTTCTTCGATGTCTTCTCCACCCCCGCAGCGAGCAGCATCTCGACGCCCAGGGCGTAGGTCACCTCCATCAGATCCGCCGGCCCCTCGCCACGCAGCGCGAGGATCGCCTCTTCGGTTTCGAGGGCGTTGCCGCACGCGCGCCCGAGCGGGCGGTCCATGGCGGTCAGCAGCGCGACGGTGGGGCAGCCGCGGTCCTCGCCGAGTGCGATCATCGTGCGCGCGAGCTCGAGACTCTGCTCGAGCTTGGGGAGAAACGCCCCGCTGCCCCGCTTCACGTCGAGGACCAGCGCGTTCAGCCCCTCCGCGAGCTTCTTCGACATGATGCTGGCGGCGATCAACGGAATCGCTGCGACCGTGCCCGTCACGTCGCGCAGCGCGTACAGCCGGCGGTCGGCAGGGGCGATCTCGGGTGTCTGCCCGATCATCGCGCAGCCGAGCTTCATCACCTGGGCCTTGGCCTCCGCGAGCGACAGTCCCGTGCGGAACCCGGGGATCGCCTCGAGCTTGTCGAGCGTGCCGCCGGTGTGGCCCAGCCCGCGTCCCGACATCATCGGCACGGCCACGCCGCAGGCGGCGACGAGCGGCGCGAGCACCAGGGACACCTTGTCGCCGACGCCGCCGGTCGAGTGCTTGTCGACCCGCGGCGTCCCCCACGAGTCGAAGGACAGCCGCTGGCCCGAGGCGAGCATCGCGTCGGTGAGGGCGGCCAGCTCCTGACGCTCGAGCCCGCGGAGCAGCACCGCCATGAGCAGCGCCGACATCTGGTAGTCGGGCACCCGGCCCGCCGTATAGGCGGCGACCAGGGCGGACCACTCCTCCGGCGTGAGGGCGCCGCCGTCGCGCTTGCGCTCGATGAGCGGCACGACGAACATTAGCGGCCCCCCTGTGTGCGGAGTCGTCGATGCGTGGTCCCGTGTCCCTGGTCTTGTCCCTCGTCGTTCCCGTGCTGCTCGCGGCCCAGGCACCGCTGGGGGTCGCGGAGCACATCGCGCTGGGCGACAGCGCGCACGCGGCGCTCGCGCCGCAGCAGGCCCTGGGACACTATCGCGCCGCGCTCGCGCACGATTCCACCAACTACGCCGCCCTGTGGAAGGCGGGCCGCGAAGCCGTCGACATCGCCAAGCAGATCGAGGGCAAGGACGACTCCTCCAAACAGGTCCGGGACAGCCTGTACGTCGTGGCGCGGGCGTACGGCGAGGCCGCGGTGCGCGTGAATCCCAACGGGGCGGACGGGCACTTCACGGTCGGCCAAGCGCTGGGCCGCCTGTCGCGCACCAAGGGAGGCAAAGAGCGGGTGCGCTTCGCCAAGCTGATATACGAGGAAGGGATGAAAGCCCTCGAGCTCGACTCGACGCACGACGGCGCCAATCACCTGATGGGGGCCTGGCATGCCGAGGTCAAGCGCCTGTCGGGATTCCAGAAGTTCTTCGCCAAGACGTTGTTCGGCGGCGGGTTCCTGGACAAGGGCAACTGGGACGACGCCCAGCGGTACCTCGAGAAGGCCGTCGCCCTGAAGCCGCAGAACATTTTCCACCGCCTCGAACTCGCCGAGGTGTACGTCGACCTTGGCAAATACTCCAAGGCGCGGGAGCAGTTCACGGCGATCGCACCGCTGCCCATCGCCGACGTGCTCGACCACGAGTACAAACAGGAAGCCAAGCAGATCCTCGACGACATCAAGGGCGAGAAAGACGAGACCTAGCGCCGGCCCATGAGGCGCTCGATCTCGGCCGTGGTTCTCGGCGCTTTGGCGGAGAGCCACTCCGCCCCGGTGGCTGTCACCAGCACGTCGTCCTCGATCCGCACGCCGAGGCCCTCCGGCGCGAGGTAGATCCCGGGCTCGATCGTCAAGATCATCCCCGGCTTGAGCGGCGTGCCGTAGTCGCCCACGTCGTGCACGTCCATCCCCAGCCAGTGCGACAACCCGTGAATGAAATACGCGTCGCACGTCTCCGCCCCGCACAGCGTGCCGGAATGGGCACGCATGTAGTCGCGCGCGACCCGGTTGAGCTGCGCGATCGTCGTGCCGGGACGCGTGGAGTCGAACGCGGCCTGCTGGGTCGCCAGCACGAGGTCGTAAATGGCCTTCTGGCGCGCTGTGAACTTTCCGTTCACCGGAAACGTGCGCGTCACGTCGGCGGTGTATTGTCCCCACTCGGCGCCCGCGTCCACCACGACCAGGTCGCCGTCGCGTGTCTGGCGCCGGTTGACGTCGTAGTGGAGCGTGGTGGTGTTGGGACCGCTGCCCACGATCGACGGATAGCCGACGCGATCGGCCCCGTTGCGGCGGAATTCCGCCTCGAGCGCCGCCTCGATCTCGTATTCCCACACGCCCGGGCGTGCTGCCTGCATCGCCGCGACGTGCCCTCGCACCGAGATGTCCACGGCCTTGCGCATGCGCGCGACCTCGTCGGCGTCCTTGACGAGCCGCATCGAGTCCGCGGCGGGCCGCAGATTGCGGACGTCGCGGCCCGCGAAGGCGAGGTCGCGGAGCCGCGGCTCGTCGCGGGTCGTCTGGTCGAATGGTGCGTAGAGGGGACCGTGCATCCGGAACAGCGCGGCGGAGAGCACCGCATCGAGGGAGTCCGTGGGCAGGACGCGCGCGATGCCGGTGAGGCGGGACGCGGTGCTGTCCGGGGCGAGGCGCAGGCCAGTCCAGCGCTCCTGGAGGGGATTGCGCGGCGGCAGGAACAGCACGGTCTCGGTCGCGCCGCCACCCGTGACGAGGAGGAGCCACGCGTCCTGGCTCTCGAGCTCGGTGAAGTAGAAGAACGTGTTGCTCTGGCGAAAGTCGTTGTCCTGGATGTAGTCGCGCTCGAGCTCGCGCTCGTGCGCTGCCGGCACGAGCACGACGCCGCGGCCGATGCGGGCCAGCAGCGCGCGCCGCCGCGCGGCGACGCCCGCGGTGTCGACGGACCGGCCCATGCCCGGCAACTCCGGCACCGGCGTCCAAGCGCCGAGCGGCGGCGCTGGGCTCGGGCGGCCCTGTGCGGCGAGCGCCGGCGCGACGATGCAAACCGCGAGGATGAGGGATCGCATGGGCTCCGAAGCTATCGCGCGCTCGCGCGCGCGGCAACTTGACGCCGTGTCCGCGGGGGACGCAAACTAAGCCATGACTTTCCCCTCCGCTCTCGAGGCGCGCGTCGCCGAGCTCGAGCGCGAGCGCAAGCACCTGCTCGCCGTCATCGAGATCCTCAAGGAAGTCTCCACATCGCTCCACTTCATCGACATCCTCCAGGCGATCGCGCGCAAGCTCGGCGAGGCGTTCGGGCTCGACCGCTGCTCGATTTTTCTCGCCGAGCGCGGCGGCCGGTCGGTGCGGCTGGTCGCCTCCTACGAGGATCCCACCATCCGTAACTACGTCGTGGACCTCGAGCGGTACCCGGAGCTGAAGCGCGCGATGCAGGGAGGCGAGACGGTGTTCATCCCCGATGCGGCCACCGATCCCAGCCTGAAGCATGTGAAGAGCGAGCTCATCAGTCGCCGCGTGAAGTCCATCACGGTGGTGCCGATCACGTGGCGGGGCGTGGCGATCGGGGCGATCTTCCTGCGCACCTTCCGCGACGGCCCCACGTTCTCCGACGGGGACGTGCGATTCGTGCAGGTGGTCGCTGCGATCACCGCGCAGGCGCTGCGCAACGCGCACCGCTACGAGCGCCTGGCGCAGCGCCAGCAAGAGACCGGAGAGACGATGCGCCGCATGGAGCTCGAGCGGGTGGCGCTGCTGTCGTTCCTGCGCCGCCTGCTCGGGGCGTTCGGCGAGCGCGAGGGTGCCTGGGCGGAAGGGCTCCTGCCGCGCGCCTCGGCGGACGAGCTCGATCGGTTGGTCGGCGTCGCGATGGCCGTCATTCAAGAGGAAGCCAAGGGTCGGTGAAGGGTCCTGCCGCCCGAGCCGCCGAGCTGCGGCGGCTCATCGAGCGCGCCAACTACGCCTACTACGTGCTCGACAAGCCGGAAATCTCCGACGCCGAGTACGACCGTCTGCTCCGCGAGCTGCAGGAGCTCGAGGCCAAGCATCCCGAGCTCCGCACCCCCGACAGTCCCACGCAGCGCGTCGGCGCGGATCCGGCGACGGGGTTCAAGAAGCACCGCCACCTGGTGCCGATGCTGTCCCTCGCCAACGCGTTCAACGAGGCGGAGCTCGCGGAATGGGAGAACCGCACCGCCCGGCTGGTTCCCGAGGTCCGCACCGCCGGCTACACGCTCGAAGTGAAGATCGACGGCGCCGCGGTGAGCCTCACGTACGAGAAGGGGCTGTTCGTCGTGGGCGCGACGCGCGGCAACGGCCTGGTGGGCGAAGACGTCACCGCCAATCTGCGCACCGTGGTCGACGTCCCCCTGCGGCTCACGGGCAAGGCCTGGCCCAAGCTGATGGAGGTCCGCGGCGAGGTCTATTTCTCCAAGTCGCGCTTCACCCAGCTCAACCGCGAGCGCGAGCAGGCGGACGAGCCCGCGTTCGCCAACCCGCGCAACGCTGCCGCGGGATCGCTGCGCCAGCTGGACCCCAAGATCACCCGCAGCCGCGGGCTGCGCATCTTCTGCTTCCACATCGAAGCCCCGGGCCAGAAGCTGCCGGTCGCGACGCAGCACGAGCTGCTCGAGCAGCTCACCGCGTGGGGATTCCCGGTCGAAAAGCACCACGCGCTCGTCCCCGACCTGCCGCACGCCAACACGGAAATCACCACGCTCGAGAAGCTGCTCCCGACCCTCGACTACGGGGCCGACGGCGTCGTGGTGAAGGTCAACGCCCTCGCCTTGCACGCCGAGCTGGGCACCGTGGGGAACCGCGAGCCGCGTTGGGCCATCGCCCGCAAGTTCGCGCCCGAGGTCCAGATCACCAAGCTCAAGGAGATCCGGATCAATGTAGGACGCACCGGCGCGCTCAATCCGTACGCCGTGCTCGAGCCCGTGGAGATCGGCGGCGTCACCGTCACCACCGCCACGCTCCACAACTTCGATCTGATCGAAGCAAAGGACATCCGCGAGGGCGACTGGGTGGAAGTCACGCGCGCGGGCGAGGTCATCCCGCAGGTGCTGGGACCCGTGCGCGAGCGCCGCACCGGGAAGGAGCGCAAGTTCAAGCGCCCGGAGCGCTGCCCCGTCTGCCACTCGAAGGTCGAGTACCCATCGGACGAGGTGATGGCGTACTGCTCCAACGTCTCGTGCCCGGGCCGGATCCTCGAGAGCATCGTCCATTTCGCCGCCGTGATGGACATTCGCGGTCTGGGGTACGAGCGGGTGCGCGCGCTGCTCGACGCGAAGCTCATCAAGGACGTCGCCGACCTGTACGAGGTGACGCCGACCGACCTGCTTTCACTCGAAGGGTTCGCGGAGAAATCCGCCCAGCAGCTCGTCGATGCGATCCAGGCGTCGAAGCAGCAGCCCCTGTCGACGCTGCTCTTTGCGCTCGGTATCCGCCACGTGGGCGCGCAGGTGGCCAAGCTGCTCGCCCGCCATTTCGGCACCATGAAGGCGCTCCGCAACGCCGCGGTCGAGGAGATCGGCAAGATCCGCGGCGTCGGGATGGCGATCGCGGAAGCCGTGGCGGGGTTCTTCGACGAGGCCAAGAACCGCAAGCTGCTCGAGCGGCTCGAGACGCTCGGGCTCAACTTCACCGAGCCGACGGCAACCGAGACGACGGGCCCGCTCGCGGGACAGACCTATGTGGTGACGGGCACGCTCCCGTCGCTCTCCCGGGCGAAAGCGGCCGAGCTGATCGAGTCGGCCGGCGGGCACGTCGCCGACAGCGTCTCGAAGAAGACCACCGCGCTGGTCGTCGGGGCGGACGCGGGATCGAAGCTCGAGAAGGCCAAAGCGCTCGGCATCCCGGTCATCGACGAGGCCGAACTCTTGCGCCGCGCACGGGCCAAACCCTAAGTTGGCGTCCCAGATGAGCGCCCCTCCTTCCACCGCCGCTGCGACCGAGGCCTTGACGATCGGGCGCACCGCGTTGCGGCAGCTCCACGACAGTCTGCTCCGCGATGCGCCCGATCTGACCGTCCCGCTCCTCCAGGAGGTGGGATTCGCCGCCGGCGCGGGAGTGTTTCAGGCGGTTTTGTACCTGGCTGCCCACGGAGACGGGCGTCGCCCGGCCCGACGACCTCGACGCCGGCCGCCTGAACGACGTCCTGTCCGCGTTCTTCCAGGCGACGGGATGGGGCGCGGTCAGCGTCGCCCCGCTCGGCCGCGCGGCGCTCGTGGTGGATTCGAGCGACTGGGCCGAGGCGGCCCCCGGGAGTGCCCAGGAGCCGATGTGCTTCTTCTCGTCGGGCATGCTCGCGGATTTCTTCGGTCGCCTGTCCGGCGAGTCCGTCGCCGTGATGGAGGTCGAATGCCGGTCCCGCAACGACGAGCGCTGCCGATTCTTGTCGGCCTCTCCCGATACGCTCAATGCCGTTTACGAGCAGATGAAGGAGGGGAGAGGCTACGAAGAGGCGCTTAGCCCTGTGTGAATCCCGTCGACGATCAGATCCGCGAGATCGTCAATCGCGAAACGAGGGCATGGGACACACAGGACGCGCAGCTCCTCGTGTCCTGCTTTCATCCGGCCATGGTGTGGCCCTGGCCCCCGACCGCTCAATCGCACGATCCGATGACCTGGGTCATGGTGTGGGGTCGCTTCGATGGGGTCGCTTCGACGCGGAGCGCTGGCGCCGTGGGTGGCAGGAGCTGTTCGACACCCACACCCTGGCCCACAACCGGCGCGCCGTCAGGAAGATCGTCGTCTCGGCCGAAGGCGACGGGGCGTTCGCCGTCGTGGACATCGACACGCTGTGGCGGCACAAGCAAACCGGCGCGGAGCAGCAGTGGAAGGGGCGGACCTGCAAGATCTACACGCAGGTCGGGACGCAGTGGAAGATGATCGCCCAGACGGGAGTGCTGGAATACTGAGCGAGCAGGATGGTGGAGGTTGGTGAAGGTTCTGGAGGTTGGTGGAGGTGCGGCATCAACCTCCACCATCCTCCACCATCCTCCACCATCCTCCTCCGCTCACCGCCGAGCGACGCTTACCCCGTCAAATAGCACCGACGGCGCCCAGCGAGACCCCGTCCAGCGCGCGTCGGTCCCGAACGCTGCGACCCGCTTCCACAGCTCGTACGCGTTACCCGCGACCGCGGCGTCTTTCACGCGACCGGTGACCTCACCACGGTCGATGCGGTAGGCCAAGGCCACCGGATGACTGAACGCCCCGCCGATCACGTTCCCCTGCCCCACCCCGATCAGCTCATCGACCAACAGCCCATCCCGGATCTCCCCCAGGAGACCGCCCCCCAATTGTAGGGGCGCAGCATGCTGTGCCCCTACATCGTTCAGGACGATGTTGGTGTAGGCCGGCACCGGTTTCCCGAAGATCCCGCGAGTCCCGTGTCCCGTCCTCTCGGCCCGCGCACGCGCCGCCGTCTCGACGTCGTAGATGAACCCTTGCACGACGCCACGCTCCACGAGACGCAGGGTTCGGGAGGACACGCACTCATCATCGACGGGGCGAGACGCCGTGCGACCCGCCCGGAGGGGATCGTCGGTGAGTGAGAACCGGGGGTCGAACACCGCTTGCCCGACCTTCGCCCCCAGGGGGGAAATGCCTTGCAGCACGGCCTTGCCGGAGAGGGCCTGCGTCACCGGAAGCATCAGCGCGGACAGGCCGGCGGGGGTGAAGACGACGGGGAGGGCACCCTCGGGCGGTGCGACGACGCGCAGCGCGTGATCGAGCCGCGCGTTGATCGAGGCGACCAGGGCTGCCAGCGCCTCGTCCGACGGAACATCCGCTCCCTCGAGCGCGTCCGAGACCACCAGCACGTCGTCGCCGGCGATGCGCCATACGTCGGCGCTGACGCCGCACGCGGTGCCGCGGTACTCCCCGCTCGCCCCCGCGGAGTTGGCGACCCGCGTCGCCGTGGTTTCGCGCTCGATCGCCACGTTGACGCGACATCCGTCACGCTCGAGCGCGTCCAGGAGCGAGCGCCCGATACCGATCAGATCGTCGAGCGACGCATTCGCCGCCCGGTCGAAGCACGTGGTCAGCGGTGGGAGAGGGCCCGGCGCCGGAAACAGGAGCTCCAGCTCCTCGCCCAGCTCGGCGGACGCCAAAGCACGATCCAGGAGGGGCGCAGCATGCTGCGCCCCTACATCGTTCCCCCACACCGCGGTGGTCCCTGCGACGCCCACCCGCCCGCGGTGGCGCACCCTCAGGTTCGCCCCCGCTTCTTCGGTCGCGCCGGCCGACTTGAGGCGGCCCCACTCGAACGCGACCGTCGTCCGCTCGACCCGACGCCACAGCGCATCGGCGCCACCGTCGGCGCGGACCCGGGCCGCTTCGATAAGCTGCGCGATCATGATCCCACGTCGCCGCCGACGAGCGCTTCTTCGATGCGAACGTGCGGTGCTCCTTCGGTGACGGGGAGGGGGAACTGGCCGGCCTTGCCGCAACCGCCGCCCATCTGGTTCCAGCGGAAGTCGCCGGCGATGTGATCGATGCGGTCGAGCGTCTGGAAGAGATTCCCCGCGAGCACGACGTCCTTCACGAGCTCCGCGACCCGGCCGTCTCGGATCATGCGGCCGTAGGCAGCGGTGAACGAGAAATTCTCGAGCATCGTCTGCCCGCCGAACGCGCCACAGGCGTAGACGCCGAGCTTCACGTCGCCGATCAGGTCCTCGAAGCTGACGCCCCCCCGGGCGCCGGCGATGTAGGTGTTCGTCATGCGCACGATCGGCGCGTGACGGAACGAGATCGCGCGGGCGTTGCCGGTCGGCCGCTCGCCCATCGCGGCGGCGGTCTCGCGCGAGTGCAGCCGGCCCACCAGGATCCCGTCCTTGATGAGGGTGGTGTCTTGCGTAGCCGTACCCTCGTCGTCGAACGGCAGCGTGCCGCGGAGGCCGGGTGCGGCGCCGTTGTCCCCCACGTTGAGGACTGGTTTCCCGAAGCGGCGACCGAGGGTCATCATCTCGCGCGCCTGCGGGTTCTCGTACACGAAGTCGGCCTCGGAGAGGTGTCCGAACGCCTCGTGGATGAACACGCCGGCCAGCTCGGGATCGAGGATCACGGGATAGGTGCCGCCCTTGACCATGGGCGCGTCGAGCAGCTCGACCGCCCGCTCCGCGACCGCGCGAAACCCGGCCGCCTTGCCCTGTACCGCGTGCCAGCCGCGGCGCATCCCGATCGACTCGAGTCCCTTCTCGATCGTGCCGTCGCGGCGCGCCACGGCGGTCCCGGAGAGCGTGACGTCCGGCCGCAGCTCGTGCAGGATCGTGCCCTGCGAGTTCACATACCAGTACTCACTCACCTCGTCCCGGTACACGGCGAGCGTATCGACGATCCGGTCGCTCACACCGAGCATGGCGCCGTTGTACGCTTCCAGGAGCCGCTTCTTCTCCGCGATGGGCACGCCGCGCACATCTCCGTCGAGATCGAGGAGCGCGTCCGCTTGATGCGGCGGCACGTCGTCCAGGCGGATGGGCGGGTCCACCGGTATGGCGCGGGAGAGCTCGCCGGCGCGTACTACCATCGCGTCGAGCCGGTCGAGCGAGGTGAAGGAGGCGACGCCCCAGCCGCAGCCCGCGTGCAGCGCGCGCACGAAGCCGCCCTGGTCTTCGCTCGCCGTGGCGGATTCGAGCCGGCGGCCACGGAAGGTCACCGCCGTGCTCCAGGTGCGTTCGACGCGGATTTCGGTGTAGTCGGCGCGCGATCGGGAGAGCGCCGCGGTCAGCCGGTCGATCAACCGCCGAGTTCCTTGAGCTTCGCGGCGTAGTCGGGCCGCATCACGATCTCCCCGTCGATGATGACCTCGCGGTCCCAGGGAAGGATGATGAAGTTATCGGTCTCGAGCGCGTAGAAGTCCGGCTGGAAGGGGCCGGTGCGGAACGAGACGGCGGTCTTCACGGCGGCGGGCTTGAGCTCGCGCACGGCGTTGAGGGCAAGCTTCATCGTGGCTCCGGTATCGCAGGTCTCGTCCACGATCAGCACCCGGCGGCCGGTGACGAGGCGCGTGGGTCCGGCGATCACCACCGGTCGTCCGCCGGTCTCCGTGCGGGTGATGGCCATGGACGCGAAGTCGCGCTGCAGAATGCTCGCGACGACCGCGCCGGGGATCACGCCCGCCCGGGCGATACCGATCACGACGTCCGGGTCGTATTCCCGGAAGATCTTGAGTGCCAGGGCCCGGCACATCTCGCCGAAGAACGGCCAATCCACCTCGAGGACGCCGTGCGGCGCTTTGCGAGCGGTGCGCGTGTTCCGGGGCCCGGGGGGCTGGG
>WNGL01022854.1_pt1 | contig 13162 bp, 11 predicted proteins | sample 5400591 | NCBI WGS metagenome assembly WNGL01 (sample SAMN13153377, study PRJNA577476) | soil metagenome | isolation source: 80 cm soil or saprolite under Garry oak tree replicate 1 | place: USA:California | collected 2016-06-15
CGTTGCCTCGACTTTCATTTTGGTGCTGAATTGGTGGGTGGGGAACAAGAGCCCGCTCTCTGCGAAGGAAATTAACGAGATTTTTCGCGCATTTGTAGTGCCGACGCTCGGCAATCTATGAGGGAACTGGAAGCTGAGTAGGTGGCAGTGGGGGCGTAATCCTGCCGGTGTAGCTCGGAGGCAAAGTGCAAGAATGCTCTCTACATTATGCCGGAAGAATAGACGTATTTTTTTCTTATCCAAACTGCGAATCGGCAGCCGGATGATCAATCGGTGTAGGTGGCCTCCACCACAGCTTTTACCCGCCAAAGCGGAGTCCAGGGCAGAGGTCGTTAGGGCAGAGGTCGCGGGCACAATAAGGGCACAATAACGGTTACCATGCGTGCCTCAAAGCGCCAAAAGGAGCTGTCACGGCAGAGGTCGCGGGTTCGAGCCCCGTCGTCCCCGCCATACATTCCAAATGACTTACGGAACGTATGGCGAATCCCTCATAGGTGCAGAAAGGTGCAACCCCTCCCGCGAAAGCGTGGATCATTGTCCCTAAGTGCTTATATGCGAGTCGCTTGTCGTAGGTGCAGCTAGAGATCCTGATTCGGCCGGTAGTAGGAGTTTTACGACCGCGTTTTGCGCCTCTCGCTTGGCCGGTGTGACAGCTTGCGTGTAGGTATCGAGAGTGAGCCGCGCCGATGAATGCCGCAAGAGATCTTGCTGCACCTTAATATCAGTACCAAGCTGTCGGAGCAAAGTTGAATAGGAATGCCGAAAGCTGTGCCATCCGATTCGCTTCGTAATTCCTAACCTCTCGATGACAGGATGAATCTGCTTTCGCATGATGCTCTGTCCCCAGATGGGACGCTTGCCTTTGGCTCTCTTGCTGGCAAACACCCAATCATCTTTAGAAGGGAAGGGCGCAACTTTCCGCCACTCTTTCAGCAATTCGACGAGGTGAGGACCCAACGGGATCGGCTTCGCTGAGGATTCCGTCTTGCATCTGCTGACGACACCATGAACGACGGAACGTACGACGTTGATTTCTGCGCTGTCGAAGTCCAGGTCGCTCCACCGTAAGCCAAACAATTCGCTTTGGCGTAGACCGGTCGTGACATCGAGAAAGATCAGGAGACGCGGCAATGCTCCGACGTTGTCTAGAAGCTGCTTGATCTCCTCTACATGGAGAATGTTCGGAACTCTGCGACGCTTGGCACTTTGGCGAACGAGGCGGATCGGATTCTCGGTATAGAGTTCATATCTGCACGCATGGTTGAACAAAACGCTCATGATGTTCCTGATCTTCGCGCAGGAACCGCGAGCCAAAGGAAGTTGACGCAACCATGTCTCAACCTCGATCGGCTTTATCTTGCCGAGCGGATACGCGCCCCACCTCGGATCGATCCACCGCTTCAGATAGTTTTCGTAGCCCATCTTGGTCGCATAGGACTTCCATGAGTTGTCAACGGAGAGTTCTCTTCGACGATAGTGCTCGATCAACTGAGACATCGTCAGCACACTGGCCCGCAGGCGCAGATCATCAGAATTGATTTCGAGAACGATCCCTTCGACGATCTCGCGAGCATCCGCCTCGGTCCTGAATTGTTGAATTGTTCCCACCACGATGCGACGATAGACTGCCTTCCCGCTGGTTCGATCTCGCCATCGAAATTCCCAAACACTCCGTCCGCTCCGCCGCTTGGTCTCGATAAGACTTCCATTTTGCATGCCTGCTCCTTTTTGCACCGGCACCTGAGTTGATTCGGCCCGGGGCAGTGAACCGCAAATACCACGACTTATTTGATATGGAGAGAGTGCAGGTTGATCCGGATGTGCGAGATTGCTGCTTTGCGGCGGCAGCTTGCTGCGTCACACGTCTGCACTGATAAAGAGCGGATTAGATGACCGCAAGGAAATCGTTTCGATGTAGATCATCTACGCGCTGAGGCGATCCAACTTTTCCTGGAAATAGCTCTTCCAACTGTCGGGCAATGCCTTTGCAGCGATCGCACGCCGAACCTGACGAGCATCCTCAGGGCTATATTCCTTCGTCACGTACAACCGAGTGATCTCTGAGATGGGCACAGAATCCGGATCATGGCTCAGCAAGATCAGGTCGTCCCCCGCACCAACGTCGCCTTCTCGTGTGACGGCCAGATAAAAACCTGTTCGCCTGCTCTTGAGAAAGCGCTTGACCATATCGTCGGACCCGAATCTAATCCCGAGTTTGTAACACGGAAGCCGTGGTTGAGTGACTAAGACCTCCGCAGAGCCGACTGAAATCCGGTCGCCAACATAGATTGAGTCCTCAGCCAGGCCTTCCCGAACTAACCCATCGACCGAGAAGTTCTCTCCAAAGGAGCCATATGGGAACGAATGGCGTGGCAGTTCCATTTGCCAATATTCGTAGTAATCGATGGGGTAGCAGTAGACGGCCTTGTCTTTCCCGCCATGGACTGTGAGGTCCGATTGCCGGTCACCGTCGAGATTCAGTGTTCGCAGGGCAACTCGCACATGTACCGGTTCCTTATAAATCGATGTGGTCACGCTTTGCCCACGCCAAAGGACTTCTCGAGGCAACCCGCAGTTCAAAGAGACGAGCTTCATGACATTCCTTCGGCTGCTCAGCCAGCGCCCCGGTTGAGCTGCTAGCTGTACTTCCAATGTACTGGATGCCTTTCAGTGCGTATCAGAGAGGTCAAGCCGAGGGTGGAGGAAGAGAGCGCAGCTTATGCGACCACGCTACGTGCGAAACCGGCACTATTCCAACCGCAGAATTCAGAGCAGAGATTGCCTCCACGACTTCATTCGCGATCACAATCGCGCTGGCGTAGCTTGGGAGATTAACGGCGAGAGCGGCATGCATCTCCGTATCCGAATAGTCTGCGGTAGCGTCTTTGACAACAATGCTGTCATATCCAAATTCAGCTGCAAATCTTACTGTTGCCTCCACGCGCGTGTGAGCTATCAGCCCCATGACAATGAGTTGTTGGATGCCATGCTTTTTGAGTTGCAGATCAAGATCCGTATTGGCGAATCCGCTGGAGCACCAATGTTCCTGGACACATCGACTTCTGTTAACCGGGTTTTATACGCGCTCTACGAACCTTCAATGTCGCTCAAGCGCACCGTGCGCAGCGCGAATTGCTTCTGCATCAGGCGGAGAAAGCCAGGCAATGCCGGATTCGGATTGTCTTTTCTCCATGCGAGGAACAGCTCTGCAAACAAGGCCGCTGCCTTGAGTTTTCTCAGCACAGTGCCATCGAAGTGCATAGCCCGCGCACTCTCCGGAACGATTGCAATCCCTTGTTCAGCGCTCACCAAGGCGAGGATGGAATGAACCTGGCTTATTCGCTGCACATAATTGACCCGCACACCTGAGGCTTGAAACGAGCTGTCGATCTTATCGTGGAAGTACTTTCCATCGCGAGCGCTGAAAGTAATAAAGGGCTCGTCTCTCAAATCCTTTAGTGTGGGCATACGCCCAGTCGCGAGCCGGTGGTGACGGTGGACAGCCAGTAGGAGAGGCTCGCGCAGCACTGGGACCACCTCCAAATCTTGGAGTTCCGAATTCATCCGCAAGAGACCCGCGTCGATTTCGTGTCCTTGCAATGCATCCAACTGTCGGCTCGTCACCATTTCATGAAGCACGATCTCGATGCCCCCGAGTCCGGCATTGGCTTTTTTCAGCATCTGCGGAAGAAAGCTGTAGCTGGAGCCGGCAGTGAAGCCGAGATTCAATATTCCGGAATCGCCATGGGCGATGCGCTGTGCCGATTGTGCGGCGTTCTTTGCTATTGCAAGCAGCCTGCGCGCTTCCTGAAGAAAGACAACCCCCGCAGGAGTCAACTTGACCGAGCGGCTGTTCCGGACTAAGAGTTGAATATCCAATTCATGCTCGAGAAGTTGAATTTGACGGCTCAGGGGAGGTTGCGTCATGAAGATTCGCTTGGCGGCTCGCCCAAAGTGCAATTCCTCGCCTACCGCAACAAAACATTCGAGTTGTTTCAGATCGAACATCGATACAGATCCTATATCATTTCCTCGATAAATGGCATCGATCATATATCGACAGAACTAACTTTCCATGGATATTCTTTGTGAGAGGTCGGTCATGAGCGACATTGGCTTTATCGGGTTGGGCATCATGGGCTCGCCAATGGCAGCGAATCTGCAAGCCGCCGGCCATCGATTATTTGTCCACAGCCGGACATCTGTTCCCGAGTCGTTGCTCAACGGGGGGGCGAAGCCATGTGCCAACGGGAAAGAAGTTGCACAAAATGCTGAAGTCATCATTGTCATGGTTCCTGATACGCCGGACGTTGAAAAGGTGCTCTTTGGATATGAGGGAGTAGCTGAGGGCTTGTCCACCGGCAAAGTGGTAGTTGACATGAGTTCCATCTCACCGATCGCAACCAAGCAATTTGCTGAGCGCGTCGGCAAGCTGGGCGCCGATTACCTCGACGCTCCGGTCTCAGGCGGGGAAGTTGGCGCCAAGGCTGCATCTCTGACCATCATGGTCGGCGGAAGCCAGCCGGCCTTCGATCGCGTTAAACCTTTGTTCGAGTTGATGGGCAAGAACGTTACTCTGGTTGGCGGCAGTGGCGACGGACAAACCTGCAAGGTGGCCAATCAGATCATTGTGGCGCTCACCATCGAGGCAGTTGGAGAGGCTCTATTGCTGGCCTCCAAAGCTGGCGCTAATCCGTCCAAGGTGCGCCAGGCTTTGATGGGAGGATTTGCCTCATCGCGCATTCTGGAAGTACATGGCGAGCGAATGATCAAGCGCAATTTCGATCCAGGCTTTCGCATCGAGCTTCACCAGAAGGACCTGAATCTCGCATTGTCTACCGCACGGCAGATCGGGCTGAGTCTTCCGAATACTGCCACCTGCCAGGAGCTATTCAATAGTTGCGCCGCTCATGGGGGCAAGAAGTGGGACCATTCCGCAATGGTTCGAGCGCTGGAATCCATGGCTCATTTTGAAATTGGAGATGAGGTGGATTAGAAGCCGCAACGGAAGGCGACCCAGACTCCATCCGTTGTTCATCCAGGCTATTTAAACAAATGCACTGAACGAGGCATGAATGGATATTCCCGTCAATCATTTCAAACACGCGATCGAGGCGGGCCAACTTCAGATCGGACTGTGGGCTCAGTTGGCGAGCAACAACGCTACGGAGGTTATCGCGGGAGCGGGCTATGACTGGCTCGTAATTGATGCCGAGCACGCCCCGAACGTTCTGACCACAGTCAACAGTCAACTCCAGGCCGCTCAAGGCGGATCGGCCCATCCGGTGGTTCGCGTGCCCTGGAATGACATGGTCGCGATCAAGAGCTATCTCGATATAGGCGCCCAATCGCTGTTGGTCCCCTACATTGATACCGCAGAGCAAGCGCGCAACACGGTCGCTTACACACGCTATCCTCCGCAAGGAGTGCGCGGCTATTCAGCCGCGCCCCGCGCTTCCCTATTCGGGCGGGTTAAGGACTATCCGCAGGTTTACCAAAACGAGCTATGCGTAATCCTGCAGATTGAAACCCCTCTCGGACTTAAAAATATCGAGGAGATTGCAGCAGTTGACGGAGTTACCGGACTGTTTATCGGCCCCGGAGACCTCTCGACTACGTTGGGCCACGTGGGCAATCCGAAGCACCCTGAAGTGGTCGCCCTTATCGAGGACGCCATACGGAGAATTTCGGCTTGCGGCAAACCTTCCGGGATCTTGACCGCCGATGTTGAGATGGCTCAAAGGTTCATCGAATGCGGCTGCGTGTTCGCCGCAGTTGGGTCTGATCTCGGTATCCTGGCCCGAGGCTCTGAACAATTGCTAGCTAGGTTCAGGAATCACTCCTCCGTTCCAGATCCGTCTTCCATGCAGAGGTTAGCCGTAGAATGATACCGGCTCATCGACCGATCGCGGAACAGTTCGCGCCGGAAAGGATGGGCGCGTCTTCAATGCCGGATAACAGACAGACTCATGTTCGATACGCCATTATCGGCATTCTGTTTGTAGTGAGCTGCCTCAGCTACAGCGACAGAGTCGCTCTTTCCCTCGCTGGTGCCGTACTGAACAAAGAGATCGGTTTGAGCCCGATGAGGTTAGGCTATCTCTTTTCGGGATTCAGCTGGGCTTACGTGTTGGGCCAGTTGCCTTCAGGCGGGCTGCTTGACCGTTTCGGATCGAAGAAGGTCTATGGCATCAGTATCATCGTGTGGTCGCTGTGCGCCTTTCTTGTAGGATTGGCAGGATATCTGGGCGCCAGCGCCGCTTTTACAGCCATCTTTGTCTTAAGGCTGATTTCTGGATTTGCGCAAGCGNNNNCCTCGTGGTTTCCCACCAGGGAACGCGGACGAGCCTCTGCAATCTTCAACTCGTCGCAGTATTTCACTTTGTTGATCTTTGCGCCGGCCTATGGATGGATCATTCATGTCGCCGGATGGAGAAGCTGTTTCTGGTTTATTGGTGCGTTCGGCTTCCTGTTAACCATTATCTGGTTTTATTACTTCAACAGCGTCAGGCAGCATTCACGTATCTCTGACGCCGAAGTCGACTACATCGAAAAGGGCGGCGGGCTAGTGGAAGTCGACGACCTGAAAGTCACAAGAACAAATGGGAAGGGAAGCACGCTGAATTGGACGACAATCAAGCTGCTTCTGAGCCAACGCATGCTTGTTGGCATCTACGTCGGCCAATACTGCATCACTACCCTGACATGGTTCTTTATCAGTTGGTTCCCTATCTACCTTTCCCAGGCGCGTCATATGTCGATCCTGAAGGTAGGTCTTGCCGCTGCTTTGCCTGGTTTATGCGGTGGGTGCGGCGGCATTCTTGGCGGGGTCATTTCTGACAAGCTGCTTCACAGCGGCTACTCCCTCAGCTTTGCGCGCAAAGCTCCCATCATGGCGGGGATGGCGCTCTCCATGACAATGATCGCCTGCAACTATGCCCACGCACAGAGCCTTATGCTGCTTTTGATGTCGATTTCATTTTTCGGAAAGGGTATCGGCGCGCTGGGTTGGACCGTAATCTCCGATACTTCTCCGCCCGGCATGGTTGGACTGAATGGAGCACTGTTCAACCTGATCGGCAACATGGCCGGCATTACCACGCCCCTCATCATCGGATATCTGGTGCAGAAGACCGGCTCGTTCGATGACGCGCTGATCTTTGTCGGCATAACCGCGCTGTGTGCGATCGTGAGCTATGGACCCATCGTCGGGGAGATCAAGCGTCTTGAGCCGTTCGCGTTGGCGCCAGTGTTGAAGAATCTCTAGATCTTGAAGAGAAAGGGCGAGTGACGTTATGGCAGACACCTTGGTGGGGTCCTGCGATCGAATCGCGTGGATTAAGGTTTCCTCCTGCTATCTGCCGCTCGCCAGCCCGATCAGTGATGCCAAAGTGCTGACTGGCCGCCAGAAGCCGATGACCGAAGTCGTCATCCTATTCGTGGAGATAGAAACGGCCGATGGCCACCAGGACCTTGGGTTCAGTTATTCCAAGAGTGCGGGCGGCCCCGGCCAGTTCGCCCGCGCCAAGGAAATCGCACCTACCCTGGTCGGGGAAGACCCAAACGACCGTGGGTCGAGCATTTCGAGTAGCTGGAGCCACTATTCAACGAACGCATGGAAATCAAAGATGGTCGCATGATGGTGCCGACCCGTCGTGGATTGGGGCTGACCTTGAGCGGGCAAGTTGCAGTTTGGGCCCATAAAAAGGTTGAGATCGGCAAACGCCCCTGATACGCGCACGAAATTGCACATAGGAGGTTCAGTTCATTTGCAAGATTCGACTGCTACACGAACCCTGCAGAAAGCGATGGAGAAAAAACAATGAGTGCGTTCGCGAGTTTGGAGAAAACAAAAGCCGCACCGATCGTAACCGAGATGACGGTAATTCCGGTGGCGGGTCGCGACAGTATGCTGCTCAATCTAAGCGGCGCCCACGCCCCGTTTTTCACCCGTAACATCGTCATCCTGAAAGATAGTTCCGGCAGGATCGGGGTCGGCGAGGTGCCTGGCGGAGAGCGCATTCGGGAGACTCTGGAAGACACCAGGAGCCTTGTCGTAGGGAACACATTGGGAGCCTATAACAATGTCCTCAATGCGATTCGCCAGCGATTTGCGGATAGGGATTCATCCGGGCGCGGTCAACAGACGTTCGATCTGCGCACGACCATACACGCCGTTACGGCCATCGAATCGGCACTTCTCGATCTTCTTGGCCAATTTCTCGACGTCCCGGTGGCCGCTCTTCTCGGCCAAGGTCAACAACGAAGATCGGTGGAAGTGCTTGGGTATCTTTTCTACGTGGGCGATCGGAAGAAGACCGAATTGCCATACCGAGAAGAGTCGCGGGCCAAAGATGACTGGTTCAGCCTGCGCCACGACAAAGCGCTGACGTCTGATGCGATCGTGCGCCAGGCAGAAGCGGCGCACGCACGATACGGCTTCAATGATTTCAAGCTTAAGGGCGGCGTCTTGCCGGGCGATGATGAGATGGAGGCCGTAAGGGGGCTGGCCAGGAGGTTCCCGCAGGCACGAGTCACCGTCGACCCCAATGGTTGCTGGTCTCTGGAAGAAGCGATCCGGCTCTGTAAAGGCCGCCATGACGTGCTGGCCTATGCGGAGGATCCGTGCGGGCCGGAGCATGGCTATTCCGGGCGAGAAATAATGGCTGAATTTCGCCGTGCCGCCGGACTTCCGACCGCAACCAACATGGTCGCCACCGATTGGCGGGAAATGGGCCACGCAATCCAACTCAACGCCGTCGACATTCCGCTTGCCGATCCGCATTTCTGGACCATGCAAGGTTCGATCAGGGTGGCCCAGATGTGCGCCGATTGGGGACGGACCTGGGGTTCCCATTCCAATAGTCATTTCGATATTTCTCTAGCCATGTTCACCCATGTCGCCGCCGCCGCGCCCGGCAAAATCACCGCAATCGACACGCACTGGATATGGCAGGATGGTCAACGCCTGACCAAGGAACCCTTCAGAATCGAAGGTGGCTTGCTCAGCGTTCCCGACAAGCCGGGCCTCGGCGTTGAGATCGATTTCGCCGAGATCGAAAAAGCTCACCAGTTCTATTTGAAATGTGGTTTGGGTGCGCGCGATGACGCCATGGCCATGCAATATCTGATTCCAGGCTGGAAATTCGACAATAAGCGCCCCTGCCTTGTGCGTTGACGGAATGGGAATGACATGCCGGCCGGCACCGTGCTCAAATCCCGTCTATCGGCCAAAACCCTTCTATCCGGCCAGCGCCTTACCTGGCCGTGCTTCGAGACTAATGCGAATCTCCTTGCCCGGCTGCATTCTCAGCACAATCGGGATGCACTCGAAGCCTGGAACGAGGTTAAATGTTCGCGTTGCGGGCAACGTTTCGAAGCCTTGGGCAGCTTCGGTGCGGACGATCAGGGTGCCGGTTGGCTTAGCGACCTGGATGATCTTGGGATCGGAGTGTTCGACTAATTCCCCAGTTCGCGATACCACGGGGAGAATGAACCGCACTGATACCGGACCGGGATGCGTTACACTCGCGCTCGCAACGATCTCCACGACGGTTTCGGTGATTCGATAGACAAGGTGATAGGTAACATCTCCTTGTGGGAAAGGCTGCTTTTTGGCACTGAGCAGGCGACCGCGGGCATCAAAGGCGATCTGGCGGGAAGAACCAGTGACCGTCAGAATTGCCCCGAGGTCGCTGAGGCTCGTATAGGGCTGATCGCCTGCGCACTCTATACGAGGAGTGAGGGGCATGTGCGGTGCATCGCGGAATGCTTGCTGGTTTGAGATTTCGATCATCCCATATTCCGTCATGCTAGCGACGAGGATGGGTCCGAGTCCGCGATGGAAAAGAAGCGTCAAAGCTCCTCCAGTGGCATGGCCACCTCCCGCAGCGCCTGCACCTCCCCCCTGGACGTGTTCCACGTACTCCCAATCGTATTCAGTGACCGTGGCACGCCAGTCGCCAATGGCGGCGAGACGAGTGCCTATCTCAGGAAAGATCTTGATACCGTAGGCTTCATCTCGAGGCAGACGCAGTCGCTCCTTGGGCACCAGGCTAGGCCCCCCCCGGTCCAGCACAGTCGCCAGGGCCTTTGCGTGGGTGAAGGTGTGATGGATGCATGGCAGGTCTCCATGCGAGAAGTAGTCCGGTCCACCGTACAGGAGGCCACTGTGAGTGCAGGTCGCCATCAATTCAAGATTGCGCCGTGCAACCTCTCGGAACCTTGGCTCATATTGAGCCAATAGGACATAAGCCGGACAGCAACCGTCGCTAGTGCGGCTTCCCCACCAACTCCATTTGTAATTGCGTGTGCCCCAACTGTTGTCCCATGCACCATCCGGAAGCATGAATTCCATATGAGTTCGCAAGCTGGAAATTACCTGATCAAGTACCTGTTTGTCCTTCGTGATCAAGGCATAGAGCGCGAGCGATGGGAGCGATTCCTCCACGTTATAGCCAAGGTCGACCGGTCGGCAGTTCTTCGGGCTAAGGTCTCTTAGCGGGTGGCCTTCACCGAAGAGAACACTCTTGGCAGTGAAGAATTCAAGACTTGTATGCGCTAGCTTCCGCGCACGTTCGAGGTACTGCGGCTCGTCGAGTACCCCCGCGCACAGGGCAAAGGCATAAGAGGCGGTAATCGGATAATTGATGTTACCCGTTTCGATGGTGATGAAGCCGTCGAGGAACTTTGCAGCTCGCGCGAGGCGCTCCGTCCAGCGCTGGCGCGTTGACCCATCGAGAAGAGTGCCGTGGTGGTGAAGGGCTTCGGCGAGCGCAACGACACGGAATACGGTAATACCTTGCCAAGAGCTGAGAGTGACGTCGTTGATCCAGCTTCCATCGGACCGGCTCACCTGCTGCTCGGACCAGTCATACACGAGCAGGGCGGCTTGTAGATATTTGGAATCACCTGACGAGCTTGCCATGCGCAGAAGCGGATAGACTGCATCCCCGGACCGTCCATGGACTAGCACGCAGGCGGGACACAGAAGGCCTCCTTGAAGGGCAGGCCCATAGCCTCTTATTTGGTTCGCTAGCAATCCATCGCACCATATCTGCAAAAGATCTGAGTAAGGGTCTCTTCCCACAGAGAGGTCATGAAGGGGAGCAGTTCCCCGCCGCTCGCCTGCCGCTGAAACCAGGCCCGGAAAAGCTAATCTGGTGCCCAAAGCGGTTGCTCCGGCTGTTGAAAGTCGCAGCAACTCGCGGCGAGTAAGTCTCTCATTTGAACAGTGTTCGATCATAGGGGATACTAGCGGCTTAGTGACGTGCGACTACGACGATCATGAAGGAACCGGGCTTCATCTTGGGGCGGCCTGAGATTTCGGGTTGGTCATACTCAGCGGTAGGAAGATAGATCCGGTGGTCGGTGGGGTCGAGGCCCATGGTCCTAGCACCAAGGCCGGTTTTCACTGTCTGTACGATCTCGAATTTTTCGGACTTCTCCGCGGCCACCGTGAGCGAGCCGTCTCGGCAGCTCGCGAATGCCTGACCGCCGTCGAACTTCGTGGCGTCAACACCCTCGCCAATCGGCACGTCGGCCACCACCTTGCCGTTGTCCGTGCTCATCACGATTAGTTTTTTGGGCTTTCGGCACCCGATGAAGAGTTGGTGCGCCTTCCGGTCGATCGACATACCGACGGGCGCGCCGCCAGGTGCAACGGGCCAGCGCGCGATTACTTTCCGCTCCTTGAGATCCACCACGGCCACTTCATCTTTATCCATCAGGTTGACAAAGACCTTACCAGCCCCGTCGGATGCGAGGAACTCGGGTGCCCCTCCCAGATCGATGGATGTGTCGATCTTTCCATTTTGGGGGTCAATGTCGGGCTTGAACGACATCAGCGTTCCCCCGTCGCCGGAGACGACCAGGACCTTCCCGATGGTCGGATCGTAGATAATGCCGTCGGCGTCGGGCTGCGCCGGGAGCGTGCCCAACACTGCATACGTCTTCAGGTCGAAGACCACGATTCCGCCTTTGCCGCCGCCATCACTGATAAATCCGCGTCCCACCTGAGGAACGATAGCGACGCCATGAGCAATCTTCTGACCTGGAATATCGCCAACGACCTTACCAGACGTGGAGTCGATCACCATGGTGTGAGTGCTCCTTGGAACGAACAGCCGGTGCGTCTCGGAGTCGACGGTGAGATAGTCCCACCCACCCTCGCCGCCGACGCGGAATGTTCTTTCCACTGCCCAGTTTGTTTGCGCCTTGGCCGGCAGAAGACCTGCGAGCACAACTGCGGCCAAGGCCACCACAACACATTCAATCCTTCGCAATTCGATTTCTCCTCAGATGAAGGTTCGACAGTCGGCATACAGCATAAAAACCTCAACATTTTATAACTAGCGCTAACATGCTTTGCCAAGCACGCTGGAGTTGCTCTTAAGCAGCCATTCCATTGGCAAATACAAGTGGCGGGTTCCTAAAACACGAGTTTCAGAGCGAACTGAAGCAGTCGCTCCGTACTTGCTGTTGAATTGATGGTGCCGAAGGCGCCATGTGCGGCATTAATCGACGTATTGGGAGTACCCAGAACCGTATGGTTTAGCACGTTGAATGCCTCGGCTCTAAACTCCATATGAAATGTCTCCCGAATTGGAAATTGCCGAAATATTGAAAGATCAGCATCGTAGTAATTCTGATCCTGCAGATTGTTCCGTCCGCTGTTTCCCATCCCGATAGTCGGGTCCTCATTTATGGCACCGGAGGAACTCACCGTGGCGTATGGCAGGCCAAAAGCTGCTGTGTTGAACCACTCCGCTGCCGTGCGATGGGCCAGCTTCGGGCTGCCTTGGACTAGACCTCTGACATATGTTCGGCTATTGCCCGTATGAGCGATATCGCCTGTCGCGCCAACTGTAAAATTCTGTCCGGATCTTACTAGAATGAGCGTATTCAACTGCCAATTCCCGAGAATGTAGTCCGCAAATCCATTGCCCGTCGACCATGCCTTGCCTTTTCCTACGGGCACTTCATAGTTGACAGTGGCTGACAGGATGTGCGGAATGTTATATGCAGCTACGCCTCTGCTTCCTCGAATGTTATAAGGATTCTGAAGCTGATTTCCCTCCACTCCGAAATATCCTGATTGTCCCTCATCGATTGCCTTACTCCAAGTGTACGCAACCGTATAGGCCAAACCATCGCGATAGGA
>WNGL01007108.1_pt1 | contig 13160 bp, 16 predicted proteins | sample 5400591 | NCBI WGS metagenome assembly WNGL01 (sample SAMN13153377, study PRJNA577476) | soil metagenome | isolation source: 80 cm soil or saprolite under Garry oak tree replicate 1 | place: USA:California | collected 2016-06-15
CCGCCGGCCCGTGGAACCGGCCGTCACCCGGCACGACACGCCGACCACCGGCATGCCCGCGACCAGGAACTACCCACCGTAACCATAACCGGAAACCTCGCATCAACACCCAAATGCCTAAACCCCATGGCATTGGGGTAGCACGCCCCGCATGAGAGGCAAACCCCACGAGAACGGCATCACATCAAGGAGGAAATTATGTCCAGGCCGCAGCCAGCGACGCGTGCAGCACCTACCTACACGCCACCAGCAACTCAGCGCACCAGCAAGATGGCGATCTGGTCGCTCGTGCTCTCGATCATCACGCTGGGCGGGGCGGGCTCTGTGGCAGGAATCTGGCTCGGGTTCGCTGCTCGCCGCAAGATCGCCCAGACCGGTGAACGCGGCCAGGGTCTGGCGATCGCCGGGATCATCGTCGGCGTCGTGACCCTAGTCTTCGCCATCGCCTACTGGGCCTACATCGCCATGCACACCGGTGGTGCGGGTGGCAGCGGTGGTGGTGGTGGTGGTTACTGACCGTCAGTGAAACTGCCGATGCGGCTCCAGCGCCACTGCGGCTGAGCCGATTACCAGGACTTGCCTGAGGACCTCCGGGTCCTCAGGCAAAGAAGTACATGGAACACCCCGAGAGCGCGTTCATTTACAGCGGCGGCAAGGTTCTACCAGCGCGACCCGCACGCCGCACTGATGCACGCCAACGGGCTGATAGTGCTGGCGCTCGCCGGCGATCAGATCTGCGCGATCACCCGCTTCGGCAACAGCGTGCTCGCCCGGTTCGGGCTGCCCCGGTCCCTGCCGGCCTGACAGATCAGGGCACGCTAGGCCCGGCGATCAGAGGCCGCGGGTGATGAAGGCGGGCAGCTGATCAGTGAGGTGCCGGACGAACTGCCCGGGCATTCCCCGTAGTGGCCCCTGCGTGGTCAGGACAGTCATGCCGTGGACGCTCGGCCAGGCGGGGTATTCCGCATCTGGCCGTCGCCCGGCAGGCAGGACCCCGGCCGTGACGAGCTCGTCGAGCGCGCTGCCAGGCAGCTGGAACGGCGTGGGTCCGTGCCCGCCGGCGGCAGTGCCGGCGGCGGCGTATTCCAGATGTCCGGGCACCGCGAGGGCCGTCTCGAAGAGGCCGGTTTCCTGGGTCGCGAAGTCCGGGTAGGCCACGCCCGGCGCGGCGAGCCGGGCGATGGCCGCCTGCTTCGCATCGCGGTGCTCGGGCGCTGCCGCGGCCTGCTCTTGCATCCGCCCTGCGAGCTCGTCCATGGCTGCGGCACAGACATCAGCCAGCAGGGCGTCGCGATCAGCGAAGTGACGGCAGGCGGCATCGGGCACGACGCCGGCCCGGCGGGTGGCCTCACGCAGGACCACGGCATCAGGGCCCCCGGCCCGCGCGAGCTCCAGCCCGGCCGCGATCAGCGCGTTGCGGACCTGTCCGGCCGGTCGCCGGCGGGACGGACGTGGTGGCGCAGCGGTCATGATTACATCCTCATTTGTGGACAGCGTACACCGCTGTCCGCCGGTGCCGCTGCAGGCCCGTCGCGCCGGCGACCGCGTCCAGGCTAGTGGACAGTGTCCACAAAGGAGGGTATCGTGGACGGTGTCCACATAATCAGATGGAGGCCATCCTCATGAACGACACCGTCACCGCGCTCACGGCCCGCAACGCTGACTTCGCGCAGCACAGCTTCGTCCCGGGCGCATCGATGATGCCCGCGCTCAAGACGATGGTCATCGGCTGCGCTGACCCCCGCGCCGACCCCGCCCGCGTCCTCGGCCTCGCCAGCGGAGAGGCCCTGGTCATCCGCAACACCGGCGGCCGCTGCACCCCGGCCGCGCTCCAGGCGATGGCGGCACTGCGCATGATCGCCCAGGCCGAAGGGGCGGCACCCGGGCCGGGGTTCAACCTCATCGTGCTGCAGCACACGGACTGCGGCATCACCCGCCTCGGCGGACATCCCGATCTCCTGGCGACCACGTTCGGCATCGACCAGGCGGATCTCCCGGCCAAGGCCGTCAGTGATCCCCGCGCCGCCGCAATCGGGCGAGTAGCAGCTGCAGAGGGTGAGCTGATGTGTGCGGGCCGAAGGTCGTGGGATCTTAAGGTCGAACGGGCGGAGCAGCCATCTCAACGAAGTCAAGGAGGCGATGGCTGCTTATGCGAGCGGGAACCCGTACCGGACCGAGCGGGTCCGGCAGCCGAAAGCCCTGCGGCATGTCTGGCTCTACCGCCTGGAGATGACCGAGGAACCCGACCCGATGATCCCGGTCATCATCGGTGAGTGCCTTTGTGATCTGCGCTCGGCGCTTAACCATCTTGCGGTCGCGATGGCTCCGCGGAGCAGGAGAGCAAGCACCGCCTTTCCAGTCGAGATGTCCGACCCGTGGGAGACAGACGCAACCGGAGCCTTTGTCTACGACGAGGAGCGGCGGCGCTTCACTTCCAAGATCAAGGGCATGCCCCGCCGAGGCCGTCGCGAGGATAACGAAGCCTTCGCCGTACCAACGCGAGCATTCCGCGCTGGAAACGCTCAGCCTCATTAGCCGCCTGGACAATGCCGACAAGCACCGGCAACTGATCGCCCTTGGCCATGGCGTGGTGAACGTCCGGAGCGTGGTTACGGTGGGTGGCGAAGCCATCAAGCAGGGAGACTGCTGGTTTCCGCCCTAACGGTGCGGAGATCGCAAAGTTCGGCTTCCGAGACCGCGTTCCGAGCGAAAGCGAGGTAACAGTACAGCTAAGTTAAGCGGCACCGTCATCGTCGCGATCAAGGTCGCAGGTGTCGACGGATACTTCGGGATGCCGCGGTCGCTGGAGATCCTGATCAGATGGATGCTGGATAGCGTCATACCCGACTTCACGCCGTCCGTCAGGGCAGACTGAGGATAAGGTCTCGGCGCGGGATCGTTTGCGGGAGACGATCACGGGTTCGTGCAGAAGATGATGGACGTGGAGGTGGAGCGCCTGTGCGGCGCGAGCGGGAAGGTCCGCTCGGACCGGGTGAACTCCCTTAATGGGTAGCGGCAGCAGGAGCGGGCACCCGGGGCCGAGACGATCGGGCAGGCGAGGAGGCCCGCGCCATATGGGACTGAATCCTCGCCGCCTGCCACTAAATCCGGAAAGCAGACTGAAACGCACGATACTGGCGTGACAGTTGTGGCATTTGGTACCGAATTAGGAACCGGTGTCGCCATCGATCCCGCGACGGAGAGTGGGTGGGTCGCCTTCCGACGCACTGTAGTGGCGGACGGGTATACGAAAGCTACATCCGTGTCGGCCGCCGCTCTGCTGCATACGCGGCGTCGACGACCTATACGCCAATGCCAGCGGGACCAGCTGCTGAGACACATCTCGCGATAAACACCAGAACGAGCATCTTCTGTCGGCCGACATCGAGTCGGCACGATTCAGCCCTACGGCAGTAGTGAAGGCCCGATATCCCATACCTTGCTCGTTCGGCTTCACAGCCCGAAACCGTAGGCCAACCAGCCCCTACAGCTGTACACTTCAAACGTGTGTTAGCGCGTTGGGGGTGGTGGCACCGCAGGACGAACAGCAGCTGTTCACCTGGGATCGTATCAGATCATGCGCGCCAACACCACGCTAGATGGTTTCCAATACAGTAATGGTAATGGTGAATCTAAGAGATGCAGAACGGTCCAGACGATTCTAAGGCAGAAACGCTTGCCGAGCTCCTAGAAAAGGCCCGGCATCTCGAAACTAAGGGCCACTTTATAGAGGCGGAATCTCTCTGGCAGGAAGCCATCCGTGCCGGATCCCCTGAAGCCGCCTATCACATGGGCCTGATCAAAGAAAGAAAGCAGCAAAAGGCCGAAGCCGAAAGATATTATCGGCTCGCCGCCGACCGTCGAAGCTCTGATGCCATGTTCGCACTCGGCCTTCAAAATGAGGATAACAATGACCTCGCTAGTGCCGAAAATTGGTGGACGAGAGCAAGCGAAGCAGATCATGGTGGGGCGATACTAAAGCTGGCACACCTGCGCGAGAAGCAAGGTGACGGACCCGGTGCCGTGAAGCTATATAAACGTGCCGCTGAGCAATTTGGCGATCCAGAAGCCATGAATAACCTGGCTATCATATACAGGAACAATTATCATTTTTCCCTAGCATTGCAGTGGTGGCGAAAGGCAGCATCGACAGGGCATTCTGAAGCGATGGCGAACCTCGGTGCCTTGCTGGCCGAGCTAGGTCGCGAGGAAGATGCCCTGCCATGGTTGGAAGCTGCGGCACGCAACGGTCAAGAGGCAGCCAAGCGTAATCTCATTCGACTACGAGGACGCAGTGGTACCAACGATTAGCATTGTCCGTAATCCCCACAACTTATCCATCCAGAGAAGCTAGGAAAGATGTCAACTTACTTCCATACCGGCCAGGCGGTGTAAGTATGATTACCGGCTACGTCGATAGTCATTGCCACTTCTTCGAGTCGATGCGAGTAGCCCAGTGGGTTAAGGATACTTGTGATATATGGGAATACGGCGAAGTTGCCAACGTTCAACTGTCGGCAGCTAGCGGGACACTTCAAGACCTGCTTAGTGCGATGTCAGTCGCAGATGTCTCCCGAGCGGTCGTCGTAAACTGCTTTTCAATCGACGAATGGCGCGACCGCGCATTCAATGGCTTGCATGAAGGCCTCAACCTCTCGGGAAATACTACTGCCATGTCTCATTCCCTGCTGGCTCGCATGATGATGGGGTATAATGAATGGATTCTGCAAACTGTAACGAATGTTCCCGAAATCGTTCCTTTCGTCGCTATTGACCCATGGGTTCTCTCCCATTTCGAGTTGGACAACCACTTGTCTTTGGTTACAGAGTGTGGAGCGAAAGGCGCGAAGATTCACCCAGTCGCACAACGAATCGACTTTAGACACGAAGGGTCGCTTGGCGTCGTTCGATTGGCAGCCAGCCATGGGTTGCCATTGGTCATTCACAGTGGAAAGGCAAAGGGCTCAATTCCGTTCGGTGAAATAACGTCTCTTATGAAAGTCGCTAAGACTCCCGACCTAAGACTGATTATCGCTCACTTGGGAGGCGCTACGTGGAAGCAGGCTCCAGCGATGGCCGAGGACTACCCGAAGGTTCTTTTTGATATTTCAGAACTCATAGCCTGGCTTGGAGCGCCCAATGCACCCACTCCTTCGGAACTAGTAGACATCATCCGCCAGATAGGACCGGAGCGAGTTATGTTCGGGAGCGACTTCCCCTGGTACGATCCGTCCGAAATGCTACAGGTCGTAAAGAACTTGCCGCACCTCAGCGACCTCGAGCTATCAGCCATAGTTAGGGACAACGCTGTGAAGCATCTCGCGCTCCATTAGCTGGCTGCTCCTTCTAGAACCTAAAGCTTATCCGCAGAGGGGGGGCGTACTTTGAAATCTATTACGAGGATTACACGCTGGCTTCATATTATAGTTGCTACTCTTGTGGTTTGGTCTGAGAACCAGATACAAGAAATATTTACGAAGCTAGGAGCACGTAGCTACTATCTCATCGGAGTCATTGTATTGGCATTCATCGGCATCGAGCTCGCCGATGTCCTCACCAATTTTTGTGTCGAACATTTCAGGTGGATAAGAAGCGTAATCGCCGGAGCCGACGACATCGAGGGAGATTGGGTTAACATTGTAGTTAATTCCACTTCTCCGCATACCCTCCTCTACGCGGAATACTGCCGGCTAAGATTTCATCATGGCGCGTATCAACTTTCAGGAGATACCTGGGCGCTCGATGGCAAGTGGGTAGGCTCCTTCACGACGAGCGGATCGAATTTCAACGGCCGCGAGTTTGAATATTACTATAAGACCGGAATAATGCGCGTAGGCGGGTTTGGCTATATTCTTTACTCTCCTATAGACTCGACTCCAAGTGATTTTATCTGCCGCTATATAGATGAAACAATAAAGACACCGCACGTTGCCCGCGGTACGCGTCTAACTCGGACCTTTCCTTCTCGTAGCCTGGACGATCGTAAGAGCAGGGCCATGGAGTACGCTAATAACTTTGACTCAAAGGGGCTTCTCGACCTTGAGGCTATGTTCGGTCCTAAGCCGAACCCTTAATCGCCTCAATTACTACTGATGGAGCTACGACAGGTTCATCGGTGTCGGGAAACTCTTCCGGAGAACCCAACGGATAAGATACGCTTGCGATTTTGAACCCAGCGCTTTTTAGCGAATCGCAATAGTCGTCGGTTGTCCAATAGGTATCCAGCAGTTCGAGCTTGCGATCTGAAACAAGTACCGTGCACCTAACTCGCTCGCCTGACACCTTTTTTTTCGGCTGATCATATCTGAACGTCTTAAACGAGTGACCGAAAGCCTGCGCGTTTGTCGTCACAACAATAAACTGTCCGTGATCTGTTAGTACGCGATACACCTCTGCGCAGGCCGCAATCATTTCATCTTTGGTTGTAAACTCTATGAAGACAAAAAAGCTGATAGCCAGGCCTACAGCCGCGTCTTCCAGGCTGATTTTCCCGTCTCGCGTAAGCAGGTAAGTCACTCCGGGTATATTCTTCGACCGCCCTTCCTGCACCATTGCTTCACTTCGATCAACGGCGTAGACGGTTTGGACACCCACGTCTGCTAGGAACTTGCTGCTGCGTCCTGCACCTGCCCCGAAATCCAGTGCCGACGACAAGTGAGCAACGTTGATCAGCCGTGCGGCTTGCTTGTAGCCGATCTCGTATGTTGTACCCTTTGTCTCCAGAGCCCCATAGGAGGAAGCCTCATTATCACCGTATCTAATCTTATTGTCACTACTCACGCTATCCTTCTTCTGATAATTAGTAACTACAGGTAGGTTTCAAGCTTACCGTCACGTACACAATCCAAGGTGAAGCAATGAAACCCTCCACCGAAGAGCCGACGATGCCTATGGCGGACAGGGACTACTGTGAACCTCCTCGCTTCCAGCGTAGCAATCAGTTCAGGATAGAGTGAGTTAACTACAACCGTATTTTCGTCGAGCGAGAGCACGTTCATATCAATGTACTTGCTAGCCAAACCAGTGAGTGGGCCTGGATAGGTTGGAAAGCGAGGTACAATTGCAGTAGGGGCAAGAATTGTGTCCCAGTTGCTCATTGATGCGGGTAGATAGTCCATAACGCTATACGACCGAAGTAGCAGCAAGCCCGGGCGAAGAGGCAGCACGAGGCTGTCTATGTGACTATCGGCAAGTCGATAAACCCTGATGAATCTGAACTCGTGACCAAGGCATCTTTGAAGCCATTTCAGGCCGCGATGATGGTTACTGTTCGCAACGTTGACCAGTACGTCGCGCCCGAGCCGGACGCATTGCGCGCCATCGAGCAGCATTTCATAGCCGAGTCCACTTACGGAAGCGGCTTCATCTTCAGGGAGATGCGCCAAAGGTTCATAACCACTGTCGATCAGGTAGGACAGGTCCAACGCCTCACTACCCAGGGTGGGTCGTGGCATCGATAGCCATGCAGCTCCGTGATCGAAATAGTTCTGAAAGATAGGCTTCAGTGAATCGTTCTCAAAAATACGACCCCGAATTTGGGGCGCTGTTTCAACTATTGTGTTGCCAAGAATAATAGTCTGATCCCGCACATTCAGCGGAGCAGTCGCGAAGGATTTCCAATACGGTGTCTTTATCTCTACATTAGGGATTGCCGAAGCTGGCCGAAGAACCTTGGCGCCGTAGTCTTCTATTGCCTTGACCAGGCCTTCGATATCTTCGGTTAGTTCCTCGATTACTTTAGATGCAAAACTAATGCTGAGGCTCACATCTCCTGGCCGCTCAGAGGCGGCACCCGATATCGGGCCGTATATATTTTCAAAATAAAATGCTGCGAACGTGCGGTCAATCTGATACATTTTCAGTCCACTTGCAGTACCGACGACGACCTCTCTTAGACGCGACCATTCGTCATAACTGCAAAGCATCTCACCAGAATTTTCCATCAAGGATTCCTATTTCAACAACAATGCGGCTACGCCCCTACTTAACAGAATCAAGCGCTACGAATAGATCGGAGGCTAGATCATCGAAGGCCTCCAAGCCGATCGACAGGCGAACGAGATTAGCCGGCGGCGCCACACTTGAGCCTGCCGCTGAGGCGTGCGTCATACGCAACGGATGACAGATCAAAGACTCAACTGCGCCAAGCGATTCGGCGAGAGTGAAAAGCTTGACGGAGTTACAAACCTGAAGTGCTGCATTTTCACCACCCGCAAGCGTAAAGGAGATCATTCCTCCGTACTTCCTCATTTGCCTTGAGGCAAGCTGATGGCCCGGATGGACGTCAAGCCCTGGGTAGAAAACGCGCTCAACCGCTGGGTGTTTTGAGATCTCTGTCGCAAGGGATAGTGCAGTATCCGACTGTTGATTGACTCTTACCGCCAGAGTCTGGCTTCCACGCAGGACGAGCCAAGCATCGAACGGCGACGGTACAGCGCCCGCTGCATTCTGGTGGAAGCGGATCGCAGCATCCAGGTCTTGGCTTTGCGTCACAGTGGCGCCTCCGATGACGTCGCTGTGGCCGCCAATATATTTCGTCGTCGAATGAACCGCGATGTCAGCGCCGAGCATGAGCGGTTGCTGCAGGCATGGCGATGCGAATGTGTTATCCACCACCAAGAGAGTTCCCGCCTCATGAGCGACAGTAGCAAGCTGCCTGATATCGGCTACGTTCAGTAGTGGATTCGTTGGTGTTTCGCACCATATAAGCCTTGTAACACCTGGTTTAATGGCAAGTCTCACTGCATTAGAATCAGAAATGGACACAGGGACGTATTTCAGGCCCCATAGGCTGAAGACTTTGTCTAGGAGACGATAGGTGCCGCCGTAAACATCAGTTGGAATTAGTACTTCATCTCCAGGACGGCAAAGTGCGCGGAAGACCGCGTCTTCAGCCGCCATCCCGGATGAAAAGGCACACGCAAAACTGCCGCCTTCGAGGGCAGCTAGCCGCTGTTCGAGGCGCGTCCTTGTTGGATTCGATCCTCGGCCGTATACATACCCGCTCCGTGGACTGCCCACGCTGTCCTGGGCATAAGTCGACACTGCATAGATGGGCGGAACCACTGCTCCGGTCTCGACGTCTGGGTCCCCGCCTGCATGGACCGCGACGGTCTCGAAAGCCGCTCTCTTGAGACCCTCACGGTCGCGCCCGGGGGCCTGCTGTTTTCTAGGTTCCGACATATGTGCATGGTACGAGATCCTGACACGTCAGGCCATTGGACCCCATGATCATCTTGCGCCACTCGGTCCGAAACGCATGATCCGGATCCATCCCCTCCTCGCCCGTCATAGCTATGCCGGTCGGAGTCGCTGTTGGGACTGTAATTTCAAAGATGTAGCTCCTGGGACAAGACGGACAGATGAGCCGTCTGAGGAGGGACCACCATGACGGCAGCGAGAAAGACGTGACACGGCTGGGGCTGGCGGTGATGGCCGGGCACCCAGGACCGGTCCCAGGCCGGGCTGGGGACAGGTAGATCTCAGCGTCCGGGTGCTGGCCAAAAATCCGCCTCCACCTGCCCCTTGCAGGATCTTGACCTGCTCATTGAGGGTGATGATCACCGCGATCAGGGACCGGGGCGGTGCTTCTGTCCCTGGCCGCGGTCCGGGCCGGGGACCAGGGCGGGGTGTGTACGGGGGTGATGGAGCTGATGGCGGTGCTGTCGGCGGCCGGGGTCCGCCGGGAGCTGCTGCACGAGGCCGGTCAGGCGGGCGCCCTGGCTGACGGCGGGGACGAGATGGTGGCGGCGGGCGTGGTGGATGCGGCGCTGGCGCGGCTGGCGGAGGCCTCGCTCCTGGCCTTCAGCCTGGACGGCCAGGCCATCGCCGCGCACCGCCTGGTGCTGCGGGTCGTCCGGGACACCCTGGTACAGCGGGGGCGGCTGGCGGCGGTCTGCCGGGCCGCCGCCATGCTCGACACGCACGCGCGCTCTGGACGGCTCCCTGGACCGTCTGGCCGTCCGGGATGTTCCCGAGCAGGCGACGGCCTTGTGGCAGGCCGCGGCCGGGCTGGCCGGTGCGCCCGGCGAGCTGGAGGCGGCCCTGCTGAGGCTGCGGCTGTGGGCGCTGTACTACCTCGGCGAGCTGGGTGACAGCGCGGCGCAGGCCATCGCGGTGGGCGAGTCCCTGATCGAGGACGCCGAGCAAGGTGCTGGGCGCTGATCAGCCGAGGCCTACCGGAAGGCGGGCCGAGCCGACTGATGCCGTCCACTGCGGGCAGTCGTACCGTCCTGACTGACGACAGATAAGTTGGCCTGTAACAGCCGGACGCGGCCTGCGTTCCCGCCGGCGGCTGCAGCGCCGATGCGCAGAGATGGTGATTATCATCCCGCGCCATGACCTGATGCTGACGACTGCTCGTCAAGGCGAGCAGGGACGCGGGCGCCGCCACGTGCCCGGGCTGCGCCCGCCGAACCACGTCGGTCCACAGCCGCCGGTGCGCATCCTGGTGCGAGGGATCCATCCGAGCCCAAGTCTCGTCCCTGACCCTCAGATCCACCGTCACCCAGGCGATCTCGTAGTCGGTCGCGGCTGTTCCGTCGCCGTGGCGGTGGGCGGCGATCATGTGCCGCGCGGCGCTGATGCGGGCGGACTTGCGGACCTTCCTAGCAGCTGGGCGACGTGCCGTTCCGCGCGCCGGGTGGCCTGGCGCATGGATTGCTCGGTGATGCCGCGCGGCGGGGCGATGCGGGCGACCATCGCGGAGCCGTCGGCAAGCACCGGGAACACGGCTCGCTCCCGGCGTGAGCCCTGCCCTTGGCGGCCTGGCAGCCCGGTCATGGCGCAATGCAAGCTCGGCGGCTCACGATGGGGAGCAACAGCACGATTTCGCGGAGTGGCCACCAAGATCCTCCACTACCCAACACGGATTCGCTGAAGGCTCTCAGTTCTAACATTCTGTCTAACATCCGGTTAGAATCTGGATGCACGAGATCGTAAAGGGCTAGGCCCGCAGGCCGGTGACCTCGCGGGCGATGATGGTCTTCATGATCTCGGAGGTGCCGCCGTAGACCATTACCGCGGTTAAACCGTTTGTCAGCGTGTCCGCGTAATCGATGCGAGAGCACCGCTGCACGGCTGTTCCGCAGATGTTTGTGACGCAGGCTCCGCTCGGCCGGCGAGGCCAGGATCGTCCATGTCCGTGACGGCGAGCTGCTGGTCTCCGACGGGCCGTTCGCCGAGACGAAGGAACAGATCGGAGGCTATGACGTCGTAGAGTGCGCCGGGCTGGACGCGGTCATCCGGGTAGCTGCCGGGCATCCGCTCGCGCGAACCGCCAAGGTCGAGGTTAGACCCTTCTGGGATGCTCCCTGGGATCATTGACCTATCCGCCGGTTCGCGGCCCGCGCCTGATGTCCATCCCCTCCGCCGGCGTTCGTCGTCGTGATGATAGGCGCACGCGACGGGTTCGTCGGCGTAACGGAGGTCGGGGATGGGCGATCCGCAGGTCGTTTCGCGAGATGAGTGGCTGGCTGCGCGTCGGCAGCTGCTGGCCAGGGAGAAGGAGTTCACCCGGCAGCGGGACGCGCTGAATGCCGAGCGGCGCAGGCTGCCAATGACCGAGATCGACAAGCAGTACATGTTCGGGGGCAGGAACGGCAAGGCCAGCCTGCTCGACCTATTCGAGGGCCGCGGCCAGCTGCTGATCTACCACTTCATGTTCGACCCGGACTGGGACGAGGGCTGCCCGTCCTGCTCGTTCCTGGTCGGCAGCCACCCGGGCGCAGCGACAGCCCCTTGATGGGCTGGCTTCGCCATCACGACAGATACGGCTCATAGCCACCGCTGGATGCTCCCGCCCGGCTGGTCGCATCCGCTCACATCTGACCGGTAGTTCACGCCACGCCGGCGGGAAGGCAGCGCGCCAGATTATCCCGTTCTGCACGACTCAGTTGCTGGTCGCCGAGGAGTTAGCCGACGTATGGGTTCGGTGTCGGGCCGCCGGTCATGTCCCGGGGTGTGCCTGTTCCGCCGGAGCGGATCGTCTCCTCGGGCCAGGTAGTGGTGAGCACCCGGGCGAGCAGCGGATCGGGGCTGTGCACGAGCCGCGGGGCCTGGTCCGGGCCGGGTACGAGGGCCTGCGCCCAGGTTCCGAAGATCTCCAGCCGCTGCCTCCGCTCGCAGCTTCCCGGGTGCTCCGCCCGGCAGGGGCTTCACCTGGCAACGATCGTGGCGGCGAGCGCGATCCGATGGTCCCTGGTCCAGGGCGGTCCCAGCGTTGCCCGCGGTCCGCGGAGCACATCGCCGGCTCGCGCACCGAGGATCCTGGCCGCCTGCGCCTCGACGGCCTTCGCGTCGAAGAGGTGAACCGCCCAGCCGCGCAGGTGAGCACACTCCGCGAGCACCTGGCAGTACATGACCGAGTCGGCCCGGGACTCATACGGCGGGCGGCGCTGGACGACGATGTCGTCCGGGAAGCCGGGCGGCCAGGCTCGCAGCGATATCGAGACGACCGGTCCGGGCAGCGAGGCGGCGAGCAGATCCAGCGACGCCGATGCTGCCCGCAGCGCCGACGCCCGGACCTCCGCGACCATTCTCGCAGCGTCGTCGCCGTCGAGAGCCTTGGCTTCGTGCTCGATCGGTGTCGCCGGCATACCGGGTTCGATCAGCTCGATCCGCCGGCGGTCCACGACTTCGTGGTCGGCCGACGCAGTGACAGCCACGGCCCAGCCGAGATGATGGGCGATCCCTACACGCACGCCCTCGAGTATCTCGCGTCCCAGGTCTGCCGTGCCGGCCGGGCATAGCGGCGGGGCGTCTGCGGTCGGCGGTGACGGCAGGCGGGCGGGCCCGCCGGGCGTTCGGTGGTCGCCTTCTTGCCGTGGTGCCTGGCACGGTTCCTGACCTGGATGCTCCCGCGGACCCCGGGCGCCTGCGCGCTGCGGGCCGGGCCAGCGGAACCTCTCAGCGAGACACGGCCGGCTACCCGCCGGCCAGTTCTGGTTCGGGGCGGGGTCCCCGGCTCCAGCCGGGCTGCGTCCCCGCCTGGCCGATTGTGTGATTCAGCCATAAGGCACGACTGGGATATTTAGTTAACCGGAGTAGGTTCGGGGCGTGGAGCAGCCGCGTGTCGGCACCCATTACCCGAGGTCGACTGGCGAGTTCCAGGCCTGGTTCCGCACTGATGCAGACTGCCTGGACTACCTGGACTGGGTACG
>WNGL01007109.1_pt1 | contig 13159 bp, 11 predicted proteins | sample 5400591 | NCBI WGS metagenome assembly WNGL01 (sample SAMN13153377, study PRJNA577476) | soil metagenome | isolation source: 80 cm soil or saprolite under Garry oak tree replicate 1 | place: USA:California | collected 2016-06-15
GCTGGCGGAGCTGGAGCCGGCGATCCGCCGCTCGGTGGAGGAGTTTCCCACCCGCCCGCTGTTCGGCTGCCTGCTCGCCCGGCTGCTCACCGAGCTCGGGGACCAGGACCAGGCCCGGTCGGTCTTCGAGCAGCTGGCCACGGGCCGGTTCGGCGGCATCCCGGTGAACAATGACCTGCTGCTCAGCCTGAGCCACCTGGCCGAGGTCGCCTGGTTCCTCCGCGACGCCGGCTCGGGCGCGGTGCTGCGCTGCCTGCTGCTCCCCTACCGCGGCCTGGTCGTGGACACCCTGGAGTCGAGCACCGGCGCGGTGGACCGCTATCTGGGGCTCGCGGCGCTGACCGCCGGCGACCTGCCCGCGGCCGAGCGGCACCTGCGCGACGCCGTTGACCTGAACACCCGGATCGGCGCCCGCCCGTGGACGGCCCGGACCCAGGCCGACCTGGCCGCCCTGCTGCTGGCCCGCGACCAGCCAGGTGACCGGGAGCAGGCGGCCGAGCTGCTGGCGGCCGCGCTCGGCACGGCCAGGCGGCTCGGGATGACGGCCTTCACGCAGCGGGCCGGGGACGTCCTCGCCCGCGCCGGCGGGGACGGCCACCCGGGACAGGCGCAGCCCCGGTCGGCCCGGGCAGCGGACGGCATCGCCTCGTGGTCGGTGTGCCGGCGTGAGGGTGAGTACTGGTCGATCGCCTTCGCCGGGCAGGGGTTCCGGCTGAAGGACGTCAAGGGCCTGCACTACCTGGCCCACCTGCTGCGCAATCCCGGCCGGGAATTCCACGTGCTGGACCTGGCGGCGGCCGGGCAAGCGGTTCAGGCAGGCGGCCCGCGGATGAGCCCGGCGCCGGACGACGATCTGCGCCCGGCCCGGCTCTCCGACACCGGGCCCATCTTGGATGAGCAGGCGAAGACGGCCTACCGGGCGCGGCTGCGCGAGCTGGAGGAGGAACTGGCCGAGGCGACATCGTGGGCAGACCCGGTCCGGGCCGCCAGAGCGCGCCAGGAGATGCAGTTCCTGGCCGACCAGCTGGCCGCGGCCGTAGGGCTGGGCGGCCGGGACCGCCGAGCCGGATCCCCGGCCGAGCGGGCCCGGGTGAACATCACCCGGGCCATCAGGGCCGCCCTGGCACGCATCCGCGCCCACAGCCCCGCCCTCGCGGATCACCTCGATGCGACCATCCACACCGGGACGTTCTGCTGCTACGCACCCGATCCGCGAGCCCCGATCACCTGGCGTACCTGACCGCGGGGGTCAGCTTCGGTTCATCGCCGGTGAACAACCGTTCCCTGCCCGGTTACGGCTCCCATCCGAGCCAGGCGGCAGGCCGGCACCGGGCCGGCACCGCCCGAACGGAACGGATCTGCCATGAACCACTCCCACAGCACCGAACAGCCGACGCAGTCCGCCGAAAAGCTGGTCTCCTGGACCTGCCGCGAGCGGCTCCGGCTTCTGTGGTACCGGCTCCGCCTGACCGTGCGCGAGATGAACTACGCCACCCGCCGGCTCGTCGAACTGCAGACGCGCCTGCCATGACCACCGCCGCGTCCCGCACGCGCTCATCACCGAGAACGCCTCCTCGTTCGCGGCCGAGCCCCCGATCGCCCACCTGCACCGGCCTACCGCACCCGGACCTCTGCCCTAGGCGGGCGATGCCCGCCTCACGGTGAGGGTCCCACGTCACGATCGGGCCACGCTGCTCGAGGCCGCAGCGGCCCGGAGGGAGGACGCCATGGACCAGATCTGCCTGGTGGTCCCGATCACGCCCGGCAAGACCCAGGACGCCAGGGACTTCATGCGGGAACTGGAAGAAAAGCGCAAGCCCTACTACGACCGGTCCGAACGGCGGATCGGCATCACCAAGGAGGCCTGGTACCTCGCCCGCACCCCGGGCGGGGACCATTTCGTCGCCTACATGGAAACCCCCGACTTCGGCCAGGCCCTGTCCCTGTTCTCCGGGTCGCAGAATCAGTTAGCCGTCGCCGTGTCCTTGGCCTGGGCCGCTCGGCGGCCAGATGCCCGGCTACGAACCCGGGCGAGCGGCCCGCCAGCTGGCATTGGCCGATGCCGGGCTGCTCGATGAGCCCGGTGGAGCCGACGGCGGGTCGGCCGCGGCGCAGGGACGGGTGGGGCGTTGATTTCCGGCACCACCGAGGCACGGGTGCTGGCGGCGCGCGCGACGACGTACGACTTCCAGCCAACGATCATTGCCGCGTCGCTACCGGACCCGGCCAATAACCCGTTTTACCTGTCCATCGAAGACATCCCGGGCCAGCCTGCGGAGCCAGGTGAGCTTGATGAACAGATCGGGCACGCCAATGAACCGGCAGGGATCGCACCGGTATCCGTACGACGATCCGTCACTGGCGCGCTTACTGATGCCCGGCCACGCCGGACTTCCCGGCCGATCAAGCATACGGATCCCAGGCGGGGAACTAACCACCGAACTGACCATCCTGGACCGCGCAGCCGCGGCCAGCACGCCAGGGACATACGTCGCATACTCGGCCGTCGGCGCGCCGGGCCTCAAGCCATATGACGCTGAGTGATCGGCTCTGATCCGCGCCTCGCGCCCAAGTACCCGCCGTAGTAATAGGACAACGCGCTAGGGGCGTTTGTCTTGCGGGGATGTGGTTGATGCGGGGACGTTCTCCTGGTGCGATAGTCCGGGCTTGGCCCGCCAGCAGCAGGATTACACGACGCATAAGACCGGTGAGTCCGGCAGCGTGATGATCGCCCGGCTGGCTATCGAGTTGCACTGCTATATCCCGGAGGAGCTGGATGAGACGTGGGCGCAGCTGCGGCACCTGGGGCGGCGGCACCTGGGGCGGCGGCGCGCCCGGCTGATCACGTCGGCGGCCGCGTCGATGCAGCGGGTCCGGGATTTCCTGTCGGTGGCCTGGCCGGTAGCGCCTGAGGCGTGCGCGCACCCGTTTGAGTCGGTAACCTGGCTGACGGCGATGCAGGTAGTGGCGCCGCGGTGCGGCGGGCGGCCGGAAAAGCTGGCTGCCATCGGGCTGGCGGAATTCACCGCCCTGGTCCGCCAGGCCGTGGCCGGGTGGGGCGCCAGCGGCCCGGCAGCGTGGTATGCCGGGCCGTGTTCGCCGCGCTGACCAGCACCGAGGGGTGGTGGTATCCCACCGGCGGGCGCTGCTGCGGCGGTGCGCCGATGAGCTGGGTGATCTGCAGCGGACCCGTGCCCAGCTGCGGGCCGTGGAGGCCGGCATGGCCGCCGTGCTGGGCGAGCTCGGCCTGTCCCGGCTGGCGGCCATCCCCGGGCTGACCGCTGCCGGCGCGGCGGCGGTCTTGGCCGAGACCGGTGATCCCCGCCGGTATGACAGCTCATCATCGCTGGCCAGGCAGGCCGGGCTGTCCCCGTCCGGGAACGCCTCAGGCGCTTTTGAGGGCCAGGGCGCATCTCCGGCCGCGGCCGGCCCGGCCTGCGGCTGACCGTGTGGCGCGCGATCTGGCCGCTGCTCATCCGCAACTCCGTGATGGCCGCGAAATACGCGGCGATGATCGCGGCCGCCGACGCCGCCGCGGCGCAGGCCGCGCAAGCGCAGCCCGGGACGGGTTCACGGCAGGCCAGCGCGGCGGCCGCGGCCCAGGCGCGGCGCGCCAAGGCCCGGGTCGCGTGCGCCGCCTCGCTGCTGCGCTGGATCTACACCATGGCCGACTGCGCCACCGGCTGGGATCCTGACGTCGCCTCTGGCGCCGCCAGCTGCCAGCACGCCCCCCGCTGCCAGGCGGAGGCCGCCTGAGCAGCGCTTCGCGGCACGCACCCGCGCCGGTGCCCTAGACCTTCTCCCCGATGAGGGGAGAGCGAGCCCGCATCCGCCCCGAGGATCACCTCGCAGATAACCCCGGGCAGCTCTCCCCTGGTCGCCCGGACCTTCTCACCAGCCCGGTTGAACGCTGTAGGAGCAGGCTCGCCCGCACCCGCGGGCGGGCCCAGCCCGCTTGCACCCATAGGGCGAGAAGACCCGGATCACGGGCACCGCAACCGCGCCGTAGAACGGCCACTGGCCCGGCGCTGAATTCCCCATGCCGCATCCGGCGAACGCCCGCCCCAGCAGGGGCCAGCGTAGTAAAACCCCAGATCAGAACTTATTCACCAAGACCACCAGAAACTCCCCGGAACCACTTGACGCACCGCTTCTTACGCTGGTTATCTCAAGCCCGCTTTGGGGCGTCTCCCATGTAGCTTTACGCGCCTTGGAGCTGCATGGTGGACGCGTTATCTTAAGTGGTGTATACGACGCAACGGAAGCGATGTCACGCACGTGACCTGCGTCTATCTCTTTGTCGCTGCGCTTTTGACTTCTGAGCCGCGCCCATAACCTCACGTAAGCGACATGTCTCAGACGCAAAACCCCTCATGACCAGGACTTATCCCGAATGGACTTAAGATAACCGCCCAATCTGGGCGGGTACGTTGCGCGGGCCCGATGCGGTCGTGGTCGCGCATAACAGACATTCGCGCGTGGAGGTATGGGTGCGCAGGATCCCGGTTGGGATCCTGCGTCGCGTGAAGCGCTGGCCATCTTCACCTGACGGCGTGGATGTGTCCCCTCACGGCGGCGGCCGAGCCTGGCATGGGGGATCATCCAGCCCCGGAATGGTCCCAACGAGCGCGGAAACCCAAAACCTGACTTGGCTTACGATCATGAACTCGCGGCGGGCTCGTAGGGTGTGACCAGCGGGTTCTCGGCTTGTGGTGGGTGAATCTGCGCACTAATCCGGGCCATGGTGTGGCTGAGCAGGCCAGGCTGCCGTCAGGTTGCGGCGGGCTGCACAGCGCGGACCTTGACCCGCTGCCCGGACAGCGCCGCCGTTCCGGTGAGTTCGTCGACGAACTGGTCGTCGGTGACGTCGTTGATGCTCGCGCCCGCGTGCTTGCTGGCCACGTCGAGCCGGACGCCAGGCCGGCTGTGACCCCAGCCGTGCGGGAGGCTCACCACCCCGGGCATCATCTGGTCGGTCAGCTCGACCGGGACCTCGACCTCGCCCGCGGCCGAGGAGAGCACCGCGGGCTCGTGGTCGGCCAGGCCGTAGCGCTCCGCGTCGGCCGGGTTGACCAGCAGCGTGCAGCGGGGCTTGCCCTTGACTAGCCGCGCGCTGTTGTGCAGCCACGAGTTGCCGCTGCGCAGCTGCCGGCGGCCGATGAGCACCAGCTCACCGGGCGCCCAGGACTCCATCCGGCCGTGTAGCCGGTCCAGGTCGTCCAGGTACTCGCCCGGCGCGAGGTGGATCTTGCGGTCCTTGGTGTACAGCCGCCCGGGTAGCCGCCGTTCGAGCGGGCCCAGGTCGACGCCATGCGGCTCACGGCGCAGCTTGCGCAGTGACAAGCCGCCGCGCGGCTTGCGCAGGCCGTACCGGCCGGTGCGCAGTCCGAGCGCGACCAGTCCCTCCGGCCCGAGCCGGCGCCCGGCCGCCGCGCCGAGCCGCCCGAGCAGCCGCGCCAGCGGGGTGTCCGGCCCGAGAAGCCGGCCGCTCAGCTCCAGGCAGATCTCCCAGTCGTGCCGCTGGTCCGCCCCGCGCGGGAACACCGCCGGGCTGTACTTCGCCCAGTTGCGGACCGAGACAACGGTCAGCAGGAGCTCGTAGTGCGAGCGCTCCAGCTGTGAGGTGGGCGGCAGGATGACGTCGGCGTGCCGGGTCGTCTCGTTCAGGTACGGGTCGATGGACACCATGAACTCGAGCTGGTCCAGGGCCTTATCCAGCCGGCGGCCGTTCGGGATGGACAGCACCGGGTTGCCGGCTGCGGTGATCATCGCCCGGATCTGGCCGTCGCCGGGCGTCTGGATCTCCTCGGACATGGTCACCGCGGGCAGCTCGCCGCCGAACTCGGGCAGCCCGCGCACCCGGCTGCGGTAGGAGGCGAAGCTGCCCGCCTGGCCGATCGTCCTGGCCAGCGCCACCAGGTCGATCGCCGGGGTGGTGAACATGCATCCGCCGGGCTCGTCCAGGTGTCCGGTGAGCGCGTTGACCCCCAGCACCAGCCAGGTAGCAAGCCCGCCGAACTCCTGGGTGCACGCACCGACGCGGGCGTAGAGCACGGCACGTTCGGTGTTCGCGAGCGCCCGGGCCAGCTCGCGGACCGTCTCCGGCGCGACGCCCGTGACCCCGGTCGTCCGCTCCGGCGGGTAGCCGGCCGCCGCGGCCCGCAACGCGCCCGTGCCAGCCAGATGCTCGCCGAGCCGCCCCGGCCGCACCAGGTTCTCCTCGAACAGCACGTTGACCAGCGACAACAGCATCAGGGTATCCGTGCCCGGGCGGATGAAGACGTGCTCAGCGACGGCGGCGGTCTCACTGCGCCGCGGGTCGATGACCACCACACGGCCTCCCCGCTCGCGCAGCGCCTTGAGCCGCCTGCGCATGTCCGGCGCCGTCATCAGGCTGCCGTTGGACACCAGCGGGTTCGCGCCGATACAGACGAACAGGTCGGTGCGGTCGATGTCCGGCACCGGCAGCAGCCCCTGGTGGCCGAGCATCAGGTACGCCGCGAGCATCTGCGGCAGCTGGTCGACCGACGTCGCCGCGAACACGTTGCGCGTGCCCAGCGAGCGGAACAACGGGATGCCGAACAGCATCAGCCCGAGGTTATGCGCGGCCGGATTGCCGTAGTACACGCCCAGCGCGTGCTTGCCGTACTCCGCCCGGATAGCCCGCAGGCGATCGCCAGCCAGGTCGAACGCCTCGCGCCAGCTCACCTCGACGAACTCGCCGTCACGCTTGACCAGCGGCCGCCTGAGCCGGTCCGGATCGTGGTGCAGGTCAGCCAGCGCGGTCGCTTTCGGGCAGATGTAGCCCCGCGAAATGGGGTCGTGCTCGTCGCCGCGCAGGTCCACCACCCGGTCACCGTCGGTGGTCACGGTGATCCCGCAGGTCGCCTCGCACAGCGTGCAGCTGTGGTAGCGGGTGACGACCATGAACGGCTCCATTTTGCGGGCTTCGTGCGCTTCGTCACAGGCTACGGTCCTGGCGGCCGGTTCTCCACCCCAGATCCGCTCCACCCGCCCCTGACCGACGTCGTGATCGGGACCTGGACGAGCGCGCTGCTCCTGGATCTCCTCGGCGGCGAGCAGGCGCAGAACGCTGCGGACGGCCTTGTTGCGGCCGGTGTCCTCGCGGCAGTGCCGATTGTCACAGCCGGCCTGTCCGACTGGGCCGAACTCTCCGGCGGCAGCCGCCGGGTCGGCGGTGTGCACGAGCTCGGCAACACGACGGCGCGGGCGGCTGCGGTACTGCACCTGCCAGTGCAGGCCGCCGCTGCCCGCGCTGCTGGCGGCTCTGGTCGGAGCCGGCCTGCGGCATTGCGCCGCCGTGCCGGCGTTTCGGCGCCGCGTGAGCCGGCCGGTGTCCCGCGATTCTGGCGCCAGGTTCGCGGGACACCAGGCCGGCTCGCGGGTCATCCGGTGGCCTGGACGGCCTGGAGGATGACGCGGGTCACGACCGACGGCTTGGAGATGAGGGACAGGTGCCCGGCGTTGACGTCGGTGATGCGGGCGCCCGCGCGCTTGGCCATGAACGTCAGCTCCGCGGGCGGGATGACCTGGTCCCCCGTCCCGATCACGGCCCAGGACGGGATGGTCTTCCAGGCCGGGGGCCCGGACGGCTCGGTGAACGCGCTGGCCGCGAGCGGCCGCTGGGTGGCCGCGATGACCGCGGCCTGGCGGGCGGGCAGGCCGGTGGCAAAGCACCCGGGGACCAGGTTCGGCTTGATGTAGAGGTCGACGTCACCAGATGGTGCGCCGGGGTAGGGCACCGGGTTGAAGGCCTCGCTGCCCAGGCAGGATCCGCTGGCGAGGGCGCCGATGGTATCGCCCTGGTCGGGAATGAAGGCGTCCACGTACACCAGGGCCCTGACCCCGGGGGCACCGACGGCGGCGTTGGTGATGACCGCCCCGCCGTAGGAGTGCCCGACCAGGACGACCGGCTTCCCTTGGAGCGCCGCGTTCTGGGTCAGGAACTGGTGCAGGTAGGCGGAGTCCTGCGGCAGGCCGCGCAGCGGGTTGGGCGGCGCGTACACGGTGAAGCCGCGATGCTGCAGCTCGGGGATGACGCTGCTCCAGCTCGAGGCATCTGCCCAGGCGCCGTGCTCAAGCACGATCACGGGCTTGGCCGAGTGCCTGCCACCTGGCGCCGCGGCGCCGACCGAGGCTCCTGCCGAGGTGGCACGTCCCGGCCCGATCGCTAGCAGGGCGGCGGCCAGGACGACCGCCAGGAGCGCGGCTAGGCTGATGCGCCGCGTCGTGCGACTGAGTGACATGAGTGTTCCTCTCCTGCGGTGGCGAGAAATCGTTGACCAATTGTGTGATCACAGTGAACCGCTTAGCTGTGCGGCAGCGCTGCGCGAGGGGATGGGAAGCGAGCACGGTTGCGAGGCGTTCTTCAAGGACGGCCGCCGAGGGCCCGTAGAAGTACAGGGCTGTTTCCCCGGGGACCTACGTTTCTGTGAACGGTGCCGCACCGATCGGCATCGGGACGTTCGGAGGGATCGGCGTCTATCTCAACGGAACGGACCTTCCCGATCAGGTCTACACCAAGAACGACGTCAACGAACCCATAGGGCTTTGCGCGTGGCGAGGGCGACTGGTGTTGTGCGCCAGCTGAGTGTCCATGGATGCGCCGACTACGTGCCCAAATTGAATGGGCGTCGGGCAGGCGTCCGGCGCTCAGCAGGACCGTCCAACCGATCATGAACCACCACATTCCGCCGACTGCCCGGTTACCGGGCCGTCTGAATCCAGTCCCGGTAGTGCGTGGGTGCCAGGTGTGCGTCCGGGCCTGCAATGAGCACGTCACCGGTGACGCCCGCGAACACGCCGGCCTTGTCGTCTGTGATGACGGTCCGGTTGTCCTGCCGTGCCGCCAGGGTGACCCTGCCGAGTTCATCGAGGGAGAAGACGTCCGGGCCGGCAACAGTCCAGATGCCCTGCAGTGGGGGGCCGGTGGAGACTTCGACGACCGCGTCGGCGACGTCCGCGGCGGCGATCGGTTGAATGCGGGTGGCGGGCAGGCGGATGGTGGTGTCGTCAGAGGTCTCGAACACGACCGTGTCCATGAACTCGAAGAACTGGGTGCATGCACGATGGAGTACGGCGTGGGCCCCTGGCGGAGCAGGTCCTCCTGCAGGGACTTGGCACGGTAGTAGTCCACCTGGGGCACCTGGTCCACGCCGACGATCGACAGGATCACCTGGTGCCGGACACCGGATTGGAGCGTCTTCGCTGTAACCGCCGCGCGGGTGTTTTGTGTGCTTTTCCCTACGTCGTGGATGCATTACCTGAACAGTGTCTCCGCCGCAGACCTGGTATGCTCCCCCTTGTCGATGCTGTTTTTAGAACAAAGTGTCTACTTCCTGAACGTTGTTCAGCGACATGTCTACACCGCAGACCTCCTGGTCAGATGCGGCGTAGACAGGGACGACTTCAGATAACCGCCGCTAGGGGCGGCTATCGGGCCCGAGACTCGCTGCAGCCGTGGATGCGGCGGCGTCGGCCGTCGGTGACTTATCAGAGCGCGTCTATCCAGCGGTTGAGACGACGCGCTTCGCGGCCGAGGATGTCTGGATCGCGGAACGTGTTGGCGAGCAGCGCGCTTCCTTCATATGCGGCGATGAGGCTTACGGCGAGGTCATGGGCGTCGCGTCGGTCCAGTGCCCGGAACTGCTCCTCCGCCCACTCGATGGGGACGCGCATCAGCTCCGCGAGTGCGAAGTCGGGGCCGCCGGGGCGTTTGTCTAGCTCTGAGCAGAGGCTGCCATGCGGGCACCCGTAGAGCGCGATGAGCTCACTCTGGCGTGCGTACTGGCCGACGAGGGCCTTCAATCGGCTCTTTGGTGAGCGGTGGCTGCTGTCGATCGAGGCGAGCGCCGCCTTGGACTGTTGTAGGTGAGCTTCGATGACCGCGGCGATGATGTCATCTTTGGTCTTGAAGTAGTAGTAGACATTGCCCGCAGGCACGTCCGCGGCTTGTGCGATCTCAGCCAGCGTTGTCTTTTCAACGCCCTGCTGGTGCAGCAGCTGGCTTGCGGCGGCGACGAGGCGCTGCCGCTTCCCGGGCGGTTTCTCAGCCGCACCTTCCAGAATTCGTTCCAGTGAGTTAGTCATCTCACTACCACTATAGGGTCGGACGGTCAGCCGTGGTCTCGTTCTGCTTCTCTTCTAACGGTTATCGGACGGTCGGCTCTCGGGCCGGCTCCGTGTCGACCAAGACCGGCGGGGCCGCCGTGCGGGTATTGCCGATACGCAGGGCGATGAGGGCGGCCGCTGCCATCAAGAGGCTGCCGACGAGGAGAGCTCGGTGATACCCAGCGTCCAGCGCGATGACGGGGGATGTCTTGGCCGCGATCAGCTCGTTGGTACGGGTGATCGCCAGGACCGACAGAATGGCTAGGCCCAGGGCGCTGCCGATCTGCTGGGAGGCGTTGAGCAGTCCCGCCGCGAGACCCGCCTTGTCACCAGGAACGCCGGCGTTGGCAGCGGCCGCGACCGATACGAATACAGATCCCGCGCCAAGCGACATGACCAGGAATCCCGGAAGCACGTCGACGACGTACGAGCCGTGCAACGGCACGCGCGAGAGGTAGTAGATCCCGGCCGCCGCTACCAGGCAGCCGGCCACGACCACGGGACGGGTGCCGATGCGGGTAATCAACTGCGATGCGATGCCTCCCGCGGCGGCGAAGCCGGCCGTGATGGGGAGGTAGGCGGCACCGGCCCTGAGGGGTGTGTAGTGCAGGACCTCTTGCATGTACAGGGTGACGAAGAAGAACATCGAGAAGAACCCGGCGAAGGCGATCAGCTGGGTCAGGTCTGCGGCCACGAGTCCTTTCACCCGCAGAATGGCGAACGGGAGCAGGGGGTTGCTGCTTCGCAGCTCGTTAAAGGTGAATGCAGCGACCAGGATGGCCGATACGGCCAGCGTCAGGATGGTCTGGACCGAGCCCCAGCCTACGACTGGCGCGCGGACTAGGGAGTACACCAGGAGCAGCATGCCTCCCGTGATCAGCGCCGAGCCCTGAGTGTCGAACGTCGAGGCCCTGTTCCTGGCCCCCCGGTCGTTTGGCAGCAGTACCAGCGCGCCAGCGAGCACGAGAACACAGATCGGAGGATTGATAAAGAAGACCCATCGCCACCCGGGGCCCTGGGCGAGCAGACCGCCGAGGAAGACGCCGGCCGCGGCTGCCACCCCGCTGATGGCCCCCCAGGCCCCTAGCGCAGTGTTGCGGTCCTTGCCCTCACGGAAGGTTGTCGTGAGTTGGGAGAGGGCCGCGGGTGCCATGAGCGCGGCACCGATGCCTTGAATGAGTCGGGCGGCGACCAGCAGGCCCGAGGTGTTGGCCAGTCCACCGGTCAGCGACGCCAGGGCGAACACGGTAAGCCCGGTGATCATCATGCGCCGACGGCCGAGCAAGTCGCCGAGGCGTCCCCCAAGCAATAGAAATCCCCCGTAGGTGAGGATGTAGCCGCTGGCCACCCACTGCAGGTTTTGCGGGGAGAAGTGCAGGCTGCGCTGGATGGACGGCAACGCGACGTTGACGATCGACGTGTCCACGATGTCGAGGAACTGAACGGCGCACAGCAGCAGCAGCGTGAGTGCGCCCAGCCGCGAGCGCAGCATGAGGCGCGAGTCGGCAACTGACACGACCTGTCCCTGTGGTGATTCCATGCTCGGACACCTCCGGTATGAGTTAGCTATCTGACTCAGTACCGCATACGCAGTGTATGAATGTCAAGTTAGTCAACTAACTAATACTGGAAGTTGGATTCTCTACCGCCGAGACGCGAGACGATCCAGGCCGCTAGGAAGCCATCATCACGGCCATGCGCCCGCAACAGTTCTCCAGCCAGAATCAGATGATCCCGGGCGCGTTCACCTTGATCGGCAAACCAGTTACGGCCCGCGGAATGGGCGATCAGGCGCATCGCCAAACAAGGGCCACCAAACCTGGATCTGAATCCACGGGCGATCCGCATTGCCGATCCAGACGACCCAGCCGGATGGACGGCAGCCCGCAGCCCGAGCACACATCGCCAGCAAGCATGCCAGCCCATGAAACACACGCTCACCGGCGGCGGAGGCAAAGAGTCAAGCGTGACGGCATGCTGGGGTCGTGACCTTAGCGGCTGATCGAGCCGGGCATGAGCGGGGGAGGCCCGCGGCGGTCCGCCGGTTCCGATCAGCACCTGCCGGGCAGTCCGTGCTGGCCCGCGCGGCCGTTGGCCCAGCTCTATGTTGCGAGCGGTGCGAGCATCTGCCGGGCGGCGCCGAGGATGGAGAAGTGCCCGTGGCCGTGGTGGAGCTGAAGCTGTGCGCCCGGTATCGCCGCGGCGAACAGCCGGGCGTGCTGGGGCGGGACCGTGGTGTCGGCATCGCCGTGGTGGATCGATGCCGGCACGGTGATGGAACCGAGCTCGAAACCCCAGGGCCGCATAAGCACCCGCAGGTCCTGGGCAACTCCCCGGCTGCCTTGGCGGAATGCCTCGCCGTAAGCGGCGAGGAAGGCCTCGCGTACGCCGGGCTGGGCGAGCGCGCGGCGGTCGATGCCCGGTAGCTCGCTGGTGGCCAGGCGGAGAAACAGCCGTGGTGAGTGGCGGGCCAGCACGGCCAGGCGACTCAGAAACCAGCCGCCGAAGGCCGGAGCCCGCCGCGCGGCCTGCAGCGCTAGCCGCTGCCCCGGCGCCATCCCGCGGGCGGGCCATCCTGGCGCGCCGAGCGGCGCAATGAGCGTGATGCTGCGGACGCGGCCGCCAAGCCGGGCCGCGCACGCCGCGGCGAACGGCCCGCCCGCCGAGATGCCCAGCAGCGCGGCCGGCCCGGCCGCCGTCGCGTCCAGGACCAGTGCCGCATCCTCAGCCCAGTCTGCGAGCCGGCGCAGAGGGCGGGGACCAGTCCGGCCGATGCCGGGACGGTCCGGCGCTACCAGCCGCAATCCCAGCTCGCGCGCCGCCGGCCCGAACAGCCGCACCGACAGCCGCGAATCGGCCAGGCCGTGGCAGAAAAGAACCGGCCTGCCGCCCTGCGCCCCGGCAACCTCCACCGCGATCGCGCTGCCGTCGCTCCGGCTCACCTCCATCCCCCCATGGTCTCGCGTTCGGGCCGGGCCGCAGCCAACCTGCCGGCCCGGCCTCCGAACCGCATCTGGGCGCGGCAGCA
>WNGL01007113.1_pt1 | contig 13156 bp, 8 predicted proteins | sample 5400591 | NCBI WGS metagenome assembly WNGL01 (sample SAMN13153377, study PRJNA577476) | soil metagenome | isolation source: 80 cm soil or saprolite under Garry oak tree replicate 1 | place: USA:California | collected 2016-06-15
ACACTGGCTTGAGTTCGATACCTCGCCAGTGCAGGGGTCGCCCGGAGCGTGAAAGACGCACGCCGGTAAATATGAAGAATCAACTTCATTGCGACAACGGGGAGGGAGTGGCCACGCGCCACTCCCTTACCCTCTTTGCTGGCCTCTCAAGGGCACGGTTACTATAGCCATGGCGCTCCTGACGGAGCTTTCCTGCTGACGCTCTGAAATTCGATCTACAAGAATTAGAAACCGTTGAGTTCAAACGCAAGGGTTGTGCGTAATGACACAGCAATTCTCATTATGGCCGCTTCGATCCACGCCGGGTGAGGGCACCCGGCCTACACGCCCCACAGAACCGCCCTCTTGTAGGCCGGGTGCCCTCACCCGGCGTCCCCATCTGGTCCATAATGAGAATTGCTGGTAATGACAAGCTGGGCGCCGGGGTGATCTTCCTGCTTGCGCTGGCGGTCTATTGGCCGGCGCTGCGAGGACAATTCGTCTGGGACGACACGTTGCTCATAGATAAGAATCCGCTGGTAAAGGGTGAACTTGGCCTGCGCTCGATTTGGTTTCAAACGGATTTCCCACTGACAATGATCGGCTTCTGGGTGCAGTGGCTGGCGTGGGGAAAAAGCCCAGCGGGCTATCACGCAGTGAATGTGCTATTGCATGCAACCAGCGCCGTCTTGGTGTGGCGCGTCCTGGCGCGGCTGAAGATCGCGGGCCCGTGGCTGGCTGCAACTCTGTTTGCAGTCCACCCAGTGTGCGTGGCGTCGGTCGCTTGGATTTCCGAGCTAAAGAACACGCTGTCGCTGCCGTTCTTTCTGCTGAGCCTGTGGTGGTACTTGCGGGCGGAAGGCCAGGAGGAATCAGAGAGCGGAAGTCAGAGGCCGGAGGTCGGAGGTCAGAGGCCAGCACTTACCAACCACCCTTCGCGCCTCACCTCTTCGCGTTGGTACTGGCTGTCGCTGGCGTCCTTCGTGCTGGCGCTGCTGAGCAAGACCTCGACCGTAATGCTGCCGGTGGTGCTGCTGGGCTGCGCCTGGTGGCAACGCGGACGGCTCACGCGGCTGGATTGCTTGCGGACCAGCCCGTTCTTCGTTTTGGCGCTGGTCTTTGGGTTGCTCTCTATATGGTTTCAAGCCCATCAAGCTATCGGCGGTGAGGCGGTCCAAGCCGAGAACTTTTGGGGACGGCTCGCCGGCGCGGGCAAGGCTATATGGTTCTATCTTGGCAAGGCTTTGCTGCCGCTGAATCTGAACCTGATGTACCCGCGCTGGAAGTTTGACGCCACTTCGCTTTCGTCCTATGTGCCGGCGTTGCTGCTGTGCGGCGCCTTCATTCTCTTCTGGCGGTTTCGCCTGCACTGGGGACGCCCGCTGATGTTCGGGCTGGGCTGTTTCGCGGTCACGTTGTTTCCGGTCTTGGGTTTCTTCGACATGTACTTCCTGTCTATCTCGAGGGTGTCGGATCATTTCCAGTACTTGCCGATGATCGCAGTGGTCGCGCTGGTTGCGGCAGGGCTCAGTTCGGCGTTAAGCCCCCTGGTGCTGCGATTCGTGGGGACCGGATTGGTACTGGCGCTATCGGTCTTGAGCGCGCACCGCGCGCAGGAGTTGGCTAACGACGAGACGCTGTGGCGCGACACACTGGCAAAGAATCCAGCCGCCTGGTGCGCGCACAACAACCTGGGCTGCCTCCTGGCTGAGCAGCATCAATATGATCAGGCCATCGGCCATTTTGTGGCGTCGCTGCAGTTGAACCCAAGAGACGCCCAGGCGCAGTGCAATTTGGGCCGGGCTTTGTCGGTGCAGGGGAGGTTCGCCGAAGCCCAGAGCCATTTCCAGGCCGCCCTGCTAATCAAGCCCAGCGATGGGGAGATCCATCGGTCTTTCGCGTCGGCGCTGGCGGAGCAGGGAAAAAAAGAAGAGGCCGTGGCGCACCTGCGCGAAGCGGTGCGTCTGGCGCCAGACATTGAAACGCGCCTGCAGTTGACGGCGCTGTTGCATGAAACCGGCAGGGCCCGCGAGGCGGTCGAACAATGTCGCCAGGTGTTGGCCATCAAACCCGACTCGACAGAGGCCCTCAACAACCTGGCCTGGTTGTTGGCCACGTCTCCAGACAGCGCGGTGCGCAATGGAGCCGAAGCGGTTCGCGTTGCCGAGAGGGCTTGCCGGCTGACTAAATACCAGGAGGTGGTTCCGTTAGGGACTCTTGCGGCGGCCTATGCCGAAGCCGGACAATTCAACGAGGCAGTGGCAACGGGAGAAAAATCCTTAAAACTGGCAACGGCGGCCGGTGACGCGCGGTTCGTCGCCCTTAACCGACGTCTGCTGGAGTTCTATCGCGCCGGCAAGCCCTGGCGGGAACCACAGGCAACGGGCAAACAGAACCGCTAATCTGCGCGCATAGACGGTAATAAAACAAAAACTATGAAAACTGAAGCATTTCCGTAATCGGTCAGAAGCCGTGAAAAAATTGGCTGAAAGCGCCAAAACACAAAATGTGCCCATTGGTAATCAACGACTTGCAACGGCGAATCCTGTCGGTTCTCAATTTTTTCACAGCTTCTCAGTGACAGCGGGTAGGGCGCGTCAGTCCTCTGCGCGCCGGGCCTGCGGGGTGCGGCGGCGCGCAGAGGACTGACGCGCCCTACCCGCCGCCGCGCCGCCGCTGCCCCTTACGCATTTCCCGCCCCTAATTCATTAGCGGAGATTAGCGAAGATTAGCGGTTCAACCAAGAGCACGGACATTCACTGACTTGTCATCGGGGCGCGGAGCGGTATGCTGGGCTGGTGAAAGGAAAATGGAACAAGTGGCTGCCTTGGCTTTTCATACTGGCGGCGGCTTTGTCGCGCTGGCCGGGACTGTTCCCGCCGAATTTCAGCGCGTTTTACGCGCTGGCCTTTTGTGGCGGCCTTTACTTTCGGGGACAGATGGCCTGGTGGCTGCCTTTGGGGACGCTGGCGGTCACCGACATTTTGCTAAACGCGCTTTATTACCATGAACCAGTGCTGAGCGCGTATATGCTGGTGAAAACTCTTTCGTTGGTGAGCATTGTCTTTTTGGGCCGCCTGTTTTCCCCGCGCGCGGCTTGGGTCAAATTGGTGTGCGGCGGCCTGCTTGGGGCGGTTGGTTTTTATCTGATCACCAACACCGCTTCCTGGTTATACAATCCTGCTTACGCCAAGACTTTGGCAGGTTGGTTTCAAGCGCTCACCAGCGGAATCCCGGGTTACCCGCCCACCTGGAGCTTCTTTCGCAACACGCTTCTGAGCGGCGGGTTGTTCACCGGTTTGTTCGTCGGCGCGATGAAACTGACCGAGGCGCCCGAATCGGCCAAAGAAAAGGAAGCAGCACCGGCTGCGGAACCAAACGGGTCAGAGGCGCCCGAGGAGGCCAAGGCGTGAGCCGTGGCCGTGAACGGCGCCAGAACGGCGGCTCTTTGCGAAAACACATCACGCCTCACGCGTCAAGCATGACGTTCCGCCCACGACCTTTCACCAATGCGAATTGGCATCATCTCCGACACGCACAATTTTTTCGACCCGAAGATTCCGAGGCTCTTCGATGGGGTGGACCACATTCTGCACGCGGGGGACGTGGGGACAGCGTTCATTACCTTCCAACTGGAACAAATCGCTCCGGTGACGGCTGTGCTGGGCAACACCGATTCGTTTCTATCACTCAAGGAAACAGAATTGATGCCATTGGCAGGTCGAAAGTTTCTAGTGCATCACATTGTGGACCCTCACGCGCCGGCTGAGCCGCTCAGGACCCGCATCGCTCGAGAGCGGCCAGACGCAGTCGTGTTCGGCCATACGCACAAGCCGTTTTGCCAGACCCTCGGCGGCACGCTCTATCTGAATCCGGGTTACGCAGGCAAATCGCGGTTTGGCCTGGCGCGGAGCATGGCCATCCTGCACTGCGACGAGAAAGGCATGCGGGCGGAATATGTGAAGCTTTGATGAAGCTTTTTCACGCGGGTTCACCCGTGGTCGAAGCGAGTTGCTGTGCCATTTCACGGACTTTGCGCAAGTCCAGTTTGCCGGTGCCCAAATACGGGAAGGCCTCGACGCGGAAGAAATGGTCCGGGCGAGGTTTCCATAAATTCGGCAGGTCGGATTGCGCAAGTTTTTCGAGACCGGGTTGCAGTTGGGCACCGGCCAGTTTGTGTAGAACAACCAACTGTTCGCCTTTTTTTTCATCCGGTAGTCCCGTCACGACAAACGTTTGTTCGGTCGCACCAGTCAACTCGTGCAATTTCTCTTCGATCTTGATGTGCGGCACCATCTCGCCGCCGATTTTGCTGAAGCGGCTCAGGCGGTCGGTGATTTGCAAAAAGCCGTCTTCGTCGAGAGCGGCGATATCGCCGGTCAGGTACCAGCCGTCCCGCAATACCTCTGCAGTTTTTTCCGGCCGGGCCAGATAGCCTTGCATCACGTTGGGGCCGCGCACCAGCAGCAGGCCCGGCTGGCCGACCGATAGTGGCGTGGCGCTTTCCGGCGCCTGAGCGTCAACGATGCGCACACTTATGCCCGGCAACGGATGCCCAATTTTGCCGCGCTTGGCGCCGACCTGACGAAAGCCAGCGGAACGGAAATCATGCGTGTTGACAGCTACCGCGGGCCCGCATTCAGTGCAGCCGTAGCCTTCGAGGGGGCGAATGCCAAAGCGGTCCTCAAAGGCCGCGGCGAGGCGTTCGGGCAGTTTTTCGGCACCGGTCATCACGACGCGCAAGCTGCCGAAGTCTTCCGCTGAACACGCCCGCATGTAGAGCTGCAGGAACGTCGGCGTGGCCAACAAAAAAGTGACGCCATAACGGCTGACGAGCGGGCCGATGGTTTTGGCATCGAGCGGGTTCGGATGATAGACCACGCCCACGCCCAGCACGGCGGGGAGGCAGAGTGTGCCGGTGAACCCGAACGAGTGGAAGAACGGCAGAATCCCTAACACCCGGTCACGGCGGGTCAAACCAAACACCTGCTCGAGCTGCTCGATATTCGAACCGACATTGAAATGGCTGAGCATGACACCTTTGGGCTCGCCAGTGCTGCCGCTCGAGAAAACGACGGTGGCCAGTTTGTCCAGGGCAGGCGTCCCGGCTGCCGCGAAGGATTCGCGCTCGCGCTCAGGTCGAGCTTTTAAGGGGGAGGCGGGTGATAGGGGGTCGGAGAGCGGCGTCCCGCCTGCCCTACTGCCCTCGGGCTGTCGCGCGGTTGCCAAAACGTGTTCCAGCAGACCCACCGGCAGGAGCCACGCGCCAGCCAGCGCCAAAATTTTTTCGGCGAAACTGGGTTTCGAGACAGCTTCCTCGAGCAAAACCATTTCGCACGGGATTTTGAGCTTTAGTTTTTCCAGAAAGGTCTTAGACGTGACCACGGTCTGGATTCCGCATTGGCGGATGCAGGAGGCGAGCGTTTCCTCAGAGACGGTGTAATTTAGGTTCACCGGCACCTTGCCCGCCAGCAGCGCGGCAAAGTTCACCAGGGCGCCCGGGACCGAGGGGGGCAAGAGCAAGCCGATCATTGCCTGGCCGGCCCAAACTTTCCTTAAGCGCCACGCCAGGAAGACTGAGCGCGCGAGCGCGGAGCTGAAATTGACCCTTGGGTTATGGGCATCGGCCATCGCGAAACGGAACGGATGCCGCCGCGCCGCACGCGCGAACTCGCGCTGCAGTGGTTGCAGCCGCGCTTTGCGATGCTGCCAGGCTTCAGCCATCAATTCCTGGACCGCCTGGCGGACCTCAAACGGCGTCGCGGTGTGAGGCATCGGCTTGCCGAAATTCACTGTCACCGGGTAAGGAATTTTGCGCGGCAGCTTCCAAAGAAAACGCTTCCCCTCAAAACTGAAGATGCTGCCCCACACTCCGTCCAGCGCCACGGGGATGATTGGCGCATCCACGTCTTTCATAATGCGCTCGAAGCCGCGCCGGAAAGGCAGCATTTGGCCGATGCGCGTGATCTGGCCTTCGGCGAAGATGCAAACGACCTGCCCGTTCTTGATCGCCTCGCTGGCCTCGCGCAGCGACTGGATCATTTCACGCGGTCGCAACGCAGACGAAATCGGGATCACTCGCAGGATGCGCGCCAGGGGTTTGACTCCAGGCAACTCGTATATGCCCTTGTACATGAGAAAGCGGATATGGCGATCGGTCGAAGCCAGCAAGAGCAGCGCGTCCACGTGCGAGAGATGATTGCAAACAAACAGCGCGCCGCCTCTTTCGGGGATGTTGTCGCGACCGAGGATGCGGATGCGGTAAAGTGAATGCGTGAGGCCCCACAACACGAGCCGCAGCAATGAATCGGGGAGCAGCCACAGGATGTACGCCGTGCCCGCCAGAGTCATCAGCGCGCTGACCAGGAAGATTTGCGGCGGCGTCAGCTTCAACCAGCTCGCGAGGAGGAAGTAAATCCCCGAGGCAAGCATAATGCCTACCCAGGAAAGAAATGCCGAGGCGGCGATGACCCCGCCTTTGTTGGCCGGGTCAGGGCGATGTTGGATGAGCGCGTTGATCGGCACCGCGTAAAATCCGCCACAGAAACCGAGCAGAGCCAGGTTCACCGCCACCGAGGCGAAGGTCAGCCCGGGCCGCGAAAGCAGCCCGCCGAACGCCGTTAACCCTAGCGCGCCCAGCGGCACCAGGCCGTACTCGATCTTGTTACCCGACAGATACCCTGCCGCAACGCTGCCGACGCCAATTCCCACCGCCAGCGCAGCCTGCAAATAGCCGCTGTGCGTATCATCCAGATGCAGCGCGTCTTTGCCGTAGAAAAGAATAGTTGGCTGAAACAGTGCCGCCAAAAACCAAATGAACGTGCTGCCCAGCACCGCCAGCCACAGCACGCGATCCCTGCGGATGGACTGAAATTGAACCCAAAACTCCTCGAGAAAATTCAAGCGAAACACCTTGTCCGGGTTGGCCGCAGGCACGCGGCTGATCCCAAGACTCATCAGCGTGCCGAAAATCGCCAGACCGATCAAAATCAGCCCCGACCAGACCTGATTGTGTTTGAAGTTGTCCGACATCAACCCCGCGACCACGGTGCCGCTGATGCTTGCGATGAAGGTGCCCAGTTGAATGATGCCGTTGCCCCAGGACAATTCTTTTTCGTCCAGCAGCTCGGGCAAGAGGCCGTACTTGTTCGGACCGAAAAACGCGCTGTGGGTGCTCATCAGGAAGACCACCCCGAAGAGCAATGGCACGTTCTGGCGCCAGAGACCCAGCATGGCCAGCGACATGATGCCGATCTCGGCCAGCTTGATGCCGATGATCACCTGGCGCTTGCTGAACCGGTCGGCCAGGTAGCCGCCCGTCATTGAGAAAAGCACGAACGGTAGCGCAAAGACGAATGAAACCAGCGGCACGAGTTGATTCCGCTGCGCTTGGGAAAAAATCCCGATGACGATAAAGGCGGTAAGAAACTTGAGGGCGTTGTCGCTAAAGGCATTTTGGAATTGCGTGACGAACAGGCTCCAGAACCCGCGCAGCCGCCTGCCGGACGCCGCGGGTGACTCCGACGGAGAGTTTGGCCCGCTCATGCTTGGAGTAAAATGTGCCCCCGGTTCATGCGCTGCGGAGCAGTTTCGACAAATCATCCCAAGAATCAATCTGCGAATGAGCCGTTGCTGTGAAGCCAAGTTTGGAGTCACCCGCCCATTAACCGCCAAAGACTTTGCGACTTTGGTTCGATTGGCTGTGCCAGAAAACCTCGGCTCTGGCCGGTCAACCCGGTACCGGCTCAAGGCCCGAGGCGAATCGTTTGCTAATCGTTAAGGGTTTTTCGGTAATCGGAAAGTCAATTGAGGACGACGAGGCTTCATCAAAGGGGATCTGCTTCTTAGCGATACGTGGAATCGACGTAACTGCTCAAGTAGCGTCGACGTCAGTCGGCGCAAGCATGCGGCGGCAGCCGGATCAGCGCCGACTGACGTCGGCGGCTACGCAATCGCGGCGCAATCCGTGCGGCTGCCTAAACAGTTACAAAATTGCACATTGGCAATCGGCGCCGGGGTGGGCAAACTGCCGCTATGAAACCCACCGCTCTCGACCTCCTTCCGTTGCTGTGGGCCGCCCCCACATTGGTTCACGGCGCCAGCCCTGCCATTCCCGATTTCCGGAGCGTAGAAATCGATTCCAAAATCCAGATCGGCTACGCGGTCACCGTGGCAGACGTGGACGGCGACAAAAAATCGGACATTCTCCTGGTGGATAAAAAACAAATCGCGTGGTACCGCAACCCGACCTGGGAGAAATTCGTGATCGCCGAGAACCTCACCACTCTCGACAATGTTTGCATCGCGGCGGCGGACATTGACGGCGATGGCCACGCCGAGCTAGCGGTCGGCGCAGGCTGGGACCCTAACGATACCGTTAATAGCGGCGCGGTCTTTTATTTGATCCCACCAAAAGACCGGACGCAAAAATGGACGCCGGTGGAGTTGACTCACGAGCCAACGGTCCACCGGATGCGCTGGATGCAAAGCTCATCCGGCAAGTTTGGATTGGTAGTCGTCCCCCTGCATGGTCGTGGCAACAAAGGCGGCACTGGCGCGGGCGTCAGGGTTTTGTCCTACCAGGTGCCGGCCAATCCACACGACACTTGGAAAACCGATTTGATCAATGACTCACTGCACATGACGCACAATCTGGAGGTGGTGAAATGGACGCGGCAGGGGGGCGCTGAACTGCTGGTCGCGGGCAAAGAAGGCGTCTTTCATTTCGTGAACGAGCCGGGCGGCTGGAAACCACGGCAATTGGTCGGCAACAGGGAAGGCGAAACCGCCTTCGCTGGCGCGGGTGAAGTTCGGGCCGGCAAACTGCCGGGCGGAAATGCCTTCCTGGTTACGGTCGAGCCAATGCACGGCAATCAGTTGGTCGTTTACACCGCGCCGGGAGCAGATGACCCCAACGGGCTCTGGAAGCGCAACGTCATAGATGCTTCGCTCAAAGAAGGCCATGGGCTGGCGTGCGGCGATTTGCTCGGCGCCGGTTATGACCAAATCGTCATCGGCTGGCGTGGGAAGAACGACGATGGCAAAGTGGGCATCAAACTCTTTGTTCCTTTGGACCCGGAAGCCAAAACATGGCAGCAGACGGTCTTGGACGACAACACGATGGCCTGCGAAGACCTGTGCCTTGCCGACCTCAATGGCGACGGCAAACTTGATATTGTCGCCTCTGGCCGCGCCACCAAGAACGTGAAGGTTTATTTCAACCAAGGGGCGAGGTAATCCCACATTTCGCTTTACCAAAAGGTTCCAGCCGCAGCCCCCGCCTTTCTCGTCCACCCAGTTGGACGATTGGCGCTCACACTCACGTTCTGAGCATTAGACGCTATTTATTTAGCGACGCTCGGCGAGGTAGGCGGCGAATCCGGCCCGGACTTGGACTGCGGCGCTCTTGAGGGCATGTATGAATTGTGGAGCATCAGGGGCCTGACCGCCGGCAGCGCACAGGCTGGCGGCCTGGGCGGCGACCGCTTCGTCGTACTCGTTCAGTGCGGGCAAAATTTGCGCCGGCTTGGCGCCGTACTGGGATACCAGTCGGCGCGCGTAGGCGCGGGCGCAGGTGAATTGACCGTCGCCATCTGCATCGAGCCAGATCGGGTTGGTTGATCCGATCACGCGTCCCTGCCACCGCGGGGAGATGGGTTGATAAGGGCGAGAGGTGGCCCAGAAGGGCGCGGTGACGGGCGGGCCGGTAGCCACTGCCACCAGGTAAACGTCATGGGCGGGACGAGGAACCTGCCAGCTCACACTCGCTTTCTCGATTCGCATCGCTGCTGAGGCCGTTCGGAAGCTCAATTGTTTTTCCTGGATCTTCACGCCGTTAGCGAAAAGCGCGACGTTGGTAGCGGTTACCCAGGACGGACCCAGCACACGCACCGTCACGCGGACCTGCTTGCCCGACACCTGGGCGAGGTCGCCCGCGCTGAATTGGTCTCCGACGGTCATTTGCGCCAGCAGTCCCATGCAGACCGTTGCGCGCCCTGCCAGCAGGTTTGAGCAGGCGGCGCCGATGTCAATGTGAGCGGGATCGAGTTCATGAAAAAGGCTCGCTCTGATCCCGGCCCTGTCGTCCAGGAAAGGGACAGGAATATAAGTGCGCGCCTGACCCACGATGAAGCGGCTGACATCGTGGCTATCGCTTGAGCCGACCGCCGTGATGCGGTAGCCGTAATTCAACAGAGCGAACCAATCGTGATACACCAGCATAAAATCCGTTTGTTGCGCCGAGGAATTCAACAACTCGAGCGCATCGAAACTAAACTCTGGCCCGCGCAAATTTTCGCCGGTGACGCCGTTAAAATTCGTGGCTGCGAATGGCTGGAAACCATTGTGGGTGCTCCGAGGATGGTTCAGAATGATGACTTGCGCGCCCCGCGTGGCGCGAAGTTCCGTCATGAGGGCCGGCCAATCGGTGAGATGAAAATCCGGCACGCGGGCGCCAGGCGCGATCGGAAAAATGTTGAAATGCCCGGCAGCAGTCGTAACTTCATTGCCCGTCACCGGCGTGAACCACTTCGCCACGCCTGCGCGGCGGGCAGCTTGGGAATAATCGGCGTGGAAGTTGTGCTCGGTTGCAATGGACAGTTCGATTCCTTCCCCTGCGATGGTGAGCATTCGTTCCTCGAGGGTTGCGTCGCCGTGCCCGCTGAAGGTCAAGGTATGGACGTGGGTGTCGCAACTGATCCAGCCGGGCATCTTGACCTCATGCCGCAACTGCAATGCGACTCGGGCCATCCGACCATTGGCCAAATGAACCCGTTGCGTGGCGATGCCGTACTCGAAACCGCGCGAGGCATAGACCGTGTAATCGCCCGTGCGAATGCCGACACGCGCCTGGCCGCTTCCGGTATAGACCACTCCCGGACGCAAGGCGATTGGAGCGGGTTCAGGGATCGAGCTTGAGAGATCGGTGTTCCGGACCGGCGTGGCGTTGGTGAGAGCCACCAACGGCGCGAGGGCGCCGCGCGCATCCACTATCGTCAGTCGGCAAGGCAACGATTGACCTCCCTCCACCTCAGTCACGTTCACGAACAAGGTGGCTTCGTGCACGGCTTCAGGCAGCGGCCGGGGATCAAGGCGGATTTCCTCCAGCACGATATCGTCAATGGCCTGGGGTGGGAGAATGGAGAGCACGTTATCACCATCACGCAGGACCCCAGGCGGAATGGGGATGGTGTGGATGAGGTCCGCCTCCATCAGGAAGAGTTTTCCCAATTTCCTGCCGTTCAACTCGACCAGCCAATCCTGCTTCACGTCATCCTGCCGAATGAACAGAGTGCTTGGACCTGAGTTGGCTTGTCCCGGGAAGCGCAGGTCCAACCGTCGCGCATCAGGCTTATCTCCGGCGAACCATTCCCATTCGGGCGAGCCGGCGGCGCCGAGGTGCAGCCGCTTTGAGTTCAGCACCAGAGAAGCTCCCAACGCACGGGAATCATTTAGCGAAGCGAGTAACAGGAACGCCAGCGGCAGTATTCGCATGACCACCAGCATACTGAATCTATTTCTGATGGGCGACTGATCGGCGATACGGCGATACGGCGCTCTAAACTGCGAAAGACCCGCCATAGCCCGGTATGGGGTATTCACCTACTTGTGGGCTATGGTTTCACCCTAGTTGCAACCGAGACGACGGGGCCTTATATTCTATCGAAAAGCCAGCGCCGGAATTCCGTTCACTCCGGCAGCACTCAAATGAAAATAAAAGACGACAAAATGGAAAACAAGGCCCCTCGTTTCGCGGTCGAGAACAAGGCGGATTTGCTGGGCGAATTGATAGCGCATTTGCGCAAGAACCGGACCCAGTTGCGCGAGGAATGGGCCAAGCGCATCCGCCAGGCGCAGTTGCTGACGGCGATGAGCGAGGAGGAAATCTTTTCTGAGGCAACCTCAGTGTACGACAAGTACATGGAAGCGCTGGAAACCGGCAGCGTCGAGGTCCTGCAGGCTTACGCCCGCGACCTGTCCGAGCGTATCATCCCGCGCGGGGTGGAAACGCGCGAAGTGCTCGGCATCGTGCTGCAGCTCCGCGACGTGCTGGCGCGCTCGTTGTTCAAGAAATATCAAGACGACTTCCAGGAGCTCAACCGGGTGCTGGATGCCTACGAGCCGGCCGCCAACCGCATCGCCAACACCGTGGGCGTCAGCTTTGTCGAACAACGCGAGCGCATCATTCGCCAGCAGCAGGACGCTATTCGGGAATTGTCGACGCCGGTCCTGCAGGTGCGCGAGCGGTTGTTGATTCTGCCCATCATCGGCATGATTGACTCGCAGCGCGCGCGGCAATTGACCGAGCAACTGTTGCGCGGCATCCGCACAAACCGCGCCAAGGTGGTGGTGGTGGACATCACGGGTGTGCCAGTCATTGACTCGGCCGTGGCCAATCATCTGGTGCAAACGGTGGAGGCCTCGCGGCTCATGGGCGCCAGCGTCATCATCACCGGGTTGTCCTCGGAGATCGCCCAGACCCTGGTGACCATCGGCGTGGACTTGAGCAAGATGAACGCTGTGGGTGACTTGCAGGGCGGCATCGAAGAAGCCGAGCGGTTTCTGGGTTACAAGGTCACCCTGAACGCGGAACCCGCGGCGCGAGACACCACACAACCTGGCTAACACCTACCTATGCAGTCCAACTGGCTCCTCACCCCAACCCTCCCCACATGCTGCGACAGCGCGACCAGCCGGATGAGGAGAAGGCCAGGGAGAGGCGTCGATAGCAACGGCTAAACCAACATGCACGTTCCCGTTCTCAAACAACATGATTACCTGATTGCCAGCATCCAGTCGGTGCTGTCCGACCAGGACCTGATCCAACTGCGCGATGACCTTGGGGCACGGGTTGGCCAGTACCGCTCGCGGGGCGTCATCATTGATGTGACGGTGCTGGACGTCATTGATTCTTTCGCCACGCGAACGCTGCGGGCCATTGCGCACATGCTTAGATTGCGCGGGGCTGAGACGGTCATCGTCGGCATCCAGCCCGACGTGGCCTTTACGATGGTGCAGTTGGGCTTGACCCTCGAAGGGATCGGCACGGCACTGGATCTTGAGGAAGGTCTGGCCTATCTGGACCGGCAACCCAAGAGGAACCTTCATCATGCCAAATGAAACTCGGGTGCTGATCACGTCCGCCCTGGACATCGTGACGGCACGCCAGCGGGGCCGC
>WNGL01007115.1_pt1 | contig 13155 bp, 10 predicted proteins | sample 5400591 | NCBI WGS metagenome assembly WNGL01 (sample SAMN13153377, study PRJNA577476) | soil metagenome | isolation source: 80 cm soil or saprolite under Garry oak tree replicate 1 | place: USA:California | collected 2016-06-15
CGCGGCGAGGCGATGTAAGGTTCATGGGCTGTCTGCAGAAAAAAGTAAGACGGCCCGGGGTCCTTCCCAAGGCCCTTCACGAAACCTTGAAAACGTGTGATTCCAATAGGTTAACGTGGTAAGCCGGGGCCGCGGCCCGCAGCCCTGCGTGCCCGCGGCACTGGGCCGGCAACGGGGCAAGCCAATCCGCGAAACCCGCATGAATTCAAAGGGTTGGTCCGCACGGCATGATTCCGGAGCGGGGCCGAGCGCAGCTCAACATTCCTCGTCGAGGAAAGTACCGCGGTCTCGATCTCCCCCCGCAACTGCAAGGAGGGAGTGTCGACTAACCTCGCGCGATCGTGAGCCGCCGCTCCATCCACGCCCTATTGGCCAGTCTGCGAAGCCCCTCAAGCTTCGTATTTGAATGAGAGCGACACGCGGGTGCGAAATGCGGCGACCTTGCCGTTTTCCAACTTCATGTCCATTTGCATCACTTCGGCCACGCGCAGGTCGCGCAGCGACTCGGCTGCCGTTTCCACCGCGCTGCGACCCGCGTCCTCCCACGATTTGTCGCTGACACCGACGACTTCGACGATCTTGTAGACCGCATCCGCTTGCTTCTTCGCCATGGCATCCTCCGCAGGCTCGATTGCGCTCGCTCTCGAGGGGCGCGCGGCGATGGTAACAGCATCCGCGGTTCGAACCTACGGCTTGACGCCGGTCCCTCGCCGACCGAGCGGCGCGAATCCCAGCGGCGCGAGACCGTCTGCACTCATCCGCAATCAACATTGGAAACGGCAAAAAAGAAGCATCGTGCCCGCGCTCGCACGGGTGGGCGCATCACGCTGCCGAGCATTCGACAGTGGGTCGTGCCCAAGACCTCATCCCTCGAACGCGATGGCTCGCGCGCCCGGCGGCACGCGACGTGCGCTCAGGAAAGATGTGTGCTCAGGGGAGCGCGCGACGTTGGCCGTCGCTCAGGAGCGTCTCTTCTTCGCGCCGCCCTCGAACAAGGCACGGCAGCGGGGGCTGAGGTAGCGACGGTAATGGGCCATGCACGCCCTGACGCGATCAATGTCCGGGATGTACTGTTGGCAGAGCCGCATCGCATCCGGTTCACAGGCCGCGCGTTGCTCCGGCGTCCACTGCTGCGCGGCGGCAGGCGAAGACGCAAACGTGAGCGCGAGGCCCACGAGCGCGGCGGCGGCCATGATCGGCCAGAGCTTCGCCTGTGCGATACGAATTTCCATTATCGACCCTCCAGCTGGTGTTCTGCCCCGGTATCTACTGTCAATCCAACGGGCATGGCAAGCAGCGCTGGCATGCTGCAGGGAGCGGTTACGAGACCGCGGCCATCGCGTGATGCAAAACTCAATACCGATGACTGATCGGCAGCTCCTCGGCCGGGAATAGCGTGATCACGCGGCAACCCTTGTCGGTCACCACGACCTCCTCTTCGATGCGGGCGGCGGAGTACCCGTCGCCCGCCGGGCAATACGTCTCGAGCGCGAACACCATGCCCTCCTTGATTTCGGTCGGATGATCGAGCGAGACCACGCGTGAAATGATCGGCCGCTCGTGCAGCGCAAGCCCGAGCCCGTGCCCGAATTGCAGGCCGAAGGCCGACATCTCGTCGGGGAAGCCGAAGTCCGGCGCCTTGGGCCACACCTTGCAGATCTGATCGGTGGTGACCCCCGGCTTGATCAGGGCGATCGCCTTGTCGAGCCAATCGCGTGCCTTCTTGTAGGCGTCGTGCTGCACCGGCGTCGCCCGCCCGACGTTGAAGGTGCGATAGTAGCAGGTGCGGTAGCCCATGAACGACTGCAGAATGTCGAAGAACGCCTGATCGCCGGGGCGCAGCATGCGGTCGGTGAAATTGTGCGGGTGCGGATTGCAGCGCTCGCCCGAGATCGCATTGATCGCCTCCACGTCGTCGGAGCCGTGGCGGTAGAGGAATTCGTTGACCTTGGCGACGATGTCGTTCTCACGCACCCCGGGCTTGAGCTCTTCATTGATGAGATGGTAAGCGCCGTCGACCATCGCGGCGGCACGATTGAGCAGGGCGATCTCGTCGATGTTCTTGAGCTCGCGCGCCTCCAGCATCACCTGCTGACCGTCCTTGATCTTGAGGCCCGCCTTCTCCAGCTCGAACATCATCGGCGGCTCGATGATGTCGACGCCGACCGGCATTTTGTGGACGCCGGCCTCCTTGAGCAGCGAAGCAATCTCCTTGGCGTGCCGCTCCATCAGTCCGAACGCCGGATTGACGGTGCCGCGCAGACCGATGAGGCCGGCTTTGCAGTCCTCGGGCTTGAGCCAAGGGGTGTAGAGCTTGTGGTGCACGGCGGCGGAGCCGAAGTCCCACAGGATGGGATCGCGGTCGCGGGCGAGCAGCGCCCAGCGGCAGAGCTTGTCGCGCTCCCACTCGCCGATCTTCGTCGAGGTAATGTAGCGGATGTTGTTGACGTCGAAGACGAGCAGCGCGCCAAGCTCGGATTTTTCCAGCGCCTGCTTGACGCGGCTCAGCCGATAGCGGTGCAGCCGGCGGTAATCGACCCGTTCCTCGAAGTCGACCCCCATGGTGCCGAGCGCCGGCAGCGCGCGGGCCCAGTTGTAACGCGGGTTGATATCGTCGGCGCTGACCTTGCGGACCGTCTCGTCCATGGGAGTCTCTCCTGCGCGTTCTTGTGTTTGAGGTGGCGCCAGGCGGGCGCCCAGGTCCGCGATTATAGCAAGCTTTTCATTGCGGCAGTCATCGGCGGCTTGCATAATTCATGGCCGAGAAGAGCCCCTCAATTCATGGCCGAGAAGAGCCCCTCAGCGGCGGACGACGAGAGTCGAGGAAGCGCACCATGGCTGATGCCGCCCCGAAGCTCACGCCGACGATCGATGCGCGCGCCGCTATCGACGCGATCCCGCGCAACTACAACTTCGCCGCCGACATCATCGAGCGCAACCTCAAGGCCGGGCGCGCCGACAAACCGGTTTTTATCGATCCGCGCGGAAGCTGGACCTATGGCCAGCTCGCCGAGCGCGTGGACCGCTTCGGCCACGTGCTGCGCTCGCTCGGGATCCGGCGCGAGGAGCGTATCCTGCTCGCGCTCCTCGACACGATCGACTGGCCCACCGCCTTCCTCGGGGCCATCAAGGCCGGCGTGGTGCCCATTCCGGTCAATACGCTGATGACCGAGGACGACTACCGCTTCATGCTCGCCGACAGCCGCGCCAAGGTCCTTGTGGTGTCGGAGGCGCTGTTTGCGAAATTCGCCAAGCTGATCGGATCGAGCGCGGATCTGCTGCATGTGATCGTCTCGGGCGAGAACGCATGCGGGCATCGCCGTTTCGAGGATTTGCTCGCGGGTGCGCAGCCCGAGCCCTACACCGCGCCCGCCACGCGCGACGACATGTGCTTTTGGCTCTATACCTCGGGCTCGACCGGCAGGCCCAAGGGCGCGGTGCACGTCCATGCCAATCTGCGGCTCACCGCCGACCTCTATGCCGGCGGCGTGCTGGGCCTCGACGAAAGCGACGTCTGCTACTCGGTGGCGAAGCTGTTTTTCGCCTACGGGCTCGGCAACGCCATGACCTTCCCGATGACGGTCGGCGCAACCACCATTCTCTCGCCCGACCGCCCGACGCCCGAGACGGTCGCCGCGATCCTGCGCCGGCATCCGGTGACGGTGTTCTATGCCGTGCCAACATTTTATGCCGCCTTCCTCGCCAACCCGGGCGCGCCCAATCGCGCCGAATTGAAGCTGAGATACTGCGTCTCCGCGGGTGAGGCCTTGCCGCCCGACGTCGGCCGGCGCTGGCAGGAACGCTACGGCGTCGACGTGCTCGATGGCATCGGCTCCACCGAGATGCTGCACATCTTCCTCTCGAATTATCCGGGCGAGGTGAGATACGGCACTACCGGCAAGCCGGTGCCGGGCTACGACATCCGCCTCGTCGACGACGACGGCAATGTGATCACCCGCAGCGGCGAAATGGGCGAGTTGCAGGTGCGCGGGCCGACCGCCGCGGCCATGTATTGGAACGATCGCGAGAGGACGCGCGAGACCTTCCTGGGCGAATGGACGCGCTCCGGCGACAAATACGTGCAAGATGAGGACGGCTACTACGTCTATTGCGGGCGGCGTGACGACATGCTCAAGGTCGGCGGCATCTATGTCTCGCCGTTCGAGGTCGAAGGCGCGCTCTGCACCCATCCCGATGTGCTGGAGGCCGCGGTCGTCGCCTGCCCGGACGAGGACGCGCTGATCAAGCCCAAGGCCTTCGTGGTGCTCAAGTCGGCCGACAAGACGTGCGAGGAGCTGGCGCGGGCACTGCAGGAGCACGTCAAGACGACGCTGGCGCCTTACAAATATCCGCGCTGGATCGAGTTTCGCGCCGAGCTCCCAAAGACCGCCACCGGCAAGATCCAGCGCTTCAAGCTGCGCGCCGAGCGCGCGACGCGGTAGTGGCCGGCTGTGGGCTAGTGCATTGCGGGCGCGTTGACGCCACCCGCGACATGCATTATATTGCATGAACTATAGTGCCGATTAGCGGACGGTCGTCGTGCCGGCAGTCAAGACGAAAATGAAGGCGAAGCGGTTCCCGGCCGCGCCCGAGCGCGAGGGTCACCGCGCGTTCGTTGCCGCGATCGGCCGACTGGTGCGGCTCGCCCGCGCCAAGCGCGGCATGACGCGCCGCCAGCTCGCGCAGGCGTCCGGCGCCTCCGAGCGCTATCTCGCGCAAATCGAGGGCGGAGAGGGCAACCCGTCCGTGATCATGCTCGCATCGATCGCGCAGGCGCTCGACGTTCCGATCATCGAATTGCTCCCGCGCAGCAACGGGCGCACCGCGGCGATGGCCCAGATTCTCGATGTCCTCGCGCGCACGCCGCGCGCCGAGCTTCCCGCGCTCGCCGAGCTGATCGAAAGCCGCGCCGCGCGGGGTGCGGCGATCGACCGTGGCCGGCGGATCGCGCTGGTCGGGCTGCGCGGCGCCGGCAAATCGACGCTGGGTCGCAGGCTCGCGGACGCGCTCGGCTGCCCCTTCATCGAGCTCGACCGCCTGGTCGAACAGAACTACGGCGCGCGCATTCCCGACCTGATCGAGATGGCAGGGCTTGCAACCTTTCGCCGCCACGAGCGCGCTTGCCTCGAGCGCGTCATCGCCGAGCACGACGCGGCCGTGATCGCCACCGCCGGCGGCATCGTGTCGGACTCCGAAACCTATGCTCTGCTTCTGCGCCGCACGCACACGGTGTGGATCAAGGCGCGGCCTGACGAGCACATGAGGCGGGTGATGGCGCAGGGCGATTTCCGCCCCATGGCGCAGAACCGCGAGGCCATGGCCGATCTCGTTGCCATCCTCGATGCGCGGCGGGCGGACTACGCGCGCGCACAGGCCGAGCTCGATACCTCGGGCGATACCGTGGAGCAGAGCTGCGCGAAACTCGCGCGCATCGTCGCGAGTTATGCCGACGGAGGCAGATAGTGACGCTGGCTGATCAAGGCATGCTCGAGCTTGGCGAGATGCGGCTCGAATACCGCATGATCGGCCCGCGCCCGGATGCGGCGCCGACCCTGGTGCTGCTGCACGAGGGGCTCGGCTGCGTCGCAGGCTGGGGCAGTTTTGCGCAGGAGCTCGCGGCAGCAACCGGCGCCGGGGTTTTCGCCTATTCGCGCGCCGGCTACGGCCGCTCGTCGCCGGCGAAATTGCCGCGTCCGGTCTCGTTCATGCATGACGAGGCGCGCGACGTGCTTCCTCGCGTGCTCGCCGCGATAGGCTTGCGCCGCGGCCTTCTCGTCGGCCACAGCGACGGGGCATCGATCGCCGCGATCTACGCCGGCAGTATCCAGGACCACCGCGTGCGCGGGCTCGCGTTGATGGCGCCGCATTTCTTCACCGAGGACATGGGCATCGCCGAGATCGAGCGCACCCGGGCGGCGTTCGAGGCGGGACCGCTGCGCGCCAAGCTCGCGCGATGGCATGCCGATCCGGACAACGCGTTCCACAGCTGGTGCGGCCCCTGGCTCGATCCCGAGTTCCGCAAGTGGGATCTCAGCGATGCGCTCGCCCATATCCGCGTGCCGATCCTGATCGTCCAGGGCGAGAACGACCAATATGGCACCACGCGGCAGATCGAGGTGGCGCAGCAGGAGTGCTATTGCCCGGTCGATGTCGCGATGTTGCCGAATGCGCGGCACGCGCCGCACCGCGAGGCGCCCGAGGCGACCTTGCGTGCCATCTCCGACTTCGTCAACCGGCTGCTTCGCGAGCATCACGAGGGCGAAATCCCCGCCCACGCCGAAGTCGAGCCTGCCCGAGTCGCCACAGGCGACCTACGTCGGAAACATCCGACTTCGGCTCGCTGAATGACGTTGTGAGGAAATCCATGGCCGACGCAGAACGCAAATTGAACAACGGCAAGAGCCGCATCGATTTCCAGACCGATCCGTCGAAATATCGTCACTGGAAGCTCACGGTCGACGGCCACGTCGCCACGCTGCTGATGGACGTCGACGAAAAGGGCACGCTGTTCGAGGGCTACGAGCTCAAGCTCAACTCCTACGACCTCGGCGTCGACATCGAGCTGGCGGACGCCATCGAGCGGCTGCGCTTCGAGCACCCGCAGGTGAAGGTCATCCTGCTGCGCTCGGGCAAGCCGCGGGTGTTCTGCGCCGGCGCCAATATCCGCATGCTCGCCGGCGCCACGCACGCCCACAAGGTCAATTTCTGCAAGTTCACCAATGAGACGCGCAACGGCATCGAGGATGCGAGCGAGGCCTCGGGCCTCTTCACCATTTGCGTGATCAACGGCACCGCCGCCGGCGGCGGCTACGAGCTGGCGCTCGCAGCCGACCACATCATGCTGATCGACGACGGCTCCTCGGCGGTTTCGCTGCCGGAGCTGCCGCTGCTTGCCGTGCTCCCCGGCACCGGCGGGCTCACCCGGGTCACCGACAAACGCAAGGTGCGCCGCGATCGCGCCGACGTGTTCTGCACCACGGAGGAGGGCATCAAAGGCAAGCGCGCCGTGGACTGGCGGCTCGTCGATGAGGTGGTGCCGGGCTCCAAGCTCGAAGCGGCGGTGGCCGAGCGCGCGCAGGAATTCGCCGCAAAGTCGCGACGGCCGGCCGCTGCCAAGGGCATCGCGCTCAAGCCGCTCACGCGTGAGCGGTCCGCGGACGGCGTCGAGTACGGCACGGTGTCGGTCGAATTCCAGCGGGACGCCGCGCTGGCGAGCGAAGCGAGCGGCCAGCGCGGCCACTCTCAAGTGCGCGCGCCGGACACTCGCGAAGGTGGCTCGTCGGCGCGCGTGCGGCGCGCGACCATCACGTTGCGCGGGCCGCAGGCGCCGCCGCCGGCCGCCGCCGAGGCCATGGTCGATCAGGGCGCGGAGTTCTGGCCGCTCAAGCTCGCGCGCGAGCTCGACGATGCGATCCTCGACATCCGCGCCAACGAATTCGACGTCGCCGCGATCGTCTTCAAGTCGTCAGGCGATCCGGCGCAAGTGCTCGCCTACGATCAATTCCTCGACGCCAACAAGGATCACTGGCTCGCGCGCGAGATCAGAGGCTTTTGGAAGCGCGCGCTCAAGCGCATCGATCTCACCTCGCGCTCGCTCGTCGCTCTGGTCGAGCCCGGCTCGTGCTTCGCCGGCACGCTGGCCGAGCTCGTGTTCGCGAGCGACCGCTCCTACATGCTGATCGGGAAACGGGACGGCGACAACAAGCCGCCCGCGACGCTGGCGCTGGCCGCGGTCAATTTCGGCGCTTATCCGATGTCGAACGGGCTTTCGCGGCTTGCGAGCCGTTTCCTGGCCGATCCGGCCGACCTCGACCGGGCGAAGGCCGCGACCGCCGAGATGCTCGATGCCGAAGCGGCACAGCGGCTGGGTCTCGTCACCTTCGCGCTCGACGACATCGATTGGGAGGACGAGATCCGCGTGTTTCTGGAGGAGCGCGCGAGCTTTTCCGCCGACGGCCTGACCGGGCTCGAAGCCAATTTGCGCTTCGGCGGCCCGGAGACCATGGAATCGAAAATCTTCGCGCGCCTCACCGCGTGGCAGAACTGGATTTTCCAGCGCCCCAACGCCGTCGGCGAGGAGGGCGCGCTCAAGCGCTACGGCACCGGCCAAAAGCCGGTGTTCGACACGCGCAGGGTGTGAGAGCGCAGATGCGAACAGCGAATGGCAAATAGCAGGAGCAACTCGCGAGCATGAAGGCGGAGCGATGGCTGCTCCCCTTGTTCGGTACTCGCTATTCGCCATTCGCCATTAGAGGAGTACGCCATGAGCGATATCGTCAACGTCGATTATTCGACCAAGATCCCGAACAACGTCAATCTCACCGAGGACCGGCAGGTGCTGCGCGCGCTCGAGGGCTGGCATCCCGGCTATATCGACTGGTGGAAGACCATGGGGCCGAACGGCTTCCAGGAGGCGCTGGTCTATCTGCGCACCGCGGTGTCGGTCGATCCCAAGGGCTGGGCCAAGTTCGATTACGTGAAGATGCCGGACTATCGCTGGGGCATCCTGCTGGCGCCGCACGAGGAGGGCCGCACGATTCCGTTCGGCCAGCATTACGGCAAGCCCGCCTGGCAGGAGGTGCCAGGCGAATACCGCGCCATGCTGCGCCGTCTCGTCGTCATCCAGGGCGATACCGAGCCGGCCTCGGTCGAGCAGCAGCGCCATCTCGGCAAGACCGCACCCTCGCTCTACGACATGCGCAACGTCTTTCAGGTCAATGTCGAGGAAGGCCGGCATCTCTGGGCCATGGTCTATATCCTGCAGAAATATTTCGGCCGCGACGGCCGTGAGGAGGCCGAGCAGCTGCTGCAGCGCCGTTCCGGCGACCCCGACAAGCCGCGCATGCTCGGCGCCTTCAACGAGGCGACGCCGGACTGGCTCTCCTTCCACATGTTCACCTTCTTCACCGATCGCGACGGCAAGATGCAGCTCGAAAGCCTGGCGCAGTCCGGCTTCGACCCGCTCTCGCGAACCTGTCGCTTCATGCTCACCGAGGAAGCGCACCACATGTTCGTCGGCGAGACCGGGATCGGCCGCACGGTCCAGCGCACCTGCGAGGCGATGAAGGCCGCCGGCGTCGAGGACCCGGGCGATATCGACAAGGTCCGCGGCCTCGGCGTCATCGATCTCCCCACCATGCAGAAGAAGCTCAATCTGCACTATTCGTTGTCGCTCGACCTGTTCGGCTCGGAGGTGTCGACCAACGCGGCGAACGCCTTCAACGCCAGCCTCAAGGGCCGTTTCCAGGAGACCAAGATCGAGGATGACCACAAGCTCGAGAACTCGACCTATCCGGTGCTCAAGCTCGTTGACGGCGAGATCAAGCGCGTGGACGAGCCCGCGCTCACCGCCATCAACATGCGGCTGCGCGACGACTACACCGCCGACTGCCAGCGCGGTCTCGATCGCTGGAACAAGATCATCGACCGGGTTGGGGTGAGCTTCCGATTCCAGCTGCCGCACGTCGCGTTCCACCGGCAGATCGGCGAGTTCAGGGACGTCACGGCGTCGTCGAGCGGGGAGCTGGTCGACGCGGCAACGTGGGAGCGGCAGAAGGACAAGTGGCTGCCGTCGAAGGATGACGGCGACTTCATCCAGAGCCTGATGCGCCAGGTCGTCGAGCCCGGCAAATTCGCAAGCTGGATCGCGCCGCCGCGTGTCGGCATCGACAACAAGCCGGGTGATTTCGAATACGTGAAGCTCGCGGCTTGACGCGATACCGGCGCTTATTTCGAAGGATGTCGCAGAACTCGGGCTTGCCCGAGTTCTGCCGATGAAGTGCCGCAAGTCGGGTAAACCCGACTTGCGATGTCGAGCCGGGGGATGACGAGTCTTACTCCGCGGCCTCGCCCCGCACCACGCCATCCCACCACGGGCAGACGCCGGGCGCGAGCTTGTAATTGCCCTCGATCACGTTCACCGGCTTGCGCAGGCCGGTCGCGGCCGCCTCGACGCGGATCGCGCGCGCCTCGGCGCGCTTTTCCGGCGTCATCCACAGACGGTCGTGGCCCCACATGCTCGGGCCCCAGGTGACCTCTTCCGGCTGCCAGCTGTCGACGTCGATGATGCGGCCGCCCCAGCCGTACTCCACCATGAATCCCGACGGCGAATTCGAATAGAACGAGGTGACCTCGTCGTTGATGTGCCGGCCGAGGGTGACGCCGATGCGGCCTTCCTCGCCCAGCGCCAGGTCGTAGCATTGCCCGACGTCGTCGAGGCTGTAGAGTTCCACCATCAGATGGTGGGTGGCGCTGCGGCCGGTCTCGATGAAGGCGATCGAGTGGTGGCGCGGATTGGCGTGGAAGAAATAGGCGTTGAACGGCCGCACCATATAGTCGGATAGGCGGAACCCGAGCACGTCGCGGTAGAACGGCACGGCATCGTTGATGTCTTTGACGTGCAGCACGGCGTGGCCCATGCCGAGCGGCCCGGTGCGGAAGCCCGAGATCGAGCGGCCGGGCTTGAACGGGTCGCTCGCGGTCTCGGCGCCGTGGAAGATTTCGAGCCGGTTGCCGAGCGGATCGGAAAGCACAACGAGGTCCTTGACGCGGCGTTCATCCGTAAGCGCGCGCGCACCGCGGGCAACCTCAACCCCGGCCCGCTCCAGCCTCGCGGCAAAATCATTGAGCGCGGCGGCGTCGGCCACCTCCCAACCGAAGAAAGCGACACCCTCGCCGCCGTCTTCACTGACGAGCACGCGCTGCTTGCGATCGTCCATCCGCAGCGCGAGGCTTTTGCCGCTCCGCTCGACGAGCTGCATCCCTAAGAATTGGGTGCCGAAGCTCTTCCAGTCCTCGAGTGATTTCGCACGAATGCCGACATAGCCGAGACCTTGAATATCCATGGGCGGCCTCCGTGAGAGAGCTCAATCCTGGGCAGGAATATGGGCTTCCTTGACGATCTTGGCAAATTTCGCGAGATCGGCCTTGAACCGCTGCTCGAACTCGTCGGGCGTGCTGCCGACGGCTTCGTTGCCGGTGATGCGCAGACGCTCGAGCACGTCGGGTGCGGACAACGCCGCCTTGGCGCCCCGCTGGATGGCGCCGACGATCTCGCGCGGCGTGTTGGCCGGCACGAACCAGCCTTGCCAGCTCGACGATTCGAAGCCGACGAGCCCGCTCTCCGCGACCGTGGGCACGTCGGGCAGCGCCGCCGAGCGTTTGGCGCCGGCGACCGCGAGCGCGCGCACCGTCCCAGCCGTGACATGCGGCAGCGACGTCGCCATCGGCGTGACCGCCACCTGGATCTCGCCGGTGATGAGGGCGGGAAAGATCGCCGCGTCGCCCCTGTAGGGAACCGGCTGGATGTCAACGCCGGCGGCGGTCTTGAACATCTCCATGGTCAGGTGGAGCGGATTGCCGACGCCGGTCATGCCGTAGTTGAGACTGCCGGGCTTCGCTTTCGCCAGCGCGATCAGCTCTGGGACCGAGGTGGCCGACAGCTTCGGGCTTGCCGCCAGCACGAGCTGGGAGGCGACGAGTTGCGTCACCGGAATGAAGTCCCGCACCACGTCGAAGGGCAGCGAGCGGTAGATGGCGGGGCTGATCGCCTGGCCGTTCGTGTTCTGCAGGATGGTGTAGCCGTCGGGCGGCGACTTCGCGACCGCGTCGGCTGCGACGTTGCCGCCGGCCCCGGGACGATTCTCCACGATCACCGGCTGGCCGAGAGATTCGGAGAGCTTGGCGCCGAGCATGCGGGCGAGCATGTCGACGGCGCCGCCGGCGACGAAGGGGACGACGATGCGGATCGGCTTATTCGGATAGGTCTGGGCGACCGCGCCGCCCGCATCAAGCGCGAACATCGCGAGCGCGATCGCGAGGCACAGCCGTTTCATCGCATAGCCTCCCCGAACGTGCGTCCGAGCCGGGCTTGTCCACGCGCCTCAGCTTAGCCGATTTGCGCGCTCGCGTTCACCCGGTTTGCAATGGCGACGACAGCGATGGCGTCGCTGCACGTCACTCCGCCGCTGCTCGCGCCGGGCCCGCATGCGCTGAAATGAGATAATCGACCGCGGCCTGCACGCCGCCTTTCTTGTGCGGAATGCCGGCGAGCGCCAGCGCCATCTCGGTGGTGGCCAGCGCACCCATGAGCATGCCTTCGTTCAGGTCGCCGAGATGGCCGATGCGGAAGTACTTGCCGGCGTAGCGGCCGAAGCTCGAGCCATAAGAAATGTTGAAGGTGTCGAGCGCGAAGTTGCGGAACGCGTCGGCGTCGTGGCCGTCGGGCAGCAGCACCGCGGTGACCGTCGGCGAATAATATTTCGCGTCGCGGCACATGATCTCGAGCCCCCAGGCGCGCACGGCGCGTCGCGTCGCCTCGGCAAGGCGGTGGTGGCGCGCGAACACGTTGTCCAGCCCCTCCTCGTGCAACATGGCGATGCTTTCGGCGAGCCCGTGCAGCATCTGTGTCGCCGGCGTGTAAGGGAAGAAGCCGATCTTGTTCATGGCGAGCATGTCGTCCCATGCCCAGAACGACTTGGTCAGCCGCGAGCTTTTCGCCGCCGCCAACGCCTTGTCGCTCACCGCGTTGAACGACATGCCGGGCGGCAGCATCAGCCCCTTCTGCGCGCCGCCGACGGTGACGTCGACCCTCCACTCGTCGTGGCGATAGTCGGTCGAGGCGAGCGAGGAGATGGTGTCGACGAACAACAGCGCGGGGTGGCCGGCAGCATCGATCGCCTTGCGAATCTCGGCGATCGGCGACAAGCAGCCGGTCGAGGTCTCGTTGTGCAGCACGCAGACCGCCTTGATCTCCTTGTTCTTGTCCTGGCGCAGACGGTCCTCGATCGCCGCCGGGTCGGCGCCGATGCGCCAATCGGTCGTGATGAATTCGGGGCGCAGCCCGAGTTTCTCGGCCATGACCTTCCACAGCGTCGCAAACTGGCCGGTCTCCACCATCAGCACGCGGTCGCCGGGCGAGAGCGTGTTGACGAGCGCCGCCTCCCACGCGCCGGTACCGGTGGCGGTGTAGATGATCACCGGGTTGGCGGTCTTGAAGATGGTCTTGACGCCGTCGAGGCACCGTTTGGCGAGCTTGGCAAATTCCGGCCCGCGATGGTCGATGATCGGCGTGTCCATCGCCCGCAGCACGCGATCGGGCAGCGGCGTCGGCCCCGGGATGTGCAGGAAGTGGCGGCCCACGGGGCGGGAGGAATT
>WNGL01007116.1_pt1 | contig 13155 bp, 24 predicted proteins | sample 5400591 | NCBI WGS metagenome assembly WNGL01 (sample SAMN13153377, study PRJNA577476) | soil metagenome | isolation source: 80 cm soil or saprolite under Garry oak tree replicate 1 | place: USA:California | collected 2016-06-15
GGTGATGCCGGGCGACAATGCGACCATGGACATCGAATTGATCACGCCGATCGCGATGGAGGAGAAGCAGCGCTTCGCCATCCGCGAAGGCGGCAAAACCGTCGGCGCCGGCGTGGTCGTCACCATCACCGAGTAAGGCAAAGGGACGGAGAACAGAGGACGGACGACAGAAAGATTTGATGTGACGGCGATCCGTTGTCTGTCGTCCGTCATCCGTCGTCTGTCATCGGAGAGATCATGAACGGCCAAAACATCAGGATCCGGCTCAAGGCATTCGATCACCGCATTCTCGATGCGTCGACGCGCGAGATCGTGGCGACCGCCAAGCGCACCGGCGCGCAGGTGCGCGGGCCGATCCCGCTGCCGACCAAGATCGAGAAGTTTACCGTCAACCGCTCGCCGCACATCGATAAGAAGAGCCGCGAGCAGTTCGAGATGCGTACCCACAAGCGCCTCCTCGATATCGTCGATCCGACGCCGCAGACCGTCGACGCGCTGATGAAGCTCGATCTCGCCGCCGGCGTCGACGTCGAGATCAAGCTCTGAGCCGGTCGGGACGAGACAGACAAGGACCATGCACATGCGTTCCGGGGTGATCGCACAGAAGATGGGGATGACCCGCGTCTTTACCGATGCCGGCGAGCACGTGCCGGTGACGGTGCTCCGCCTCGCCAATTGCCAAGTGGTGGCGCACCGCACTCTGGCCAAGAACGGCTACGTCGCCCTTCAGCTCGGCTCGGGTACGCGCAAGATCAGCAATGTGGGCAAGGCCGAACGCGGCCATTTCGCCGTCGCCAAAGTCGAGCCCAAGCGCAAGGTCGCGGAATTCCGCGTCGAGGAGAGCGAGCTGATCCCGGTCGGCGCCGAGATCACTGCGGATCATTTCACGGTCGGGCAGTATGTCGACGTCACCGGCACCTCGATCGGCAAAGGTTTTGCCGGCCCGATGAAGCGGTGGAATTTCGCCGGGCTGCGCGCCTCGCATGGGGTGTCGATCTCGCACCGCTCGCATGGTTCGACTGGCGGCCGCCAGGACCCGGGCAAGACCTTCAAGGAAAAGAAGATGGCGGGCCACATGGGCGTGGAGCGGGTGACGACGCTCAACCTCAAGGTGGTGCAGACCGATGTCGAGCGCGGCCTCATCCTGGTCGAAGGCGCGGTGCCGGGTGCCAAGGGCGGCTGGATCACGGTGCGGGACGCGGTGAAAAAGGCGCTGCCGAAGGATGTGCCCAAGCCCGGCAAGTTCCGTCTGCCGGACGCCGCGGCGACCGCCGGAGCAGCCGACGCTGCCCCGGCCAAGCCCGCCGACGAAAGCAAGCCCGCCGAAAGGGAGGGCGCGTGACATGGAGCTCAAGGTCACGACCATCGACGGCGCCGAATCCGGGTCGGTGAAGCTCCCGGACGCGATCTTCGGGCTCGAGCCGCGCGCCGACATCCTGCAGCGCTGCGTCGTCTGGCAGCTCGCCAAGCGCCAGCGCGGCACCCATGCGGTCAAGAACCGCGCCGACATCAATCGCACTGGCAAGAAAATGTACCGGCAGAAGGGCACCGGCTCGGCTCGCCACGGCTCCGCGCGCGTGAATCTCTTCCGCGGTGGCGGCCGCTCGTTCGGTCCGACCCCGCGCAGCCACGCGATCGACTTGCCGAAGAAGGTGCGCGCGCTGGCGCTCAAGCACGCGCTCTCGGCCAAGGCCAAGGACGGCGGCATCATTGTTCTCGACAAGGCAACGGTGAAGGACGGCAAGACCAAGGCGCTGCAGGCGGGGTTTGCCAAGCTCGGGCTCAAGAGCGCGCTGATCATCGACGGCGCCGAGGTCGAGGCCGGTTTCCGCCTGGCCGCGCGCAACATTCCCAATATCGACGTGCTGCCCGTGCAAGGCATCAACGTCTACGACATCCTGCGGCGGCACACGCTGGTGCTGACCAGGGCCGCCTTGGAAGCGCTGGAGGCGCGGTTCAAATGAGCACGTCCGATCCGCGCCATTACGACGTCATCCTCTCGCCGGTCATCACCGAGAAGGCGACCTATGCCTCGGAGAAGAACCAGGTGATGTTCAAGGTCGCCAAGAACGCGACCAAGCCGCAGATCAAGGAAGCGGTGGAAAAGCTCTTCGACGTCAAGGTCAAGAGCGTCAACACCCATATCCGCAAGGGCAAGGTGAAGGCCTTCAAAGGAACTGTCGGCGTCCAGTCCGAAGTCAAGCGCGCGGTCGTGACCCTCGAAGAGGGCCACAAGATCGACGTGACCACGGGTCTGTAAGGGGAAAGCGAGATGGCACTCAAGTCCTACAACCCCGCCACCCCCAGCCAGCGCCAGCTGGTCCTGGTCAATCGCGCCGGCCTCCATCGCGGCGCTCCGGTCAAGACGCTCACCGAAGGAAAGAATTCGTCCGGCGGCCGTAACAACAACGGTCGGATCACCGTGCGCTTCCGCGGCGGCGGCCACAAGAAAGCCTACCGCAAGATCGACTTCAAGCGGCGCAAGTTCGACATGCCGGCAACCGTCGAGCGCATCGAATACGACCCGAACCGCACCGGCTTCATCGCGCTCATCAAGTATCAGGACGGCGAGCTCGCCTACATCCTCGCGCCGCAGCGGCTCTCCCAGGGCGACAGCGTCGTTTCGGGCGAGCGTGTCGACGTGAAGCCTGGCAACGCCATGCCGCTCTCGAGCATCCCGATCGGCACCATCGTCCACAACATCGAGCTCAAGATCGGCAAAGGCGGCCAGATCGCCCGTTCCGCGGGCACCTATGCGCAGATCGTCGGGCGCGACCAGGATTATGTGATCCTGCGGCTCAACTCCGCCGAGCAGCGCCTGGTCAATGGCCGCTGCATGGCGACCATCGGCGCGGTGTCGAACCCCGACAATATGAACATCTCGATCGGCAAGGCCGGACGCAAGCGTTGGATGGGCCGCATGCCGCACAATCGCGGCGTGTCGATGAATCCGATCGACCACCCGCATGGCGGCGGCGAGGGCCGCACTTCGGGCGGCCGCCACCCGGTGACGCCCTGGGGTTTCCCCACCAAGGGCAAGAAGACCCGCCGGAACAAGTCCACCACCAAGTTCATCATTTCGAGCCGCCACGCGCGGAAGAAGAAATAGGCGAGATCATGGCGCGTTCAATCTGGAAAGGTCCCTTCGTCGACGGCTATCTGCTCAAGAAGGCCGAGAAGGCGCGCTCGTCGGGCCGCCATGAGCTGATCCGGATCTGGAGCCGGCGCTCGACCATTCTGCCGCAGTTCGTCGGGCTCACCTTCGGCGTCTACAACGGGCAGAAGCACATTCCGGTCCTGGTCACCGAGGAGATGGTCGGCCACAAGTTCGGCGAGTTCGCGCCGACCCGCGTGTTCTACGGCCATTCGTCCGACCGCAAGGCCAAGCGCGCCGCCGGTCCCGCAGCTCCGGGCGCGGCTGCCGCGCCGGGAGCGCCGGCCGCTGCTGCCCCCGCCGCCCCAACCACAACGTCGTGAGGCGAAGGCGATGAGCAAGAAAAAGCGCGAACGCAGCCTCGCCGACAACGAGGCCAAGGCGGTCGCCCGCATGCTGCGGGTCAGTCCGCAGAAGCTCAACCTCGTCGCCCAGCTGATTCGCGGCAAGAAGGTCGCGAGTGCGCTCGCCGACCTTGAATTCTCGCGCAAGCGGATCGCGCGTGACGTGAGGAAGTGCCTGGAATCGGCGGTCGCCAATGCCGAGAACAATCACGACCTCGACGTCGACGATCTCGTCGTGGCGCAGGCGCATGTCGGCAAGGCGCTGGTGATCAAGCGTTTCACTCCCCGCGGCCGCGGCCGCGTGGGTCGGATTTTCAAGCCGTTCGCGAACCTGACCATCGTCGTGCGTCAGGTCGAGGCCGCGGCATCCTAAAAGGAGAGGACCCATGGGTCAGAAGGTCAATCCGGTCGGCCTGCGGCTCGGCATCAACCGCACCTGGGACTCGCGCTGGTTCGCGGGCAAGAACGAGTATGGCAAGCTCCTGCACGAGGACATGGTGATCCGCGACGAGCTGATGAAGGAGCTCAAGCAGGCGGCGGTGTCGCGCATCGTGATCGAGCGTCCGCACAAGAAGTGCCGGGTGACGATCCATTCGGCGCGGCCCGGCGTGGTCATCGGCAAGAAGGGCGCCGATATCGAGAAGCTCCGCCGGATGGTCACCAGGAAGACGGAATCCGACGTCGTCATCAACATCGTCGAGATCAGGAAGCCCGAGCTCGACGCCCAGCTGGTCGCTGAATCGATCGCGCAGCAGCTCGAGCGCCGCGTCGCCTTCCGCCGCGCCATGAAGCGGGCGGTGCAGTCGGCCATGCGGCTTGGCGCCGGCGGCATCCGCATCAATTGCTCGGGTCGGCTCGGCGGGGCCGAGATTGCGCGCATGGAGTGGTACCGCGAGGGCCGCGTGCCGCTGCATACGCTGCGGGCCGACGTCGATTATGGGGTCGCGACCGCCTTCACCACCTATGGCACCTGCGGCGTCAAGGTGTGGATCTTCAAGGGCGAGATCATGGAGCACGACCCGATGGCGCAGGACAAGAAGATGGCGGAAGGCGAGGGCGGTCGCCCGCGCCGCGACGCCGCTTGAACGCGTGACGGGTCAAGAATCAGGAAAGGCGCCGAGCCATGCTGCAACCGATGCGCACGAAATTCCGCAAGGCGCACAAGGGCCGCATCAAGGGCATCGCGAGTTCGGGCGTCGATCTCGCCTTCGGCCATTACGGGCTCAAGGCGCTCGAGCCCGAACGCGTCACCGCGCGACAGATCGAGGCGGCGCGGCGCGCGCTCACCCGCCACATGAAGCGGGCGGGGCGGGTGTGGATCCGGATCTTCCCGGACGTGCCGGTGTCCAAGAAGCCGCTCGAAGTGCGCATGGGCTCGGGCAAAGGCGCGCCTGAATTCTGGGTCGCGCGGGTAAAGCCCGGCCGCGTCCTGTTCGAGGTCGACGGCATATCCGCGCAGCTCGCGCGCGAAGCGCTGGCGCTGGCTGCGGCCAAGCTTCCGATCAAGACGCGCTTCGTCGAGCGTATCGCGGAGTAGGAGTTGAGGAGCCGACCATGAAGCCCGAAGATCTGAGGGCGATGACCGTCGACCAGCTCGACGACGAGGCCATGAAGCTCAAGAAGGAGCAGTTCAACCTGCGCTTTCAGCGGGCGACGGGCCAGCTCGAGAACACCGCCCGTGTGCGCCAGGTGCGGCGCGACATCGCGCGCATCAAGACCATTGCGGCGCACAAGCGCCGGCCCGAGACGAAGGCGAAGTGAGGATTTTCAGATGCCGAAGCGCACGCTGCATGGGGTCGTGGTGAGCGACAAGCAGGACAAGACCGTGGTCGTGCGCGTCGAGCGCCGCTTCACCCATCCGGCCATGAAGAAGACCGTGCGGAGTTCGAAGAAATACTACGCCCACGACGAGAAGAACGAATACTCGGTGGGCGACCTGGTCTGGATCGAGGAGCGCCGGCCGCTGTCGCGGCTCAAGCGCTGGGAGGTGATCCAGGGCGAGAAGAAGCAGAAGGTCGTGTGAACGCGGGCGCAGGAACAGAGAAGCGAGGAGAGCATCATGATCCAGATGCAGACCAACCTCGACGTGGCGGACAATTCCGGCGCGCGTCGTGTCATGTGCATCAAGGTGTTGGGCGGCTCCAAGCGTAGATTCGCCACCATCGGCGACGTCATCGTCGTCTCGGTGAAGGAGGCGATCCCGCGCGGGCGCGTCAAGAAGGGCGAGGTGATGAAAGCGGTGGTAGTGCGGATCAGGAAGGACATCAAGCGCGCCGACGGTTCGATCATCCGCTTCGATCGCAACGCCGCCGTGCTGATCAACCCGCAGATGGAGCCGGTCGGCACCCGCATCTTCGGCCCGGTGCCGCGGGAGCTGCGCGCCAAGAACCACATGAAGATCATCTCGCTCGCGCCGGAGGTGCTGTGATGGCGGCGAAGATCAGGAAGGGCGACAAGGTGATCGTGCTCACCGGCCGCGACAAGGGCCGCACCGGCGAGGTGATCGAGGTGCGCCCGGCCGCCGGCCGCGCGCTCGTTCGCGGCGTCAATTTGGTCAAGCGCCACCAGAAGCAGACCGGCGCCCAGGAGGGCGGCATCATCTCCAAGGAGGCGCTGCTCCACCTCTCCAATCTCGCGCTCGCCGATCCGAAGGACGGCAAGCCGACCCGCGTAGGGTTCAAAATCGTGGGCGAAGGGCAGCACCGCAAGAAAGTACGCTTCGCCAAGCGCTCGGGAGTCGAGATCGATGGCTGACACGGAAAAGAAGGCGCCGAAGGCCGAAAAGGGCGACAAGGCTCACAAGCCCGACAAGGGCGACAAGGGCAAGCAGGCGCAGCCGCCCCAGAAGGGCGGCAAGGGTCAGAAGGGCGAAGCACCCGATAAGGGTCGAAAGCCCGAGCCAGGCGAGAAGGCCGCCAAGCCCAAGCGGCCCGAGCAGCGGGTGACGCCGCGGCTGAAAACCCATTTCGAGCAGGCGGTGCGCAAGAAGCTCGCCGAGGAGTTCGGCTACAAGAACCGTATGCAGGTGCCGGTGATCGAGAAGGTCGTCATCAACATGGGCATCGGGGAAGGCGTCAACGACCGCAAGAAGGTCGAGCAGGCCGCCGCCGATCTCGGGCTGATCGCAGGCCAGAAGGCCGTGATCACCAAGGCGCGCAAATCGATCGCCACCTTCAAGGTGCGCGACGGCCAGCCGATCGGCTGCAAGGTGACGCTGCGCAAGACCCGCATGTACGAGTTCGTCGACCGGCTGATCAACATCGCTCTGCCGCGGGTGCGCGACTTCCGCGGGCTCAGCCCGAAAAGCTTCGATGGCCGCGGCAACTTCACGATCGGCATCAAGGAGCACATCATCTTCCCCGAGATCGACTACGACAAGGCCGCCGACATCTGGGGCATGGACATCACGGTCTGCACCAGTGCCAAGACCGACAACGAGGCGCGCGCGCTCTTGAGCGCATTCAACTTCCCGTTCCGGCAGTGAGGGAACAAGCCCTCAGACGCGGAAAGCCAGGAGACCTAAATGGCGAAAAAGAGTTCGATCGAGAAGAACAACCGGCGGCGCAGACTGACGAAGCAGTTCTCCAGCAAGCGTAGCGAGCTCAAGGCGATCGCGCGTGACAAGGCAAAGCCGATGGAGGACCGTTTTGCGGCAACGCTGAAGCTCGCGGAACTGCCGCGCAACTCCTCGGCCACCCGCATCCGCAATCGCTGCGAGATGACGGGGCGGCCGCGCGGCTTCTACCGCAAGCATAAGCTCTCGCGCATCGCGCTCCGGGACCTCGGCTCCAAGGGCATGATCCCGGGCCTCCTCAAGTCGAGCTGGTAAGGAGCATCGCACGATGGCTTTGAACGATCCGCTCGGCGACATGATCGCGCGCATCCATAATGCGCAGATGCGCAACAAGTCGAAGGTTTCGACGCCGGCCTCGAGGCTGCGCGTGAGCGTCCTCGACGTGCTCAAGAGCGAGGGCTTCATCCGCGGCTATGCCTCGATCGAGCACTCGAACGGGAGGATCGAGATCGAGATCGAGCTGAAATATTTCGACGGCGCGCCGGTGATCCGCGAGATTTCGCGGGTGTCGAAGCCGGGACGCCGCGTCTATGCCTCGGTGAAGAACCTGCCCCGCGTCAACAACGGGCTCGGCGTCGCGATCCTCTCCACGCCCAAGGGCGTGATGGCCGATCATGAAGCGCGCGACGCCAATGTGGGCGGCGAAATCCTCTGCAAGGTGTTCTGAGATAAGTCGCAACGGGCGCGAATGGAACAAAGCAATGTCTCGTGTCGGAAAAAAACCGGTCCCGATCCCGAGTGGCGTCACCGCCGATGTGGAGGGCCAGACCTTCAAGGTGAAGGGACCGAAAGGCGCCTTGCAGCTCGTGCTGCACGGCGACGTTGCGGCCAAGGTGGAGGCGGGCGGGGTCAAGGTCGACCCGCGCAACGACACCAAACGCGCGCGCGCGATGTGGGGCACGTCGCGGGCGCTGGTGGCCAAGCTGATCGCCGGGGTCACCAAGGGCTTCGAGAAAAAACTCGAGATCAACGGCGTCGGCTACCGCGCCGCGGTGCAGGGCAAGAATTTGCAGCTCCAGCTCGGTTACGCCCACGACATCGTCTATCCGATCCCGGAAGGCATCACGATCGCGACCCCGAAGGCGACCGAGATCGTCATCACCGGTATCGACGCGCAGAAGGTCGGCCAGGCCGCCGCCGAGATCCGCGCCTTCCGCAAGCCCGAGCCCTACAAGGGCAAGGGCGTGCGATACGCCGGCGAGTTTATCTTCCGCAAGGAAGGCAAGAAGAAGTGATGGGAGCGCACGATGGCCACGGTCGCTGATCGAACCGCGCGGCGGACCGCGAAGGTGCGGCGCAATGTGCGGCGCGCCGCCGGCGCCCGCGCGCGGCTCTCGGTGTTTCGCTCCTCGAAGCACATCTACGCCCAGGTGATCGACGACGAGAAGGGCGAGACGCTCGCCTGTGCCTCATCGCTCGAGAAGGAGATGCGCGGAAGCCACAAGACCGGGGCCAATATCGCGGCGGCGAAGGCGGTGGGGAAGCTGGTCGCCGAGCGCGCGGCGGCGAAAGGCGTCACGGACGTGGTGTTCGACCGCGGCGGTTATCTCTACCACGGCCGCGTCAAGGCGCTCGCGGACGCGGCGCGCGAGGGCGGACTCAAGTTTTGAACGGGCTTTAAGCGGATAGAGGACGGCGGCGGCTAAAGGAACGGAAAAACGACATGGCACGTGAACGGGAACGCGAGCGCGATCGCGAGGAACGCGAGAGCGAATTCACCGATAAGCTCGTCCACATCAACCGGGTGGCGAAGGTGGTGAAGGGCGGCCGGCGCTTCGGCTTTGCCGCGCTCGTGGTGGTGGGCGACGAGAAGGGTCGGGTTGGCTTCGGTCACGGCAAGGCGCGCGAAGTGCCGGAGGCGATCCGCAAGGCGACCGAGGCCGCCAAGCGCGGCCTCATCCGGGTGCCGCTGCGCGAGGGCCGCACGCTCCACCATGACGTGGCCGGCCGCCATGGCGCCGGCAAGGTCTATCTGCGCGCGGCCCCCCCCGGCACCGGCATCATCGCCGGCGGCCCGATGCGCGCCGTGTTCGAGACCCTCGGAATGCAGGATGTGGTGGCGAAATCGCTCGGCTCGTCCAATCCCTACAATATGGTGCGGGCGACCTTCGACGCGCTCAAGCGCCAGGATTCGCCCCGCTCGGTCGCCTCGCGGCGCAACATCAAGGTCTCGACCCTGCAGGCGCGCCGCCGCGATGCCGGCGAGAGCGAGCAGGCCGCCGATTGATCCCGTGAGTCACGGGCCGGGAGGCTCCCATGAGCAAGAGCGAAAAAGTGATCAAGATTGAGCAGACCGGCAGCCCGATCCGCCGCCATCATAGCCAGCGCGAGACTCTGATCGGACTGGGCCTCAATCGGATCGGCCGGGTCGCCGAGGTCGCCGATACGCCGCAGATCCGCGGCATGATCGCCAAGGTGGCCCATCTGGTGCGGGTGGTGGAGAAGAACACATGAAGCTTCACGAACTCGCCGACCGTCCGGGCGCGCGCAAGAAGCGTGCCCGCATCGGGCGCGGCATCGGCTCGGGCATGGGCAAGACCGGCGGGCGCGGCGGCAAGGGCCAGACCGCGCGCTCGGGCGTGCGCATCAAGGGATTCGAGGGCGGCCAGATGCCGCTGCATCGCCGGCTGCCCAAGCGCGGCTTCAAGAACACGTCCTTCGCCAAGAAGCTCAACGAGGTCAATCTCGGCCGCGTCCAGGCGGCGATCGAGGCCGGCAAGCTCGACGCCAATGCGACCGTTGATGCCGCGGCCCTGGTGAAGGCGGGTGTGCTTCGGCGCGCCAAGGACGGGGTGAAGCTCTTGGGGTCGGGCGAGTTTAAGGCCAAGGTCGCGTTTTCGGTCTGGCGGGCTTCGAAGTCGGCGGTCGAGGCGGTGGAGAAGGCGGGCGGCTCGGTCACCATCCTGGCGCCCCAGCCGGAAGCGGCCGAGCAGGCGGCCTGATCCCTAGTCGACAACGGCCGACCCGTCCCCATATAGGGCGGGTGGCCGAGCGGGCGGAACGGAGCTTCAGGGCATGGTCTCAGCAGCGGAACAATTGGCGGCCAATCTCAATTTCTCGGCGCTCGCCAAGGCCGAGGAGCTCAAGAAGCGCATCTGGTTCACGCTCGGCGCGCTCTTGGTCTACCGCTTCGGAACCTATATCCCGCTGCCCGGCATCGACCCCGCGGCCTGGGACCAGATCTTCCGCTCCCAGGCCGGCGGCATTCTCGGCATGTTCAATATGTTCTCCGGCGGCGGCATTCACCGCATGGCGATCTTCGCGCTCAACATCATGCCCTACATCTCGGCCTCGATCATCATCCAGTTGATGACGACGGTGTCGCCGACCCTCGAACAGCTCAAGAAGGAGGGCGAGCAGGGCCGCAAGGTGATGAACCAGTACACGCGCTATTTGACCGTGCTGCTGGCGGCGTTCCAGTCCTACGGCATTTCGGTCGGCCTCGAAGGCTCGACCAGTGTCGTCACCGACCCCGGCTTCTTCTTCCGCATCTCGACCGTGATCACCCTGACCGGCGGCACCATGTTCCTGATGTGGCTCGGCGAGCAGGTCACCTCGCGCGGCATCGGCAACGGCATTTCGCTCCTCATCATGGCGGGCATCGTGGCGGAACTGCCGTCCGCGATCGCCGGCATGCTGGAGCTCGGCCGCCAGGGCGCGCTGTCGACCGGCCTCATCCTCACGATCATCGTGGTGGTGGTCGCGGTCATCGGATTCATCGTGTTCATGGAGCGCGCGCAGCGCCGGCTGCTGATCCAATATCCCAAGCGTCAGGTCGGCAACCGCATGTTCGAGGGCCAGAGCTCGCACTTGCCGCTCAAGCTCAACACGTCGGGCGTGATCCCGCCGATCTTCGCCTCCTCGCTGCTGCTGCTTCCGACGACGGTCGCCAATTTCAATGCCGGGCAGGGGCCGGATTGGTTCCAGGCCATCGTCACCCAGCTCGGCCATGGACGGCCGCTGTTCCTGTTCCTCTACATTGCGCTCATCGTCTTCTTCGCCTTCTTCTATACGGCGGTCGTGTTCAATCCGACCGAGACTGCGGAGAACCTCAAGAAGCACGGCGGCTTCATCCCCGGCATCCGTCCGGGCGAGCGGACCGCGGAATACATCGACTATGTGCTCTCGCGCATCACCTGCGTCGGCGCCCTCTACCTCGCGCTCGTCTGCCTCCTTCCGGAAATCCTGATCTCCTACGCGACTGTGCCGTTCTATTTCGGCGGCACCTCGCTGCTGATCGTGGTCAGCGTGACCATGGACACCGTGGCGCAGATCCAGGGATACCTGCTCGCGCACCAATATGAGGGTCTGATCAAGCGGTCAAAGCTGCGGGGGCGGCGGAGATGAGGTTGATACTGCTCGGCCCGCCGGGGGCGGGGAAGGGCACGCAAGCGCAACGTCTGGTCCAAAAACACGGCATCGTGCAGCTCTCGACCGGCGACATGCTGCGCGCCGCGGTCAAGGCTGGCACGGGGGTGGGGTTGCGCGCCAAGGACACCATGGCGCGGGGCGAGCTCGTGCCCGACGAGCTGGTGGTGGCGATCGTGTCCGACCGGATCGACGAGCCCGATGCCCGCAAAGGCTTCATCCTCGACGGCTTCCCGCGCACGGTGCCGCAGGCGGTGGCGCTCGACCGCATGCTCAAGGACAAGGGCCTCAAGCTCGACGCCGTGATCGAGCTCAAGGTCGACGGCAATATCCTGCACCGGCGAATCGCGAATCGGGCCGCGGAGGCCCAGGCGCGCGGGGAGACGCTCCGTCCCGACGATAATCCCGAGGTCCTGCGCCGGCGCCTTGATGCCTATCGCGAGCAGACCGCTCCGCTGGTCGATTATTACCGCTGGCAGAGCTGCCTCAGGACCGTCGATGGCATGGCCAGCATCCCCGAGGTGGCGGGCGCCATCGACCGCGTGCTCGGCGCGCCGCCTCCGCCGAAAGCGGCCAAAAGGGCCGCCGCAGCAGCGGTCGAAAAGGCCCCCGCCAAGCCGGCCAAGCGCAAGGCGGCAAGGTCCAAGGCGGCAGCGGCCAAGAAGGCCCCTGCCGGCACCGCCGCCCGGGGCAAAGCCGCCAAGGCCAAGTCGGCCAAGCCCGCCAGGCCGGCCCCCAAGACCCTTGCCCGGGGCAGAGCTGCCCCGAGCAAAAGCAGACGCCAGCAGAGGTTGACGAAAGGACGTTGAGTCCGTAAATACCCGGCATCCAGTCGGAAGACGTTCAAACGATGCCAGGCCCCGGGGGGAACGGGGAGGGTGTCGCGTTATCGTTTGCAGTCTCTCCGCACGCAGGCTGGGAATCATAAGGATCGGCGGGCATTTTTCGCCTGCCGGCAACAGGAGAGATGGCCGTGGCCCGCATCGCCGGCGTCAACATACCCACTAACAAACGCGTGATCATCGCGTTGCAATATATCCATGGCATTGGGCCGAAAAAAGCCAATGAAATCATGGACAAGGTCAGTATCCCGGACGAGCGGAGGGTGTCCCAGCTCACCGACCAAGAGGTGCTGAAGATTCGCGAAGTGATCGATCGTGACTACATCGTCGAGGGCGACCTGCGGCGCGAGGTCGCAATGAACATCAAGCGGCTGACCGACCTTGGCTGCTACCGCGGGTTGCGGCATCGCCGCGGGCTGCCCGTACGCGGGCAGCGCACCCATACCAATGCCCGTACCCGCAAGGGTCCGGCCAAGCCGATCGCCGGCAAGAAGAAATAGGCCAGGCGCCAGAGTGGGAATCGTGACGGCCGGGTGCAACCCGAGCCGAGCCGCGAAAGGATCGTGAATGGGCAAGGAAGCTACCCGCGTTCGCCGCCGCGAGCGCAAGAATATCGCCTCCGGAGTCGCGCACGTGAACGCGACCTTCAACAACACCATGATCACCATCACCGACGCCCAAGGCAACACCATCGCGTGGTCGTCGTCGGGCACGATGGGATTCAAGGGTTCGCGCAAATCGACACCCTATGCCGCGCAGGTCGCGGCCGAGGATGCCGCCAAGAAGGCGCAGGAGCACGGCATGCGCACGCTTGAAGTCGAGGTCGCGGGACCCGGCTCAGGGCGCGAATCGGCGTTGCGGTCGCTGCAGGCG
>WNGL01007117.1_pt1 | contig 13154 bp, 13 predicted proteins | sample 5400591 | NCBI WGS metagenome assembly WNGL01 (sample SAMN13153377, study PRJNA577476) | soil metagenome | isolation source: 80 cm soil or saprolite under Garry oak tree replicate 1 | place: USA:California | collected 2016-06-15
GCCGCGCCGCCGATAATCTCTATGATTTCCTTGGTGATGGCGGCCTGGCGAACCTTGTTCATGTGCAGCGTGAGCGCGTCAATGACCTCGCCCGCATTATTGGTGGCCGAATCCATGGCGGTCATGCGCGCGGCGTGCTCTGCCGCCGAGGATTCCAGCATCGCGTGGAACACCTGCGTCTCGACATAGCGCGGAAGCAAACGGCCCAGCAAATCCGCGGCGGGCTGTTCGTAAATGTAATCCACCTGCGCCGCGCCCGCCCCTCCGCCGGAGGGATCTTCTTCCCGCAGGGTTTCCACCGGCAGGAGCTTTTCGAGCATGAGCTTCGGAGCGATGACATTCTTGAATTCGCTGTACACCATGTAAACGGCGTCCACCTGCGCCGAGGAATAGAGCTCATTGATGAGAGCCGCGATTTCGCGAGCCGTGGAAAACTCCACTTTCGCGAGCACGTTGACGTACTCGCCGAGAAACGGGAAGTTCTGTTTGCGCAAGGCGTCGCGCCCCTTTCTGCCGACGGGGATGACGAACAGTTTGCGCTCGCGATGCGCGCGCAGGAACTCCAGGGCCTTGCGGAGGATGTTGGCGTTGAACGCGCCGCAGAGGCCGCGCTCGCCGGTCAGGACCAGGGTCAGAATCTTCGCCTCATCGCGGCGAGCCATCAGAGGATGCACGGGATTTTCGATCCGCGCCATGGTGGAGCGCAGCACCCTGGCAATCTGCGCGGCATAAGGCCGCGCGGAAATAGCGCGGTCCTGCGCCCGCCGGAGCCGCGCCGCCGCGACAAACTTCATCGCACGCGTGATCTGCTGGGTATTTTTCACCGAGCGGATGCGGCGCCGGAAATCCAGAAGTGTGGCCATGGGACGCTAAACGAAATCCGCTCCTAGCTGGCCGCCTTTGCGGCTGCCGTAAACTGCTCCTTGAAGGCGTCGATTGCCTGACTCGCTTCGGTGCGCAACGCGTCGTCAAACTCCTTCTTTTCGGCGATTTTCTTGGTTATGCCCGCATAATTCGCGTCCACAAACTCGAGGAGTTCGCTCTCGAAGCGCCGGCAATCCGCGACGGCGATGCTGTCCATCGCGCCGCTGGTTCCGGCGAAGATGATGAAGATTTGCTTCTCCACCGAAAGCGGCGCGAATTGGTCCTGCTTGAGCACCTCGGTGAGGCGCTGGCCGCGGACGATCTGGGCTCTCGTGACTTTGTCGAGCTGCTCGGTGCCGAACTGCGCAAACGCCGCGAGGTCGCGATATTGCGCCATATCCAGGCGCAGCGAGCCGGCCACCTGCTTTTGGCGCATGGCTTTAATCTGCGCGTTGCCCCCGACGCGGCTCACCGAGATGCCGGCATTGATGGCCGGACGGATGCCCGCGTTGAACAGATCGGACTCCAGATAGATTTGGCCATCGGTAATCGAAATGACGTTGGTGGGAATGTAGGCGGAAACGTCGCCGGCCTGCGTTTCGATCACCGGCAGCGCGGTGAGCGAGCCGGCGCCGAGCTTGTCGTTGAGCTTCGCGGCGCGCTCCAAAAGCCGCGAGTGGAGGTAGAAGACGTCGCCGGGGAACGCCTCGCGTCCCGGCGGACGCCGCAACAGCAAGGAGATTTCGCGATAGGCTTGCGCGTGTTTGGAAAGATCGTCGTAGAAGCACACAGCGTGGCGCTTGGAGTCGCGGAAGTACTCGCCCATGGCGCACGCGGCGTAGGGCGCGATGTATTGGACCGTGGCGGGTTCCGTAGCCGAAGAGGCCACCACGATGGTGTAGTCCATGGCGCCGGCATCGCTCAGGATTTTTACCACTTGCGCGATGGTCGAGCGCTTCTGCCCGATGGCGCAGTAGATGCAGATCAAGTCGCCGCCCTTCTGGTTGATGATGGTGTCCAGAATGATGGCGGTCTTACCGGTCTGGCGGTCACCGATAATCAGCTCGCGCTGGCCGCGGCCGATGGGGATCATCGAGTCAATGGCCTTGATGCCGGTTTGCAAGGGCTCGCGGACGGGCTGGCGGTCAATCACGCCCGGCGCCAGCCGCTCGAGCGGACTGCGCTGCTTTGCGGCGACGGGACCCTTGCCGTCCACCGGCTCGCCGAGCGGGTTGACCACGCGGCCGACCAGCCCGTCGCCCACCGGCACGGACATGATCGTGTTGGTGCGCTTGACGGTGTCGCCCTCTTTGATTTTCGTGTACTCGCCCAGGAGCACGGCGCCCACCTGGTCTTCTTCGAGGTTGAGCGCGATGCCGAAAACGCTGTGCGGGAACGCGAGCATCTCCCCGGCCATGACTTTCTCGAGGCCATGAATACGCGCAATGCCGTCGCCCACGCTGATCACCGAGCCGACTTCCTCTACGGCGACGCTCTGCTCGTAATTGGAGATCTGCTCGCGCAGAATTTTGGTAATTTCGTCTGCTTTGATGGCCATTCCTGCTCCTATTCCGATGCCAGCCGCGAGCGCAGCCGGTCGAGCTGCTCGCGCACCGAGCCGTCATAGACCGTCGAGCCGATGCGGACGACGGCGCCGCCCATCAGGGCGGGGGCCAGAGAGTAGCGCGCCTCGACTTTCTTGCCGGTAAGCCGCTCGAGCGCTGCGTTCAATTGTTTTTTCTGCCCCGCAGTCAATTCCGCCGCCGAAGTCACCTGCGCCTCGGCGACCCCCATGCGCTCCAGAAGGACGCTGTGGAAGGCGCTCGCGATTTCGGGCAGCAGCCCCGTTCGCCGGTTGTCGGACACCACCAGAAGGAAATTGCGGAAGACTTTTCCGGCGCCGATCCTGGCCGCGATCTTTCCGATCACCCCCTGCTTGTTCTCGCGGGAAACGGCCGGGCTGATCAAGAAATTGCCGAGGTCCGGGGAGCCCTCGAGCGCCGCACAAAATTCGTCGAGGTTCTTGCGGATGGGCTCCGCGGCGTCCTGCTCGAGAGCCACGTCGGCCAGGGCCGCGGCATAGCGTTGGGCAAGCCCTCTCAATTGGCGCTCTCCGGCAGGCCCTGGACAAAGGCGCGGAACAGCGCGGCCTGCGTATCCGCGGTGATCTGTTTCTTGAGCAGGGCTTCGGCGCGCTCGACGGCCAGGCGCGCGCCCATCGCCCGCAGCTCCACGCGCGCAGCGCGCTCGGCCGCGTCCATCTCAGCCCGCGCCGCCCGGGAAATCCTTTCGATTTCATCGCTGGTGGTCCGGCGAAGGCGTTCGGCCTCGCCGGCAGCTTCCTTTTCCGAGGCCGCTCGCAGCGCCGCCACTTCCAGGTCCAGGCGCGCGAGTTTCCCTTGGGCTTCGCTGAGCCCCCGCTCCGCTAACGCTTTCGCGGCGGCTGCTTCGGTTATCGCTACAGAAATGGTGGCAGCGCGGGCGTCAAAATAGGCCGGCGCTTTCTTGGCGATGAAGTAGCCGAGCCCCCCGAAAACGAGGAAGAAGTTCAGCCATTGAAAGAATTCTCCGATCGGGGTTTCAGCCGGATTTTGTTCCGCCCCTTCGGCTGCCAGAACCGGAGCGGCCAGCAACACCAGCGCCAACAGGCTCACGGTCGCGGCGAAAAAGATGGCGCAGCGCAGGTTCATCGAGCCTCTTTCGCGGGTTGCGGCCGGCGTGGTTGCAGGATGGCGCGAGCGATATCGCCGCCAAGCTGGGCGCTTGCCTCCTCGAGGTCCGCGCGGGCGGCAGCCAGTTCCCGGGCAATGCGTTCTTTCGCGGCGCGAACTTCTCCGGAGGCCCGCCCGCGGCTTTCGCGGATACGCGCCAGGCGCTCCGCGAGCATCTCTTGCCGCGCCGCTTCCTGCCGGGCATAGATTTCACCGCGCGCTTTCTGGAGGGCTTCCTGGTAAGCGCGGGCTTTTTCCTGCGCAGCGGCCTGGCTCGCTTCGGCGGCGCGCTGGGCGCCGAGGGTGCGTTCGCGCCGCTCGGTCATCACGCGCTCGAGCGGTTTGAAGAAGTTGGCGCGAAGGAACAGGTAAAAAAGAAAAACGATCAGGACTGTGGGTACAGCCTGCAAGAACAGTTCGCCAAGTTGATGAACAATTTCCATCCAGTCGTTATGCCTGAAAGGGGCGGCTGGCGCAGATGTCACACCCGAATTGAGCCACCTGCGGCCTTGCGAGCCAAATTAGGGACAAGACAAAGAAAACTTTTATAGCATCCACGGCAGGCTACGTCAACCGGCTGCGCTGGCCGGAAGACCCCTTCGCCTTCAGGAGATTTGAAGGCGCTGCCGGAGTTCTTCCGCGATCCCGCGGAGCCGGGCTCGCGCGGCATCGGAGATGGGCGTGTTCGCGGCTGTACCCGGCTCGCGCAGCACCAGCCACAGGCCCGGGCGGTACACGCCTCCGCCCGGACAAATGGCTCCTGTCAATTGGACGATTTCCAGCCCTGCGCCACGAAGCGAACCTTCGAGAATGCCGCGCGCGTCGTCCATCAAATCCCGGAAGCCCTGCGTGACCAGAATGCCGTCCACCTCCCGCGGGATGGACATCCCGACCTGTACGATGTCGTAGTCGGGCAGCGGACGCGTAATGGCCAGCTCAATCGCGGCGGTCGGGGCGTTGGCGTCGGGCAGGATCCGGACACTCATGGGGCGCTCTCTTTTACAACAAAAGCGGCTACTTCGGGTAGGGGCTGCCGGAAAGAATCGCAAACGCGCGGTAGAGTTGCTCGGCGAGGACGACGCGTGCGAGTTCGTGGGAGAGCGTCAGCGGAGTGAGCGAGAATTTCATCTCCGCGCGCTCGCGCAATTCGGGCGGAAACCCTTGCGCATCGCCGCAGAGAAAAATGAGCTCGCGTGTGCCGCGCTCGCGCCGCTCGCCAAGCCATTTCGCGAATTCCTCCGAGGTGAATCTGTTTCCCGCAGCATCCAGCAAAACGACCGCGGCTGGGGGCCCCGGCGCCAGCTTGCGCCAGGCCGCCGCGGAATCGCGCAGTTCCACGGCCTCCACCTCGCAATGATGGCGGATGCGCCCGAGGTAATCCTCCAGAAGCGCGCGCATTTCCGGGCGGCGTGTTTTCCCGAGCATCAGCAGGCGAACTTTCATTCCGAGAAGAGGCCCCGGCGAATGTGGTTTCGAGGACCGCACACACGCGGTCACTTCAAGCCGTAACGTTTCCTTTTTTCGAGAAGGGTTTTCCGGCTGATGCCGAGAATTCCCGCCGTCTTTGAGATTCTGTAGCGCGTGGCCTCGAGCGTGGAGGCAATGACGTCGCGCTCGACCTGTTCCAGCGAACGCAGTCCGGCGAACGAGCTGATGGCGCCCGCCGCCGCGGCGCGCACCGGCTCGGGAAAATCGAGCGGCGCCAATTCGCTGGAATTCGCGAAGACCAGCGCGCGCTCCAGCGCGTTGCGCAGCTCGCGGACATTGCCCGGCCAGTCATAGGCGGCGATGGCCTGCCGCGCCCCCTCGCCCAGCGAGACATTCTGGCGGCCGTGCACCGGAGCGAGCTTGGCCATCAAATGCTCGGCAATCGGAAGAACGTCGGCAGGACGTTCGCGCAGCGGCGGAACGTGGAGCGTCACGACGTTCAGGCGGAAAAACAGGTCTTCGCGGAATCTTCCGGAAGCGACGGCTGCCCGCAAGTCCGTGTTGGTCAGCGCCATCAAGCGCGCTTCGATGCGCAGGGTTTCGTTGCCGCCCAGGCGCTCGAACGCGCGTTCTTCGAGCACGCGCAGCAGCTTCGACTGCGTCCTCCCGGAAAGCGCGGCAATCTCATCGAGGACGATGGTGCCCTGGCCGGCCATCTCCAGCCGGCCGAGCTTGCGTTCGACGGCTCCGGTAAAGGCGCCGCGCTCGTGGCCGAAGAGCTCCGACTCCACGAGTTCCTGCGGCAGGCTGGCGCAATCAATTTTCAGGAAGGGAGCATCGCGGCGAGCGCTCAATTCGTGGACCACGCGGGCGAGGTAGTCTTTCCCGGCGCCGCTTTCGCCGGTGATGAGGAGCGTCGCGGAAGTTTCCGCGACCTTCTGCGCCAGTTCCAGCAGGCGCGCCGACGCCGGATCGTCCGCAATCCACACCAGGCGGCCGGAATTCATGCCGACTGCGCTCCCCGGGGCGTGGCGCCCGTCCGCGCGCCCGGCGGTTCGTCAGGGAACTCGATCCGCCGCGCTGGGCGCCACAGGCGCTCGAGGTCGTAAAACCGGCGGGCGGTCTCGGTGAAGATGTGCACAATAAATCCGCGGAAATCGAGCAGAATCCATTCGGCAGTGGCGTAGCCTTCGCGGTGGGCCGGCCGCAGGCCTGCGCCCGCGAGCCGTTCTTCGATTTCGTCACTGATGGCCTGGACCTGGCGGTTGCTGAAGCCGCTGCACAGGACGAAATAGTCGGTGAACGCGGCCAGACCCGAAAGGTCGAGCACAGTAACGCCGGCAGCCTTCTTATCCTGGGCGGCTTCGACAGCGCGGCGCACTTCCGGGCGAAGAGAGTCCACGTTCACCGGTACAAGGCCTGCTTTCCAATGTATTCCTCAACGCGCGCGGAAACAAGCCCGTGGATGGACTGGCCCCGGTGGACGCGCCGACGGACCTCGGTGGCGGACACCTCGCTCGAAACCGCGTCCAGCAAGTAGACGGTGGTGCGCCGGAGGTGCGCCACGACGTGCCCTTCGTGCACCGGGTTATCGCGGTGGCGCGGGTGCAGCCGCCCGAGCGACTCCGGTGGAATCACCAGACGCAGCGCATCGGCGCGAAACCCGGGGCGCGCGGCGACGATGAAATCGCAGAGACTCAGGAGCGATTCGTATTCTTTCCACGTCGGGATTTCGAGAAAGGCGTCGGCGCCGATGAGAAAATAGAGACGGTCGCCCTGGTGCTGATAGACGCGCTTGAAATGCCGCACCGTATCAATCGAATAGAAAAGCTGCTGCCCGCTGAAATCCTCTCCGGCCTCGGCCAGCGACGACACAAAATGCGGATGCTCGGTGCACGCCAGCGCCACCATCGCGAAGCGGTGCGGAAACGGCGCCAGGTGCTGGCGGTGCTTGTGCGGCGGGCGGCTCGAGGGAATGAAGTGGATTTCGTCGAAATTGAACCGGCGGTCGGCCGCGCGCGCCACCGCGATATGGCCGTTGTGAATGGGATCGAACGATCCGCCAAACAAGGCAATGCGGCGGGGATGAAGGCGGGCGGCGGTGCGGGGGAGTAGGGCAGTGGTCAATGGGGCTCCGTCAGCGGCGCATGCGCCGCGGCGTCTTCAGCGGCATCGTTTTCGGGTGGGGCGCTCGGCCGCGGGAGACGCTCGACCGCGTCGGCCATTCCGCGAACCAATTCCTTGACACCCTCGCCGGTGGCGGCCGAAATGGCGTAGAACTCGAGCTTCCTGGCGGCGCAGAACGCGCGCAGTTTTTCCAGGCGCGAGCGGTCCGTGGTGGCGTCGAGCTTTGTCGCCACCACCAGCATGGGCTTGGCCGCCAGCGCCTCGCTGAACGCCGCGAGTTCGCCGGTGATAATCTCGAAATCACGAACGGGGTCCCGGTCGGAAGCGTCGCTGGTGTCAATCAGGTGTGCAAGCAGCCGCGTACGCTCCACGTGCCGCAGGAAACGGATGCCCAGACCTGTCCCGGTATGCGCGCCTTCAATCAGCCCGGGAAGATCGGCGACCACAAAGCTCCGGCCGATTTCGCGCCCCGGAGCGCCGTCGGCGCTGACCACGCCGAGGCTTGGCTCGAGCGTCGTAAACGGATAATCCGCGATCTTCGGCCGCGCCGCGGAAATGCGCGAGATGAGCGTGGACTTGCCGGCATTGGGGAAGCCCACGAGCCCCACGTCGGCCAGCAGCTTCAGCTCGAGCCGCAGATGCCGGGCTTCGCCGGGCTGCCCATCTTCGGATTCGCGCGGCGCCTGGTGCCAGGGCTTGGCAAAATGCTGGTTGCCGCGTCCGCCGCGGCCTCCGCGCGCGAGTGTGAAGCGCTGCCCGGCCTCGGTCAGGTCCGCGAGTTGCTCGCCGGTCTCGTCATCGAAGACCACCGTCCCCACGGGAACCGGGAGGGCGAGGTCCGCGCCGGAATGGCCGGTGCAGTTCGACCCTTCGCCATGGCGGCCGCGCTCGGCGCGGAATTCGCGGTTGAAGCGATAGCGCAGCAGCGTATTGTCATGCGGGTTCGCTTCCAGGAGGATGGTGCCGCCCGCGCCGCCGTCGCCGCCCGAAGGCCCGCCGCGCGGCACGAATTTCTCCCGCCGGAAAGCCACGCAGCCGTTGCCTCCGTCGCCCGCTTTCACGTAAATTTTGGCTTCGTCAACAAACACAGAAAGTCCGTCTCCGGACAAAGATAACATAGGGGAATCCGGCGGCGCCAAATCGTCGCCGTGTCATGCAACGCTTCCCTCAAAAAACGTGGAGATCCACTGTACCCGGAATATTGAAAGGAAAACCTTAGGAGGCTGCCGGGGCTTTGGCAGTTTCCTCGGCAGGCAAAACGCTGATAAAGCGGCCGCTGCGGCCCTTGTCTTCGAAGCGGACAATGCCGGTAATCGTGGCGAACAAGGTGTCGTCTTTGCCGCGGCCCACGTTGATGCCGGGCTTGTGCCGCGTGCCGCGCTGCCGTATCAGGATCGTGCCGGCCTGAACGAGTTGCCCGCCGAAGCGCTTCACGCCGAGCCGCTGTCCCTGCGAATCGCGGCCATTTACCGAAGAGCCGCCGCCTTTTTTGTGTGCCATGAGTGTGCCTTGGAATTCCTAGAGTTTGATGTCGCTGACCTGCACGGCCGTGTAGTTCTGCCGGTGGCCGCGGGAAATCTTGTACTGCTTGGTCCTGCGGTACTTGAAAACGGTCAGCTTCGGCCCGCGTCCTTGACGGATGATTTTGCCGGTGACCGCGGCCTTCGAGGCGCCTGCGCCGGTGACGAGCTTCTTTTCGCCGGTGTGCACCGCGAGAACGTCGTCGAACGTGACCTTCGCGCCGACCTTGCCCGGCAGCCTCTCCACCCTTACGGTGTCGCCCGGCGCGACCCGATATTGTTTGTTTCCACTGCGAATCACGGCGTACACATTGCGCCTCCGAGAGCATCGTCAAACTCTTTATTATAAACAGCTCATCGCGGAGCGTCAACGCGTTTCCCGACAGTGGTAATGCTCTAATTCCGCATTTAGAGCATCGCCGCGCCTATCCGAGGAAGGGTTCGCACAAAGACAAGAGCGGCCCAGTGGGGCTTTCCCACTGGGCCGCCTGCGCTTAAGGCCGCCTGTCAGAACTGGATGCGAACACCCAATTGAATCTGACGGGGCGTAGGCTGAAAGTTGCTGCTGTTGGAGTTATTCGGAACGCCGGGTAGTGCGCCGGCGTTGAAGGTAAGATTGGTGCCAGAGATAGTGTACGTGGGTGAGACTGCCGACGAGGTGCCACCCACGCTGGTCACATTCTGATGGTTGGCGATGTTGAAGAAGTCGCCTATCAACTCCAGCTTGTATTTTTCCTTGAACATAAAATGCTTGGCAAGACGCAGATCCGCAATCCACGTGCTGGGCATCCTAAAATTGCTTCGTCCTAGCACGTCGATCCTGGTGTCGCCGCCGGAGCCATTGATGCTGCTGCCCAAGCCCCCAGGAGGTGTGCCAGACGTCCTGAAGGTGACCGGAAGTCCGTTCTGTACCTGGAAGATGGGATTGAATCCCCAGCCGTTGGCCAAGTACCCCAGCCAGCCTTTCGCCTTCCAGGGTGACGTCATGATTGCATTCCCCACAAAGCGGTTGCGTACGTCGTAGATCGAATTGGCTTTCTCAGCGGCTACGTTGTTCGGAAGAAGAAGGTCGTTGGTGTCTGAGAACGTGGACTGATTCTGCCCAAAGTCTATCGCGTGCGACCAGGTGTAGCTGGCCGAGAACTGGACGTTGTGGCTCATGCGGTGGTTCACCTGGGCCACCATCGCGTGGTAGCTGCTGTTGGTGCCGCTGAAGACGTCGGTGATCGAGCCGAACGCGGCGTTGGCGCGCGTAGTAAACAGCGGCTCAGTGATCGTTGAGGCTTTGATCGGCCCGCCGCCTACGACGTTATACGTGATTGTGCCCGGAGCGAGGCACCCCGGCGCGGGTACATTCGCACCCGTGCAGATGTTGGTGTCAACGAAGTTCGGCAGTTCACGCCCAAGGCTTCCCAGATAGCTGACCGAGAACACGCTATTCCATCCCAGATCACGTTCCAGAGTCATGTCAAACTCATGGATTTGGGGGTTCTGGAAGTTCGAGTCGAAAAACACGACGTTTCTGCCTGCTCCGGTGAGGCCGGTCAAGATAGCCGGGAACACAGGTGCGCCAAGAGTTGTTGGGGTGAAAAACAACGATACCTGCGAGCCTGTTGCTCCCGTGTTGATCAGCGCGTTGAAGATGGTAGAGTTGATCACCCGGCCGTAATAGATTCCATAGCCGCCGCGCAGAACTGTCCTGCCGTCGCCTGTGATCCCCCAGGCGAAGCCCACACGCGGCCCAAAGTTGTTCTTGTCCTTCGGCATCTTGCCAGTTTGGGGAACGGCCGGATTTACCAAGTTGCTGAACGGGTCAGGCAACAACTGGTATTCGTGGCGCAAGCCGATCGAGAGGCTCAGGCGCGGCCGGACCTTCCAATCGTCCTGGGCGAAGAAGGCGTAATCGTTGGTCGTGAATTCAAGCCCCGGAAGACCGAGGCCCTGCGTGAAGTTGGAGTAGCACGGTTTCGCGCCAGTGCAGGTATTCGGTTTGTTGAGGTCGGAGAAGTAGTTCAGCAAGCTGGAGTAGCTGTAGCTTCCAAACCCGTTGAAAAGGTTTTGCGAGTTGTCGTCCACATGGCTGAAATCCACGCCAAACTTCAGGCTGTGTTTGCCGTGGGTCCAGGTAACCGTATCAGCTACCTGCTGGCGCCGCTCATCGGGAAAGAACGGCCGATTGAGGAAATTGGGAACGCCAAAAGTAAACCCGTTGGTGATAGAAACGGTCGGCGGAAACCCCAGCGGGTTGGTGAACGTGGGGGCGTTCACCAGATTCGCCAGTTCGTAGGGCGATGGGGGTTGAGTGAATTGAAATTCAAAATCGCGCCCATACTGGAAACGGATCTCATTCCCAAAGGTCGAGGTAATGGCCGTGTCCAGCTTGGCCACGCCCCAAGTGTCTTTCACAAAGTCATTCCCAAAGCTGGCGATTCCGCGTGTGACCGTGGCCTGGGTCTGAATACCCGACGGAGACGACCAGCGCATGCGATTGAAGGAAAACGAGGCGTGGTTCTTCTGGTTGATGGCCCAATCAATCTTCGGGAAGTAGATATACTGTTCGCCGGTGCGCGGCACTACGCCCGTCATGGTGTTCAGACCAGCAAGATCATTGTTATAGATCGTTGTTGCCTGCGCCGTTGTGACCCCAAGTCGTGTTGCGAGCGTGCTAATCGTTGCCGCACTGGGAGCGGCAAAGAAGACGTTGGGGTTGCTGGCCACGGCAACTCCCGGGAAGTTGTGGTCGTACCAATCGAAAGACAGATTGTAAAAGAGCTTGTCTTTGAAAATGGGGCCGCCAATCCCCATGCCGGCCCTCTTCCGCCAGTCCTTTGGCTTGAAGTGAACGGGGCTAAAAGGGCCGCCCGGAGTGGATTGCACATTGATGATCGTGAAGGCGTTCGCTGCGCCCCAGTCGTTATCCCGATCGTAAAAATAAGCTTCGCCGTGGATCTGATTGGTGCCGCTTTTCGTGACTGTGTTGACCACGCCGCCGGCGGACCGCCCATACTCGGAAGAGTAGTTCGAAGTGTTGACCTGGAACTCCTCCACGGCCGCCTGGGGTGTTGAATAGCCGATACGCGTGCGCCCTCGCTCTTCGGAAAAGAACGCCTGGTTGTTGTCCGCGCCGTCCACAGTGTTGTTGTTCAGCAGCGTGCTGATCCCCCGGAAGCTGAGCAGGCCAAAAGCGTTCGAATCGCTCACCACGCCGGGCGTCAACAGAGCGAAGTTCGACCAGCGGCCGCCGTTGATCGGCAGATTCGAGATGGCCTCCTGGTTCAACGTCGGCGCAAATTCCGGCGAGGTGTAATTAATCTGCGGCGCCTCTGCGGTGACCTCGACCGTTTCCTGGGAGCCTCCAACGACCAAACGCGGCGAAACATCGGTGATGCTGCCGACTTGCACGATCACCTGCTCCGCTTTGTACGGCGCGAAGCCGTCGCGGGTAATCGTGACAGTGTAAGAACCGGGCTGCAACCCCGTGACTCGGTAATAGCCGGAAGCATCCGACTTGATGCTTTGTTCCGCGTTGGTTCCATTGTTATGGATTACGATTTTCGCTCCGCCGATGACTGCCCCAGTGGAGTCATACACGGTCCCGCCGATGGCGCCTTCGGTCGTGGATTGCGCGAATGCCAGCGCGCTGCACATCGAAAAGAAAAGCACTGCCAAAACAAAACTCCGCAACGAATTTCGACAAAATGTGGTCATGAACCCCTCCTCACCCCGTTTCAAAACCAGCAATGCTACCGCCAGCGCATTTCTGCGCGATGAAAACGTTGTTTCAGACACATTACATACTCTTGGGACCATCCAAATCCAGGAAAGATTTCGACCGCGAGAATACACAAGAGCAGAGGCGAATTCAAGACCTGGGCGTTTTTTCCTCTTGTGGAAAAGAAGCGGAAGCAGCTTTTCCGCTTTCCACATCGTCAACGGCTTAACTAAGACTTGGCTACGTTTTCTGACTAGAAATTGAAGCGGTAGCCGAGAATGAACTTGGCGATGAGGTGGTCGGTGGAGCGCGTGACGCCGACGCCCAATCCGAAATTGATTTCCCACTGCGGCGCCAGGTTCAAATCAATCACAGGAAAAATCTGCTGCTGCTGATCGCGTACCGGGTCGAAGCTGGTGACCGGCCCGAGCGCGCCGTAATATTCCAGGCCGCCGGCAATCTTCTTGGTAAAGTCGTAGCTGAATTTGAAGTTCGGCGAGAATTCGAACCCGCGGCTGACGCTTTCCCCGTGGAGCGAGCGGTCGAACGTGGGATTGAACGACCAATACCAGCGGCCCAGCCGCTGATCCACGATGGGGCGCATTTCCCACGTCCATGTGTCCAGCGAGAAGCGGCGGCGCTGATAGCCGATTTCGTTTGACAGGCTCAGGCCCACGGGCCAGTGCCATTTTTCCGGGATTCGGAAGCGCGGGCGAATGTGGTCGCCGACCCAGTCCCATCCCTGGCCACTGCGCGCCGAGGTGAACACGTAGAAGCCGGTCTCGAACCAGT
>WNGL01049105.1_pt1 | contig 13151 bp, 8 predicted proteins | sample 5400591 | NCBI WGS metagenome assembly WNGL01 (sample SAMN13153377, study PRJNA577476) | soil metagenome | isolation source: 80 cm soil or saprolite under Garry oak tree replicate 1 | place: USA:California | collected 2016-06-15
CGCCGCATGGAGGAGCGCCGGAACCGCGCCGTCCGATGCGCCGGAGCCTGCCGTCGCCGATCCGATCCCGGACCTGTGTGCCTTCGCGGCCGCCGTCGCGACGGCCGCGCCTGTCGTTCCTGTGCCGGTCGCCCGATCGTCGCCGAGTGCGATGGCGGACGAAGATCCTGCCGCGCCGGAATCGATTGATCCGGAACTCGCCGAAGTCTTCGCGCAGGAGGCGCAGGAGCACCTGCAGGCGATCGCGCGCCTGACAGCGGAATTGTCGCCCGAGGCCACCGATCGACAGGGACTGCAGGAGCTCCGTCGCGCCGTTCACACGCTGAAGGGCGCGGCGGGCGTCGTGGGGTACACCCAGGCCGCGCGGCTGGCGCACCGCATGGAAGACCTGCTCGATGCGCTCTATGAGGAAGCTGCCGTGCTGACGCCGGACTCGGTCCGGCTTCTCACCGCCTCGTCGGACGCGCTCGACGAGCTCCTGACGGGATCGGCGCGGGGAGACAGCCACGCAGAGCTGCTGCAACGCCTCTTTGCACGGTTCGACGTGCTCGGGCCGGCAGTGCCGGTCGGCTCGCCCGAACCGGTGATGGACAGCGGAGTACCCGCCGGCGGATCGGCGGTTGCCGACGCGCGCCCGTCCGCGGACGCGCCAGGTATCGCGCCGCCGCGGCCGGTGATCGTGGAACGCCGTCAGCGCGGGGATCGTCGGCATGGCGACGATCGCCGCGACCACGGCCAGGTCGTGCGCGTGCCGCTTCCGCGCGTCAACGAACTCGTGCGCTTCATGACCGAGCTGGTCATCAACCGCGCCACCTTCGAGCAGCACTATGCGGGTCTCGCCGGACAGGTCGAGGAGCTCAAGCTGAGCACGGCGCGGCTCCGCCGCGTCGCGCAGAAACTCGAGACCGACTATGAAGCGCGCGCGCTCGGCGGCAACCTGATCCTGCGGACCGCCGGTGCCGGCACCACGCGTACGGCGGGCGGGGGCGATGGTTTCGACGAGCTCGAGTTCGACCGCTACACCGATTTCCACCTGTTGACGCGCGAGCTCGCGGAAACCGCGAGCGACATCGCCACCGTCGGCGCCCGCGTCGGTGACGCGCTGGGCGACTTCGACAGCGACCTCACCCGCCTCGGCCGCGTCACGCGCGACATCCAGGACAAGGTGATGGAGTTCCGGATGGTGCCGCTGCGTACGCTGGCGTCACGCCTCGAGCGCGCGGTCCGCGTGACCGCGGAAGCGTGCGGCAAGTCCGTTGAGTTCGTGCTCGAGGGCGAGCACGTCTCTCTGGACAAGTCGCTGCTCCAGGAGATGGCCGACCCGCTGATGCACCTGCTCCGGAACGCGGTCGATCATGGGATCGAAGCGCCGGCCGATCGCGAGGCCGCAGGCAAGTCTCCAACCGGCCGCGTGGCGGTGCGAGCCTACAACGAAGGAACCGACGTCATCATCGAAGTGGAAGACGACGGACGCGGACTCGACCTCGATCGCATCCGCCGCACCGTCGTCCAGCGCGGCTTCATGGAGGAGTCCGACGCCGCCGGACTCGATCAGGACGCCCTTTCCGGCTTCCTCTTCGAGCCGGGGTTCAGCACCGCCGAGCAGGTCACGGAGATCTCCGGGCGCGGCGTCGGCATGGATATCGTCAAGGCGAAAGTGGTGCACCTCAACGGCCGCATCCGCGTCCTGTCCCGTCCAGGCGCGGGAGCGACGATGCAGGTGCGGCTGCCGATGACGCTGGCGATCACGCGCATTCTCCTGTTCCGTGCCGGCAACGAGCTCATGGGCCTCCCTCTCGGCGCCGTCGTGCAAATCGTGCGGCCGGAGGCGGCCTCGATCGTCCCGCTCGGTTCCGATCGCGTGGTCACGATCGGCGGTCAGACGTACCCAGTTCGCGATCTCGCGGACTGGCTTGGTCTTCCGCGGCAGGGGAAGGCCCGCACGCGTCCCCTGCTCGTTGCGAACCTCGCCGGACGGCATGTCGCCATCGAGATCGACGAGATCATCACGAGCCGTGACGCCGTCGTGAAGACACTCGGTACGCACTTGCGGCGCGTCAGCGGCGTATGGGGCGCGACACTCCTCGGCGATGGCACGGTCGTGTTGATCCTCAACCCGGCAGACCTCGGCGGCGTCGCCGAGGCCCCGCGGCCGCGCATCGCCGCCACGCGCGCGACGCTCCCCGAGAAGGAGCCCTACACCATTCTGATCGTGGACGACTCGCTCAGCATGCGGCACGTGCTCTCGGCGGCGGTTCGCCGAGCGGGGTGGACGGCCGTCCAGGCACGCGACGGCCTCGAGGCGCTCGAGGCGGTGCACCGCTCCGTGCGCCCGCCGGATCTCATTCTTCTCGACATCGAAATGCCGCGCATGGACGGGTACGAGTTCCTCGCGACGATCCGCGGACAAAAGGGCTACGGCAGCCTCCCGATCGTGATGCTGACCTCGCGTGGCGGAGACAAGCACCGCGAGAAAGCGCAGGCGCTCGGCGCGACCGATTATCTCGTGAAGCCGTTCCAGGAAGACACGCTCACCGAACGCGTCGGCCGCCTGATCCAGGCCAGTCGGCAGACCGACAGGAAGGTCGCGTCGTGATCCGTGTGGCGATCGCCGACGACTCGCCGTTCACGTGCAAACTGCTCGCGTCCTACCTCGAGGAGAACGGCGACTGCCGCGTGGTCGGGTTCGCCAACGACGGTCCGACGACGATGGATCTGGTCCGCACGTCCGCGCCCGACGTCCTCACGCTGGATCTGCAGATGCCGGGAGGCGACGGTCTCGATCTGCTGCGCGCGGTTGGCTCCGCGACGCCCGTTCCCGTCGTCGTGATCAGCGGCATCAGCCGGCGCGCGGCCGCGACGACGCTGCGCGCGCTCGAGCTCGGCGCCGTGGACTTCGTCCTGAAGTACACGCCCGGTGCCCCCGTCAGTGCCGCGTCGCTGAAGCGCGAGATCGTGACGAAGGTGAAAGCCGCCGCCGCCGCGCAAGTGTCCGCGAGCAGGGCGAGGCCCGCAATCGCGCCGGTCGTCGAGTCCGCGCCCGCGCGCCTGTTCCGGCATGTCGGAAAGCTGCCGGCGATCCAGGGGGCCGGCGTCATCGTGAGCGGAGCTGCCCGCCGACTTCGGCACGTGTTGCGTCGTCGTTCAGCACCTGCCGGCGATGTTCACGGCGCCGTTCGCCGAACAGCTGAGCCGCCACACGGCGCTGCGCGTGCGCGAGACCGCGGCGGGCGATCGACTCGAACCGGGACGCGTCCTGGTCACTCCCGGCGCCTTTCACGTCCTCGTTCGCCCCGACGGCCGGCTGGATCTGCAGGCGCCAGCCGAGCGCGACGCCTATCGGCCCTCGATCGATATCGCGATGACGAGCGCCGCGGAAAGTTTTGGCGCGGCCGCGATCGGCGTCGTGCTCACCGGGATGGGGCACGACGGCGCGGAAGGACTGAAACGGATTCGGGACGCCGGCGGAAAGGCCTACGTGCAGGAGCCGTCCAGCAGTGTCATGGCGAGCATGCCCAAGCGGGCGCTGGAACGTGCGGGCGCCGACCACGTGGCGCGGCCCGCGCGCATCGGGCAGCTCCTGGCCGCGAGAGGACGACCGTGAGATCGCAGGCGACGGCTGCCGCCGCCCGGCATGCGCAGGATCTGGTGTGCTGCCGCGTGGCCGGCCGTTCATACGCGTTCGACAGCCGCGAGGTCAGGTTCATCGCGAGAAGCGATCAAGTGGCCGCGGCACGCGACGGCGTCGCTCGCGTCGGCACCTTGAGAGGGCCGGACCCGATCCCCGTGTATTCGATGGCCGCCCTGTTGCACCCGTCGGCCGATGCGGACGGGGGCACGCACGTGGTCGTCACCGGGACCGGCGAGGGTCTCGTGGGCTGGCAGGTCGATCGCATCCTGCGTGGAAATCGTGACGAGGCGCCGGAACTGCTCGCGCTGCCGGGGCTGGCGGGTCCTGTGTCCCGCCGCTGGTTCACGGCGCTGATTGGCAGCGAGGAAGAGCCTGGTCTGGTCTGTTCGCCGTCGGGGCTCGATCCGAGGGCGCGCGCCCTTCAGACGCTGGCGGAGCCGCCCCTACCAGGAGCGGTCCTCTCCTCGAGCGGCGCCGCGCGCGGAGTGGTCGCGGTCTTTTCGAGCTCCGCGCTGCCGGGCTGCGGCGCTGCGCGTTACGCGATCAGCGGCCGCCGCATCGTCGCGGTCGTCCAGTCGATGGCGGCTTGCGTCGTGCCTGGTACGCCCTCGCACGTCGTCGCGCTTGCCGCGTGGAGAGGCCTAGCCGTGCCGCTGCTCGACCTGAGCGGCGGAACGAGCGCCGCGCACGAGGGCAACCGTGGCCGCTACCTGCTGGTGCGCTACGGGACGGGTGCGCACGCAACCGTTGTCGGTATCGCGATCGACCGCGACGTGGTCCTGCATCGGGCCAGCGCCGCCGATGCACCGATCGGTCGCCCCGTGGCCGACGTTCCGCCCGGCATCCAGTTGTTCTCCATTGGCGGCGAACCGGCGGCGTTTTTCGATCTGGATGCGCTGATCGGGCAACGCGTTGACGGTGCGCTCGGGGGCTCCCAAGAGTCATGAAGTCGTCGGCATCCAAGGCGTCGGGGTCGAACAGGACGGCCACGCTCCAGAAAGCCGCCCGGCTCGCGGAGGATGGCGCGCTCGCTCCCGCGCTGAACGAATACCTGCAGCTCTTTGCACAGGACCCGAGCGACTGGACCGTCGCAAACGCGGTTGGCGATCTCCATCTTCGAATGGGCCGGATCGAAGAAGGCGTCGCCCATTTCATGGACCTCGCCGAGCGGGTGGCCCACGACGGCTTCACGACAAAGGCCCGCGCGCTGTACAGGAAAATCCTGCGCGTGCAGCCGGACAACGAAGCCGCGTCCTCGCGCGTCGCCGAACTCCAGAGCCAGCATCTGGATTCGAGTCCGTTCATGAACAGGCTGCTCGACACGGTCCGTTCTTCACGGGCCGCAGCCGCGCCGCAAGCCGCCGCGGCGACCGGGGCCGTCCACGTGCCGCCGCAGCAGGCTCCTCCTGTGGCGCCCCCTGTAGCGGCGCCGGACAGCCCTGCCGAGAGCGAGGCATTCGAGTTGCCGCCGTGTGACTGGATTCCGACGTGCGCCGCCCTCGCGGCGCTGCCGCTTCCCGACGATGCGTCTCCGAATGCCGCGGGAGCCGAGGATCCGAGGACAGCCGCCGCATTCCGCCGCCTGCAGGTTCCGGCGCTCAGTGCGGCCACGGCCCGCGACTTCAAGGCGGCGGCAGACGGGATCGAGAGATTCCTATCCGCGTTCCCGCATTACGTCCCGGCGCTCGAAACGCTCATCGATCTGGGTGTCGAGGGACAGATGGATCATCTCGCGTCCTTCCAGGTTCGACTGGCGAACGTCTGCCTCGAAACGGGTCGGTTCAGTCGGGCACGCCAGGTCACGCTCGACCTGCTCTGCCGGTACCCGGCCGATCCACGCACGCTCGATCTGATCGGCCGCGTCTCCGCTCTGGCGCCGGCGAAGAGCCCATCGCACGCGACGCCGTCTGTCACGGATACCCCCGATTCAGACGTCGGCGCGATCGAACTGTTCGACGATGACGGACTGGTGACCGGAGACGTCCGTCGCGCGGAGGATCGTCTCGAGGCTGTGCGCCCGAACGCGGTGGACGCGTCGGCCGCACGCGACGCGCTCGCCAGGGCGGACCGGCTGAGCGACGCGGGCAACGTCACCGCGGCGTTGGCGCTGCTCGAGGAGCTGATGGAGACCACGAGCCTGCGCCCGTTCGTCGGCGTCCGGCTGGCGCAGCTCTATCGGGAAGAGGGGGACTGCGTCAGCGCGTTACGCAGCCTGGAACTGACGGCGGAGCAACCACCGCTCGACGAGGACAGCAGTCATGAGCTGGCGTACGAGGTGGCCCTGACGCTCGAAGCGATGGGAAATCGGCAGGACGCCCTCGGCGTTTATCACGAGCTGTTGTCGGAGGCGGGCCCGGCGTTTCGCGATGTCGCCGCGCGCGCCGACCAGCTGTCCGCGGCGTAATCGCGGGTCCGCAATCACGCGCCCGGAGGCGTCGCGCCATTGCCCGCCAATTCGTCGAGCAGCAATCGCAGCTCACCGAGCTCGATTGGTTTGGTCAGGAAACGTAACGCGCCGCATCGCTGCGCGGTTTCCGCGAGCGACTCGGATGGGTACGCCGTCAGCACCACGGCCTTCATGTCCGGTTGTACGATCGCTATTTTCTCGAGCACCGCGAGCGCCGTCCCGTCGGGCAGCGAATAGTCCAGCACGCCCACGTCGAACGCGCGTTCGCTGAGGAGCTGGAGCGCCGACGCGCAATCGGCGGCGTCGAGCACCTCGAAGCCGCAGGCTTCGAGATAGAGCCTGACGCCGAGGCGAATGCCCTGATTGTCGTCCAGGACGAGTACACGTGTGGGGGCCATCGCGATCAGGCCGGCATGATGCGCGCGGCAAGAGGCAGCTGCACGCGGATGAGCGCGCCGCCGTCTGGATGGTTGCCCGCCACGACCGTTCCGCCGTGCTCGTCCACGATGCGCTGGACGATGGGGAGGCCAAGCCCGGTGCCGCCGGGCCTGCGAGTAAAGAAAGGATTGAAGACGCGCGGCAGATCCGCGTCCATGAACCCGGGACCGAAATCCCGCACGGAGATCTGGAGCATGCCGGGCTCCCCATCGGCCCGGATCCAGCTGTTCACGTGGATGGCGCCGCCGGCGTGTGAATGATCGATCGCGTTCTGAATGAGGTTCAGGAACACTCGCAGCATTCGGGCCTTGTCCATGTTGACGAGCCCGGAGACGTCGGCCTGGATCGTCACGTTACGCGCGTGTGCCGCTGGCGACAGGATGGAAACCGCTTCGGCGGCGACCGTGTCCAGATCGCCGACGACGAGCGACGAGTTGAACGGGCGGCCGTACTCGAGCAGCTCCTCCATCAGCTGCCGCATCCGCATGACCTCCTTGCGAAGCATCGGGAGAAACGGCCCTCCCTGGATTTCAGGCTTCAACGACCATGCGTCGAGCAAGGCCGTGATCGCGAACAGGGGATTGCGGACCTCGTGGGCGACGCCCGCCAGCAGCTCGCCCATTGCGCCCATGGCCTCCGAGCGCAGGACGGCGCGCTGCAGTTCGACTGTGGGCGTGATGTCGCGCGCCCATGCGACGCTGAAGGCATCCTCCTCGGAGAATCCCGTGCAGGCGAGCTCCCATACCCTGCCGTCCTCGACCTGCGACGTGAGTCCCATGCCGTCGGTGAACATGTCGTTGACGATCGCGTTGATGGCCGTCCAGGGCTGAGTGGCCGGGAAGTCGGCGAGCCGGCGGCCGATCCAGTCGTCGAAGCGGCCGCCCAACAACGCCAGCGCCGCCCGGTTGACGCGCTGCATCGGTGTCCAGCGCCAGGCTCGCCGCCGGGGCCGCCGATTCGCGATGCTCGACACGCGCCTTGGTGGCGATCGACGTTTCGATGTGCTCCTGCATAGCGTTAAACCTGGCGACGACGGGCAGGAATTCCGTGGGGCCGTCCCAATCGAGACGAAACGCCAGGTTCCCGCGTGCGACCTCGTCTTCGGCATGCATCAGGGTTTCGATGCTGCGCAGGACGTGGTACCTCAGCAGGAAACATCCCACCCCCATCGTTACGATGAGCGCCGTTCCCACGGCTGCCAATACCGTGGCGAATCCGCTTGTCTGTTCCGCGCGATCGAGCGTGAAGACGATCGCTCCGGCGACCAGGGCGCTCTGAACGACAAAGACCGCGGTCAAGATCCAGCCGAGACTCGTGCGACGAGATGTGCCCACGCGAAGCCCTCCGGCGAACCACCCGGCTCGTTCCCTGGTCCACGAAGCGTCACGCCAACGACGTGCGCCGAAACGGTTGGCGTCCGGCGCCGCGGCGTCGATCCCAAGAGAGGCGTTTGGAGGAGCGATGCGACGATAGTCCGCGCCGCCAGGTGTGTCAACATGCATATGGTAAAATTACGTTTTGGCCTATACGACGGACGCGCCATTCATGCGCGCCGCGCTCGAGTTCGCGGCGCGCGGACGCGATGCGGGCGAGGTGCCCGTCGGGGCGGTCGTGGTTCTCGACGGCGCGATAATAGGGGACGGATTCAACCAGCCGATCGACGCGCACGATCCGACCGCGCACGCCGAGATCGTCGCGATGCGGCACGCGGCGCGGCGGATCGGGAATTACCGGCTGACCGGCGCGACGCTCTATGTGACCATCGAGCCGTGCATGATGTGCGTGGGCGCGATGGTCCACGCGAGGATCGGGCGGCTCGTCTACGGCGCACCGGAGCCGAAGGCCGGTGCCATCGAGTCCGCGATGCGCGCGCACGAGCATCCGTCGCTCAATCACCGCATCGAGGTCACGGGCCACGTGCTCGAGGCGGAGTGCCGCGCCGCGATGCAGGCGTTCTTCGCAGATCGGAGGCGGGCTCCGTAATTGCCGATTACCGAGTGCAGATTGGCGATTCAACGGATTGCCGATTGGAGATTTGCGATTGACGGATTGGCGACTGTTGATTGAGATCGCCCGTGCGAGCGTACCGGAGCGAGCCAGTCGGGATGCCCGCCTTCGCAACGCATGAACGGTGCGTCGTTGCTTCGGCGGGCAGGCAGGGCGAATTGAAATCCGAGCGCCTGCGGCCGCAAGCGAGGGCGTGGATTGGCGAGTGCCGATTGCAGATTGGCGATTTAGCGGATTGCCGATTGGAGATGTGCGATTGACGGATTGGAGACTGTTGATTGAGATCGCCGGGGGCGAGCGGAGCGGAGCGAGCAGCGAAGAGCGAGCGTAGCGCAGCGAGCTAGTCGGGGTGCAGGGGTCCCCGACGATCAATTAAGGAGAGGTACCGAAGTGGTCGTAACGGGGGCGCCTCGAAAGCGTCTTGCCGGGTAACCGGCACGGGGGTTCGAATCCCTCCCTCTCCGCCAACCTTCGCTCACGCGTGCCAACACGCGCGTGAGCTACGGTTGGCAAGCCACGCGACGGTTGTCCCGCCGAAGCGCCGCAGGCGCGAAGGGGGACTGCCTGCTGATGGCAGCCAACCATACTCGAGGCCCGCTCGCGCGGGCCTTCTTCTTTTCCGCGCAATTCTCCGACTCTACCGTTAAAATAGCGGGCAGCCCCCCGAAAAACTCGAGAGGAGTCTTCCATGCGACTGCTCATCGGCGTCCTGGCGCTATTCGTCTCGGTCGGTCAGGTGCCACCGGCCCAGGATTTCCGGATCAGCGTGTACGTTGGCGCGCCCACGCGTGATGGGTTTGTCGACACCGGCAAGGACATCCAGGATTCGGTGAAGGACGTCCGCAACAAGATTCGCGACGTCAAGGAACTGCGCGTCGTCGATCAGGTCTCGAACGCGGACGTCGTGCTCACGGTCGTGACCCGTGGCATCGGGTCGGAAGCGTTTGGAGTTCGAACGAACGTGTACAACACCTACTATAGCGGGACGGAAGTCAGCACCGCGCCAATCATGGCCAATACGTTCTGGATTTCTACGGTGATGCAGGTCGGGAAGTACCGGAAGGAGTTCACGGGGCAGCAGACGCAGTCGTCGGCCTATTCGCTTGGCGCCTGGAGTGAGATTGCGGGCCGGATCGCGAAGGAAGTCCGTGCGTGGTCGATCGCGAATGCCGAACAGTTGCGCGCGAAGCGCGCCACACGGTAGCCCGGGGCGAGCCTCCGCGGATCGCACGGCCCGTTTCCAGGAACTGGACCGGCGTCCCGTTTTGGGACCCGCCACGGACGGTAGAGCGCGCTTTTCCAGGGAATTCGTCGCCCGCGCGTGAATCCACGGGCACGATCGTGCGTGCACGCGATGCGCCAGGACTGGGAGTGCTGACGCCCGTCCTGCAGGACGGGCGATCCACCGGCCTGACCTACGAGCCGTTCTATGGCCTGCGGGAAAAAGCCTTCAGCCTCACGTCCGATTCCAGGTTCTTCTACCAGAGTCGATCGCATGCGCCGGCCTTCGATGACCTGGTGAGCGCGATCCGCCGACGGGAGAGCCTCAACGTCCTGACCGGCGACATCGGCACCGGCAAGACGACCCTCTGTCGCACCGTCCTCCAGAACCTCGATCGCAAGACGTTCAGCGCGTTCGTCCCCGACCCGTTCGCGTCGCGCGAGGACCTGCTGAAGGTGCTGCTGATGGACTTCGGCGTGGCGTCGACCGAGGATCTGACGAGCGGCCGGTTGAGGGACGCGTCGCGCACGGAGCTCAGTTACCTGCTCTACGAGTTTCTCCGGACGCTCGCGCCGCTCCAGGCGTTTGCGGTGGTCTTCCTCGACGAAGCGCAGAATCTGTCGGTCCCTCTTCTCGAAGAGGTGCGGATTCTGTCGGACGCCGACGGTCAGCTGCAGGTCGTCCTCGTCGGACAGCTCGAATTGCGTGAGAAGCTGAAGCTGCCGGAGATGCGCCAGCTCGATCAGCGCGTGTCCGTGCACTGCACGCTGGCGGCGCTCGATTGCGCCGGCGTCGCCGGCTACATCTCGCATCGGCTGCACACGGCAGGCGGAAGCGCCGAGCGCCTCACATTCTCCGGAGACGCTGTCGAGGCCATCTATGAGCGCTCAGGCGGTGTGGCGCGCATCATCAACCGCCTCTGCGATCGCGCGCTCCGGTACGGCTATTCGAAACGCGCGATGACCATTAACGCCGAGATCGTCGACGCTGCCAACCCGGACGTGATGTGTCGAGCGGCCGCGCCGGTGGCAGCGGCGATCGTGCCTGCTCCCGCGCCGGTCGCGGCTGCCGCGTCGGAATCCGATCCGCTTGACTCCTGGCTGGCCGGCATCGACGAACCGGAAGATGCCGCCGCAGCGATGGGCCTGGCCGGCTCGCCTGAGGAACCATGGCAACGGCGACGAGTGCCGATCAAACCGATCGCCGAGCCCGAGCGGGGAACGCGGCCGTGGTTCCGCATCCGGATCGGCCCGGGATCCCACGTGCAACAGGCGCAGGCGGGCCTGGCGACGCAGCGATGGACGCGGCGGCTCGAGATGATCCTGCTGTGCCTGACGCTCGTCTTCGCGGCGCTGGTCGGCCCCTCCACATTCGAGATGTCACGCGATCTCTGGACGGTCGCGACGGCCCAGTTGGCGCCGCCGCCCGCTCCCGGCCTGCCCGTTCGTCCCGCAGTCAGGCTCGCCCCGCCGCTCGAACTCCCGCATGCGAGCGACGCCGTCGAGCTCGACACGCAGGTGCCGACGGCCGGCAACACGACCGCCGCACGCCGCTGAACCGCGCAATTGCTGATAGTCTGCGGTCGTGGCTCTCGGTCAATGGATGCGCGTCTTGGACACCGTCGCCAACCTCGCCCATCTGTCCGGCCGATTCCGAAAACCTGAACCGCCTCACGGCGCAGTCACCGGTCCCGGCGGCGGTCCGCTGGCGCAGCTCGAAACGCGTCTTGCCGGCGTTGTCGTCGCCGCGCTCAACGAAGCGTTCGATCGCGATCGCGCGCGGATGGAGCTCGAGCGCGCGCACCTCGAGGCCGAGCGGCACCGTGCCGAGGAGGCCCTGCGGGCGGAGCTCCGGCGACAGGCCGCGGAGCGGGCGCTCGGACAGGTAAGACTCGTCGCCGTCATGGCGATCGCCGTGTGGATCGTATCCGCGTCGCTGGCGATATGGATGCCCGGGATGCGCGGCGCCAGCGCACGCTATCTACTTGCTGGAGGCTGGGCCTGCGTGATTGGCGCGGTTGGCTGCGCGTTTGCCGGATGGCAGCGGATCGCGGCGTGGGGCGCGACCGGCAGTCCGGGCGACGGGTCGGAATGCCGTCCAGGGCTCGCGGAGCTGATCGCGCCGTGGCTGCTGCTCGCGGCCATCGCCCTCAGTGGCGGCGCGCTCCTGTTGGCACTCCGAGCGGATTCAGGACCGGCCATCCAGCCGCTGGGCCCTCAACGCACGACGTCCAGCGCCGCTGTCGAGAGCTTGTCCGAGCTCGTGCCCACCATGACGTCGAAGCGTCCTGGTTCGACCACGCGTTTCATATCTCGGCCAACGAGCGACAACGCGTCGGGCCCGAGCGTGAACGTGACCGTCCGTGTCTCGCCGGGATCCAGCGTGACGCGCTCGAACCCTGCCAGCTCCTTCGGTGGCCGCGTCACCGAACTCACCACGTCATGGATATACATCTGCACGACCTCGTCGCCGCGGCGGCTGCCCGTGTTCTTGATCGTCACCGTGACCGTCGCCGACTGGCCGGACGTCATCGATGATGGAGACACAGCGGGACGCCCGACCTCGAACGTCGTGTAGCTGAGGCCGTAGCCGAAAGGCCAGAGGGGCTCGCGCGAGAGGTCGACATAGTTTCGAAACGACGTCGGACGGCGGTTGTAATACACCGGCAGCTGGCCGACGCTTCTGGGCATGCTCACCGGCAGCTTCCCGCCGGGATTCACGTCGCCGAACAGCACCTCGCCAAGCGCCGTTCCTCCTTCCTCGCCGAGGTACCAGGCCTCGAGGATCGCCGGCACGCGCGCCGCAACGCGCGGAACGGCCAGCGGCCTTCCGTTCATCAGCACAACCGCCATCGGCTTGCCGAGGGCAGCCAGCGCGTCGACGAGATCGTCCTGCTGGGCGGCGAGCGAGATGTCCGCGGCGTCGCCTAAATGGTTGTCCGCCCACGCCTCGCGCGACGTCGACTCGTTCGTTCCGACGACGGCGACGATGGCATCTGCGGTGCCCGCGACCGCGACCGCTTCCTTGATGCGTTCGCGGTTGCGCAGAGGATCTGCCATCGTGACCTGGTCCTGCCACCAGTTGGCGTCGTTCTCGGTGATCCGGACGCCTTCCGCATAGACGATCTTCACACCTGCGCCGGCGGCCTTCGAGATGCCCGTCATCGCATCGACGCCGGCGGGTGGCTGGCCGGACGAGTATCCGCCGAGGTGGATGCCCTTCGCATCGGGACCGATGACGGCGAGTGTCTTCAGCCGGGTCCGATCGAAGGGCAGCAGCCCGCGGTCGTTCTTCAGCAGCACGACGGCTTTCCGCGCGGCCTCGAGAGCGAGCGCGCGGTGCGCCGGCACCTGCACCGCCGCCTCCGCCTGCTGCGCGTCGACATACGGATGCTCGAACAGCCCGGCCGCGAACTTCCCGGCGAGCACGCGGCCGACCGCGCGATC
>WNGL01010992.1_pt1 | contig 13150 bp, 15 predicted proteins | sample 5400591 | NCBI WGS metagenome assembly WNGL01 (sample SAMN13153377, study PRJNA577476) | soil metagenome | isolation source: 80 cm soil or saprolite under Garry oak tree replicate 1 | place: USA:California | collected 2016-06-15
CTTCAGAAGGTGCCACGAATACATTTCTGGTCGCTGGCGCTAAGGCGTCAAGCGGAGCCAATGTTGCCGGACAAGACTTTACTATGCATTATAGAAACGCAGGGAATATATCTAAGTCTATATCATATGCGGCCCAGCCTAACGGGGGAGTGTTGTTCGCAAATAGCGAGAGTAAGCCGGTCATTCTTTCCGGAATATCATTCGTGCTTCCGACATCTTCGGCAGGACTTACTACGGGAAGCTGGTGGAATAACGGCGGGACGCTGACGATCGTGCCATGACACAAGAGCAGACGCTAATCACGGTGTTGAAGGCCCAGCGGAACGCTGCTCTGGATACGGTTGCTGAACTCACGGCGATTGCTGAGATGCAGCGACAACGGATAGTTGAGCTCGAGCAGAACAAGAAAGAAAAGAAGCCATGAGCGTATGGGGGGCGCTCGTATGGGGTCAGGGATCGTGGGGTGAAGAACCACCGCCGCCGCCTCCTCCGTCATCCTCTGGAGGATCTGCTGCGCCATTCATTCCACAGAGAGTAAGTGTCGACTATTATCTGTCGTTGGTCTCTAGTCAGCATAGGGACAAGCCGAAGTACCTTGCGGTTCTCGAAATAGCACTCCAACCGTTGGTAGACACACAGAATCTCGCGCTCGCTCAACAGACGATCTTTGATCTCGATACGGCGGTCGGCGACCAACTGGATAAGACAGGAGAGTGGATTGGGCTAACGCGGTTCATCGCCGAACCGCTCGCGCAGAACTGGTTTTCATGGGGCGTTCCGGGCGCCGGCTGGAGCCAGGCAGAATGGAAACATGCATTCGCGCCGGCCGGAAGCCAGCTCTATCGTCTCGACGATATGCACTACAGGACGCTGCTGAAGGCGCGGGTTGCCGCTAATGTCTGGGACGGGACTGTTCCAGGGGCCTATCGCGCCTGGAATACGATATTCGAACCTGAAGGTTTCCAAATCCTAATTCAGAACGTTTCTCCGAAAACAGTACCGTGGTTCACCTGGGGAGACGCTCTATCAGGGTGGGGTCAATCTGCGTGGTTCCAGTTTCTGGAATTTGCCTCCGATAATAAACACATCATTCTGGCACTCGTCGGCCCAGAATTGGACGCGCTCACGAGGGCGCTCTTTACGGGAGGCTATCTCGATCTGCGGCCAGCAGGTACGGCCATCGATGCTTATGCGACACAATCAGTACCGGGCCGGCCAATGTTTGCGTGGGGAGCCGGGCCGGCCGAAGCTGGTGATTATACATGCCCTCCGGTGAATCTTGGCGGTTGGGGCATCGGAGCTTGGGCAGACATGAAAACGGGAGTCTGAAATGCCAATCAATGATTACGAAGCGTGGGCGACAGGGGTTGGCGCCACTGTAATGCCTCAGGCTGCGTACACGACAAATCCAGCCTTGCGTCTTGGGGTCAGCGCCGGCATAGCGGATGAATTTCTCGCAAACAAAACCTGGCGCCAATCTTCGGTTGCCGCTGCCGCGATCGCTCAATTCATCGTCGATTCAGCCGCAGTCGACATGTTAGACGATGGAGACATCACGTCTTACGTTGCCAATCTAAAGACTGCGCTGAAAGCGTACCTATATTCTGGCGTTACGCCAGTCGCGCGCATTCGGCTTACTGGGAACACAACGTTTTATGTAGGAGGAACTGGGGCTAATGATGCTAACCCTGGAACCTCACTCGCCCCTTTCGCAACGCTAAGTCATGCCGCGCAAGTTGTAAATTCCCAGTACGATACGGCCGGCTTCAGTGTTACATATCAATGTAGCGGGGCGTTTACGCAGGGCATCGGTCTTCATGCTGCGCAAGTTGGAGCGGTATCAGCGCAATCAGTAACGTTTAATTTTCTTCCAGGGAGTACAGTAACCGTAGTCAACGGTCCGTGCGTATATTGTGAGTTTGGCGCTGCCGTGCAGATAAGCGGGCCCGTTGTACTAAGTGCTCCCGGAACATCAGGTATCGCCGCTGGGGTAGCATGCTTTGCCGGGTCTGGTGGTTCTATTTTGGTGGGGGATCAGGTAAGCTTTGGTGTTTGTGATACGTCTCATATATACGGGGGGGTAATATTGGTTGGTCCTACGTATTCAATCGTAGGCTCCGCTCCATCACATTTGTTAAATCTTGGTGATGGCTCGGCAACAATTTACTCGCCCCAGACGTTTGGTGGACACGTAACGGTTACGCTCACAGGGACACCATCGTTTTCGTCTGGGTTTGCACGAGCTTCTTATGGCGGGAAAATAAGTATACCATCAAGTGTCGCTGTCTTCTCCGGTGGCGGCACAGGGCCAAGGTACTTTGCAAATAATGGTGCAAGCATAAGTACCAACGGGGGAGGGGCGAGTTTCCTCCCGGGGAATTCCGCAGGAACCGCAGATGGCGGAACGTTTGCTCTCTATACATAGCGATTGGATGCGGGAGGTATATGATGGTGTCTGGATACGATCCGTCTCGTTGGTACTGGGAAGTTAATGGCATTGTGGACCGCGTGTTTTCGTCTGCGGAAGCGATGATGGTGCCGTTGACGGATGCCGGCTATGAGGCATGGTTGGCTGCAGGGAACAACCCATCAGTTATCGGAAGAACGGCGGGATTGAGCGCTGATGCGGCTTATGCTGAGCTCTATGATGTATTGCGCACACAAGTGCCGTCGGTAGCGGCGGCGGTGGCCGGGGAATGGATGGAGGCAGGGTATCTGACGCGGGCCCATGAATTTGAGGTACTGAACGCCGCGGGCGTCGAGATAACTTCCAATGGGACACCAGCGATTAGTGGGACCTACGCGATCGATCTTATAAGTCAGGGACGGATTCAGGCTCTGGCCCTCTATATCCAGGTTCATGACGGATTCCCGAACGCCGCTTCGACCCTACAATACCCCGATCGAGCTGGCAATCTTCACGTCTTTCCGTCGACGGCGTCCTTTTTGAATTTCGCCACTGCAGTGGGTGATTATTTCACTGCGTTGGTTACTGCAGAGCTTACGTCTGACACATGGCCAAGCAATGCGAAGACAATCGCTTAGACTCGCTGCCCTCGCCGCTACGCTTCTCGCTGCCTGCGTCGCCCAGGCGCAACAGCCATGCCAGCATTGGGGCGGATATCCGTGGGTGCAGAGCGGGTGCATAGACCCGGCACCTCTCAACAATCTCGCGGAGACGTCGATCGGTCCGGCTCCGCCTCAGAATGCTTTTTCACAGGGCGCCAGAAGGGGAAAGGCGTGGCTGGACACGAGCGTATCGCCCGCCATCGTGAGGATGTGTATGGTTGCGTCTCCTGGGAGCTGCGCAACCTCCTATGTTGCAGGTGAGTGGAGCGAGCTGACGGCAGTTGATTTTGGAACGGGAATTGTAGAATGGCCAATTGGAGGAGGAGCAAGGACGATAGCGAGCAGCTCCATAAATGATCTTGGAATTTACCCAGAAGCGGTCATTACGATATCAGGGAATGCATCGATTGCCTCGTTTGGCTCGTCACTGCCTCAAGGCAGAGCTAAGTGGGTTACATTTACTGGGACCCCGGTCCTCGTGAATTCGTCTAATCTGCTCCTCCCTGGAGGAGCTAACATCACTGTTCAGGCCGGAGATGCCGCTGCAGTGCTGTCGCTAGGTGGCGGTATCAATCAGTTGCTTTATCAGCCGGCGCGACAAGCGAGCGGCGTTCCGTTGCAGCAGTACGTTACGAGCGGAGGCGCGCATTCTACTACGATTACCTCGGGAGATGTTCTAGTAAATGTGAATGCTGCGGTCACATTGACGCTGCCAACCAGCGGTCCGATCACAGTTATCGATGACGGCGGCTTCGCTGAAGCTCATCCAATCACGGTGGTGCCGGCATCAGGGACGATCAACAATGGGGCCGGCTCCTGGATCATAGATAACGCGTACGGCAGTGCGCGGTTCGTTTATGATGGGACAAATTACCGGGCACAGCCGCTGCCGCAAACTGTGCCTAGCGCCGCTACGCTGCAATCCTTACCGTCAACGCAATTCAAAACCGTAAGCCGGTTAGGGTTCTTGCAGGCCGGAGATGGCGGAGAGGGGGTTTACGCGGCGAGCGGGTCTGCATGTTCCCTGAATTCAGGGAATGGGGACGGCGGATCTCAGGTGAAATCGAGTGACAATAAATGCTGGGTTCTAGTCCCGGACGCGACCGGCGTTTCACCTAAGGTATGGGGCGCAGTAGGGAACGGTGTAGCTGATGATTCCGCTCCCGTGTCTGCTTGCTTTGTCTACTCGAGCTCAAATGGCGTCCCGTGTCGCATTCCGGCCGCGACGTTTGTGATAGATGATATAGCGTTGCCGTCACCTCTAGTCATCATATCAGACACTCCTGCCGCGTCAAAATTTCTAAGAAAGCCGTCTTCTTCTGCAGGCGGGGGGATGCTGCATTGCTATAGGACGATTCCAACCGGGTGTTCTCATACAAGGATATCAGGCATCACGATAGACGGCAACAAAACAAACGAGACAGTAGCGTCTACCGCATTAAATATAGGAGAATACACTGATGTTGTCATCAGTAACGTCACCATAATAAACGCTAAAGGAGATGGGATTGGATTGGATACATCGGTAGATCAGGCGGCAAATACGCACTCTTCTCTGAGCGACGTAGTGTCGTCTAATAATGATGTGAACGGAATAAATGTCGTCACTGTAGCGTGGGGGCTAGTAATAAATAACGCTACTGCCTCATTCAATGGAGGCAACGGGCTGATAATGGCATACCAGTATGGCGTCACGCCAGTTGCCGACCAATTGCAATATATTACTGTCCGAGGCGGAGAGTTTTCTGGGAACGGCGCTGCCGGATTAAACGCTACTGGATGGGTTAAGTCGTATGTTTCTGGCAGTCCAGTATATGGACCTGGCATTAGTCCGGTGTCAAATATAAAGGTGCTTGGTGTAACGGCGACAGATAATTTTAGATATGGTATTGTCGTGCAGGCGAAGAATGCCGTGGTGTCAGATTCTATAGGACGAAACAACAATACATCATCTACGTATGGCGGAGACTTTCTTGGCCCTTGCACAAACTGCGAATGGAATAATCTCACTTCAGAAGGTCCGGGCTTGATTGGCTTGGATGTCGGAACGGGACAGAACGCACACGTTAGAGGAGGGTCCTTTTCAGGGAGTGGATATGGGATCAATATCGGGGCCTCGTCGGATTCGGACATCAGGGGAGCGACGGTAAGGAATAACAGCGTCGGGCAAATTAGCGCGATCGCGGCAGAGCAATCTGGTGATGGGTTTGGAATCGAAGGATATACGCAGCGTATGGTGGTTGCTGGCAATCGATTGATTTGCGGGTCCGGCGGCGTCTATGGGTTACGCCAGTGGAACGGCGGCATCGATATAGAGGTGTCAGACAATTACGTCTCAGGTTGCGATGCGAATCTTGCGTTGACGATGGATGCGTACTCGTCTGTTGTGAAAAACAACATAGTAGCATCAACGAATTTGGGGTCCGGGTATGATGCGGTCGTGACTGCGGCCACGACGACACTGACGATTCCTCCGTGGGCCGATGTCGTACAGCTCCTTGGGACGAACAATTTTTCCAATGTAAAGACGGTTGAGCAGACGGCGATCGGGACTGGAGCGGCGTCCGTGCAAATCACGAACGGTGGCGCCGGCTACACTAACGGAGCGGCGACCGCGACATTTACGGGCTGTAGTGTGTCTCCGACAGGGACCGTGAATGTCAACCGGGGAGGATTGGTAACGGGATACACCTTTGCGACGTCAGGCTCTGGGTGTTCTGGTCCTACAATAGCCTTCGGAGGCGGCGGTACGGGCGCAACCGGGACCGTCTATACGGCGCCCCTGTTTACGTCTCGTAAAGAACTGACTTTGATTGTCGGTCCGAGCGCGACGTTGACGATCGGCGGCGGCGGGAATGTGACTCTCGCATCGGCTCTGTCCGGGTTAGCGGCAACAAGTGCCGTAAAATTTCTGAGAGCTGGGTCTACATTGTTTGAGACTGGTCGTGTGGTTCACTAAGGAGGCCGGTTGATGATCACAGATGAAAACGATCCGCGCATGCAGAAAGCAGTTGCGGACATTCAAGAGAGGATGCGGAGGTTGTGTGTCGGCCGCGCGATTAGCGAAGAAATGTTATCTAAGGTACGGCAGCTGATTTATGATCATCGGACAAGCTGGCGACATCGCGGTGTGGACTTCCCTCGAATGGTGGTTCTCACCGTACCTCGAATCGGCGCCATAGACCTTGTGCGAGCTGATCTCGACTTGCCTGGCATCCGCATCGTGTTGATGAACTTCCTAACGTTGCACCCTGGCGTTACAAAGATGGAGCTTTATATCGCAGCGAAAGCCGCCTTTCCTAAGCCACCATCCGGCTTTGTCGACGAAGCGAGAGCCTGGCTCGATCACCAGAAAGAGAAGTCGGCCGCGCGCGCTGAGGCATCCAGGAATGAGGAAGACGAGGACCGGCAGGCGCACTTCCTGAAGTCGCATGGCTTACCGCCAGCGCCTAGCGGTTTAGATAGACGCGACCACTGATCGCTGTCATAGTCCCGCCCGTCTCCACAAATCGAAGGAACGGAAGATGAAAGCATCACTCGCCGCTGCTGCGGCTGTCGCTCTCGTATCCATGGTAGGCGCCGCCTCTGCTGCCCAGCCGGCAGGGAAGGGTGCCACGCGCACCGTGAGCCTCGGATGCGACGCGCTTGATACCACAGCAACCCCATTCACGGACCCGGCCTCCACCCTTCAGGTGGTGTTCACGCCGTCAGGGAACGTCAACGCGGTATGCAACGGCCATTTGCTCGCCGGCACCGATCTTCCCGCGACCGCTGTATCGTTCACCGAAAAGAGCGGTACGGGGTTCGTCTGCCTGCAGCGCTGGGAAGAGACGATCGAACCGGACGGATCATTCACCTTGACCTGTCACGCGAAACCGTAAACCTACAAACCAACCGGGGAGGGCTGGGGAAAGCCCAGCCTTTTTTGTTTTATGAACATGCCGATGGATGACAGGCTGGTCGCGATCCGGAACGCGGTGGAGTACGTCTACGGCGCCCGTGTCGAGGGGGACATCATAGAGTTCGGGGTGATGAGCGGCTACTCTGCGTCCGCGTTGATCAACTCTGTGATGGAGTTCTGTAGCGTGTACAGGGACGCTTCCGAGACGAAGTGCGTCTGGCTATGTGATTCGTTCCAGGGGTTCCCGGAAGCGTCGAATGTGATCGATGCGAATGCGCCGATGATCAGGTCCCATATCTGGTCCGCGGGGAAGAGCCGCGGTTGCAGCGCCGAGATCCTTCGGGATAGCCTGCGGGCGTACCTTCCGCCTGACAGGCTACAGATAATTGCCGGGTGGTTCAAGGACAGCGCCGAAGGCTTTGCTGCACAAGGCCGTCGCTATGCGCTCGTGCACGCAGATTGTGACCTTTATCAGTCGACGGTCGACGCGCTCGATCCGGTATTCCGGAACGGCTGCATCTCGCCTGGGTGCATGATCCTGTTCGACGATTGGAACGCCAATCATGCCGCGCGTGAGTTTGGGCAGCGCGCGGCTTGGAAGATGCTGACGCGGGTGTTCAATATTGACGCATCGGACGAGGGCGGGTACGGCGTCTACTCGCACCGCTTCATCGTTCACGATTATGACGCTATCGACCAGATGAGGCCTCTCTAATTTTTCACTTTGGTCGACGATACGAAACCGGGCTCCATGACCAGTCTTCGTGAAATCTCAATGAGGCGAGCGCGAGGTCATACCTTCCGGGCGCATGCTCAGGCATGAGCCTAAGCGCCCACGTTAGGAGTTGGGAGATTACCAAAAGTCTTATCATTGCCGTCCGATCCTCTTTTGTTGACCGAGTGGCCGAGTCTGGCCGACTTCGCCGCGGTAGAGGTTGACATTACTGCCGGCAGCAATGCCGTCCTTAGAGGTGCCGCCTCCTCCAGTGGATAAACTATCTCCAATAGGGCCAATGTGCTCGATTTGCCATAATCGAGCTCGCTCTATCAGACTCACGGGCGCCAGTTGATTCCTCCCCTGAGTCCGCATCGCGGATGTCAGGTCGTCGATCATCGCGTCGACCTTAGCCTCCATGCCCTTGGCATAGCCGTATAGCCACGCCCCCTTCTTGTCCCGCCCTCCAGCGTGGGCGTAATCATTCCAGGCTTTGGTCCGCTGGCGCAGCATAATGCCGAACATGTATTCGTAGGCGTCTATGTCTGACGAGCGTCCAGCGAAATTGAAGGACAGCACCCTGCCGCCAGTAACGTTGCCGTGGTCGTCTATCCTTGACCCGGCGCTCCGCGTGATCGTGGGGAAACAGTTATTTAATTCCGCAAGCTTGAATTTGACGATCCGATCCCACCAAACGTCGTTTTCAAAGTATGCCGGGATTTGACGAAACTCGAATTCATCCCCGGCCCCGCTATTCCGGTCAGCTGTTTGGAAGTTATGAGCGGCCATCAGCCGCAGCGCGGCTTCCCTGGCCGACTGAGCTTCGGCATCGAACGTGGTGCTGTCCGCCAACGCCAGCAATGCCGCGATGCGGTCAAGTGCCTTTTTGCGTTCTGGGCTGAGGGTGCTTCTCAATGGACTCCTCTCACAGAGTCAAAAGCGTCGGGGTCTGCTGTTGCCGACGGTTCTCGTTCGCCACCTGCGTGCGATCGTTCCGCTGCTGACGTGGCGTGCGCTGCCGCTTGATCTTGGCGTCATCCGACGATGACGGCGCCAGGGCAGCGACGGATTTCCAGTAGTCGCCAATCTCGGTATCGGTTGCCATTGCCATCTCTCTCAAGGTCTCCTATGAAGGGCCGCCTCTCGCCTGTAGTCGAGGGCCATCCCCATAATTACCGGACGAATGCCGCCGGCGAACACAAGCTGCGCGTCTTCGCGAAGCCCGATGATCTCTTCGTGTCTAAGACGTGGCCGGCCCATCTCGGAATAGGTTGCAGTATTGCCTCGCGATCTGGACACGGCGCCCATCGGCTGTCCGTTCGTGCCGGAGTTTATCGACTCGGACACCGCGACAACAGGATAATTTCCGATCATCTCGGAAAGCTCCTTCGCGTCGTCGATATCGTGGATCGCAGCATAGGATATCCACGAGGCCCCGTTGCGCACGGTCGACTTCCCTCCGGTCCCCCATTGCTTCACGATTTGGCCGTGGCTCTGGTAGAGGAGGTGCAGGTTGATACCGAATTCCCGGCCCATAGTCCACGCCGTCATGAGCGGGTCGAACTGGCGGAGCTGCGCCACCTCGTCGAGGGCGAACAGAATCGAATTCCGCGAGCCAAGCTTACGCTGAAACGCGGAATTAAACAGGGCGCCCAGAAGGCAGCGTGCGACGGCCGGCTCCGATACAAGGCTTTGGAACGGGATCGCGATAAAGACATCGGTCGATCCGTTCGTCACGTCCGCCGTTTTGAAACGGTCTCCACACACCAAGTCAGACCAGCACTGGGTGGACAGCCAGGCGGTGATCCGGTGTGCTGTGTAGTGGATGCCGCGCAGGGTATCGTTCGCCTCGCCGACCGCCAGGCTGGCAAGCTGCCGCGCCCGCACGGAGGGCGAGCTGTCCTTGATCGCCGCGAGGTAGGTGCGGAAGTCCTTCTCTGATGAGCAGATCGCCCAGCGCATGGTGCGGAGGTTGCGTAGGTTGGGCGCGCATGTCGGGTCGACCATGATGTGGCTAAGGACGCAGCGGATCAGGTCTTTCGCAGCTCCGGTAAAGAATTTCGAGTTGTCGCCGCCGCCGTGCTCCGGCGTCTCCCCGCACACCCAATCGACGACATCGTCTATCCTGGCGTCCAGGAGGGGCGATATCGGATCGAGCCAATCGAGAACGTCGCACCCGGATGTCTTGGCGTGATCGGGATCAATGATGATGACGTCATGTCCCATCGCCTCGCGCGCGTCATGCAGCTCCCCTCCCAAGGTTTGCTTCGGATCGAGGATAATCGCCGGCCCTCGCCAGGATGTCTTCAAGCTGAACTTAAGGCTTTCGGTCTTGCCAGACCCGGAGCCGCCGACGCGGACGGAATGGCCGGATCCGGCGAGGCCGTCATCATAAAGCAGCGCCGCCGTCCCTCCCGGCCCCCAGGACGCTTGCCGGCGAGGGCTGAAGGGCATCTTTAAGGTCCGGGGGTCATATAGCTCCCCGACGACAAGAGCCCCATGGGCGGCCTCCGGAAGCGGCCAGCGAGCAGCCATCTCGTCGTCGCTCGCAAATTGCGCATGCCCGTAGTTGTCGGTCGTGCCGATGACAGGCGCAGGAGGCAGCCGGGCCGCGCTCCATTCCCTCCGATCCATCCTCGGTTGCCAGAAATTATTGCGGAATCCCCGCGGCCATGTGCCGGGGTACTTCTTCTGAAAACGGGCGATCATAAGCGCTGTGGGTATGCGAAGGCGCCGTCTTCGTAGCCGGCAAGCCCACTCCAGCGCAGGAAGATGTAGCTGGCGATCAGGGTGAACGCGACGAGGAAGAGCCCAGACGCCAGGGCGAGGCGTAACGATACGGGGATCTTCACAGGTCGACCAGCTCGAGACCCGTTGAGTCACGTTCTTCGGCCTCCCCGACAAACCAGATCGGGTGAATGCGGAACTTCCCGCCTATCTGCTCGAGCGGCACGATAACGTCGACCGCATGCGCGACCAGGATTGCCAGCGCCCGATCGTCGTAGCTTGCCGCCGCCGGTGCCGCTTTGCATAGGCCGATGATCCGCTGGAAGCCAGAGGCCGGCGTGTTGCCGTGCACCGAGCAAATAGAACCTGGATGCGGAGGTGTGACGTCGTTGACGTAGCACCACGCTTCGGCCCCACGTACTTCGCCGAGGATGACGATGTCCGGGTGCATTCTCATCGCGCCCTGCAACAAGGTCTCAGCGGTGATTTCGCCGTGAGAAAGGTCGTCGCGCTTGAAGAGCAGACGCACGTGGTTGGGCTGCAGGACGGTGAGCTCCTGAGCGTCCTCGACCGTGATCACGCGCTGCGAGTAGGGAATCTCGGCGCACAGCGTCTTCAATAGACTCGTCTTGCCTGACCCAGTCGCCCCGACCAGCATGATGTTCTGCCGCGCTCGCACGCATCCACGAAGGAATTGCACAATGTCGCCGGCGCGGTAGAGCGCCGCAAGCGTGCCGTCCTTTCTCCCGGATTGGCGGACGTACTGGTCCCATCCTCCAGCCGCGTATCGGTCCGGGATGGAGCTGGCCGGCGCAACGCTGTCCTCATGCTTTCGGATCGTGACCGATATCGTACCAAGAGGCACCGTTGGGAATGCGCTGACATGCAATCTAAGATTGCCTTCGAGCTCCGTATCGAGAATAGGCCGGTGTTCGCCGTGCTCCTGGTGGCGAAGCGAGCCGCAGACGACGCAAAATTCTTCGATCGTGAGGAGGTCGAGCTCTGGAATATCGTATTCCCTCCAGGAGCCACCGGCACGCACCCACGCGGCGCCAGGCTGCTGGATAGCCAAGTCCTCAACGTCTCGCTCTGCGAGCAGCGGCGCGATCTTGAGGGCGCTCAGGTAGTAGTCGACCAGATCGGCCGCGGGCCCGCTCATCTCGCTGCCCTCACCGTCAGAGAAAGCGCCGGGCTCATATCAATATCGCTGCCTATGAAGATCATTAATGGCTCTCCGGGATTCGCCTCAAGCGTTGGTGGCCTGTTCATATAGCCGCGCAGCACCTGGGAGCCGAGGCTCTGGCTGGGATTTGCAAACTGGTTGTAGTTGATCGAGGTGTTCGAACCGTTCTTCTGGATTTCAGCGATAGCCGCGTTCGGTACGGCTTCGATCAATGTATAGGTCAAGGTCGCGAGCAGCGCTTCCCAGAAATGGGAATTGACCGCACCCGTGACGCCGGCCCGGCCGAGCTCGTCCGCTCCAGGGGAGGCGATCGAAACCGTGATCGGTGGCCGGTCCGGAGTGCGGATCTCGCGCCATAGGATCGGAACCCGGTTATTGCCGATGATAACCTGAGATTTGATCTCGCCGAAGACGTGACTTCCTGCCGGAAGAAGCTTCAGTGAGCCGTCATCGTTGTAGACATCCTGCGGGATTTCACAGGAAACGAAGCCCGGCAGCTGGCTGTTGATAGCCGTCTCTCGGTTGCACGGGATGTGGCGCCCGGCAGAGATGGTGTAGAGGTAATTTCTGTTGATTTTGGCTTTCGATTTCGGTCCGAGGCTCGACCTGAGAAGGGACTTCGAAAGCTCGTTCTCTTCGCCGCCGCCTTCCGCGTCGTCGCCGTCATGCGCCGCCGCTGCCTTCTGATCGTGATCGATAAAGGACTTGACGCCGTCTCCCTGATTCTTAGCGCTAATCGATGCAGTGAGAGTCTTGTCCGGGACAAGCTTTGGCGGACCTGGAACTGCAGTCTTCGCGACTGCAGCCGCGGGATTTGTGGTCACAGCCGGCAAGCGGCCAGCCATCGCCTGTACTGGTTTCTCGTCCGGCTGGCTATAGGGTTGTCCCTTGGTGTTATGGTAGTCGGTCCGCTTCATGGCGGCCGGCTCGTGCTTGTCGATAAAATTCCAGGCGACGAATAAGACGGCGCACATCGTCACGATCGTCGAAATGATGATTACAATCTTCTTGCGCGCGGACATGTAGTTCGCATTCCGCGGCGGGGGAGCAAAGCCTTGGGCTGAAGCGGCTGGAGCTGCCATTGGCTATTATTCCTTTATCGTCCGTTCCACGTTCGGGCTGACGGTGCCGGTACCCGTAGGATAGCCGACCGGGTTATAGCTTGCATTGGTCAGTTGATAGACCCTGTTGTTGCGGCGCAAGCACCAGCCGGGCGCTGTGCCCGTGAGCACCATAGTCCTCCCGTGCATGGCGAAATCAGCGACCGCCTCTTGCCCGTTATCGCCGCAGCCGGCCGAAACGTTCTGCAGCTTAGTGACACTCGGCACCGGCGTATCTCCTGGAAATTCCAGCCGGGTAGTGTTGCCGTCGTCGATAGGTCCGCAACCACCTGGGCGGTCAGGGGAGGGAAGGCACGGCTTGAGGCCGGCGTCGCCACGACCGTAGTAGTGGTTGTTTTCGAACTGCGTAGTCGGCCCCTTCCCGGAAACTGCCGCGGCGAGGATATCTCGCGTTTGCTTCGCTTGGAACTTCTTGGCCGCCACCAGCGCCGCTG
>WNGL01009625.1_pt1 | contig 13149 bp, 10 predicted proteins | sample 5400591 | NCBI WGS metagenome assembly WNGL01 (sample SAMN13153377, study PRJNA577476) | soil metagenome | isolation source: 80 cm soil or saprolite under Garry oak tree replicate 1 | place: USA:California | collected 2016-06-15
CATGGGAAAAACATGGTTGTATTGAAGCTAGTGGGTTACGGAGATGATGTTGTCCGGTATTACCGGTTAGAGGATTTCAAAGCTCATGTGTGGATTGGTCATCATCGGTATCCTACGAAGGGACGGGTCTGGCATCCAGTGTGCGCTCACCCGTTTGTCGGACTAAACTAGGCCTTGGTGCACAACGGTGATTTTGCGAATTATCATTCGATAATGGAGTACTTGGCCCAGCGGAACATTCACCCGTTATTCTTGACGGATACGGAGGTCTCGGTGTTACTGTTCGACCTTCTCAGCCGCGTCTACAAGTATCCACTGGAATATCTGATCGAAGCTCTGGCACCGACAACTGAGAGAGATTTTGGGATGTTGCCGGTGGAGAAGAAGAAAGTCTACCGGTTGATCCAGTCGACGCATATTCACGGGTCTCCTGATGGTCCATGGTTCTTCATCGTCGCAAGGAACGATGTGGAAAAGAGTGCGTGGCAGTTGCTCGGGATTACTGATACGTCGATGCTGAGGCCGCAGGTGTTTGCGGTTCAAGAGGGGCCGGTCAAGATCGGGATAATTGCGTCGGAGAGACAGGCGATAAATGCTGTACTTGGAAAGTTGCAAGAAGATCAAAGAATACCGAGCAGGTTTGCGGATTCTTACTGGAATGCGCGGGGTGGCAGCTTCACGGATGGTGGAGCATTTCTCTTTTCTGTAAAAGATGGAGAGGATGGGAAAGAGCTGGAGTGCGCTGACAAGTTCGGAAAGGCGATTGATCTTCCAAAACAGGACTGGTTGCCGAATATGGGTTCTAGTGTTCCTCTGAACGCTAGTATTGCGATCCAGTTGCAGAAGGGTCCGAAGGCACAGGACCCGTTGGGATTCTATGAATATGTTCGTCCCGCGTTGAAGGATGCTGGCTTCCAGTATATCGGGGAGATTCTTGAAGAACTGAAAAGACTAGCTATGAAGGGACAAGAGTCCCGACAATTCGCGATAACATCCCTCTCACTGCTATACGACAGAATCTACGACACAGGGAACAAGAAACGAAGCTCACTACTACAACTCTACCATGAAGCGCTAAGCGATCTGTTCTCCTCCATTCCGTTGTCGATCCATGACATGTACACACGATTGGACTGGAAGAACAGATCTAGACTGATTCATCCGCTGTTCGACGGGCAGATGCTGGTTGTCGATGCTCTGGAGTTTCCAGCCGAAGGGGACGATAGCGCCGCTAGGTTCGTGGTTGATGCATATGGTCAGGGTTGGAAGAACATCCTACTCTACAATCTCCGAGGACACCGGTTCATCGGCAGTGGCCTTGGTCCGCGAACGAACGGTTTGAAGATTGATTGTTACGGAGACGTCGGTGATTACGTTGCCTCCGGTATTGATGGCTGCGAGATCAATGTTCATGGAGCTGCTCAGGACCAGGCGGCGCAGATTCTCAAGTACGGAAAACTAGTGATTCACGGCGATGTGGGCCAGGCGTTCATGTACGCAGCGAAGGGCGGGGACGTGTACGTGCTAGGCAATGCGGCAGGACGACCACTCATCAACGCAGTAGGCAGACCGAGGGTCGTGATCAACGGGACGTGCCTCGACTATCTAGCAGAATCATTCATGGCCGGAGACCCTCACAATGGTGGCGGGTTCGTTGTTCTCAACGGACTGAACCCAACGACAGATGGACGATTCATCGAACAAGAGTTCCCATATCCAGGAAGCAACTTGTTCTCATTAGCTTCGGGGGGAGCGATATTCATCCGGGACCCATACCGAAAAGTCTCAAGCGACCAACTGAACGGTGGACGACTAGCAGACCTTACAGCGAAGGAAGAGAAGTTTATCGGAAGATAGAACCCACGTCTTTACAAGAGCTAGCGTAAACGCGTGGCGCTAGCTTCCACGCTAAGCAGGCCGGCACTCCGAATGGCTTCGGCAAGACTGTGGCCTATCTCAGTCTTGAGGGCCGTATCTGGTTACAGAGCTCTCCTCCTTTGTCTTCCAGAGTCATTGCTCAGGCATAGATCACCTCTATTACAGATGTTTGTCGTAAGAACACTACGGGAATTCGAAGGACCAAGAAACTAGTCCTCTGGCGCTGATTCTTCTACTGAATCAGCTTCCGAACTAGACATTATTAGACTCAGTGATTCGTTCCTTTCTCCGATTCCATCTGAAACAAAGGATGACCCAAAAGACGAAGAAAATCGGGCTGAATCGCCAGCCTGCGATTAAGAAGGAGGTCAGCGTTAGAGACCCGATTCACGATTTCATCCGGCTTGACAGATTTCCATTTATCAGTGAAATCATCTCAACCGCCGAGTTTCAGAGACTGCGTCACCTTACCCAGCTCGGAATTTCACCACTTGTCTACCCAAGTGCGAATCATACAAGGTTCAGTCACTCCCTGGGAACGATGCACGTCATGGAACGAATTCTTGAACACTTTGAGCGCGTAGGCGACATCTCGAAGAATAATTCTGAGGACATGTTCAAGACTGGAATGGCCGCAGCTCTATTGCACGACATAGGCCACGGGCCCCTTTCTCACTCCTTAGAGAAATTCTTCGGTTTTGATCATGAAAAGGTCTCGGCCGAAATTATCTCACGTCCGCCTATATCGCAGATTCTTGATCGCGCAAGCATCAGTCCCGAGACAATTGTGGAGGTTATTAATCACACCATTTCCGGACCGTACACTCTTATTTCCCAGCTAGTTAGTAGCGAGCTAGATGCGGACCGTCTCGATTACCTAAGTCGAGATTCCTATTTCGCAGGCGTTGGTTTTGGGACTGTTGACCTCGAGAGAATAATCTCGATGTTGAGGGTTTTCGACGGAACGGGTCCTTTGAAAAATCATGCCATAACCCTACACAAGGGGAAGTATGCTCTCGAAGACTATGTGGTAGGTCGTCATCTCATGTACCAGGCGGTCTATTTTCACAAGGCCACGCGCGGCGCTGAGAAACTGATTGTGTCCGCCCTTCAGAGAGCGGTCGACATTAAGAAACCTGGACTGATGCCGCATGAGCTTCAATTTCTTGAAGATGGTGAAGAGTGTCAAGCCGACCAAATACTCGCGATGGACGATCATTTTCTTTATTCTATGCTTGCTCGATGGCAAAAGAGTGGTGACCATGTCCTATCCGACGTCTGCAATCGGTTAATGAACAGGAACCTTTTGAAGTCAATCGATTTAACGGATGATCTCTTCCACGCCTATCATGATGGAGTGGGGAAGAAGTTCCTCAAGTTAGCTCAGCACCACGAAATCGATGCTCAATATCTATGTCCGATCGATACTTGGTCGGAAACTCCGTACAAACCTTATTTGGTGAAACTCGCGGAAGACCGACCTTCCGTTATCACGAGTATTTTTGTCAAAAGTACAGACGGGACACCAGTAGAAATTTCCCAGCTACCGGATGCAGATGTGATCCGAGCGCTCACAGCCAAGAAATATTTCGACCGACTTTACATGCCGGCCGAGATCAAAGAAGAAGCCGAAGCACTCTTTAAGATTCGACAAGAATAATCTCGATCCACTCTACTGGATATATATACCCGCGAGAAGCATGTCATCACAATGACCTACGATAACTATAGAATCCGCCGACTTGCATTGATTTCTCTCGCCCTGCAGTCTGCTGGTCGAATTGATGGGCGGACTAAGCTCCAGAAAATGTTGTATCTCGCAAACAGCATTGGCTGGAAGGCTATTGACTTCCGATACCACAATTACGGTCCTTACTCAGAAACTCTTGCGTTAGAGCTAGACACGATGCGAAATTATGGATGGGTCGAAGAACGACAGTCGTCAACGTCTCATGATAGACTCGTCCACCAGTATTACTTTTCCGGTAAACATAAGCAGGTTGGCTTGTCACTTGTTGGCAAAGCTGAAGACATGATTCCTGATGGAAAGAAACTCATATCGAAAACCAGAGGTTTGATCAAACTGCTCAATGACTTCTCCTCTGACGACCTGCAGATCATGTCAACTTTGGTATTTCTGAGAAACCAAAACCCCTCCATATCTGAGGACCAATTGGTTGAGTTGACTAGTAAACTGAAACCACAGTTCAGCAGGGACTCGATCTCGAAGGGAACACGAATCTTCAACATGATGAAGGATTTTTGGAGCCCTGGTACTGGCGGACCTAGACTCGTCGAAGTCAAACACTGACAGTCCTAACCTTTAGACCGTTACTGTCCCCTTTGAATGGCCTGCGCAGGGACATGAGGCCAAATCCCCTTGACGCGAGGTTAAGAAAGCAGTCTTGATGAACGTTCAAAAAATCGGTCTCGTTCATTTCGGCTGTTGTTCCCCTCCATAACTTTGTCTTAGCAGGATTTTGCAAGCGCAATACCAGTAATTCGCGATGTCGCTTGCCCAAACTGCCCTGTTTGCGAACTCTTTGAACGACACATCGAGGTCCAAAGCTTCTCACTAGACGTGGTCCCCAAAGGGATAGTTGGGGTTTCTCGCACTTTCTCTATGCTTAGGCTATACCCGGAATGACTTTGCCTAAATATGGTGACAACGGCCCGTCAATGTCCGGATACGCCACAACACTTTATCGCTCACGGAAGGTTATCCGGATGCGATTGGTTTAACAGCCCGATGTGGCTTGGCTGGAGCGTTTCATTCTTGTCCATATCCATAATCCAAGGCCAAAGCGGTGTGAAAAGCCTAAAGGCAAATCTGCTTCCATGAAAGCGCCGTGAAAGAACTAATCAGCTTTCATTATCGGCCCAGATTAGCGAGGACTGCCTGATGCAGTTCGTCTCTTTTCTTGTTGGAATAGCTGTCGTAGTACAGTTCTAGGACCCTGTATCCTTTCTTTCGAATCAGTGATCTCGTCTCTTCATCCTTTAACATCTGGCCTCGTCCAAGATGGACCCTACCATCAACAAACACGAGCAGCGGCCGAGGCACGATAGGAAAATAGAAGTCGGCTGTTGTTACCGGAATTTCCACCTGTGTCCGATAACATATGCCATCTTCCTGTAGTCTTAGTGCTAGTTCTTGCTCCATGCGAGAGGGATTAACATGCAGGCGCTCTAGCCAGTCGCTCTGTTGACCAGACATCTGTAAGGTTGAGCCGTCTATCGGCTATTTCTCAGACATGAGAGCGAAACTACGGCTCGATTCCGATTTGTTTCATGTTTTGTGAAGGATTACACTATTCCTCGGAATTAATTGTAACCCTCGATGCCGATCCCAGAGGACACAGATGTAACCAACCGGCCCTTGAGTCCAGATTGTTGATTGAAGAGTCGGGCCGCAATTGCAGACAGTCGAACAGTCAACTGGAGAGCTATTCTTCGGGCTAGTCGGCGCTGTCGGCACGAATCTTCGCAGCGTCCAGATAGCTCTAGAGAAGTCCCTTTGGACGAGGCAATTCCAGTCCATCGATATTGGAGTGAGTGATCTTCTTCGTGAGGTCAAGTTATGGAAGAGTGTGCCATTCGATCTTGACGAGCTCCGAAAAAAGATTCCTGAGGTGGGAGCAAGAATCGCTGAAGATGAACGCGTGACTCTATTCATGAACTTGGGAAACATGGTCCGAAAACTGTTCAACCAAGGCGATGCCCTCGCTGTGCTCGCGATATATGCAATAAAAGCGAAAAGAAGTCAGCTGAGTCGAAGCAAGAAAAAATCGGTCAAAAGCAAAAAGCCCAAGGGCAAGAAGCAACCTGATCTACCGCTGCCACGAACTGCATTCATTCTAAGGTCGTTAAAGAACCCTGACGAGGTTTCGACACTAAGACAAGTTTACGGCCGCCGATTCTTCTTGATTGGCGCGAACTCTCCGAAGGAGAAGCGAATTGAGCAACTCGCTCAAAAAATTGCCGATGGCCGCGATAATCCGAGATGGATGGAGCTAAAGTACGACGCAGAGAAGCTTTCTGATCGTGACGAAGAAGAAACGGGAGAACGTCTTGGCCAGAATGTTCGGGATACATTCAAGCTTGCGGACGTTTTTATTGACGCAGCCGATCCAGATAGCGACATCCTAAAGATTCAGGTTCAACGTTTCGTTGACCTCGTTTTTGGTAACCAGCTTCTCACACCCTCCCGAGAGGAATACGGAATGTTTCATGCTCACGCGGCGGCCTCCCGATCAGCAGCTCTCGCTCGTCAAGTGGGGGCCGCCCTTGCCACCAAAGACGGAAGTGTCGTTGCAGTCGGGACGAATGAGGTTCCGAAAGCCGGAGGGGGTCTGTATTGGCCGGCTGACAAGGAAGACTCTCGAGACTTTCGTAGGGGATTTGATCAAAGCGACATAATGGAAAGAGCCATCCTAACAGAGATTCTTGATAAGCTAGAGAAGCAGCAGTGGTTGGCAAAGCCATCCAACTACGATACTGATCAGCTCGCTGCAATCTTGACAAAGGGCTTCCCTGCTATCTTGAAGCAAGCCAAGGATGACGCCGCCAGAATCTCTACCAAAGACAAAGACGCCAAGAAAGATCTGATAGAACTCCTCACCAAGTTGCACGTACCAAAGGAGCTCAGAGATCAGATAACGAGGGCCATTGAGGATATTACCGAGGGGGGAGCGAACGCGACAGGCTACCTGATCAGTCTGTTGGAGAACGCTTTTTCGCCGATTATGAGACGAGCACGACTCACTGAACTCACTGAATATAGCAGAACTGTCCATGCGGAAGCTGCCGCGTTGCTAGAGGCGGCTCGAAACCGCACTTTCACCGAGGACTGCACTATTTACACAACAACCTTTCCTTGCCACGTATGCACAAGACTCATAGTCGCTTCCGGAATAAAACAAGTTATCTACATTGAACCATACCCAAAGAGCTATGCCGAAGAACAGCACGGGGACGCAATCAGCGTTAACAAATTGGATCATAGCGGGAAAGTAGGTTTTGCACAATTCGTGGGAGTGGCTCCACGTCAGTACCTGCCTTTTTTCTCACTTGACTTCTACAACCGAAAACGGAAAGACGAGACCGGTAATATTATCGAATGGGCTTCGGTGGACAAAGGCACATTCCGCGAACCTTCAGCATCCTACATCAATAGGGAAATCTACCTCCTGAAAGAAAGAGGAAGTTTGATAAACGCAGACTGAGCTGAGACGACCCTTGCCAAAGATGCTCAAACCCGGATGGCTTACAAAGCAAATCGAGTCTGTAAACAAAGAGTTTGACGCGCTGCCCGAATGGATGAAGCATCCCTCCGTGAGAATGCCTGGGACTAAGCAGTTCGACAAAACTCAGGAACGAGATTCAGATAAAGGCGATTCAACTTCGAGAATCACCAATCGACGAAAGCCTGCTGTTTAGCATTTCAGAGACAGATCGAATCTCGACCTGTCGGCTTACCGACCTTCGTCAGTCGATTTTTCCCCGATGATTTGTTGGTTTTTTGTCACGATTTGCGGTACGTCTCCGTTTCCGGATCCAGTTGCACGCTTCGATTAACGCTCTCTGTACTGCTTGACTGCCTACTCTGCAGCGCATAAGCTGGATGGTGCGGGTTCAATTGATTTGCCTGTTATCGCGAACAGCTTTCGAAATCCCTCCTTTGCCCAAAATTTCACTTCCTGAATGCGACTGAGATTTGGATTCTTACCTTTTTTACCTCAAGAAGTCATAATTGGGTCTACGAGAATTAACAGTCGCTTGCGTTTTAGACTTCTCATCCAAGAAACTATAGCAAGGTTTATAACTGAGAAGGCGGGTCGCCGCACAAATTAAATACTCAGATTTCAGATACGCTTTCGTCATCTTAACGTGGGTCGGGTGAGTCGGCAGGTGCGCGCACGCGGGCCGACAACGCCGTGCCAAAGCTATACACCCGCCCCCTTCTGACGAGATTCTCGTTCGAATCGAGGATCCTAGTCAGACTGAGCCGCCGACTCAAACGTTAACCGTCAGTTGGCCCGAATATAAGACCTATTGTAAAGATGTTCCAATGAGGATACCGATTCTCCCGAATTTTAAATTTAGCTCATGATCGGACTCAAACGCGCAAACGAATATGAGCCTACGCCTCGGAGTTCAAGGACCCTGTATACTTTCTTTCGTAGTCCCGAGCGTGTTTCCTTGTCTTTGATAATCTGCGCCTTTCCATGATGAACTGGGCCATCAACGAATGCGAGCAAGGGAGGCGGCTCTGTGGGAAAATATAAGTCGGCGATCGTCACGGGAATCTCAACCTGTGTCCGGAAGTCTACCCGATTCTCTTGTAGTCGTAGGGCTAGTTCCTGTTCCATTTGAGAAGGATTTACCAGTAATCTTTCGCGCCAGTCGCTCCGCTGACTCGACATTTCTCGGATTGAGCGGCGTTTCGGATATTGCTCAGACACGAGAACGAAACTGACTGGAGTCCTATGACTGGAGCGACACCATTCCTGCAACTCTGAGTACACCATTGGCTACATCTCTGAGGAATCTCTCCCATCCATTTTTCGAGAAGCGAGCGCTTAATGATGCGAAATTGTTAAATTCCCACAATATGGGGTAACCTACCTTTCAGAAGTTCTTTGATTTCATCATCGACACAGTTTGTAACTGGGCGACCTAACTCGACAGCCAGATGGCAATCCCTGTTCGGACAAAACCGCAGTCTTGCGATCTGTTTACTCTTAATTTCTCTAGTTACTCCGATCATCGTTCCACTTTCCCAAGGCGTCATTGGTCACGCATCAAGTACCGTCTTAGTTCAGTTCCGAGCCGACGTCTCAGGGGATCAAGGAAAGTCGATCATTCAACTATTGGGTGGCATTATCAACAGAGAGTTTCCTTTGGTCAACGGCCTTTCAGTCTCTGTTCCTCAACGGGCGATAGAGTCCTTGAAACGTGACCCGCGTGTCATAAGCGTGAGCCCGAACATGGTCTTTCATGCGCTAGACTTGTCTGCTATTATCCAGGTGCAATCCGGATACCTTTCCCAGATTGGGTATTCGGGAGGGGGCGTGCGAGTCGCTATTCTCGACACGGGAATCGACAGGAATCATCGCGAATTCTCCGGCATAATAGCCGCTTGTCACAGCGAAGTTGTTGGAGTAGCAGATTGCCAAGACGACAACGGCCATGGAACTCACGTTGCTGGAATACTCGCCTCTCATGGGATCAACGAGCAATCGACGGGAGTCGCCACATCCGTCAGTCTCCTCATCGATAAGGTTCTCGATAATACAGGGGCTGGCACATTCGAACAGATAGAAGCTGGCATAAACTGGGCCGTCACCAATAGGGCGCAGGTCATCAGTATGAGCCTAGGAGCAGTAGAACCCAATAGCAACCACGCCAACTGCGATGGCGACATTCCACTGCTTACAACAACCATCAATACTGCTGTACAAGCCGGTACCGCTGTCGCGGCTGCGGCTGGAAACAATGACGCCGCAGGGATTGTGGAGGCACCCGGTTGCATAAGCTCAACAATCGCAGTGGGCGCCGTTGATTCTGGCGATAATCTGGCCGGTTTCTCTGATACCGGACTCGCAATGTTGGATCACGGAGTAGTCGCTCCTGGAGTTTGTTTGTGGTCAACGTGGCCCACGGCCATAACGACGGTTCAGTATTCTCCCGGGTGTACTCCACCCACCAATTCCTCTTACACTCGGCTGTCAGGGACTTCAATGGCCACACCCGTCGTTTCAGGCAGTATCGCCTTGATGATAAGTCGCAATCCGAGCATTACCGTTGCTCAGATCAAAGGCACACTCTTCAGCACGGCGGCGTGCGTGCTAGGGGCATGTCCTAACCAGAACATCGGCCACGGAAGGATCAATGCCAACTTCGCCGCCATTCCTGTCCTGGCCGTTGTCGACAACAACGCCGCGGGCCCCGTTGCCGCCGCACTTGACGACAAGAGTGGCAATATGTATCTGGCCGACAAACAAGCTAACACAATAACGGTCGTAGATTCTAACAACAAGCTCGTCGCAACAATTAATGCGAACGCGGCATCTCCAGTGGCAGTAACTTACAGTGATGCCAGCAACGAAGTCTATGTTGCAATCAGCGCGGGTCAAATTCTAGTGATCGACCCCGCGAAGAACACCATCAGCAATACACTAACAGGATTTTCCAACCCCACAGCGATCCTGTACGATCCTACCAGCCAAGACGTGTACATCGTGGACTCGAAATTTTTCCTTAGCTCAGCCACAGTCTCAGTGCTGAATTCACAGGATTCAATCACCCAGACAATCAGTCTTCAACCCGGGACCTTCAATGGTATCACTATTGACACTGCAACAGGCGAGTTGTATGTCGAAAACAACGGAAACTACAACATCTATGCGATCAATCCTACAAGCAATACCATAGACTCGACTGGAGGAATATGCAATAATCCCAATGGAATAGATTACAGTCCGAAGACAAACAGTCTCTATGTGTCCTGCCCATTCCAGATCATATATGTCCTCGACCCAAGTTCCTGGGCTAACACGGCAACGATCACATCGGGGGTCTATCAGGACCCGACTGGAATGGCTTATGATCCTGCCAATGGGGACATTATGATTGCGGACGCATCGGTCGTGCTACTGATCGACTCGACAAACAAGGTTGTCGCAACTGACTCTTTTCGAGGAATCACCAGCCAATTAGCATTCGATTCGGCGAACAACGAGATCTACGTTCTTGTGCCCCAGACAATTGGAAATTGGGTTTCAAGCGCGTTCATTCTTGGCACTATTGGCGATTTCAGCATGTCAGCAAGTCCCTCATCGATTAATGTTCCGTATGGTACGCCAGCCACTTCGACTATTACCCTTACGAGACTAGCAACTCTAAGTGGCACCTTAGGCTTCTCGTTTTACTCCGCTGACACCACCGTGAGCTGTTCCGTATCACCGACTCCGATTTCGTTGATTTCATCTGCATCTGCGACTACAACTCTCACATGCAATGGTTCAGTGGGGTCTCGTTCTGTTACTGTTACCGGAACGAACCCCACCGTCATTCATTCCATCTCGATAACTCTAACCTTCGCACCATTCAGCATAACTGCCAATCCGACCTCTGTTTCCGAATCAGCGGCAACAGGTGTGAACTCGGCCATCACACTGACCAGCCTCAACAATTTTGCAGGAACGGTAGCACTTTCCGTGACGCTTCCGCCCAATGCGATTGTTGGCGGGGTAACCTATCTCTACTGGCAATGGAATGGATGCTCTGTGTCCGATTGCAGCCTATCGCAGACATTGAACGCAGGCGCAACAGCCACGGAGACCCTTACTCTATGGTCGTATTCAGACACGCCGGTTGGCAGCTATGTTGTCAGGGTAACAGGAACTAGCGGCTCGTTCACTCAATCAGTCTCCGTCACGCTTACAGTGACCTCATACTCTGGTGGAGGCGGCGGTGGAGGGGGAAGCCTCGCAAACGGAGTGCTCATCACAATGGCCGATGGAAGCAAGATTCCTGTGCAAAATGTCAAAGTTGGAGACAGAATGCTCGGATATGATCCTGAGTCAGGACATTATGGAACAGCAATTGTGACTGCTACGAAGACGGTTAACACAAACAATGAATTGATCATCCACATGGAGAACGGTCCAGTGCTCAAGACGGACTTCAGCAAGACGGAAGTATTGTGGACAAAGACAGTTGATGGTAGAGTCTTGTGGCTGCCAGTCACTCAGCTAAACCCTGGAGACTCACTCTTCACACAGGGAGGGTGGATCAAGGTTACCAGCATTGATTTCATCAACGGACAATACGTAATGTACGACATCACCGCCACAATGGCTTACTTCGCCAACGGGTATCTTGACCCGCCACATCCATCATAGATAAAACGCGGCCAGAGGAGCATCCCCTTCCCTTGCACCATTTCTTTTGTAACAATGAGCGGGTTCCTGACCTGTAGTTACCTGGACCTAAATGTCCCGACATAATTTTCTGTTCAGACCCCTATTTCTTGGGGAAGTTGGAGATCTCCCAGAGGTTGCCTTCGGGGTCCTCGAAGTATGCTGACAGTGTGGATAATAGATAATGGTCCCGGAAACGTGACATTGACAAGCCTCTCAATTACAGACGGGGCGGGTACGCCAGCCTCATTCCCCATATCAATAACCATTGACCAAAACACGATCGCAAGCGTTGGAGAGAATACGACTAGCCAAGGACTACACTTGACACAAAACGGCGTCTACAAAGTGGGGATTATCACGTCACGAAACTTTCAGACAACATTTACAGTCACATGGACCTAGGGTTGTCGGAGACTGTTGGAAGGAGAGTCTTCGAACTCAGCTCAAACTCGAACACTCAAGCTTTCTCTCAGTTGAGTCTTAAAGATAGATGACCTTCTTTCCGCTTCTCCTCAAACCGGGTATTTTTTCTTCCTCCTCGCGTGACGCACCCGGCGGAGAACCACTGGGATCATGCTTAGCCCTCCCAGTATGGCGGACCAATATCCAACAGCGGCGATAATTACTAGAGCTGCACAGGATTGGTCACACAGGCTACCGTTTCCTGGCCTCGATCGTAGAGGTTACCGGCAACGACCCCTGAGCCCCAGAAAATAGCCATCCCGAGAACAATGATGATTGCCCGTCCACGGAAGCCTATCTTCGGCATTCGAGATGGTCTTGGAGGACCTACAAACCGCTTGTCCCTCAACTTCTCCATCCGCTTGGCGATGCTTGGGGTCCAGAGCACCGAAAACCGATCGGCGAGGCTTGACAGTGTTGCCCTCGGATCGAGACCTTGCATCTTCTCGAGAACTTGAGTTACTTGCTCGGTTCCGAACTGACTGGCTGCGTTTCCGTCCAGTTCGAACTCCCACGTTCTCAACCCCATGGTCTTCCGACAAAAATGTAGAAGACGATGAGGAGAGCCCCGAACGCCCCAAGGATCATTAGAGCCATCACTCCGAGCAACCTGGACATCCTCCCTGAATTGAATGCCCTAAGCCTCAACAAGTGCATCTCAATCAGAATCCTCCACTCGTCAAGCGACAACTTTCCCTTCAGATATTCAGGAACCATAAGCTCGGCCAACGGAAGACCGATAGGCCCAAGCCAGAACTCTCGCGAGATCACCGGCATCGTGATCATCCAGCCCACACCGCCACGAACGAACCTTCCCCAGACAATCTGCCTGTACCAGAACCGCGAGTCCAGCCGCACAGCTATCTCTCGAGTCAATTGC